>ENA-OQCL01001073-OQCL01001073.1-human-gut-metagenome-genome-assembly--contig:-NODE-1073-length-10777-cov-12.982723_pt1 | contig 10777 bp, 14 predicted proteins | sample MGYA00242502_ERZ504586 | MGnify/ENA primary metagenome ERZ504586 (study PRJEB26092, sample SAMD00036316) | human gut metagenome | host: Homo sapiens | study: EMG produced TPA metagenomics assembly of... | reverse complement strand
TTTACAACCACGAGCGCATCCAAACAAAAACAGGAGTGGCGCCGCTGACGCTGCGCCACTCCGCTTGAATTAAATATTTCCTACATAGGGGTGTTTTTGTACTGTCCGCACAAACTGGGGCAGTTCAACAACCATCGGGCAGGCTTTCTATTAAATAAATAACTCCGCGAAATCATATCTCCTGCGTGTTCTCGTCGTTCTCGCTTAGCTCCTGCGGCTGAACGGGACCGAATCTGTCCGCCTTGGGCAGGCTCCATCTGAAATGGGCGGCGAGCAGGCGGATGACGAAAACTATTGCCGCGCCCGCAATGACCGCCGCGGTGCTGTTGAACCGCCAGATGGTAACGCAGGCGACCGCGCCGGCTATCGACGCGCAGGCGTAGATGTGCTTTACGAATATGTACGGCTTCTCCCCGGCGAGAACATCGCGCAGCACTCCGCCGCCGACTCCGGTTATGACCCCGACGAATACTACCAGAAACGCGCCGCGCCCGGTCGAGACGCTGTAAGCGGTCTGTATTCCGACGACCGTGAACACTCCGAGCCCGAGCGAGTCGAGAATGAGCAGAACGAAGTCGTGGACATGCTGATTACTCGTGAGCAGTCTGCGGATTGCCGGCAGAAAAGTTATTATCGCCGTGACCGTCGCGACTATCGCATATACCGGATGACCGAATGTGCCGGGCGGCGTTATGCCGAGAATGAGATCACGCGTGACTCCGCCGCCGATAGCCGTAACAACGCCCAGAATCATGACGCCGAAAATATCCATGTTTTTCTTCAGCCCCGTCATCGCGCCCGAAACGGAAAACGCAACGGTGCCGATGATTTCAAACGCAAAAATGAGAATGTCCATAAACCCCTCCGAAAACAAAAAGAGTACACCATCAGAAAAATGGTGTACTCTGTCTTTTTACCTGAAAGATTCTCCGCTTCGCGGATTGCTTCGTCGGTGCAAATGCCTTTCCAGAGGACCGTCCCGGCTCGGTTCTTTTACCTGAGAGTTTCGCCCCTTCGGTGGCCGGAAATCCGGCTCTCTCCCAAACCCGTCAATCGGATACCCGATTATTTTATAGCGCATAGCGGCACTTGTCAAGAGGAAAAATAAAGGTTATTCCTCCATCTGTTTGCCGAGGAACGAAGCCGCGACCTGAACGAGCTTTATCTCCGTCTGCGTCGGCACGGACGCCTCGTCCGCCGTGAGCAGAACCACCGCGCCGGACACATCGCCAGCGCCGATTATCGGAAACGCCGCCGCCGCGTCGCGCTCAACGCCCTCTATCGGATGAAACCGCTCGCCGCCCTCCTCGCAGATAAACGGACTGCGGTTCTCCATGATGTTTTCGAGCGCCTGCGTTATCCTGCGCTCGACCGTCTCTTTCTTCGGCACGCCCGCGCAGGAAATGACCCTGTCGCGGTCGGTTATCACGACCGGAAGCCCCGTGTTCTTGTGCAGAACCTCGGCATACTGCGCCGTCAGCGATGACAGCTCGCCGACCTGCGAATATTTTTTGAAAATAACTTCGCCGTCCGCGTCTGTGTATATTTCGAGCGGGTCGCCCTCGCGGATGCGCATCGTGCGGCGAATTTCCTTGGGGATAACGACCCTGCCGAGATCGTCGATTCTTCTGACTATTCCTGTTGCTTTCATTATATTAACTCCCTTGCTTTTGTTGCGTACCTGTATTGTTTGCCGCTTGAGGGAGATTATGCGGATAAATGAAAAGTTGAACAGAATGGCGGAAATGTATGTACCAGCTTTAAAATATTACAAATAAAATTTTTATATATGGAAGCTTTGATGTTGACGCAGACAGAAAATAAAAGAAGCGTGGTTATTACACATTTTTTGCAATATATCTTCGGCTTTTCTTGACGGGCACTGCCATAATATGATATCATTCTCAATGAGTTAATACGCTGAAATTTTATAGGAGGTGTTTTTGTGGTCCCTGAAAATTTTAAGGAAAACGGCTTTATGATAGGGCTCGGTCTTTTTATCGTCGTCTTTGTCATAGCGCAGTCGCTTTTCTTTCTCGTCAAGGCATGGAAACAAGGCAAAAAACTCGGAATAACAACAGATACACTGAAGAACACCGTTGTGTCGAGCGCGCTGTTCACTATCGCGCCCGCCATCTCGATTCTCGCAACGGTCATCGTGCTCGCAAACTCGCTGGGCATCGTCCTGCCGTGGATCAGACTCTCGGTTATAGGCAACCTCGCCTACGAGAGCGTCGCCGCTGAGGCAGCGCTCGATACCTTCGGTCTGACTCTTTCGAGCCCCGTGACTGATCCCAAGGTCTTTGCGACCATAGCGTTCGTCATGACCATCGGCTGCATCCTGCCGCTCATTCTCATCATCTTCGTTATGAAGAAGGTGCAGAAGACCATGGGCAAGGTCGCCGACAAGAACTCGAAGCTTGCTGATACTCTTTCCGCAGCCGCGTTTATCGGCATCATCGCCGCGTTCGTCGCGCGTGCAATTGCCGGCGCAGGTAAGGCGGGCGACAACGCCCTCTACGGCGCGGAGTTCGGCGACGGCGCAGGATTCATGTCTGTGTGCGTGCTCGTCTCGGCGATGATATTCATGAGTCTGCTCACGTTCCTGTGCAAGAAGTTCAAAATAAAGTGGCTTGAAGCATTCGCTCTGCCGATAAGCATGTTTGCCGCGATGGGCGTCGCTATTGCTATAGCGAAGCTCTGCCCCGAGGGACTCGCTTATCTTGAGTGGAGAGGCTGATAAGGAGGGAAATGCAAATGAGTAAAAAGAACGCTAAGCCCTACAGCGAAAAAATACATATCTGGGGCAGAATTTCTTCGATAACCGCCATTGCAGCCCTCATGCTCGTGCCCATCGCGATAAGCGCGCACTACAATGCGTGGCCCGAGGCGGGCAAGCTCTTCAATGCAATGAAGGTCGTTATCCCGGTCTACTGGATCTCCGGCATCGCCGAAGTGTTCACCTATGCTCCCATGCTCGGCGCAGGCGGAACATATCTGAGCTTCGTCACCGGCAACATCACGAACCTCAAGCTGCCCTGCGGACTCAACGCCATGGAGAATGCGGGCGTGCGCGCAAACTCCGAAGAGGGCGAAGTCATCTCGACTATCGCTATCGCGTCCTCTGCTATCACGACTACTGTAATCCTCGCAGTCGGCGTGCTCGCGTTCCGTCCGGTGCTCCCCGCGCTGACCACCAACCCCAACATCGCCCCCGCCTTCAAGCAGGTGCTGCCCGCGCTCTTCGGCGCGCTCGCCGCGACCTACTTCTCGAAGCACTGGAAGATTTCCATCTTCCCGATAATGGTCGGCGTTATAACCCTCATCTTCGCCTCGACCATGGGAGTCGGAACGCTTATCTTCGTCACCATCATCGCATCGCTCCTCGGCGCGTTTGCAATGTATAAGTTCGGCTGGCTCGACAGCAAGGAAGAGCGAAAAGCCAAGAAAGCCACAAAAGCAAAGAAATAAGTCCGACATTCGGCATTCGGCAGTCCCGCAAAAGCGGGGCTGCTTTTTTATTTTGTACAAAACATCTGCGGAATTTGATTAATCTTAAAAATCAATAAACATGACTCATATCGTAACCTCGCGAAAAAAACATTTTCTGTTATGAGAGCTAAAGAAGTTTCAGTTGAATTGTTCCGATGAACAGTTCGCGGGAACTGCCGCTCTATGAAAGTCCGTTCGGACAAGTCATAATAGAAAGGAGCAAAAAATGAAAGAGGTTTTTACTGATATGGATTCAAAGGATATCAAAAGTGAATACCTGAACGGCGTGTACAACGAGATTTCCGTCCTTCTCGGAATCGAAGCCGCCCTGACTCTGCATTCCGAATTCCGCGGCCAGCAGATCAATTTTCCGGTAAACTTTTTCTCAAACGAATTCATATCAAGCCGTATTGCGGCGGAGTATGACGGAAGCAACATAAAACATCTCGCCACAAAATACGGCTACAGCGAAAAATGGGTCAGAAAAATCGTCAATGACGGTAAAAAATGAAAGGATGTATAAACATGAAAAAATCTTAGCGGTTGTTATGGCTCTGCTGGCGGTCCTGTCGCTGGTCGGATGTACGGGAACAGCGGACGGAAATAAGGACGGGGGTAAAGTTGCCAAAGTTGACCCTGCAGACTTTCCCGAAGCAGAATTTTATCCCGAATTTGAATGGCCGACGTTTGGTATTTCGGAGAAACTCCCGGTGCCTGATTGGTCAAACAGAGGTAAAATTGATTACGATACGGTAGACTACTTCAGCGTGTATATCGGTTATAGTACAAAGGCGGACTATGATGCGTATGTCAAGAAGTGCTATGACGCCGGAGTTTTCAATTGACTATTATAGCTCGGATACAGTAATAGGATATCTGTACTCTGCCGAAAACGAAGAGGGGTACAGCATAGAGGTATGTTACCGGGCGGAAAAATGTCATAAGCATAGATATTTCGGCGCCCAGTTCAAATAAGTAAGTAAAGCTAAAGCACTGCGTCTGTCCTATAAAACGGACAGACGCGCGTGCTTTGTCGATTTGTGTTGACTATATGATTTTGATTTGATATAATCAAAATGCGCGATACAGAAATATCTTGTGAAAGAGGAACCGTTATGGTTGAAGAAAGAACAGAAAATCAGGAACTGATGGCAGCACTCGACAACATTCAGGGCGAGCTCAAGGGCATCAAGAAGAAGGGCGCAAAGCAGGTTTTCCAGATTATTGTTGCGGTTATCCTGACTCTTGCGATAGGTCTCGGAGCGGGCGTAGTCTGCGGACGGCACTGGGATGACATAATGTTCAAGCTGTTCCCGAATTCCTACTCCGCATCTACAACGAAAATCCTCGAAGAGACGCTGAAAGAGCAGGCGAAGCTGAACACAGGTATCTATAAGCAGGTTGCAACATATGATTCCGGAAAAAACTGTATGCCAACAAGCTTTCCGAAAAGCTGAAAATGAACGGCAAGTCCATGTCGTTTACTTTTACGGGATATGTTGAGGCCGGAATAGAGAACCTTGCAGACGCAAATATCAATGTCAATTCGAAGACCAATGTCATAACTATAGACAACATAAAGATAAGCATAACAAATGTCTATATCGACCCGTCATCAATAAAGGATGCCAAGCAGACCAAAAACATTTTTAATCAGCTCACAATAGGCGACTTCACTGCCGCCCAATCCGAGCTTGAGAAAAAGTTGATAAACGATGCTAAGGAAAAAGGAATAATTGAGACCGCTCAAAAGAGCGCAGAAGAAACACTGAAAGCTCTCTTTGGAGAAGCCATAAACGGCTATACGGTAGTTTTCAATTGGCAGTGATTTCGGCCTAATCAGGGCGCCGGGGAATATTCCCCGGCGATTTTTGCTGTATGCGCTGAAGCTTTATGAGATGATTAAAGAGATTGATAAATCGGAATTTGCGGCGCAATTGCAAGCGGTACACCGTAGGGGTAAAATTTGTTCGTCCGCAAAATTACAGCAGCTTGCGTATATCACAGCCGTGTAGGGGCGGATATCATCCGCCCGCAGTTTATGAAGCAACTACAGCAGGCGAGCAAAGCTCGACCCTGCAAGTAGATTGCGTAGGAATCTGCGGGATAAATCCCGCCCGTTTTTATTTCCCCGAGGTTGAAAAGACCGCGCTGTCATGTTATAATCAACATAAATAAAAGCAGAATCTCAGAAAAGTTGAGAGTTTTGCTCAAGAGGGTGGAATACAATGACCGTTTTACAGCTTAAAGAAATTCTTTCGGCGGAGCTGCTCTGCGGCGGCGATCATCTGGACAGAGAGGTGCAGACCGCCTGCGGCAGCGACATGATGAGCGACGTGCTCGCATTTGTTAAAGAACAGGCAGTTTTGCTCACCGGGCTCGTCAATCCCCAGGTCGTGCGGACTGCCGAGATGATGGATATGAAGGTCATCGTGTTCGTGCGCGGCAAAGTGCCGGGCGATGCGATACTCGACCTTGCGCGCGAGCTGGATATCGTCGTGCTCAAAACCGAGCTCGAGATGTTCACCTCCTGCGGAAAGCTCTATCAGGCAGGCCTGAGAGGGGGCAGGGCTGTCAATGGATAACATGAAGCTCCATTTTGATGTTGACGGGGAGGATTTTACCCGCGCGGGCGAGGCGTCGGGCGAGACAAAGCGCGTGCTCAAGGGTCTCGGCTTTGACGCGTCCGTGATACGAAATGTCTCGATAGCCATGTACGAGGGCGAAATAAATATGGTCATTCATGCGGGCGGCGGCGAGATAGATGTCGAGATATCGCCCGAGTGCATATCCATGGTGCTCGCCGATCACGGACCCGGCATAGAAAATGTCGAGCTCGCCATGCAGGAAGGGTATTCGACCGCGCCCGATAAGGTGCGCGCCCTCGGCTTCGGCGCGGGCATGGGTCTGCCCAATATAAAGAAGTATACGGACGAGATGAAGATAGACACCGAAAAGGATGTCGGAACAACGATAAGCCTCAAAGTATATACCGCTCACTGACTGAGCGCCCGCGTCTGCGGGAGCCGGGAGGACTTTTTACATGAACACGTATTTCCATTCGGTGCGGCTCGATGAAGAGAAGTGCATGGGCTGCACCAACTGCATAAAGCGATGTCCCACGCAGGCTATACGCGTGCGCAGCGGCAAGGCGCATATTATCTCGGAACGCTGCATCGACTGCGGCGAGTGCATCCGCGTCTGCCCGCACCATGCAAAATATTCCCACCGCGACTCGATGAACAGGATAATCGAGTTCAAATACAGAGTCGCCCTGCCCGCGCCGTCGCTCTACGGGCAGTTCAACAATCTTGATGATATCGGATATGTCATAACCGCGCTCAAAATGCTCGGCTTTGACGAGGTGTTCGAGGTCGCGAGAGGAGCCGAGCTCGTCAGCGATGCGACGCGAAAATACATCGCCGAGCATGATATGCCGAGGCCGATAATATCCTCGGCGTGCCCCGCGGTCTGCCGGCTGATAAGGGTCTGCTTCCCGCACCTTGTCCCGCATGTCCTGCCGCTCAATTCACCCATGGAGACTGCGGCTCTGATAGCGCGCAGCGAGGCGCAGGCAAAAACGGGACTCGACTCTTCGGATATCGGAATATTTTTTATCACGCCGTGCCCCGCGAAGATAACCGCCGTCAAGCAGCCCATCTGCCTGCCGGAGTCGAATGTCGACGCCGTGATAGCGATGAAGGATATATATCCCGTGCTCCTGAAGCAGATGAACCACCTCGGCGCGCCCGAGGACGCCTGCAAGTCGGGGCTCATGGGAGTCAGCTGGGCGTCGAGCGGCGGCGAGTCGGCGGCCTTGCTCAAGGATAAATATCTCGCCGCAGACGGAATAGAAAATGTCATAAAAGTGCTCGAAGAGATAGAGGACGAAAAGCTTGACAGGCTCGATTTTGTCGAGCTCAACGCCTGCTCGGGCGGCTGCGTCGGCGGCTCGCTGACTGCGGAAAACCCGTATGTCGCAAAGGCGAGGATCCAGCAGCTCAGAAGATATCTGCCCGTTGCGGCGAATCATCTGGCGGGCGACGAAGTGCCCGAGACTATGAGCTGGCAGCGGCCGCTCGAGGGCTCGTCGGTTCTCAAGCTCGCCGACAATGTCTCCGACGCTATGGCGATGATGTCGAAGATGACCGAGATAATCGCACGCCTGCCGGGGCTCGACTGCGGCACCTGCGGCGCGCCCACCTGCCGCGCCCTTGCGGAGGATATAGTCAGGGGCAGCGCGACGCTTCACGACTGCGTTTTCGCCATGCGCGATGAGCTCGCGGGCACGGATATGCAGGAGTATATTCCCGCGCCGTTCAGAAGCACGGGCAAAAAGGAGGAGACGAAGTGACGGTCGGGGATATAAAAGAAAAGCTGGGGCTCAAAGCTCTTTGCGAAAACGAAGACTCGCTCTCGCGCGAGGTCACTGGCGGCTACTGCGGCGACCTTCTGAGCTGGGTCATGTCCCGCGCAAAGGCGGGGGACGCCTGGATGACCGTCATGGGCAATGTCAACTCCATAGGCGTGGCGGCGCTTGCGGACATAGCCTGCATTATTTTAACGGAGTCCGCGTCTCTCGATGAGGACGCGCGCGTCCGTGCGGAGCAAAACGGCGTCGCAGTCTATCAAACCGACAAAATGCCTATGAAACAGCCGTCAGCCTGTCGGGGCTTATATAAATTTCACACTGAGAGAAGAAAGTTATGGATACTCGCGGGGCCGGTGCTGTTAAAAAGCTCATTGTACTTCTTTACCAGTAAGGCTCGCCGCTGTGGGTCTTTCCAAACCCAGCCAGCAAAGCGTCCTTGATAGCCTGCTGTTTCTGCTGGGCGAGGGTGGTCTCGTTCTGATTCAGCACACGTTTTTCCTTGCCATTCTCCTCAATGGTATCGTAGACGCGGCTGTCGCGCAGGTTCAGGGTGTCCTCCAGAATTTTATAGGCGTTGGCCCGGCGGGTGCCGTAGGTTTCGGTAGCCATAATGTCACCGTAGCCGGTGGCGGACTTATTGCTGATCCGCCATTCAGAAGTATAAGGAGAGTAGCGGACGGTGATGGCGTTGTTGTAGCGGATGCGGTAGGGCGGCTGAAAAGTTTCCATCATGAACTGCTGCACGATAGAGGGGTCAAGCCATGTGGCACCCAACCGCACATCAATTTCAGATGCTTCCAGATCTTTGGGCTGGGCTTTTTCAAGTGCGTCCACATTGACCTTGAACTCCGGGTGGCTTTCTGCAGCGAGCTGTGCCATGCGCAGCTTATCGCGCACGTTGCCGGAAAGGTACTCATCCGCAGTCTGCCAGCCGGCTTCCGGATCGTCAGCATCAGCGGCAGGATCTTTGAAAATCACACCAGACAGTTCAGTGGTGATGCGCTCATAGTCACCGGGAGTGCCCAGCAGGTCGGCCATGTAGGGCAAATCGACCTTGCCATGCTCACCAATGGACACCGCCAGTGCTTCGCTGGGGGTGTCCACGCTTGTAACAACACGCTCTGGACGAATCGTCCGCTTGGTGAACATATCCGCTTTGCTTTTCAACTGCCTGTTTTCATCCAAGTTTTCTAGTGAGCAGAGCAGATAGTAGGAGCTATCATCATCAAAAAGTCTGGCATTTTTCTTGTCGTTAATCAGACCGTATTTTGCGGTAAAGGCATCATAGGCGGCGTTCAGCTTTTCCTGCGATGCTTTGATATCCTCATCCGGGAAGTCGTTCAACTGCTGGTCGATCAGTTCACTGACAATCTGCCGCAACTCCACCATGCCAGCCACACGGCCTTTGGCGTTATCGGACAGTTCGATCTGCGTCATGATGGAGTTCTCGCGGTAGTAAATCTCACCATCCACCACAGTATACGAGAAATTCTTCACAGCGGGGTCTGCGGGCAGCGTCTTGCGCTGTGCTTCCGCATCGGCAACATCCGGGGCGGCAATCTCCACCGCGGTGTACTGTCCCTCAATGTGCTGTACTGCTTCGGCAAGTTGCTTTGCAAGGCTGGCACCCTCGATTGGGGCAACAGTCAGGTCATGGCCGTATTGGGTGCTTTCCATCTCCAACCTGCCCAGAACCATTTCCGGATGCTCCACAAAATAGCTGTTGAGGGTAAAACCATCCTCGGTCTGCCCCGGCTGCACCCATGCAGGTTCGATGTCCGCAGGGCGGTCACGTTTTTGCAGGAAGATAATGTCGCTGACGACTTCCGTTCCTGCATTTGCCTTAAAAGCGTCATTGGGTAGACGGATGGCACCCAGCAGATTAGCACGTTCTGCCATGTACTTGCGGGCACTGCTGTCTTTGCTGTCCATCGTGAAGTGGCTGGTCACAAAAGCAATCACGCCGCCCGACCTGATCTGGTCGATGGTTTTCGCAAAAAAAGTAGTTGTGGATGGGAAAAACCTAGCTTGTTATAGGCTTTGTCGTTGACTTTGTACTGGCCAAAAGGGACATTACCAATGGCGAGATCATAAAAATCTCTGCGGTCAGTGGTTTCAAAACCTGCCACGGTGATGTCAGCCTGCGGATACAGCTTTTGGGCGATGCGTCCGGTGATGGAATCCAGTTCCACACCATACAGGCGGCTGTCGGCCATGCTGTCGGGCAGCATACCGAAAAAATTACCCACGCCCATGGACGGCTCCAGAATATTGCCGGACTGGAAGCCCATCCGCTCTACGGCATCATAGATGGCGCGAATCACTATCGGAGAGGTATAGTGAGCGTTCAGCGTGGAAGCGCGGGCGGCGGCATACTCTTCTTCGGTGAGCAGTCCTTTCAGCTGGGTGTACTCGGTAGACCAATTTTCTTTGTTCGGGTCAAAAGCATCCGCTAGACCACCCCAGCCGACATACTGCGAAAGCACCTGCTGTTCCTCGGCGGTGGCACCGCGATGCTCCTGCTCCAGAGTGCGCAGGGTTTGGATTGCTTCAATATTGCGGGCGAATTTCTGTTTGGGGCCTCCGATGCCCAAATTATCATCCGTGATGTGAAAATTTCCGGCGGCTTCTGGCACAGGTTCAACGTTCAGGGCTTCATTGGCGGCAGCAGCATTCGGAAAGGTCTGCCATTCACCATTGACTTCTGTGGAAATCGGCAGTTTGTTCAGTTCTTCATCCGGTGTAGGTTCATCCCGCCGCAGACCGTCCTCGAATTGCCGCTTGTTGAGTACCTCGTTATCCCACGACTGCCCATGTGCGCTGGTGTCGATGCGTACATCGGTTTCACCAACATAGCCGATCTTGCCCTCAATGGTTCGAGTGTGGAGGTCAACAACAACTTCGTCACCGACC
>ENA-OQCL01001071-OQCL01001071.1-human-gut-metagenome-genome-assembly--contig:-NODE-1071-length-10784-cov-3.641550_pt1 | contig 10784 bp, 7 predicted proteins | sample MGYA00242502_ERZ504586 | MGnify/ENA primary metagenome ERZ504586 (study PRJEB26092, sample SAMD00036316) | human gut metagenome | host: Homo sapiens | study: EMG produced TPA metagenomics assembly of... | reverse complement strand
AGCCGGCTGGTCTATTTACAGCTCTTTGCCGGCGAATATTACCACACTCTGGCCGAAGGGAACCGCCTGCGGGCTATTCCTATCGCAGCGATGCGCGGCATCATGTACGACCGCAATGGCCAGATCCTGGTCGGCTCGCGGCCGAGCTTCATGGTCACGTATGTACCGCCTAAAGAAGGCATGAGTGACGAAGAACTGCAGAAACTGGCAGGCATCCTCAACATGCCCGAAGATAAATTGCGGGAAAAGGTCCAGAAAGTCAAGAGTTCCTATGTGCCGACGGTCCTAGCCAATGATTTGACCCAGGATATCGTCACCAAAATCGAAGAACAGCGCAATGACCTGCCTGGCGTCTCTGTCGACGTCCAGCCGATCCGCTATTATCCTTATAAGATGATGGCCGCTCAGGTTTTCGGTTATGTCGGCCAGATCGATGAAGAAGATGCCAAGCGCCTGAAAGGCGTCGAAGGCGTGTCCAACATCACCCAGATCGGCCGGGCCGGCCTGGAAGCTTATTATGACGACCTCCTGCGCGGCAAGGACGGCGGCCGTCAGGTCGAAGTCGATGCGGCCGGCAGCCCGGTCAAGGAAATGGAACGGAAGGAACCCGTCGCCGGCCATAATATGCACTTGACCATCGACCTCTACCTGCAGCAGGCTACGGAACGGGCCATGGACCGCCAGATTGCCAATGGCATCGGCACCCACGGCATCGCCGCCGTCGCCGTCGACCCCAACACGGGCGCTGTCCTGGCCATGGCCAGCCGCCCGGCATACGACCCGAACTGGTTCACCCGGGGCATTACGGAAAAGGAATGGTCCCTCATCAACGACAATCCCAACCACCCCATGGAAAACCGCGTCATTGCCGGTGAATATCCGCCAGGTTCGACGTTCAAGCTGATCACCGGGTCGGCCGCTTTGGAATTGAAGAAAGTCACGCCTGATGAAATGATCTTCGACAGTGGCCGTCACTGGTTAGTCGATATGCGCAACGCCGGTGGCGAAGCCCTGGGCTGGATCAACTTCGTCGAAGCCCTGGCCAAGTCCGATAACGTATACTTCTACGAAATGGGCCGCCGCGTCGGCATCGACGAACTGGCAAAATACGCCCGCATGTTCGGCATGGGCAAGAAAACGGGCATCGCCCTGCGCGGCGAAGCACCGGGCCTGGTCGCCAGTGCGGAATATAAGAAGAAGAATTTCCACGATGAATGGTACCTCGGCGATACGTTCAACTCGGCTATCGGCCAGGGCTTCCAGCTGGTCACGCCGCTCCAGGCAGCGATGATCGTCAGCGAAGTCGCCAACGGCGGCATCCAGTACCGGCCGTTCATCGTCAGCCGTATCGACAATCTCGACGGCACGCCATATAAGATCTTCGCACCGGAACAGGTCGGCACCTTGTCCGTATCCAAATCGACGCTGGACCTGGTCCGCGAAGGGATGCGTAACGTTGCCGAAGAATCCGGTACTGCCGGTTCCTTGTTCGCAGGCTTCCCGATTCAGGTCGCCGGCAAGACAGGAACGGCGGAAAACTTCGGCGGCACGGACCATGGCTGGTTCGTCGCCTATGCGCCGTATGAACATCCGCGCATCGTCATCGCCGTCCTGACGGAACAGGGCGGGTTCGGCTCCCTGTCGTCCGGCCCGATTGTCCGTTCCATGCTGGAAGCGTACTTCCACGTCGGCGAATATGCCGAAGGCGCACCGAAGGATAAGGACAAGAACGGCAAAGATAAAAATACTAAAGCCGATAAGAACACCCACGATGGGAAGGGTGACAGTCAGCACGACAGTGATGACCGGTAAGCGCCGGTGACGGCTGCATCCCATCAGAAAGGAAAGTGATTTCATGTCCCAGCTCATCGCCATCGCCTCCGGCAAGGGCGGCGTCGGCAAGACCTTGATTACGGCGGCCCTGTCCGTCCTCTTGCAGCGCCGGGGCCATCGCGTCCTGGCGGCCGATGCCGATATGGGGTTGCGCAACCTGGACCTGCTCTTCGGTCTGGACGGCGCTATCCATTACGATGCCAGCCAGGCGGCGCGGGGCAAGTGCCTGCCTGGCCAGGCCCTGTTGACGGTCGTGCCGGGACTGGATTTCCTGCCGGCCAGCCAGAAACGGACCTGGGAGCGGGTCGATATCCCGTCATACCAGTATGTCCTGGAGTCGCTATCTGCTTCTTATGACTATACGCTCATCGATTGCCCGCCTGGCCGCGATGGCGCCTATAAGGCGGCGACGGCCCTGGCCGATGACATCTTGTTCGTCGTCGGACCGTCGCCGTCGTCGCTGCGCGATGTGTCCAGGCTCATGCAGTATTGCGACCGGCAGAAGCGTTTTCACTACGACGTCATCCTCAATAATTTTTACGCCGACGGCCTCATCACCGCCGATACGGCCCAATCGTGCTTGCAGACCGGCCACCTCGCCGGTCTCTTGCCGCATGATGAAGGCATCGACCGGGCTGCCGGAGAAGGGCGGATTGCCAGCGTATCGGAATCGCTGCCGTTCTGTCAGGCCTTGTCGGCGACGGCAGACTGGCTGGAAACGGGGCAGGCCATCGACACGGCCGCGTTGACGGCTTTACTGCCGAAGCAGCTGGCCCGGCCTGTTTCATCGGGCCTGTCACTGCGCCGCCGTCGTCAGGAATGTCAGAATTGGCGCCACTATCGTCGATAGGAGAGAGAAATGTTTATTCAACGCGAATGGAAAAACTTAGATAAAGTCCTGCTCATCGTGAGCTTCCTCATCGTCTGCATCAGCCTGTGTATCATCGGCAGTGCGACGCATATCAACAAAGGGGCCATCAATTACGACTTCGTCGCCAAGCAGGGGGCGGCTTTCGTCGTCGACTTGATGATCATCCTCTTTTTCAGCCGCTTCGACTATGCGAAGCTGAAAAAATACGCCAAACCCCTGTACATCATCAACCTGCTCATGCTGGTCGCCGTCATGTTCGTCGGCACGTCGGCCCTGGGGGCCCAGCGCTGGATCCAGCTCGGGCCGATTACCCTGCAGCCGTCGGAATTTTCCAAGCTCATCATGATCATCTGCACGGCGTCCATCCTCAGCGACCGCGTAGGCCAGCTCAATACGTGGCGCCAGGTCCTGCCCATCGGCCTCTATGTCGGGATTCCGTTCCTGCTTGTCTTGAAACAGCCTGACTTGGGGACGAGTCTTGTCTTCCTGGCCATTACCTTTGGCATGCTCTTCGTCGGCCGCATCAAGATGTCCCTCTTGCGGAATGTCTTTTTGGCCGGCGTCGTCCTGGCGCCTGTAGGCTGGCATTTCCTCAAGGATTACCAGAAGTCCCGTATTACGGTCTTCCTCAATCCGAATGCCGACCCCTTCGGTGCCGGTTACCACATCATCCAGTCCAAAATCGCCATCGGTTCGGGCATGCTCTTTGGCAAGGGCCTCTTCCAGGGGACCCAGAGCCAGCTGAACTTCCTGCCGGAAAACCACACGGACTTCATCTTTTCCGTCATCGGTGAAGAACTGGGCTTTTTGGGCTGCGTCTTTCTCTTGTTCTTGTATTTCATCCTCGTCTATCGCGGCCTGATGATCGCCAAGGACTGCAAGGACAGCTTCGGCATGATGCTGGCGACCGGCGTCGTGTCCATGTGGGCTTTCCAGATACTGGTCAACGTCGGCATGACCTGCGGCATCATGCCGGTCACGGGGATTCCTCTGCCGTTCATGAGTTACGGTGTCAGCGCCTTGACGACCAATATGATGGGCCTGGGCCTGTTACTGAGTATTTACATGCGTCAACAGACGATGATTTTTTAACCCGCCGTGAAGGAGGAAACTAATTTGTCACATCCCGTGGAGATCGATCCGATTTTATTGAGCAAAGTCAGCAAGCCAGCCCGTTATGTCGGCGGCGAATGGAACAGCGTCGTCAAAGACCACGACGCCGTCAAGCTGACCGTTGCTTATTGTTTCCCTGACGTCTATGAAGTCGCCATGAGCCACCTGGGGCTGCGCATCCTCTATGCGCTCCTCAATGAACGGCCCGATGTGGCGGCTGAACGGGTCTATGCGCCCTGGCCGGATATGGAAGAAGTCATGCGCAGTCAGGGCTATCCGCTCTTTTCCCTGGAAACGAAGACGCCTGTCCGCGATTTCGACATGGTCGGCTTTACCCTCCAGTACGAAATGAGCTTCACCAACATCCTCAACATGCTCGACCTGGCCGGCATCCCGCTCTTTGCCAAAGACCGCGGCGACGATATGCCCCTGGTGGCAGCCGGCGGTCCCTGTGCCTATAACGCTGAACCCTTAGCCGATTATATCGACGTCTTTTTCCTGGGCGAATCGGAAGAATCGACGCAGGTCCTGGCCGATACGATCATCGCCTGGAAAGAGCAGGGGAAGCCTGGCGGAAAGAAGGGCCTGTTGAAACAGCTCTCCCAGCAGCCGGGCAACTACGTGCCGTCTTTCTATGAAGCCCACTACGATGACAACGGCGATTTCCAGGGCCTGACTGTGACCGAACCGGGGGCACCGGCAGAAATCGAGAAATGCGTCGTCTCCGATGTGGAACACGTCTTTTTCCCGACCAAGCCTATCGTCCCTAACATCGACATCGTCCACAACCGGGCCGTCCTGGAACTCTTCCGCGGCTGCAGCCGAGGCTGCCGTTTCTGTCAGGCCGGCATGCTTTACCGGCCGGTCCGGGAAAAATCGCCGGAACACCTGGCGGACCTGGCCAAACAGATCATCGCCAATTCCGGTTACAATGAAATTTCCCTCATGAGTCTCAGCTCGGCTGATTATTCGTGCCTGCCGGAACTGGTCGACCAGCTCCTGGATGAATTTAAGGGGCAGAAAGTCAGCGTCAGCCTGCCGTCACTGCGGGTCGACAGCTTTTCCGTCGACATCGCCAAGAAGGTCCAGCAGGTCCGCAAGAGCGGCCTGACCTTTGCGCCCGAAGCGGGGACCCAGCGCCTGCGCGACGTCATCAACAAGGGCGTCACCGAAGAAGATTTGCTGGCAGCCTGTGAAAATGCCTTCCAGAACGGCTGGTCCACGGTCAAGCTCTACTTCATGATGGGCTTGCCGACGGAAACCGATGAAGACCTGGCCGGCATTGCCGATTTGGCCTATAAGGTCCTCAACTTGTACCGCAAAGTGACCCACAAGAACAACGGCAAGGTCACGGTTTCCGTATCAAGCTTCGTGCCCAAGTCGCACACGGCCTTCCAGTGGTTCGGCCAGCTGCCCATCGAAGAAATCGAACGGAAACAGCAGTACATCAAGGGCCTTATCAATGACAAGCACATTTCCTATCACTACCACGACGCCAAGACGGGCCGCCTGGAAGCGACCTTCGCCCGCGGCGACCGCCGTATGGGCAAAGTCCTCTATGAAGCCTGGAAATTGGGCTGCAAGTTCGACGGCTGGACGGAAATGTTCGATTACGATATGTGGATGAAGGCCTTCGACCTGGCCGGCATCGACCCCGATTACTACGCGGCCCGGACGCGCAGCCTCGACGAAGCCCTGCCCTGGGACCACCTGAGCAACGGCGCTGCCAAGGCTTATTTGAAACGTGAATGGCAGAAAGCCACGGTGGCTGAACTGACCCACGACTGCCGCCGCCTGCCCTGTACGGGCTGCGGTGTCTGCCCGCACCTGGGCGTATCCATCATCGACAGAAAGGAAGGGGACGACCATGGAAAGACTACGTTTAGCTGTTAAGAAGGACGGGGCCCTGCAGTTCCTGTCGCACCTGGATTTTGCCCGGGCCGTGCGCTACGTCATTATCCGGGCCAAGCTGCCCATCTGTTATTCCGAAGGCTTCAATCCCCATATGAAGCTCAGTTTCGCCTCCGCCCTGGGCGTCGGCGTCTCGGCCGATGTGGAATACCTCGACATGGAACTGGCGGAAAAACTGCCTGTCCCCGACGTCATGGAACGGATGAACGCCATGTCGCCTAACGGCTTTGCCGTCCTCGACGGCAAGTACGTCGATGCCAAGGCGCCGAAGTTGATGGCCATTGCCAACTACGCCGTCTATACCCTGCGCGGCCCGCTGACGGAAGACCTCAGCCAGGACGGGCTCAATCAGATCCTGGCGAAGTTCAACGACGCGCCCAGCGTCCTCTATGAAAAAGTATCCCATAAGGGCAAGCACCGCGTGCGGACCATCGACGTCAAGCAGCACGTCGTTGAAGCCGTCCACGGCAACGTCAAAGAGGGCAATGTCTATTTGACCGTCGGCATCTACCAGACCGGCGAAGGGGCCATCAAGCCGTCCCAGATCTGGGAAATATTGGGTCATGAATTTGGCCTGGCCCATCCATACGGACATGATGCTGGCACGCCGGACGGGCATCTTCGTCCGCAAGGAAGATGGCAAGAAATATTCATTATTCGAGGGATAATATAATATGAAAGGAACACTGTACTGCGTCGGCGTCGGCCCGGGCGATCCGGAACTGCTGACCCTGAAGGCGCTGAAAATCATCCGCACCTGTCCCGTCCTGGCTGTACCCCAGAGCCGGACAGGCGTCGTCACGGCCCAGGGCATCCTCATGAAAGCCCTGGACGGCTGTGGCATTACCATCGACGACAAGACCGTCATCGCCATGGATTTTCCCATGACCCGTGACGACCAGGTCCTGAAGGGCGCTCATGAAAAAGCGGCGCGCCGCCTCAGGGACGAACTCGACGAAGGCCGCGACGTCTGCCTCATCACCCTGGGCTGCCCGACGGTCTATGCGACCAGTATCTACGTCCACCGCCTGATCCGCCAGGCCGGCTATGCGACGGAAATCGTGCCCGGCGTGCCCAGCTTCTGTGCCGTCGCAGCCGAGCTCCAGCAGCCGCTGTGCGAAAAAGATGAGGCCCTCATCGTCATCCCCGGCAATCATAAGCACCGCCGGGACCTGCTGGCCCTGGATGGCAGCAAGGTCATCATGAAGCCGTCCGGGAAACTGGGCCCTATCCAGGACGAGCTGCGGGACTTGCAGCTCCTGGACAAGACGGCCATGATCGAGCGCTGCGGCCTGCCGGGAGAAACGGTTTATGAAAAAGCGGCCGACGCCAAAGATACGGGCTATTTCGCCGTCTTGCTGGTGAAATAATCCGGGCCGGAGTTATGAATTTGTCCGCACAGGAGGAATGAGAAGATGAAAACAATCATAGGCAATGTCATGCCAGAAGAAACGCGCATGGCGATCCTGGAAGATGGCCGTCTTCGCGATTTCGCCGTCGAACGCAATGACGACATGCACATCGTCAATCATATCTACAAGGGGACGATCCAGAACATCCTGCCGTCGCTGCAGGCCGCTTTCGTCAACATCGGCCGCCACAAGAATGCTTTCATCTATATGGGCGATATGTTCCCGCGGGCGGCGTCGAAAGAGGAAATCCAGCAGATGCACCTGTCCATAGGCCAGTCGGTCCTGGTCCAGGTCATCAAGGACGAACAGGGCATGAAAGGACCCAAAGTCACGACCAATGTCAGCTTGGCCGGCCGTTATGCCGTCCTCATGCCGACGGTCGATTATATCGGCGTCTCTAAAAAAATCCGCGACGAAGAAGAACGCAACCGCCTGCGCCGCATCGTGTCGGAAATCAAGCCTGCCGGCATGGGCCTCATCATCCGCACCGTCGCCAAAGGCGTGTCCCGGGAAGAACTCTTAGGCGACTTGAAGTATCTCCTGGGGACCTGGGACAGTATCTGCCAGCGCTATAAGCTGGCCCGCAAGCCGACTCTCTTATATCGCGAAGCCGACCTGGTCATGCGCATGATCCGCGACCATTTTACGGCCGACGTCAAGCAGGTCGTCGTCGACAGCCGCGAGGCTTATGAACGGATCTGCCAGGTTTTCCCGGATCCGGCCTGGCGCAGCCGCGTCCGCTTTTACGAAGGCGCCGCGCCTATTTTTGAACACTATGGCATCGAAGACAGCCTGAAAGGCCTCATGTCCCGCATCGTGCCCCTGCCGTCAGGGGGAAATCTGGTCATCGACCATACGGAAGCCTTGACGGTCATCGACGTCAACAGCAGCAAGTATACAGGCAACGGCTCGACCTTGCAGGATACGATTTTCCACGTCAACAAGGAAGCCGCCGTAGAAATCGCCCGCCAGCTGCGCCTGCGCGACATCGGCGGCATCATCATCATCGATTTCATCGACATGGCCCAGCCGACGAAACGCGACGAGATTTTGCAGATCCTAACCCGCGAGACGGCCCTGGATTGTACCAAGACCCGCGTCCTGGGCATGACGGCGCTGAATCTGGTGGAAATTACCCGCAAGAAGGCCCGCCAGAGCCTCTATCAGGTCCAGTTCAGCCCCTGCGATGTCTGCGGCGGTTCGGGCGTCCTCTATTCGCCGGAAACCGTGGCCATCCAGATTATCCGCCGCCTGCGCCACCTGGCCGGGAGCCATCATCTGCAGGGCGACGTCCTCATCGAGGCGCATCCCGATGTCCTGGCCCTGCTCAAGGATAAGAAGCGCAAAGCCGAATGGGAACGGGAACTGAAGCGGACCCTTTATTTTGAAGAATCGCACCACCCGAATCGGGAAGTCTTTTCCATCTTGTCCTATCAGCCCTGACAGCACCGTGGCTGGCAGGACAGGTGTCGTAGAAATGGCTTGTACTTCTGCCTGTCTTATACTATAATTAATACAAAGGTATTACGGATAGCTATATATAGTAGACATAGGGAGAGGAGGCGGTTGTGATGCAGACAATCCGCTCGCGATTCCTGACTATCATCTGCGGCGTGTCGCTGACGCTGTCCATGGTCTTTGGCGCCCTCGCTGTCATTCTTGTCGATCACGATGAAACCATCATTGCCGCCAGGACGCTCAATGGTCAGGCAGCTCATGTCTATACGACGTTGAACCCCATTTTCATTCCAGTCTGAAGATATCGTCCATTACATCGGCAACACGATCGAACACGAAGTCAAGGACCCGCAGGAATTGCGCGATAAAGCGTATCGGGACCGCTTGGAAGACAAGGTCCGGCGGTCTTTTATAATGCCATCAGCGGTATCGACGGCTGTTCAGGGTTATTATCTCCACTACAATGAAGATATATCCGGTACGCCCGACGGCTTCTGGTATGCCCGCCGCAATTCGCGCTACGATTTTACGATTCAGCCTATTACGCCGGTCAAAGCCTATGGAGAAAATGCCGTGAACCGGACGAACTGGTATTACCGGCCTTTGCGGACGAAACAGGCCCAATGGCTCGAACCGTATATCAATAGTAATAACGACGTCCGTATGATTACCTATGTCATGCCTATCTTCGTCAAAGGCCAGTTCGTCGCCGTCGCCGGCGTCGACATCGATTTCAACGTGCTCTGCGACGTCGTCGGAGCCATGAAAGCCTACCAGGATGGCTATGGCTTTTTGTTCAAAGATGGGCAGACCGTCTATTTCCATCCCGATGGCAAAGGCATTGAGACTGATTTTAATCCGGATTTTATGATTCTCCAAAACGGTGACCTGCTGCAGCGGTCGGCAACGGAACAAAAGCTGATCCATTACGAGTATAAAGGCATACCCATGGCCTTAGCCTTCACCACTTTTCGTAATGGTATGAAACTGGCCATTACAGCGCCGGCCGATGAAATCTACGCCGGCCGCCGGACGATGATCTTCCTGGTCCTGGTCATTACAATCGTCGTCGGCCTGGGTTCGACCATCCTAGCTGTGAAGGCGGCCGACCGCATCGTCCGTCCTTTGCAGGATATCAGCGCAGCTGCCCGCCGCCTGGGCCGCGGGGAATACGACCAGCATCTGACCTATACCGGTCACGATGAAATCGGCAGCCTGGCCAGCTACATGAACGATACGATGGAACGGATGCGAAACTACGTTGGCGCCATGCAGAAACAGGCCTATCAAGATGAACTGACGTCTGTGAAGAACGTTGCCGCTTACGATAAGAAGGTATACGACCTGAATCAGAAAATCTCCGCCGGCCAAGCTGCCTTTGCCGTAGTTATGGTCGATTTAAACCAGCTCAAGGAAGTCAACGACCGCTTTGGTCATGAAAAAGGGAACATCGCTTTGCAGACTTTGTGTCGGGCCGTCTGCCGCCTTTACAAGCACAGTCCGGTTTACCGCATCGGCGGCGACGAATTCGTCGTCATCCTCGAAGGCGAGGACTACGATAACCGGGACGCTTTGTTCCAAAAAGTCCAGGCTTTCGAACGCATCCGCGATTTGAAAGCCGCTCAGCCGTTGACGCAGCTCGCCGCTTCTGTAGGCATGGCCGTCTACGACCAGACTTGCGATGCTGCGTACCAAGCCGTCTTCAACCGGGCCGACACGAAAATGTATGAACAGAAAAAGCACTTGGCTCCACGGTCGTAAAGGCGGAAAAAACGTGTCCTTTCCTGCTGGGTCTGTGTTACCATAAAAGAGAAGACTGGCAGACAAGAGGAGGGGGAATGTTATGGATGCAGATAAAGAGACAGTACGGCAGTTTTTACAGACTTACCCTAAAAAAGGACGCTGGATCTCGACGTATTGCAGGACGCTTTTGCTTCCTGGGATTACAGCCGTTTCCGGCCTGCTGTAGCGGCGCTCTTAGCCGATGGCAGCCTGATAGCGGTCCGTTCGGCCGGCGTCGATTTCAGCGGCTTGCCGCGGCGGCTGAAACGGTAACCGGCTAAGCTCTTTCGTCTGGTGACGACCATCCAGACTGAAGCCATTCAACTGGCCTTGTCGGAAAAAACTCGATTTTTCTTTTTACTATGAACAGCCTTTGACAGCTTGGCAGGCTGATTTGCCGTATA
>ENA-OQCL01001070-OQCL01001070.1-human-gut-metagenome-genome-assembly--contig:-NODE-1070-length-10785-cov-1.484050_pt1 | contig 10785 bp, 12 predicted proteins | sample MGYA00242502_ERZ504586 | MGnify/ENA primary metagenome ERZ504586 (study PRJEB26092, sample SAMD00036316) | human gut metagenome | host: Homo sapiens | study: EMG produced TPA metagenomics assembly of... | reverse complement strand
CATCGACACCGCCGAGCGCAAGGTGGAAAGCCTGGAGGCGCGCACGGCCAGGGATGCGCTGGATGCCATGCGCGCCGCTGGTCTTAACGCGCTGGCACAGTCGCTGGAGGATGGCGACACGCCGGCCGCGCAGCAGGCATTGGAGGCGGGAGACGCGGAAGCGCTGCTTTCCGACGCGGCAGCCAAGGCCTCGGACCAGACGGCCGCTCAGCAGCTCAGCCAGGCGGCGCAGGCGTTGGCCTCCGGCGAGGCGCGGCAGGCCCTCTCCGCGCTGACGGCCGCCGCGTCCGGACAGACGGCCGCCAGCGCGCAGGCACTGGCCCTGACCGGCATGGTGCGAGGCGCGGCGGCGCGTTCGGGCATGCAGAGCGCTCAGGGCACCCTCGCTTCGCTGGCGCATAGCGGCGCAGGACAGCAGGGCGCGAGCGATCAGGAGGGACAGGGGCAACCCGGCGGCGGGGCCAGCCTGGGCTCGTCCGACGGGGACGGGGGTGTGAATCCCGCGCAGGCGGCAGCGCCCGCGCAGGGCACGGCCTCGCCGGAAAGAAAGTCGCGGCCTATGAGGCCATCTATGACCCCACACGGCTGGGCACATCCGGCGAGGTTCAAAACGAGCGCGGCCAGATGGGCGAGGGGGAGATTCTGGAGGCGGAGGCCGGAAACGGTGCGGGCAGCCTGGAGGGCAGCGTGCCCTACCGGCAGGCGCTGCCAGAGTACCGCGAGGCGGCCGTGGAGGCCGCGCAGGATGCGGACCTGCCCGCTTACGCCCGGCAATGGGTTGAAAGTTACTTTAACGCGCTTGCGCAATGATTAAGGAGGATGCGGGACATGATTCCACAGGAGCAGATCAAGTCCTTTTTTGATACGGTACAAGTCATCCGGAGTGAAATCGCCAAGGAGATCATCGGACAGGAGCGCGTGGTGGAGCAGCTGCTCACGGCGCTCATCGCAGGCGGCAACGTGCTGCTGGAGGGCGTGCCGGGCCTGGGCAAGACACGGCTGGTGCGCACGCTCTCCAGCGTGTTTGACCTGTCCTTCAGCCGCATTCAGTTTACGCCCGACCTGATGCCCGCCGATATCACCGGCACCAACATCATCGTCAAGACCGAGGCCGGCAACGAGTTCCGCTTCCGCAAGGGACCGCTGTTTGCCTCCATCGTGCTGGCGGACGAGATCAACCGCGCCACGCCCAAAACGCAGGCGGCGCTTCTGGAGGCCATGCAGGAGCACTCCGTCACCGTGGGCGGCGAAACGCATGCGCTCTCGGAGCCCTACTTCGTGCTGGCCACGCAGAATCCCATGGAGCAGGAAGGCACCTATCCCTTGCCGGAGGCGCAGCTGGACCGCTTCATGCTCAAAATTCTGGTGGATTTTCCCACCCTGGAGGAGCTGGCCGAAATCGTGGGCCTGACCACCGTACCCCAGACCAGCCATGCCCGGTGCGTGGCTGATGCGGATACGCTCATGGGTCTGCGGGCGGTGGCACAGGAGGTGCCTGTGGCGCAGGCCGTGAGAGACTTTGCGCTCAGGCTGGTTTTGGCGACGCATCCCGAACTGGAGCAGAGCCCGGAGGTGGTGCGCCGCTGCGTGCGTTTCGGCGCGAGTCCGCGCGCGGCGCAGGCGCTGATCGCCACCTCGCGCGCCCGCGCGCTGATGAACGGGCGCTACAACGTGGCCTTTGAGGACATCGAAGCCGTTGCGCCCGCGTGCCTCAGGCACCGCATCGCCCTGAGCTTTGAGGGCATGGCGCAGGGCGAAACGGTGGAGGGCGTGATCGCATCGCTGCTTGCGCAGCTTCCGCGCGGCTGAAGCGGGAGAGGATGAGCACGATGCTGAGCGATTCGTTTTTGAAGCGGCTGGACGCGCTGGCCCTGCGCATGCGTCACCCGGCGGCGGGCGGCAGCGGGGGACTGAGGCGTTCGCGGGCGCTGGGCAGCAGCGTGGAATTTTCGGATTTCCGCGAATACGCTGCGGGCGACGATATCCGGCGCGTGGACTGGAATGCCTACGCACGCTTTGACAAGCTGTTTTTGAAGCTCTTTATGGAGGAGCAGGAGCAGCGTGTCCACCTGATCGTGGACGCGAGCGCCTCCATGGATTTCGGCAAGTGGAAGCCCGCATGCCAGTTGGCGCAGACGCTGGGCTACCTGTGCCTGTGCGGCGGCGACAGCGTGACGGTGTATACGCTGGGCGGCGGGGGAGAGCGGCATACGCGCCCGCTCCGGGGCCGGCATTGCTATCCCGAGCTGTCCGCATTTCTGGAAAGCGTGCAGCCTCAAGGCCGCGCGATGATCGAACCGCTGTGCCCGCCCTGAGGCTTGCCGGCGGCAGGGGCGCGTCCGTGCTCATCGGCGATTTGCTGGACGGCTGGGAAAAGGCCGTGCTTTCCCTTCTGTACCGCAAGCAGGAAACGTCCGTTTTGCAGGTGTGGAGCCCCGCCGAGTGGGACCCGCAGCTGGAGGACACGGCCGAGCTGGTGGACAGCGAGACGGGCGAACGCTTCCTGACCAGCGGCGGATATGAGGCGCTGCGGCGCTACCGCGAAACTGCGCGCGCATATGTGGAGGAAATATCGGACTTCTGCCGGACGCGGGGGGTAAGCCATGGCCTGATCGTGCCGGAGGAGTCGTTTGAGGATCAGCTCATCCGCGCGCTTAGTGCCGCCGGGCTGATCGCCTGATTCACAAGAGGGGGGAAAAAGACGCGATGGAATGGCTGAATCCCGCGGGCGCGTGGGCGTTTCTCGGCCTTTTTGCCGGTGATCGCGCTCTATGTGCTCAAGCGAAAGGCCCGGCGCACGCCGGTTCCCAGCCTGCTTCTATGGAAAAAAACCGAAGAACGCACCCGCCAGAACCGTCCGTTTCAGCGGCTCAGGAGCCAGTTGCTTCTGTGGCTGCAACTGGCGATGGTGGCGCTGCTTGCGCTTGCGCTGATGCGCCCGGTCACCGCGGGCGGCCTCAAGGGGGAAAGCGTATTTGTATTTGACCTGTCCGCCAGCATGCAGGCGGTGAATGAACAGGGCGTGTCGCGCATGGAGGAGGCAAAGCGGCAGGCGCTGGACCTGCTGAGCGGGATGCGCGACGGGGATGCCGTCACCGTGCTTGCGGCAGGAGCTTCCTTTTCACCGGTCGTATCGCGCAGCACGGATCATGCCCTGGCTGAGCATGCCATTCGAAGCCTGGAAGCCGGCAACGGAGGCGCGGATTTGTCGGGAGCGCTGTCGCTGGCCGCGGCCATGAAGCGCGAGACGTCCGGCATGGAGATCTACGTATTCACCGACAGCACCGTGGAAATCCCGCAGGACGCGCACCTGCGCGCGGTGGGGGAAGGCGCGTCCAACGTAAGCCTGATGGACATGAGCCTGCAGCCGGATGAAAACACGGCCTTCGTGCGTCTGGTCAGCTGGGGCGGGGACGCGCAGGTGGAGGTGGAATGCTACGCGGATGGCGCGCTGTGCGACGTGCGCGCCGTTTCGCTGACCGATGGGGAGAGCCAGGGCGTGCTTCTGACCGTGCCGGAGGGCACGCGCAGCGCCATGGCGCGCGTATCGCCCGGCGGCGCACTGGCCGTGGATGATACGCGCTGGGCTGTCGCGCAGAGCCGGCGGCAGTATACGGCCCTGCTGGTGACGGATGGCAACGTGTTTCTGGAGGAGGCGCTGCGCCTTCGTCCGGAGCTGAACCTGGTGCTGGCGAGCCCGCAGGATGTGCAGGCCGCCACAGGATGCGATCTGTATATCTATGACGGCGTCCTGCCTCAAACCCTGCCCGAAACAGGGGCTGTTTGGGCCGTGAACCCGACGGAGGCAGTAGCCGGTATCACGCCCGGCGAGGCCGCTCAGGGACACGGAACCCTGCGCGCCGCCACGGGTGAGGAAGCTGCGGCAATCTGTGAGCATTTGCTGCTTACGGACGTGGCCATCCGATCCTTCAGGCCGCTTTCGGGCGGCATGCCCGTGCTGCTCTCGGGCGGCCAGCCGATGCTGGCCCTGTCTGAGGAGGGAGGGCGGCGCGCGGCAGTGCTGGGCTTCGACCTGCACGACAGCAATCTGGCCCCTCAAGGCAGACTTTCCGGTACTGGTGCAGAACCTGCTTTCCTGGCTCCTGCCGGACGCTGCCGCTTCCGTGGAGGCGGCCGGCTGCGGCATGCCCGTTTCGTTCGTGCTGGACGCGCGCAGCGTATCCGCATGGGTCGAGACGCCGGACGGGCGGCAGTCCGCCCTGGAGGGGAACAGCTTTTCCGATACGGATGCGCCCGGCGTGTACCGCCTCAAGGAAACCCTTGAGGATGGGCAGATGCGGGAGATGGCGTTTGCTCTGCACATCCCGCCGGAGGAAAGCGATACCCTGACCGTGCCCGCCTCCATTGAGGGCGCGCAGGCGCAGGGAGCCTCCGGTTATCGCGAGTGGACCGGATGGGTGCTTGTGGCGCTGTTTGCCGTGATGCTGCTGGAATGGGAGGTGAGCCGCCGTGGGGCTGGCATTTGAATCACTTTGGGCCCTGGCGCTCATCCCGCTGGGCCTGGCTGCCGTGTGGCTGATCGACCGCCGCTATCGAGTGCGCCGCAGGTCGCTGCGCCGCCGCGTGACGCTCTGCGCACGCCTGCTTCTGTGCCTTGTGCTGGCGCTGGCTGTGGCCGGCCCGTCTGTATTGAGCACGTCGGGCGCGGCGCAAAGGTGGGTGCTGATGGACGTGTCGGATTCCACCCGCCAGCTTCACGCGCAGGCGGAGGAATGGGTCAGCCGGGCGCTTGAGCGCCTGCCGCAGGGGCAGGAGGCCGGTGTGATCGCCTTTGGCGCCGATGCCATGGTGGATACGCCGGCCGGCAGCGCGCCCGCCTTTACGGGCGTGAGCGCCAGCGTGGACCGGTCCGGCAGCGATCTGGACGGCGCGCTGCGCCTTGCGTCAGCCCTGTTGCCAAGCGGCGGCAACGGCGGCGTGACCGTGATCAGCGACGGCAAGGCGGTGCTGTCCGCTTCCACAATGGACCTGATGGCCGCCGCGGGCGTGCGCGTGGACGTGCTGCCGCTGGAGACGGCCTCCGGAACGGATGCGCAGATCAGCGAGCTGACGGCTCCTGCCGAGGTGTACGAGGGACAGGCCGTGCCCCTTTCGGTGACCATCGACGCGAATGCGGACATGACGGCTACGCTGGTGCTGTATCAAAACGGCGAGGCCACCGATACCCGCGAGGTATCGCTCAAGGCGGGCGAGAACCGCTATGCCTTTTCCCTGACGGCGCAAAAGACCGGTGTGGTCACCTATGAGACGCGTCTGGTCAGCCGGGAGGATACGCAGAGCCAGAACAACCACCTCTCCGCCTACGCGCGCGTCCTGGGCGCGCCGAACGTGCTGCTGGTGGAGGAATCCGGCACGGCGGAGAAGCTGTTCTCCGCATCCGGCATGCAGGTGGAGCGCATCCGCCCCATCGCCATGCCCTCTGGCGCTGAGGGTTATCTGGCCTACGATGCGGTGATTCTCAACAACATCGAATATGAGACCGCCTCTCAGCAGCAGTGGCAGGCGCTGGATCAGGCCGTGCGCGCCCTGGGACGCGGTCTGCTGGTGCTGGGCGGCGATGCCAGCTACGCTCTGGGCGGCTACCGGGGCACGTCCCTCGAAGCGCTTCTGCCGGTCAGTATCGACGTGCGCAACAAGCAGCGCATGCCGGCCCTGTCGCTGGTGATCTGCATCGACAAATCGGGCAGCATGACCAGCGGACAGTTCGGGGCCTCGCGCATCGAGGCGGCCAAGGAGGCCGCCATGAGCGCCTGGAGGTGCTGAGCGAGCGCGACAACATCGGCGTAATCGGATTTGACGATACGGCCAAATGGGTGGTACCCTTCCAGAGTGTGAGCAGCCTGAGCGATGTGCAGAGCCAGATCGGCACCTTGCGCGCGGATGGTGGCACGGCCTTCTATTCCGCGCTGGATGAGGCCTATCGTGTGCTGCAAGGCGCCCAGACGCCGCAGAAGCATGTCATTTTCCTCTCCGACGGTCAGCCCGCCGATACGGGCTTCCAAAACATCGCTCTGGCCATGCAAAAATCCGGCATCACGCTGACCACCGTGGCCGTGGGCAGCGACGCCAATACGCAGCTGATGCGGCCTTTTGTCCACGCTGGGGCGGAGGGCGCGCCTATGAGGTGGGCGAGTTCGACAGCATTCCCAAGATCTTTACCAAGGAAACCATGCTGGTGAGCGACAGCTATGTAAAAAACCACACCTTTACCCCTGTGATTCTGGAGGCGCAGGCCCTGTCCGGTTTTGAGGGCCTTCCGCAGGTGGACGGCTATCTGTGCACCGCGGAAAAGCCCACCGCGACCGTGACCCTGGCCAGCGATACGGAGGACCCGCTGCTGGCGTGGTGGAACGCGGGCTCCGGCAAGGTGGCCGCGTGGACCAGCGATGTGGAGGGCGCGTGGACCGGCGCTTTCATGGCCTGGCAGGATGCGCCGCGCTTCTTCGGAGGTGTGCTTTCCCGCCTGCTGCCCGGCGCGCAGCGTGAGGGCGAACTGACCGCGCAGGCCGGGGACGGGACGGTCCACATCCGTTATACGCTGGCGCAGGCCGCTTCAGGATCGGCGGAGGCTTCCGTCACCTTGCCCGACGGCACGCTTGAGACCCTTCGCCTGGACGAAACCGCGCCCGGACAGTACGAGGGCGATCTGGCCTGCGCTCAGGAAGGGGCGTTCGCCATTCGCATCACCTATTCGGACGAGGATGGAATCGTCCACGTGCAGGAGGGCGGCGCGGTACGCGGCTTCTCCGGTGAATATGATCTGCGCATCCAGCCGGACCAGAGCCTGGAGGACCTTGCGGCCCGCACAGGCGGCCGCGTGCTGTCGGATGAGACGGACTTCTGGGCGACGCCCGTATCCCCTGCCACGAGCCGGGTGGCGCTGCGCCCGGCGCTGTTCGGGTCGTGGACGCGGTAGCCGCCGTCGCCGAGGCCGTATATCACGATGAAGTGCCCGCTCTGCGTGAAGTCGCCGGGGAGCATACTGGCGATGATTATCTCGCCGTTCTCCAGGCGGGAGCGCATGGTCTCCTCGTCGGTGCTTATCGTCTCGCACTTCACGCCGAAGTCGCCCGCCCCCTGCGTGAACAGCGACCAGGCCGTGCCCGCGCCGGAGACGTAGTGCCCCGCGCTCTCGGCATAGTCGGCAATGCGCGCCGGCGTGGCGGAGGTGTTGCCCGTCAGCCCTATGACCACCATCGAGAGGCAGGTCGGCCCGCAGCCGTTCTCCTCGACGGTGCCGCCGGCATAGGGGTGGCTGGCCCACTGTTGGTCGGTCTGGTAGAGAAACGGCACCTCGCCCGCGTGCCAGTCCGCGCGTGGCGTGGAGCTGGCCGGACCTTCCGTCGGGCGTGCCGCAGAGGCCACCACAAACCAGACCACAACGGCGAGCGCGATCACCAGCGCCCCGACGGTCCCAAGCACGAGCGGCACGCGCCGCGCCCTCCTGCGATCGATGTACCTGCGCGGTGCGATGCGAGTTGTGCCCATGCTTCCCCCTTCGACTTGGATTGCCCAAGCCTAGGGGCGCCCGCCATAACGGCGCATGAACCGACTGCTAATCTTTTGGCTAAGGCGCCGAGGCTCTTCTCGCCGCGCGCCTACGCGCCCGGGGTCGCCTCGGCCGCCATCTCGAGCGCGCGGGTGACGAAGCTGATCTTCCGCTCGTACGAGCTGCCATCACCCGTGTGCACGGAGACCTCGGCGACGGCGATCTGGTCGTCCTCGCTCGGCTCGGTGCCGCCCATGAGGGTGGTCCACCTCACGGAGACGTCATCGGCCGAGAGCTCTCCGTCGCACTCGATCTCGTAGCTCACCGGCTCAAAGAACCCGGAGTTGGACTCGGCGGAGACCGTCGCCGTGCCCGGCGCGGCCTGCGTCACCCGCACGGTATAGTAGACGACGTCCGCCTCCGAGCTCACGTACTCCTCGTTGGGGGAGACCGTCTCCTCAAAGACGACCTTGCCGGCAGAGGTGGTCCCGCAGCCGAGAAGCACGAGCGCGCATGCCAGGCAGAGCGCGGCCGCCACCGTCTTCAGTCTCATCATGGGAGCCCCCTTCGTCGCATGCCTACAGTCTAGCCACCCTCCTACCCCACGCCCGTCCCGCCCCGCTTCTCCATATGGCGCACATGTGTTCGTATTGAGATTTTTTGCACGCCATGTAGCTGCGGAAACGAAACGCGCCGCAGCTCGCGCGTCTGGCGCGCGGCGCAATTCCGTCCGCGGCTTCGGCTATCCTAGGTGACGAGAAAAAACGCGCCCCTCATACCCCGGAGCACCCATGGCCTTTGTTCACCTCCACAACCACTCGGACTTCTCGATCTTGGACGCCGCCACGCGCGTCTCGGACATGGTCAAGCGCGCCGTCGACCTCGGCATGCCGGCGCTCGCTCTCACCGACCACGGCTACATGTTCGGCGTGCCCGACTTCGACATGGAGTGCCGCCGCTACAACGACGACCAGAAGGACATGCACCAGTGGAAGCACGACCTCGAGTGCTTCCAGAAGGGCTGGGAGCTCGAGGAGCCCGAGGCGGACGCTCCGGACGCCGCGCTGCATGACCGCGTCCACGCGCAGTGGGCCTCCGACGTGCGCATCTGGGAGGAGACCCACGACCTCGAGGCCGTGCGCGCCAACCGCCCGAGCCTGCTGATCAAGCCGATCTTCGGCTGCGAGGCCTACTTCATCACGGACGACTGCATCGAGAAGGGCACGCGGCAGCACCGCTACCACCTGACCCTTCTGGCCAAGAACGAGACCGGCTACGTCAACCTCATGAAGATGATGAGCGAGGCGGCCTCCGGCGACATGTTCTACTACTACCCGCGCACCACCCTCGACATGCTGCGCCGCTACCACGAGGGCATTATCTGCACCTCGGCCTGCGTCTCGGGCATCATCCCGCGCATGTACTTCGACGGCCGACCGGACGAGGCGCGTCGCTGGGCGCTTGCCTACCAGGAGATCTTCGGGGACGACTTCTACCTCGAGGTCCAGGACCACGGCCTCTCGGACCCAACTGGGGTGGCTTCACCGACCGCACGCTCTCCGAGCAGATCGTGAAGCTCGGGCGCGAGCTCGGCATCAAGGTCGTCGCCACCAACGACAACCACTACCTCACGCGCGAGGACGCGCCCACGCAGGACGTCCTCTCCTGCATCGGCACCGCCTCGCGCCTGGACGACACCAACCGCAAGCAGATGACCGGCACCGAGTTCTACATCAAGAGCGAGGAGGAGATGCGCGAGCTCTTCTCGTGGTGCCCGGAGGTCATCGACAACACGCTCGAAGTGGCCGAGAAGTGCTCCTATGAGCTCGACTGGAGCCACATGTACCTTCCCAAGTTCCCGGACCTCGACCCCGGCGAGACCTCTGAGGAGCGCTTCCGCAAGGAGTGCGAGACGGGGCTTGCGCGCCGCTACGGCGAGAACTGGCGCGAGCTCACCATCGGCGGCGAGAACGTCAAGGAGCGCTTCGAGTACGAGTACAAGGTCATCTGCGAGAAGGGCTTCGCGGACTACTTCCTGATCGTCCAGGAGTACGTGCGCTGGGCCAAGCGCAACGGCATCGGCGTGGGGCCGGGCCGCGGCTCGGCCGCCGGCGCCATCGTCGCCTACGCGATGGACATCACCACCTTCGACCCGCTCGAGAACGGCCTCATGTTCGAGCGCTTCCTCTCCCCGCAGCGCTCCGAGATGCCCGACATCGACATGGACTTCGACGACGAGCGCCGCCTCGAGGTCGTGGAGCACGTGCGCCAGCTCTACGGCCCCCGGAGCGCGTCTGCCACGTCATCACCTACTCCACGATCAAGGCCAAGCAGGCCATCAACGACGCCGCTCGTGTGCTGGGATTTCCCGTCTGGCAGGGCCAGAAGCTCTCCAAGATGCTCGCCAACGACCCCAAGCTCACGCTCGACCACGCGCTGCACAAGTCCGAGAAGGCGCCCGACCAGTTCTCCCCGGACTTCGAGGAGGCCTACAACAAGGAGGCCGACTCCCGCAGCATCATCGACGCGGCGCTCTCGATCGAGGGCCTGCACCGCGGCGAGGGCGTGCACGCCTGCGCCGTCCTGATCACGCCCACGCCGGTCAACGACCACGTGCCCACCAAGGTCGACACCAAGGGCGGCGTCGAGATCACCCAGTACGAGGGCCACTCGGTCGCGGACATGGGCCTGCTCAAGATGGACTTCCTGGGCCTGCGCACCCTCACTGTCATCTCCAAGGCGCTCGCCAACATCCGCGCCAACCACGGCGTCGACATCAACGTGGACGAGATCCCCTTCGACGACCCCGAGATCTACAAGCTCATGCGCGAGGGCCGCACCGCCGGCGTCTTCCAGATCGAGTCCGCGGGCATGACGTCCACGATCAAGAACATGCGCCCGACCGAGTACAAGCAGGTCGTCGCCCTTATCGCCCTCTACCGCCCGGGCCCTCTGGGCGCCGGCATGGTCACGAGCTACATCAACCGCATGAACGGCCGCGAGGAGGCCGTCTCCTACGACCCGCGCCTCGACGACATCCTGGGCGAGACCTACGGCACCATGGTCTACCAGGAGCAGGTCATGAAGATCTCGATGAAGATGTCGGGGTTCTCGGCCGGCGAGTCGGACTCCCGCATCCGAAAGCCGGTGGCCAAGAAGAAGATCAAGCTCCTCACCTCCGACGGTCTTCCACTGGGACGACGGCAAGGACGAGACGACCTACGACCACTGGATGAACGGCGCGGTCAAGAACGGCTACAAGAAGGAGATCGCCC
>ENA-OQCL01001069-OQCL01001069.1-human-gut-metagenome-genome-assembly--contig:-NODE-1069-length-10800-cov-2.690434_pt1 | contig 10800 bp, 11 predicted proteins | sample MGYA00242502_ERZ504586 | MGnify/ENA primary metagenome ERZ504586 (study PRJEB26092, sample SAMD00036316) | human gut metagenome | host: Homo sapiens | study: EMG produced TPA metagenomics assembly of... | reverse complement strand
CCCCGTTCGGGGCATTACGGCCTGCAACATGCCAGGGAGGTTAAGGGCAAGGCTCCCCTCATAGGGGAGCTGTCAGCGCAGCTGACTGAGAGGTGCTTTTCACGCATATCTATTCAGTCAAATAGGAAAGGCGCAGGTTGTAGAAAAATGGCCCCGTTCAGGTAACTTTTTACGAGCGAGGGTTACTCGAAGTGATGTTGTCAGCTTGAAACTGTTGCCGCGTCGCGGCATCTGAGTCCAATCGGACTGCGACCGGCGGACTGCGGTCTGCGGGCGCCCAACGAGGCGCCCCTGCACCCCATGAAAGGAGACATACCATGCACATCTATATTATCGATACCGGTCCTGGCAATCCGGACTTGCTGACGGGGCAGGCGAAAGCAGCTATTGCGGCATCGCCCATCCTGGTCGGCGACAAGCGGATGCTGGCGCCTTTGCTTCTTCCGGGAAGCGCCTGGTCCCGACATACCGGCGCGACGAGATTTGCCGGCTCGCCGCTTCGTTGTCTGCTGACGAAGGCCCCGTGGCCGTCCTGGTATCGGGAGATGTCGGCATTTTTCAGTCTCGCCGCCATGCTTACGGATATTCCCAGCTGCACGGTGACCCGAATGCCAGGCATCAGCAGTCTCGTCTATTTTGCCGCGGCCTTGCAGACGACATGGAACGACGCTTTCGTCGTCAGCCGCCACGGCCGCCAGGAATCCCTCGTCGCCGCCGTCTGCCAGCACCGGAAAGTCTTCGTCCTGACGGGTGGATCCGATTCACCGGCGGCCTTGTGCCGGGAACTCTGTCAGGCCGGCCTGGATGCGGTATCCGTGGCCATTGGCTGCGATTTGTCTTATGACAATGAAACCATCCTACGCGGGACAGCTGCCGATTTTACCAGCCGCTCTGAGGATGCCCTGGCTGTCATGATGATTGAAAACGAACAGGCCCGGCCCTGGGTGCGTCCCGTCCATGGACTGCCGGACGAAGCCTTCCTGCGCGGCAAAGCGCCTATGACCAAGCAGGAAATCCGCAGCGTCGCCCTGTCCAAGCTGGCGCCATCAGCAGATGCCGTCGTCTGTGACATCGGCGCCGGCACCGGTTCCTGTACGGTCGAACTGGCCTTGCAGGCGCCGTTTGGCCATGTCTATGCCTTTGAGATCAATGAAGAAGCCCTGGACGTATTACGAGAAAACATCGGCCATTTCGACCTGTCCAACGTCACCGTTGTCGCCGGCGATGCCAGCCAGACCTTGCCATCGCTGGATATCGTACCGGACTATGCCTTTATTGGCGGGACGAAGGGCAATCTGGCCATCATCCTCGATGACCTGTACCGCAAAAACAAAACCTGCCGCATGGTCGTCACGGCCATTACCTTGGAAACCCTGGCCGCCGTCACGGCCTATTATGCTGCCCATGACGAATACCACCTGGATATCACCCAGGTCAGCACGGCCCGCAGTAAACAAGCCGGCCAGCACCACCTCATGATAGCCCAGAACCCGGTATATATCATCACCGCTGTCCGTCAGGACGCAGAGAAGGCCTAGCCCCCCGACCGGGGCTTGCGTAGGGGCCGACCTGAAAGACGGCCTGTTGCCTCCCCTGCGAAGGCGGGCCGCCCTTTGGGACGGCCCCTACAAAGTGGCCTGCGGCCCCTACATTCACGAAAGGAGATTTTCATGCCCTCATCCATATCACCTACGCCGCTTCCGCGGCTGCTCTTGGCAGCTCCGCGCAGCGGCAGCGGCAAGACGACCGTAGTCTGTGCCTTGCTGCAGGCCCTCAAGGACCGCGGTTTGTCGCCGGCGGCTTTTAAGAGCGGCCCCGATTATATCGACCCCATGTTCCATCGCCGGGTCCTGGATACACCGTCATATAATCTGGACCTCTTTCTCTTCGGCCGCCATGAGCCAGGCGCCGCAGCTGCCCGGGAAGTGCTGATACGCCATGGTGCGGCTGCGGACATTTCCATCCTGGAAGGGGCCATGGGGTATTACGACGGCGTCGGCACGGGCCGTGAAGCCAGTGCCTATGAATTGGCTGTGGCGACGGATACACCGGTCATCCTCGTCGTCGACGGCCGCGGTGCGGGATTGTCTTTAGCCGCCGTCTTGCAGGGTCTGGATGCATTTCGTCCTGACAGCCATGTCGCAGGTTTCATCGTCAACCGCATCAAGCCCATGGTGTACGAACATTTCAAATCGTCCTGGGAAGCCGCATCGGGCCTGAAGGCTTTTGGCTGTTTCCCGGACATGCCGGACTGCACCTTTTCCAGCCGCCATCTGGGCCTGGTCACGGCCGGGGAAATTGCCGACCTCCAGGAACCATGAGAAAACCTGGCTCTCCAGGCAGAAAGAGCCTCGACATGGACGGCCTTTTGGCCTGTGCCCGTCAGGCCGCTCCCTTGGCAGGGGGCAGTCGAAACCGGCCCCGCCAGCATCGGGGCGGGCCGTTATCGCCGTCGCCCAGGACGAAGCCTTCTGCTTTTATTATGAAGACAGCCTCCAGGTCCTGCGGGAGGCGGGAGCAGACTCACCTTTTTCAGCCCCCCTTCCACGACAGGAAACTGCCGCCTTGTGACGGCGTCTATCTTGGCGGCGGCTATCCCGACTCTACGCCCAGGCTTTGAGCCAGAACGAATCGATGCGGGCGTCCCTGCGCCGGGCCCTGGCCGCACACGTGCCGTGCTTCGCCGAATGTGGGGGCCTTCATGTACTCCATGAAAGGTTTCGCGACAGTCAGGACCACAGCTGGCCCTGGGTCGGCGCCGTCCTGGCGAGACCTTCATGACGCCGTCCTTGAAGCGCTTCGGCTACGTCACTCTCCAGGCCGAAAAGGACAATCTCTTCTGCCAGGCCGGAGATACCGTAACGGCCCACGAGTTCCATTATTCGGACAGCACGGACAGGGGCAGTGACTTTACGGCCTATAAGGCCGGGAGCCAGCGCCATTGGCCCTGCATCATCGCTGACGACCACTTTGTCGGCGGCTATCCCCATATCCATTTCCTGGGGAAACGGGACTGGGCCGCCCGTTTCGTCGCAGCCTGCATCCATCGAAAGGAAGGATCCCATGAAAATTGAACATATTTTGCCGGCCGATATCGAACGGCGCAGCATGGAAATCATTGAAGACGAATTAGGTGACATCATCCTGCCGCCGGACGAAAAAGACATCATCAAGCGCGTCGTCCACACCAGCGCCGACTTCGACTATGTCCGCAACCTGCGCTTCAGCCCAGGCGCCGTCGAACAGGCCCTGACCGCCTTGAAATCGGGCTGTACTATCGTGACCGATACCAATATGGCCTGCATGGGTATCAGCCAGCCAGGCCTCGAGAAACTGGGCTGCCGCAAAGTCTGCTTCATGGCCGATGCAGATGTCGCGGCGGCGGCCAAAGCCCAGGGGACGACGCGGGCCCAGGCTTCCATGGATAAAGCCGCAGCCCTGGAAGGGGCGGTCATCGTCGCCGTCGGCAATGCGCCGACAGCCCTCCTGCGCCTGCGGGAACTCATCGACGCTGGCAAGATGAAACCGGCCCTGATCATCGGCGTCCCCGTCGGCTTCGTCAACGTCGTCTATGCCAAAGAAACCATTATGGAAGCTGGCGTCCCGTATATCGTCGCCAAAGGACGAAAAGGGGGCAGCACCATCGCCGCCGCCATCTGCAACGCCCTCATCTATCGCCTGACGAGAGGGTAGGCATTGTAGGGGACGCCCAAAGGGCGTCCCGCAGGCCACCAGCCGCCTCGGACTCAGATGCGGCTTTGCCGCGTCAGATTCATGATTGTATTACGACCGCGTGCCATTCGTCATAAATTCCGGCTAGGCACAGGATTCACGGCGGCCTTTTTGGCCCGTCAGGTGCCGACCAGCAGAAGGCGCAAGACGGCTGCCAAAACGGACAGCCGTGGCGGGACGCCTTTTAGGCGTCCCCTACGGTATCGCAGTCAGGCGATGGAAAAGAACGCAGTCACGGTTATTTACGGAGTTCAAAAGCAGGCGCGCCACGTGCACGTCCCTACGAGTCAGATGCGGCTGTGCCGCAACAGACTCAAATTGACAACGACGCTTCGGGAAGCCCTCAGCGCGTAGCGGGCCGCCCGCCGCTGCTATCCGTTGGGGGAATCGTCCTGCATCGGATGGGACAAAAAGGCTCTGGGACGTCCCCTACGGTATCGCATACAGGCGATGAGTTGATATTTACTGCAAACTGCAAACGCAAAACGAGGCTGTCTTGGTGGGCAGCCTCGTTTGCCGTCTGCTACCTGCGGCATTGGCTCCGAGGCTTGCAAAATATGGCAAAAGGTGATTAAATTATATATGTGTTGAATTTTGACAAACGATTCCGATTTGTCACGCTAAAAATATCTGCAAGGAGTGTCAGTATGAAAATCAGTGCCGAAGAAATAAAGAAGATCGCACTGTTGTCCCGCCTGGAAGTCAAGGAAGACCAGATGGAAACGGTCGGGAAACAGCTGAACGACATTTTATCGTACATGGATCTCTTGAGCCAGGTCGATGTGACCGATGTCAAACCGACGGCCCATGCCGTATCTATGTCCAACGTCATGCGCGACGACGTTCCCCAGCCGTCGCTGGACAATGAAAAAGCGCTTCAGAATGCGCCGGAACAGGCTGATGGCTATTTCAAAGTTCCGAAAGTCATCCAGGATTAACAGGGAGGCGTATGTATGTTAACAATCCATGAACTGCATGAAAAACTGGTCAACGGCGACGTATCGGCTGTCGAATTGACCAAGGCTTTTCTTGCACATAAAGATACAGTAGAACCGAAAGTACAGGCATTCTTGTCGGACAACCGCGAATATTCCCTGGAAGCAGCTGCCGCTGTCGATGCTAAAATCGCAGCTGGCGAAACGATCAGTGACCTTGCCGGTGTCCCCGGTGCCATTAAGGATAACATCTGCATCAAAGGCCAGAAGGCTACGTGTGCTTCGAAGATGTTGGAAAATTTCAAATCGCCGTACAATGCGACGGTCATCGATAAATTGATGGCAGCTGATTACGTCAGCCTGGGCAAGACCAACATGGACGAATTTGCCATGGGCAGCTCGACGGAAAACTCGGCTTTCCAGCTGACTCACAATCCGTGGAACCTCGATTGCGTCCCCGGCGGTTCTTCCGGCGGTTCGGCGGCTGCTGTCGCTTCGGGTGAAACGGTCTGGGCCCTCGGCTCGGATACAGGCGGATCCGTCCGTCAGCCGGCTTCCTACTGCGGTGTCGTCGGCCTCAAACCGACATATGGTCTCATTTCCCGTTACGGCCTCATCGCCTTCGCTTCGTCCCTGGACCAGATCGGTACTTTCACGAATGACGTCGAAGACTGCGCCATCGTCCTCAATGCCGTTGCCGGCCATGACGCCAAGGACTCGACGTCCATTCCCCAGGCCGAAAAAGACTATAAACAGGCTTTGGTCAATGATGTCAAGGGCATGAAAATCGGCGTCCCCGAAGAATTCTTCGGCGAAGGCCTCGATGCTGACTGCCGCAAGGCTTTGGAAGACGCTATCGAAACGTATAAGAAACTCGGTGCCGAAATCGTACCGGTCAGCATGCCGCACATGAAATACGGTATCGCTGCGTACTATATCATCGCGCCGGCCGAAGCCAGCTCCAACCTGGCTCGTTACGACGGCGTCGGTTTTGGTATGCGCGTCGACGGCAAGGATATCGTCGACATGTACATCAAGACCCGTACCGAAGGCTTTGGCGACGAAGTCAAACGCCGCATCCTCCTCGGGACCTACGTCCTCAGCTCGGGCTATTACGATGCCTATTATCTGCGGGCTATGAAAGTCCGTACCCTGATTAAACAGGACTACGACGAAGCTTTGAAGAAATGCGACGTCCTGCTCACGCCGACGGCGCCGGACACAGCCTTCAAGATTGGCCAGAACAGCGACAATCCGCTGGCTATGTACCTCGGCGACGTCTGCACGGTTACGTTGAACCTGGCTGGCCTGCCGGGCCTCAGCATTCCCTGCGGCTACAAAGACGGCCTGCCCATCGGCATGCAGCTCATCGGCAAGGCCCTGGACGAAGCCACACTGCTTCGCGTGGCCTATACGTTTGAACAGAATCGGACGGACCTTCGCAAGCCGTCGCCCATGGGGGAGGTTGAAATTTAATGAAATATGAATCCGTTATCGGCTTGGAAGTCCATGTCGAATTAAAAACGAAAACGAAGATTTTCTGCGGCTGCAGCACGGAATTTGGTGCCGAACCGAATACCCACGTCTGCCCGGTCTGCTTAGGCCTGCCCGGCGTCCTGCCCGTACTCAATAAAGAAGTTCTGCATTATGCCGTCAAAGCCGGCCTGGCCCTGCATTGCGACATCCTGCCGTTCAGCAAATTCGACCGCAAGAACTACTACTATCCGGATTTGCCGAAGAACTTCCAGACGTCCCAGTTCGACCTGCCGATCTGCAAAGGCGGTTACATCGACATCGACGTCGACGGCAAACAGCGCCGCATCCATCTGACCCGTATCCACATGGAAGAAGACGCAGGCAAGCTCGTCCACAGCGGCGGCAGTATTGCCAACTCCGACTCGACCAGCGTCGACTATAACCGGACGGGTGTACCGCTCCTGGAAATCGTCGGCGAACCGGAACTGCGCAGCGGTGCCGAAGCCAGAGCCTATCTGGAAAAACTGCGCTCCATCATGCAGTATCTCGGCGTTTCCGACTGCCGTCTGGAAGAAGGCAGTATGCGCTGCGACGCCAACATTTCTGTCCGTCCCGTCGGTTCGGATAAATTGGGGACCAAGACGGAAATCAAGAACATCAACTCCTTCAGTGCCGTCCAGAAGGGCATTGAATACGAAGCCGTCCGCCAGGCACAGATCCTCGACGAAGGCGGCACCATCCAGCAGGCTACGCGCGGCTGGGATGAAGCCAAGGGCATTACCATCCTCCAGCGTGTCAAGGAAGGGGACAGCGACTACCGTTACTTCCCGGAACCGGACCTCATTCCTATCGAAGTTTCGCCGGAATACATCGAACAGGTCCGTCAGGAACTGCCGGAAATGCCCGATGCCCGCTGCCAGCGCTTCCAGGATGAACTGGGCTTGTCCGAATACGATGCCAACTTGCTGACCCTGGAAAAACAGACGGCTGATTACTTCGAAGCTGTCGTCAAAGAAGGCGTCGATGCCAAAGAAGCGGCCAACTGGATGCTCGGCGAATTTGCCAAGAAATTGAACGAAGAAAACGTCGACATCACTGCTTCGCCAGTCAAACCGGCTGACCTGGCTGGTCTCTTGAAGCTCATCGCCAAAGGGACTATCTCCGGCAAGATTGCCAAGAAAGTCCTGCCGGAAATGTGGGAATCCGGCAAATCGGCTGATGTCGTCGTCAAAGAACAGGGCTTGGTCCAGATCACCGATACAGGGGCCCTGGAAGATATGGTCAAGAAAGTCATCGCCGCCAACCCGCAGTCCGTGTCTGACTACAAGGCAGGCAAGAAGAAAGCCATCGGCTTCCTCGTCGGCCAGATCATGAAAGAAACCAAAGGCCGGGCCAACCCGGGCGTCGTCAACCAGCTGTTGACTAAGAATTTGCAGTAAAAGAAAAAGGGACTAACCACTTAAAAGGGCTTGTCGTCGTGCGACAAGCCCTTTTTTTCTATCATTCTTCCGGATGGAGCAGTTTGTGGATAGCTGTACTGGTCGGCAACGTTTCTGTTTCTTCGCCGTCTGTCGTGTAGAGCAGGGGCGCGCCGAAGGTGTCACCGCGGAGCATGGCTTCCTTGGCAATTTTGCCGATAGGATGGGGGATGACCGTTGCGTCATGATGGGCTTCGTGGAAGGCTTTGGCCGCATCTTCCAGGGCCTGGATGTCTTCCTGAGTCTGGACGGGGACGGCCAGTTCAAAGGTCTTGGCTTCCAAATCCCAGCGGCTTTCCATCTTCTGGACTAATTCATCGGCTTTTGCGCCTTGGTCAGCACGGATGACGATGATGGGGACACTGCCCAGGTCGACGGCCTGGCCGGCGATATCGTCGATATCATCTTCGTCGAGGCTGCCTTCGATTTTGACCGCGTCGATGAGGGCCGAGCGGATGGCAAAGCGCAGAATCGTGGCATAATCGTTGTCGGTCTGATACATTTCCGGCAGCTTGCTCTTATCGCAGGAAAAGAGCACCGACGGCTGTTCTGCGTCACGGGCGATGAATAACAAGGCGTTCCAGAGCTGGGACAAATTGATGGTGCCGTTGAAGAGGCCGGCATCAAAAGCAATCATGTCATAAGGTTTCTTCAAAATTTCGTCGATCCGGTCCTGCAAATCCTCAATGGTTTCACATTCCAAAGGAACGGCGATAAAAGGATGATCCGATTCAAAATGAATACTCATTGCACTAGGCATAACGTATATTACCTCCTAAGTCGTATTACCTTTATTGTACTCGGAATATGACATATTTGCAATGGCTCCGGGCGGGACCAGCCTCTCATCACAAATCCCTCTAAAATGGTTGCCAAATAGGTGTAAATCACGGTATAATGTGGTATTGAAGGCATTTATACATATATGAAAGGGAGTTACATCGATGGATAACGAAACGACCAAGAATTTTATTGAAAATATTATCGATGAAGACAACGAAAAGAATACATATGGCAAGCGGGTCCATACCCGTTTCCCGCCGGAACCGAATGGCTATCTCCACCTCGGCCACGCCAAGTCGATTTGCCTGAATTTCGGCATTGCCAAGAAATATGGCGGACTGACAAATCTCCGTTTTGATGATACCAATCCGTCCAAGGAAAATACGGAATATGTCGAATCGATCAAGCGCGATGTCAAATGGCTCGGCTTCGATTGGGATGACCGCATGTTCTATGCTTCGGATTATTTCGATAAGCTCTATGAATATGCCAAGAAATTGATCCGCCTGGGTAAGGCTTATGTCGATGACCTGTCGGGCGATGAAATCCGCGAATACCGCGGCACGTTCAATACGCCGGGGAAGGAAAGCCCGTACCGCAACCGCAGTGTCGAAGAAAATCTCCAGCTCTTTGAAGAAATGAAGGACGGCAAGTATGCCGATGGGGAAAAGGTCCTGCGCGCCAAGATAGATATGGCCAGCCCGAACCTCAATATGCGCGACCCCGTCATTTACCGTATCGTCCATGCTTCGCATCACCGGACGGGCGACAAGTGGTGCATCTATCCGATGTACGATTTCGCGCACCCGATCGAGGATGCGCTCGAGCATATCACGCATTCGCTCTGCTCGCTCGAGTTTGAGGACCACCGTCCGCTGTACGACTGGGTCATCGAGAACGTGACGCTGCCCTCGAAGCCGCGCCAGATCGAGTTCGCCCGTCTCGGCATCAACAACACGGTCATGAGCAAGCGCAAGCTGCGCGCGCTCGTCGAGGGCGGCTACGTCAGCGGGTGGGACGACCCGCGCATGCCGACGCTCTGCGGCCTGCGCCGCCGCGGCTACACGCCGGCGGCCATCCGCAACTTCAGCGAGCGCAACGGCGTTTCGAAGGTGAACTCCACGGTCGAGTACAGCTTTCTCGAGCACTGCCTGCGCGAGGACCTCAACATGACCGCAAAGCGCGTCATGGGCGTTCTACGACCGTGAAGCTGATCCTCACGAATTACCCCGCGGACCGCACGGAGACGTTCGAGGTGGAGAACAACCCGAACCGCCCGGAGGACGGCACGCGCACGCTCACGTTCGGCCGCGAGCTGTACGTCGAGGCGGAGGACTTCCTTGCGGAGCCGGTGCCGAAATACAAGCGCCTGTACCCGAACGGCCCCGAGTGCCGCCTGAAGGGCACGTATCTGATCCGCTGCACGGGCTACAAGGCCGGGGCGGACGGCAAGGTCGAGGAGATCTACGCCGAGTACGACCCCGAGAGCCGCGGCGGCGACCCGGCGGACGGCCGCAAGGTCAAGGGCGCGACGATCCACTGGGTCGATGCGAAAAAACGCCGTGGATGCGGAGGTCCGTCTGTACGACAACCTCTTCACGGTTGAGGACCCGAACGCCGACAACTTCCTCGAGCTGCTGAACCCGGATTCCCTGAAGGTGCTGAAGGGCTGCAAGGTGGAGCCGGGCCTCAGCGCCGCGAAGCCGGGCGAGAGCTTCCAGTTCATGCGCCAGGGCTACTTCTGCGCGGATAACCGCGACTCGAGCGCGGAGCACCTCGTGTTCAACCGCTCCGTCTCGCTCAAGGACAGCTTTAAGAAATAAGCGTTTTCACCTGCATGGCCGCGCGGCCAATGCGGAAAACGCAGGGTATTCAGATCGATTTGCGTGAAGGGCCGCAGTTTGCGGCCTTTTGCTTTTGATTAACCGTCACCCTAAATAAAAAACAGGTTGACGAATCGCGCGGGCTGTGGTAAACTGGAGACGAAAATTTTTCAAAACGCCGGTGCGGAAAGCATCGGGGAGGACGGATTATGCGCATACAGGATGCAGTTTTGGACTATCTGACAGAACAGCGGCAGCTACGTTCGGTCGAGGGAGATTGCCGCCTCGCTCGGCGTGACGCGCAACGCGGTCTGGAAGGCGATCCGGAAGCTCGAGGCGGACGGGCACCGGATCGACGCCGTGCCGAAGCGCGGCTACGCGCTGAGCGCCGACAGCGACGTGCTCTCTGCGGGGAGCGTTTCGCGGTATCTGACGACGGATTTCCCCGTGCGGCTCGACGTGCGCCGCGCCGTGACCTCGACGAACACCCCTTTTGAAGGCCGAGGCGGAGCAGGGCGCGCAGGAGGGACTCGTGCTGATCGCCGAAGCCCAGACGGCGGGCAAGGGGCGCCT
>ENA-OQCL01001068-OQCL01001068.1-human-gut-metagenome-genome-assembly--contig:-NODE-1068-length-10801-cov-5.968990_pt1 | contig 10801 bp, 7 predicted proteins | sample MGYA00242502_ERZ504586 | MGnify/ENA primary metagenome ERZ504586 (study PRJEB26092, sample SAMD00036316) | human gut metagenome | host: Homo sapiens | study: EMG produced TPA metagenomics assembly of... | reverse complement strand
GGAATGACGAGCAGCGTCAGCATCGTCGAGGTCGCTAGGCCGCCGATGACCGCGACGGACATCGGCTGGCGCGTCCTGCCGCCGCCCTCGGAGAGCGCGAGCGCGACGGGCAGCGAGCCTATGAGCGTCGAAATGGTGGTCATCAGTATCGCGCGCAGGCGCAGCGGCCCGGCCTTGAGGACGGCGGTGAATTTTGTCGTCGCCAGCGGCGCGCAGCTGGTTTATGACGTCGACGAGCAGTATCGCGTTGTTGACGACGACGCCGACGAGCAGGATTATACCCATGAAGCTCATGACGGAGAGGCGCAGGCCCGCCGAGCGCGAGCAGCCCGAAGGAGCCCGCCGTCATCAGCGGCAGCGAGAACATGACCGTCAGCGGGTGGATGAACGACTCGAACTGTATCGCCATCACCATGTAGACGAGCATTATCGCGAATATCAGCGCGACGCTCATGTAGCGGAAGCTTTCGCGCATATCCTCGGAGTCGCCTGTCGGCACCATGCTGTACATGCCGTCCTTGGGCGCGTACTTCATGAAGACCTGCTGCATTATCTCTATTCCTTCGCCGGGCGAGATGCCGTCGACGTTGGCTTCGATTTCTATCGAGTGCTGGCGGTTGTAGCGCGTTATGACGTTCGGCGCCATGCCTATCGAACTCGTTATGACGCCCTCGGCCGGTATCGTGTCGCCGCCCTGCGTCGTTATCAGCGTCTTGAGAACCTTCTCCGGGTCGTCGCGCCCGCTGAGCTCGGAGCGCAGGCGGATGTCGTAGCGGTAGCCGCGGTCGTTGAAGGTTCCCGCGTCGTCGCCGCCGAACCACGTCAGCATTTCGTCGGAGAGGTCGCGTATGCTTATGTTGAGGTCGTCGGCGAGGCCGCGGTTCAGCGTGAGGTTGATGCGCGGCTTGTTCATCTGGAGGTCAGTCGTTATGTCGACGAGGCCGCGCGCGTTCTCCGTCAGGTCCTTCTTTATCAGGTCGCCGAGCGCCGCGAGCTCCTCGCTGGTCGGCCCCATGACGACGAGCGATATGTCGGAGCTGCCCCACGTGCCCATCTTGATGTCCGCGTCGCGGTAGCGCGAGAGCTCCTCGCGCAGGCCGCGCATTATGACTGCTGCGCGCGGGCGCAGCGCGCGGTCGATGAGCTCGATGTTTATCGTCGATTTGTAGACCTCCTCGCCGCGTCCGCTGCCTATTTCGCCGTAGGTGTAGGCGACGTATTTGTTCTGCTGGATGAGGTCGACCATTTCCTTCGTTATGTCGGTCGTCACCTCGAGCGAGGTGTCCGCCGGAAGCTCGAGCTCGACGCGCAGGCGGCCCTGGTCCTCTGACGGGAAGAACTCCGTGCCGAGGTTCGCGGCGAAGACCATGCCGAGGATGAAGAGCGCTATGCCGGACGAAAGCACGAGCGCGCGGTGGCGCACCGCGAAGCCGAGCGCCCGCTCGTACTGCTCCTCGAGGCGCAGGAACGGGCGTTCGAGCGCTATCTCGAGGCGCGTCGGCTTATGCGAGCGCCCCATGATGCGTGAGCAGAGGAAGGGCGTCAGCGTGACTGCGATGACGAGCGATATGGCTATCGTCGTTGAGACGGTCACGCCGAAGGCGTTGAAGTAGCGGCCCATCATTCCGCCCATGAAGGCGACGGGGACGAAGACGGCGAGCGTCGTGGCAGCGCCCGCGACGACGGCGAAGGCTATCTCGTTCGTGCCGTCCTCCGAGGCGCGGAAGGCGCTCTTGCCCATCGACTTGTGGCGCGAGATGTTCTCCATGATGACCGTCGTCGCGTCGACGACCATGCCGACGGCGAGCGAAATGCCCATCATCGACATGTTGTTTATCGTTATTCCCATTAGGTAAAGGACGGACATGCTGCCGAGAAGGCAGACGGGAATGCTTATGCAGGCGATTATCGTCGCGCGTATCGTGCGCAGGAATACGAACATGATGAGCGCCGTCAGGATTATCGAAGCGACGATGTCGCCGAAGACGCCGTTCATCGAGCGCATGATGAAGCGCGCGTTGTCGGAGACGACGACGAGCGTCGTGCCGACCGGCGCGGTCTTGTTAAGCTCCGCGATGCGCTCGTGCATAAGGCGCGAGAGCGCGACTTCATTCGCGCCGCGCTGCTTGCGTATGCTGACCATGATTGCGGGCTTGCCCTCGTATATGGACGAGCTGCGCGCGTCCTCGAGGCCGTCCTCGACGCGCGCCACGTCGCGCAGCCGTATCACCGCGCCGTCGCGCACCGCGATGGGCAGATATTCGAGCTCCGCGGCGGAGGCGTACTCGCCGATGATGCGTATGCCGTACTCCTTCGTCCCCGTCTCGACGCGCCCCGCGGGCAGCTCGACGTGCTTGTTGTATATAGCGTCCTTGATTTCCTTCGTGGTTATGCGGTAGCCCTCGAGCGCCTCGGGGTTGAGCCAGACGCGCATCTCGCGCTCGCGGAAGCCGGGGAGCTGCACGCCGCCGACGCCGCGCACAGTCTGGAGGCGTTCCTGCACGACCTGGTCGACGTAGCGCGAGAGCGTCTTCATGTCCGTGCGCCCGTCGTTCTTGACCGCGACGCGCATAATCGGGCGGTCGCTAGGGTCGAACTTGTCGATCTCAGGCTCGTCGCAGTCGTCGGGCAGAGAGCCGAGCGCGCGGCTCACCTTGTTGCGCACGTCCGCGGTCGCGAAGTCTATGTCGCGGTCGAGCTCGAACTCCACGACGATGACGGAGCGCCCCTCGTAGCTGCTCGAGCTCATGCTCTTGATTCCTTCGATTGTGTTGATGCGCGATTCGAGCACGTCCGTAACGTCGTTGTCGACGATGGCGGGGCTCGCGCCCTCGAGCGTCGTGCGCACGACGACTATCGGGAATTCGACGTTCGGCATCCTCTCGACGCCCATGTTCATGTACGAGTAAGCGCCGAAGATGACGGTGGCGATCGTGATGATGAGGACCGTTACCGGCCTGCGCAGAGAAATTTCCGTGATTTTCATGAAGCGAGCTCACCCTGTATCGTCTATATCTTTTCCCACACTTAACAATTATACATCTTCGATGTGGAGATTTTATGGCGGAACGCCGGCGTTTGGGAAAATATGCGCGGAGGCGCGGCGCGCCGTCAATTGCGGAAGCGCTGGCGCGCTTCACGCCGGGGGCCGCGGCTTGCGGCGCGGAGGTCGGCGCTGCGCCGCGGCGCGAGCTTTACGCGCTGGCGGCGAACGGCGGCGCGCGCGGCGAATTTACGGAACGGCGCGGATTCGCCGCGCGGACGGTAAACTTGCGAAACGGCGCGCTCTTCGCGCCGCGGCGGTAAATCAACGGCGCGGAGGCAAAAGCGCGGCGCGCGGCGCGAACGCACGGCGCTCGCGAAAAACGCGCGCGCTTTCGCGGAACGCGCGGCAAATCCGACGCGCCGGCGCGCGGGCATGAAAAAGCGGCGGGGGAAAAGATTTCCCGCCGCCGCGCGTTTTGCGAAGCTTCGCTTAATATCTGTTGTCGATGACGCGCTGCGTCTTCTTCTCGCTGCGCGGAAGCTCGCCGAGCTTCTTCACGTCGGGGACGACGCGGATGCCGAGGCCGGATTTGCACTCGCGCACGAGCTCTTCGGCGAGGCGCTCGGGGTCCGCGCCCTCCTTCATCTCGGCCTGCACTATCATGCGGTCGCGGAGGTCCTTGTTCTCGAGGATGATGCGGTACTCGCTCGAGAAGCCGTCGATGTTCTTGAGTATCTCCTCGACCTGCGCGGGGTAGATGTTCGTGCCCTTGACCTTTATCATGTCGTCGCTGCGTCCGACGATTCTGTCGAGGCGCGGGAATGGCGAGCCGCAGGGGCATTCGCCGGGGATTATGCGCGAGATGTCGCGCGTGCGGTAGCGGATGAGCGGCGCGGCCTCCTTGCGGAAGGTCGTGATGACTATCTCGCCCTGCTCGCCGTCGGGCAGCACCTTGCCCGTGACGGGGTCGATTATCTCGCAGTAGATGTAGTCGTTGAAGTAGTGCATCCCCGTGTGCTCCTCGCAGTCTATCGCGATGCCCGGGCCGTAGATTTCCGTCAGTCCGTAGATGTCGAAGAACTCTATGCCGAGCGTCTCGTGGATGCGCTCGCGTATCTTGTCGCCCCAGCGCTCGGAGCCGAATATTCCGCGCTTGAGGTGAATCTGGTCGCGCATTCCGCGCTTGTCCACCTCTTCGGCGATGACGAGCGCGTAGGACGACGTGCTGCAAAGCACCGTCGCGTTGAGGTCGCGCATGAGCTGGAGCTGTCGGTCGGTGTTGCCCGCGCCGGTCGGTATGACCATCGCGCCGAGGCGCTCAGCTCCGGCCTGGAAGCCGAGGCCAGCCGTCCAGAGGCCGAAGCCCGGCGTTATCTGCACGCGGTCCTCGGGCGTGACGCCCGCGAACTGGTAGCAGCGCTCGAACATGACGGCCCAGTCTTCGATGTCCTGCGCGCTGTAGGGCATGATGACGGGCGTCCCGGTCGTCCCGGAGGACGAGTGGACGCGTACTATTTTATCGTTCGGCACGCACTGCATGCCCATCGGGTAGGCGTCGCGGAGGTCCTGCTTCGTCGTGAAGGGCAGCGTCTCGAACTGCTCCTTCGTCATCATCGTGTTGACCGGTATATCCTTGAACTTCTCGCGGTACATCGGACTCTCTTTGGCGACGCGGCGCACCTGCGCGAAACACTGGCTCATTATCGTAAGTTCGTTCATCGTTATTCTCCTTGTCTGGTCTTGGCTAAGTCTGGTCTGTTCTGTTGATTCTAGTACGTGATTGGGACGGAGGCCCTGAGCGGAAGATTCTCAGGGCGTCGGTACGCGGGGCGTATCGCCGGCGGGTGCTATTGTTGTCTCACCATCGGCGCGACGCTGCGTCTATGCCGAGCATGAACGCCTTTTCGTTCATCGGCAGGAGCTTCGGCCTGACGCAGCGCGCTATCGCCGCGTGTACTTCTTCGGTCGAGAAGGGCAGATGCCCGGCTCCGCAGGCGGCGCCGAGGATGACTATATTTAGGGTGCGTATGTCGCCGGCTTTGAGCGCTAGCTCCGCGCCTGCGAGGAAAAGCGTGTCCGGATAGAGGCGCTTCATCGTATCTATGTATTCGTTTCCGAGGTACGCGCCCTTGCCGAGCGCGACGTTGGTCGGGATTATCTCGTCCGTGTTGACGACGCACTGCGCCGTGCTTTTGAGCTTCGGAATCATGCGCACCGCCTCGGCGGGCTCGAAGGCGAGCAGCACGTCGCCGTGGCGCGCCGGGATTATCGGCGATGCCTCGCGCGCGTCTATGCGCAGATGGCTCGAAACGGAGCCGCCGCGCTGCGCCATGCCTATCGTCTCCGACGTGCGGACGAAGAGCCCCTTCGCCTGCGCCGCCTCGGCGAGTATGCGCGAGGCGAGCAGCGTGCCCTGTCCGCCGACTCCGGCTATCACTATGCTGCTAAGCATGGGCTTCGCCCTCCTTTATCGCGTGGACGGGGCAGACGTTGGCGCAGAGGCCGCAGCCGGTGCAGAGCGACGCGCTGATGACCGCGCGGCCCTCGCGTCGGGCGTAATCGCGGGGCAGCCTATCTCGCGCACGCATCTGCCGCATTTTATGCATTTATCGTCTACGAAGTGCGCCGGAGCTTTTTTCTTCACGTTCGCAATACATGGCGCTTCGGCTATGACCGCGGAGGGGCCTTCGTAGGCGACGGCCTCCTCCATCGCTGCGACGGATTTTTCAAAATCGAATGGGTTGACGCGCGCGACGTGTTCCACGCCGCAGGCGCGCAGGATGGTTTCTATGTCGAGCGCTATGCTGTCGCCGCCGAGCGCGCGCTTTCCCGTGCCGGGGTGCGGCTGGTGGCCCGTCATCGCGGTCGTGCGGTTGTCGAGCACTATTATCGTTATATCCGTCCCCTGATATACGGCGTTGATTACGCCGGGGATTCCGGTGTGAAAGAAAGTCGAGTCGCCGATGAAGGCGAGGCACTTCGCGCCCGGCTCGGTCAGCGCGAGCCCCTGGGCGAGCGTTATGCCCGCGCCCATGCAGAGGCATGTGTCGACCATGTTGAGCGGCGCGGCGTTGCCGAGCGTGTAGCAGCCGATGTCGCCGCAGTAGATCGCTTTTTTGCAGTCCTTTGTCGCAATCTTCGCCTCGTAGAACGAAGCGCGGTGCGGGCAGCCCGCGCAGAGGACGGGCGGGCGTACGGGAAGCTGCGGAAGTTCCGGCGCGTTTTCGGCTTCGGCGGAGAGGCCGAGATATTTCGCAAGCGCCGCCTTTATGAGCTCGAACGAGTATTCTCCGTTCCACGGCATATCGCCGCTGCGTTTGCCGAGCACCGGCACGCGGCCCGCGGCTTCGATGAGAAGCTGCTCTTCGACGACGGGGTCGAGCTCTTCGAGTACGAGCACGGAATCCGCGCCCGCGAGGAAGTCCTTCGTGAGCTTCTCGGGCATCGGGTAGGGCGTGCCTATTTTGTAGAGCGTCGCGTCCGCGCCGAGCTCGTTCAGAGCTTCCTTCGCGTAGAGGTACGATATGCCTGAGGCGGCGACGGCGCGGCGGCTTCCGGCTCCGTACTTTTCTATCCTGTTGTAGGGCATTTCGTCGAATGCGCGCGCCATTTCATGCTGTTTGACCTCAAGCTCGCCGTGCTTGCGGTATGAGAGCGCGGGGAAGATGCACCACTCTGGGCGGCGTTCGAAGCCGCCGGCCTCTTTTACCGGCGACGGCTCGCGCAGCTCGACCTCGGCGCTCGCGTGGCAGACGCGCGTCGTCGGGCGCAGAAATACGGGAAGTTCAAATTTTTCGGAGAAGTCGAAGGCCGTCTGTATCATTTCGTAGGCTTCTTCTGGCGACGACGGGTCGAAGACCGGAAGGTTCGCGTGCTTCGCAAAGTTGCGCGTGTCCTGCTCCGTCTGCGACGACCACGGCCCCGGGTCGTCCGCGACGGCGACGACCATGCCGCCTTTGACGCCTATGTAGGCGAGGCTCATCAGCGGGTCGGAGGCGACGTTGAGGCCGACCTGCTTCATCGTGCACATCGTGCGCGCGCCGGCGTAAGCGCCGCCCGCGGCGACTTCGAGCGCGGCCTTCTCGTTGACGGACCACTGCACGTCCACGCCTTCGCGGCGTTCGCGGACGAGAGTTTCTATGATTTCAGTCGAAGGAGTGCCGGGATAGCCGGCGGCCAGCCTGAGCCCCGCGGCGAGCGCGCCGAGCGCTATCGCCTCGTTTCCCATACAGACCTTACGGACCATGAAAAATTCCCCCAAGCGTTGAAGATGTATAAAGTCATAAAAAAAGACCCCGCCGCGCATGACGGAGCCTTGAATGTCCAAGCAGTCAACACACTCGTCTAATCTTGCAGCTTATCTAGTCTTGTCTGATCCATTGCGAGGGAGGCTTCCCTTCCTCTTCCAGAGTAATTTATAACCGCTTGCGCGCGAAGTGTCAAGCGCTGGCGCTCCTTCCGGCGCGCGGCTCGCGCATGGAGCGCAGCAGGCGGCGGAACTCGCGGCTGAAGAGCGTGACCGTCGTAGCGACGGCTATGAGGTCGGCGACGGGCTCGGCGAGGAAGACCGCGAAGACCTTGTCGTCGAAGAAGTGCGGCAGAATATATATGAGCGGGATAAGCAGGATTATCTTGCGCAGCGTTGCGAGGAACGACGAAGTTCTTGAATTTCCGAGCGCGATGAAGGTCTGCTGGCAGGCGACCTGCGCGCCGAATACGCCGATGCCGGCCATGTATATGCGCAGAGCCCAGCGCGCCGTGGCGGCGAGCTCAGGGTCGTCTGTAAAAATATGGACGAACAGCCCGGGGCAGAGCAGCGAGAGGGCCCAGATCACGGCGGTGCATACGAGGCAGGACCTGAGGAGCAGGAGGAACGCCTGCTTCATGCGTTCCGGGTTGCCCGCGCCGTAGTTGTAGCTCACAATCGGCTGCGCCCCCTGCGTAAGCCCCTGTACCGGGAGCATTGCGAACTGCATGACGCTTGACAATATCGTCATCGCGCCGACGGCGACGTCGCCGCCGTATTTCAGCAGAGACGAGTTGAACGAGAGCACGAGCAGGCTCTCCGTGGACTGCATGACGAACGGCGCGAAGCCGAGCGCGACGCAGGGCATGATGACGGCGCGCGACACGTGCATGTTCGCGCTTCTGAGCTTCAGCACGGCGCGCCCGCCGCAGAGGAAGCGCAGCGCCCAGAGGGCGCTGACCGCCTGCGATATGACCGTCGCCCACGCCGCGCCGCGCACGCCCATGCCGAGGACGAAGATAAAAATCGGGTCGAGTATGATGTTGACAGCCGCGCCTATGACGACGGTCATCATGCTGACCTTCGAGAAGCCCTGCGCGGTTATGAAGACGTTCATGCCGAGCGTTATCTGTACGAAGATTGTGCCCGCGGCGTAAATTTCCATGTAGTCCATGGCGTAGCCGATGGTCGCGCCGCTCGCGCCGAAGAGCATGAGCATCGGGCGCATGAATAGGAACGAGATGGCCGTGAGGACTGCGGAGAGCGCGACGAGCGCAGCGAAGCAGTTGCCGAGTATGCGCTCCGCTCCCTCTTCGTCGCCGTGGCCCATTAGTATGCTCGCGCGCGGCGCGCCGCCCATGCCGATGAGGTTGGCGAAGGCCGATATGAGCATGATGAGCGGGAAGCAGACGCCGAGCCCGGTCAGCGCGGCGGCTCCTTCGCCCGGGATGTGGCCGATGTACATACGGTCGACGACGTTGTAGAGCGCGTTGACGACCTGCGACGTTATCGCGGGCGCGGCGAGCGTGAAGAGCAGGCGGCCGACGGGGTCTCTGCCGAGGTCGGCCTCCTTCGGCAGATTTCTCACCCGCGCGCCCCGGTTCCGGCGTTCGGAGGAAGCGGCGCGCCGCCGAGCTCGTTCTTAAGTTTGTTCATGAGCCGCAGCGCGAAGAGCCACGTCAGGATTGCGGCGCAGATGAACGAAAGCGGCTGGAAAAGCCAGACCCAGCTCATCGAAACGGTCGCGGCCAGAAACCACGCCATCGGCAGGCGGAATGCCATGCAGCGGCTTATCTGTACGAGGAAGCCGTAGACGGAGCTGCCGGTCGCTATGAAAAGGGCGTTGTATATCATGCCGTACATTGCGAACGGATAGCCAGCCATCGTGATGCGCAGCGAACGCACCGCCGCGTGCGCTACGTCCGGCTCCGGCCTGAAGAGGCCGATCGCGGGCCACGGGTACAGCGCGAGCAGAAAGCAGAGCGAGAGCGTGACGCAGCCGCAGATTATGAACGCGGCGCGGATTCCTTCCTTTATCCTTACGAAGCTGCGCCGTCCGTAGTTGAAGGCGATGAACGGCACGAGCGCGTTGCTTACGCCCATCAGCGTGCCGAAGGCTATGTCCTCGATGCGCAGCGAAATCATCCAGCCCGCGATGGCGACGTTGCCGTAGGCCTCGGTGAGCACGCGGTTGACCGAGCCCATGCCGAGCGCGACGCTTCCGGTCGAGAGCGTTATCGGCAGACCGATCGCCGTGACTGCGCGCCATATCGGAAACATTTCGCCGCGCGGCGCGATGAGAAGCGGAATCTGTATCGCGCTGTCGCGCCGCATTTTTCTGATGAGGTAGACCGCGCCCGCGGCGCGCCCTATGAATGTGGCCGCCGCCGCGCCGGTCATGCCCCAGCCGAAGACGAAGATAAAGAGGGGGTCGAGCACGAAGTTCAGGCAGTTTGCGACGACGAAGAAGCGCAGCGGCGTCATCGTGTCGCCCTGGCAGCGGAAGATGGAGTTGACGATGTAGGTGAAGCCTATGACGAGCGTCATCGGCGGTATCCACATATTGTAGAGCCACGCCTGCCGCAGCGTCTCCGGGTCGGAGGCGCCGAGCATACGGAAGAAAGCGTTCGACGGGCCGGGGAAGAGGAACGGCAGCCAGACGAGGCTCAGCACGTAGGCGAAGGCGAGGCCGCAGCGCGCGGTGCGCCGCGCCGCTTCAAGGTCGTTCTCGCCGAGGCGGCGTCCCACGAGCGCCGTCACGCCGTTGCCGACGCCTTCGAGCAGCGCGAAGACGCCGAGCTGGACGGGGAATGTGTACGAAATTGCGACCATGTGGCTCTCGCCGAGCCACGAGATGAAAATCGTATCGACGAGGTTGAAAAGCGTCTGAAAGAGCACCATCCCGATCGACGGCACCGAGAGGCGCGCGAGCGACGAAAGCACGTGCCCGTCGCCGAGGTCGACCGGCCCTTTATGAACGAACAGGCTCTTCGCCTTTGAAAGAAATTTCATCGCATTACCTCCGTTCTCCGCAAAACGGCGGAGCCTCGGGACATTATATAATAATCTCAGCAAATATACAGCCGCGCCGCGCGCGACGGCTGAAACGACGGGAGGCTGTTCTATGTATAAGACTTTCGAGGAAATGATAAACTGCTGCGGCTGTCTCGGCGGCAGCAACGTGGTGGCGGCCTCCGCGGACAGGGAGACCGTCGAGGCTATGAAGCTGGCCTTCGACCACGGGCTGGGCCATGCTGTGCTCGTCGGCGACGAGGCCGTGCTGCGCCCCGCGATGGAGGAGTTCGGCGTCGCGGGACGCGCGGAGCTCGTCCACGCTGATACGCCGGCCGAAGCCGCGCGCAGGGCCGTAGCGATCGTGCGCGAAGGCGCCGGCCACACGCTGATGAAGGGGCTAGTCAACACTGAGGACTTCCTGCGCGCGGTGCTCGACAAGGAGAACGGGCTGCGCACCGGGCGCATACTGAGCCACCTCGCCGTGCTCGAGATACCGGGCGAGCATCATCTTTCGTTCTGCGCCGACAGCGGCTTCATCATCGCGCCGACGCTCA
>ENA-OQCL01001067-OQCL01001067.1-human-gut-metagenome-genome-assembly--contig:-NODE-1067-length-10809-cov-2.055233_pt1 | contig 10809 bp, 9 predicted proteins | sample MGYA00242502_ERZ504586 | MGnify/ENA primary metagenome ERZ504586 (study PRJEB26092, sample SAMD00036316) | human gut metagenome | host: Homo sapiens | study: EMG produced TPA metagenomics assembly of... | reverse complement strand
GGTTGGTGTCGTCGCAGCGGAAGACGCCCGCATAGTTGTACTTGCCGTTCTTGAACGGTACGACGGCCGAATTGAAGATGCTGTTCGAGGTCGAGAGCGCATGGCGCCCAATGATCGGGTTGGCCGAATAGCGCCACATCACCTCGTTCGAGCCCGCGGGACGATCCTCCCACGGCATATCGGGCAGTGCAACGCCCGCAATCTTGATCTTTTCCATACTTCGCGTATTCGTATCTATTTAATTTATAATGATTTCATCGGTAAACAGCCATCCGCCGACCCGTTCATTCAAAATCGCGTGGTAGCGCACGTATCGGGCCTGCTCGCTGCCCGTCCAGCCGAAGGTCCGGTATTCGGGCCGCTCGGCCGTCTCGGGATAGTCGTTCTCGACAACGGCAATGCGACGGAAGTCGTTCCCGTCGTCCGAGACCTCGATCTCCACCCGGGCCGGAAGCCAGATCCAGGCCGAATACCACTGGGTGAAGTCGGCCGAGACCTCGCTGATGGGCTTCACCTCGCCCAGATCGACCGTCACATCGACGTCGCAGCCGAGGAATCCCTGCCAGCGCTCCTTGTAGCTCCACGAGCCGCGCAGGCCGTCGGTCAGCGCCCGCTCGCCGGCGGCGGGATAGCCGCCGTTCCACCGCGTGGCGTAGGTCACCGGGCACCCCACGGCCAAATGTTCGGCCGGTTCGAGCGACTCGGGACGCTCGCCCGTCTCGCCGGCCAGGTCGAAGGTGTTGTAGCCCCGGCTGCGGGCCAGTTCGGTATAGCGGAGCGCCCGCTCGCGGAACGCCCCGTAGTCCTTTCCTTCGGGCTGGCACCACGCCACCTCGGCCAGCGCGAACAGACGCGGATAGAGCATGTATTCGGCCTGTTCCGCCGTGGGGATGTACTCCGTCCAGAGGTTGGCCTGCACGCCCAGCACATACTCCCGTCCGGGCATGTCGGCCGGAGCCGGGTCGTACGAATAGACCTTCTCGAGAGGCAGGAAGCCCGACATGGCCTGCGGCTCCGTGGTCGGGTCGTCCTGGTATCCGTCGAAATAGCAGTATCCGCCGGGGGTCATCACCACCTCATGCCCGGCAGCGGCAGCCGTGCGGCCGCCTTCCTCGCCGCGCCACGACATGACGACGGCATCGGGGGGCCAGCCCGCCGTCGAGGATCTCGTCCCACCCGATCAGCCGCCGGCCGTGCTTCGCAAGGAAACGGCCGATGCGGTGGATGGCGTAGCTCTGCAGCTCATCGACCGACTCCAGCCCTTCGCGCTTCATGCGCGCCTGACACTTCGGGCACTCCTTCCACGCCGTCTTGGCAGCCTCGTCGCCGCCGATGTGGATGTATTCCGAGGGGAAGAGCTCCATGACCTCCGTGAGCACGTTCTCGAGAAACTCGAAGGTCGCGTCGTTGCCGATGCAGAAATCGCCGCCCGAGTAGGGTTCGCCCTTGCACGAGAGCCCGGGATAGACGGCCAGCACCTCCTCCGAGTGGCCGGGCATCTCGATCTCGGGGATCACCGTGATGTGCAGCGAATCGGCATAGGCCACCACCTCGCGGATCTCCTCCTTGGTATAGTAGCCGCCCGAAGCCTCCGGGTCATCGAAACGGCAGTATTTCGCTCCGCCGTCGCGCCACTGCTGCCACGTCGCGCCGCGACGCCACGCGGCCACTTCGGTCAGTAGCGGGTAGCGGTCGATCTGAATGCGCCACCCGGCGCCGTCGGTCAGGTGCCAGTGCAGGCGGTTGAGTTTCAGCGACGCCATCATGCGGAGCTGCTTCTTAACGAACTCCTTGTCGAAAAAATTTGCGCGAGACGTCCAGATGCAGCCCCCGGTAGGCGAAGCGGGGCGCATCGACGATGCGTTGTGCCGGAATCCGGCTGCCGAACTGCTCGTGGAGCTGCAGCAGAGTCTGCAGGCCGTAGAAGAGTCCGGCCTCGCCGCGCGCCGCGATCGTGATTCCGGCCGGTCGCACCGAGAGCACGTACCCCTCCTCCGAAGCGGGAATCCGCTCGTCGTCCGAAAGTTCCAGGCGGAGGTAGTTCTTCGCCGCATCGGGCTCTGCCATATCGATCGGCAGCGGCGTGGTTTTCAGGTAGCCGGTCAGGGCCTCGGCCGCCTCCACGGGTGCCTCGACCGAGAGCGCCATCGGGGCATGGATGCGGAAACTCCCGGGCAGTTCCTCGACGGAGGCGGGATGCGGGATGACGGCATCGTCGGAGGCCGTACCACAGGCGGCAAGGCAGAGGGCCGCAGCGGCCCACAGGAAGAGCGAACGCAGAGGTCTCATGGTGCTATTTCTTTTCATCGGGGTAAGTGAACGGGAGGAAACGGGTCATGACGAACACCGGAACGGTGGCGACCATTACCAGCAGGAAGAAGAGTTTGTAGCCGCACAGGTCGCTCAGGAAGCCCGACACGGCGCCGGTGAGCATCACCGAGAGGTTCATGATACCCGAAGCGAAAGCGTAGTGCGCCATCTGGTGACGCCCCGGAGCGACCTGCTGCATCATAAACAGCGTGAGGCCCACGAATCCGAATCCGTAGCCGAAGTACTCCACGACGATGCCACCGCCCACGCCCGTGCCAATCGTCACGAACACGCAGCTCGTGCGGCCGCGCGCCGCGCCTGCCCACAACTCGCCCATGGCGGCGGCATTCGCGTCGTTTTCGAACTTTACCGTCGCATTGGGGCAATGGCGCTTGAGCGCTGCCTCGAGACCGGGCGCATTGATCTGGATGTTCGCCTGCATGCGAATGACGCCGTCCGCTGGCACGGGACACGGGATGGCGAGGCCGATGCCGTAGACGTTTTCGACCTGAGCGCTCGCGGCGGCGAGGACGTTCGTGATGCCGCCCGTCACAGCAGCGTAGCCGTCGGAATCGATGAGCGGCGGCGTGGGCACGCTCCCGCGACCCACCAATTCGCCCTGTTCGTCAAAAAGCCCCATCTTAACGGAGGTGCCGCCCACATCGAGGCCGATGAAGAGCTTGTCGTTCGCTGCCATAGCTCGTCCTTTCATGACGCGTCCAGGTACCAGGGCTCGACCGAGGGGCGCCGTCAAAGCCTGCGCCCCGATCCACCCGAGTTATTCAGCCATCTGCCATTGTGGCACGACGAGCCCGCGCCGCGCGCGGCGATTCGGCGAACGAGCAGCGGGGGCGACGAGACCGTCGGCTTTCGAATCGAACCGCCGTCAATATTATCGAGATGGGACAACGGGCACGCGGGAGCGGAGACAGAGGGGTACGCGGCAGGCGCTCCGCACAAAGCCATGCGCTTGCCGCCAAAGAGCCGGCCAGCCCGTGCATCACCCCACGTTCTCCTCGGTATAACGAATCGCCGTTCCCTGGTAGGCAAACTCCGTCCAACGCGGCACGCCCGCCTCGTCGAACGCCTCGTCGAATAGATAGTCCCGTATGCAGGGATTGGCCGTCTTCTTCAAGCGCGGCGATTCCGCCTCGTGGCAGTAGACGCAGCCGATGTCGTCGATGCGCCGGGACGGTGCGGAATCGGGTACTCGCCACCGCGATGTCGCGCGCTCCGAGGGACCCCTTCGCGGCGATGCTTTCGAGTCTTCCTTCTCCCGCGACTCCGACGACCGCTGGAGGACGCGACGTAATATGCAGAAGCTCCGTTCCACCGCCTTCACACGGCACCCGAGACGGTCATCGGGACGAAGCGACGAAACGGCAACCCGGTGCACAAGGTTGATGCGGAAGCTGCGAAGAGCGCGCCTCGGGTCGAGCATCCACACTCGCGGAGATGAGGCCTCTTGCGCTGGCTGCCCAGCCCTGCCCACCGGCGCGCTACGGCGCAAGCCGCGCGCACATGCGTTGGAACACTCGGTACAGCTCGTCAGCCGACGTCGCCGCCACCAGCTCGTCGACGAGCGTGGGAAACCCGCTACAGAGCATGAAGAGCTCATCCACGCAGCGAGCGTGGCGCACGCCGTCCGCGGGCGTGATGACGAGCATCACCTGGATCGGCGCGCAATAACCCTGCCCCATGTCGACCTCGACGGGATGCGCAAGGGTGACGAGCGAAAGCGCAAGGGTGTTCCCTCCATCGGCATTCGCGTGGGGCATACAGAGACCTGGGCAGATAACGCCGAATTGGCGATACCGTTTACTCATGTCGAAAATCCCGTGCAGATATCCTTCGGTCATATACCCAGCGCGAAGCATGGGCTCCGCAGAGCACAGAACCGCAGCCTCCCAAGAATCTACCGACACGCGAGCCTGAACGAACCGCCGCAGCACACAATCAGCCAGATGCGGAAGCTCCTCGATGGATCCAGGCGGCGCGGCGGCATCTTTTACGGCGGGGACGGCAGGTGCATCCGCGCCCTTATCGAAGTACCGCTGGAGCCGAGCTTTCAGGACGTCTCGGTCGTGGATGTCCGATGCCCCCTCGACGATCGACAGGATATCCGCGACGAGATCGGATTGCATCGGGGCGGAGACGCCGTATCGTGCAAAATGCGATCGATGCGCCGCACGTCGAAGGCGGGTGAGCATGGGGCTCACGCGAATGATGGGGCGCGGCAGCACCCAATCGATGTCAACCGTCGTCAGCACGACGTCGAAATCCGCGCAGTCGCACTCCCTCAGCTGGGATGCCGAAATGCTCCGCACGATATGCAGGACGGGGAACGTGCGCTTGAGCGCGCGCTCGAGGAACGCGACGGTCGCGATATTCGCCCCGCACACGAGCACGACGCGCAACGAACGATCTGCCTCGGGCCACATGCGAAAGCGCTCGAGTGCCGCCGCGAAGTAAAGAACGATGTAGGAGAGCTCCGCGTCGCTTATATGGATGCCCGCCTGAACCGTGTACCGATCGACAACCGTACGGCAGACCTCGGCGGCATCTCGGAAGCGGTCGGCGACCTCAAGCGGAGCCAGTTCGCCGTACCCGATGCCGATCGCGTTGCGCGTGAGCATCGCGTCGATATGGTTCTTGAGCGCGACCATGAGCTCATGCTCGATCGTAAAGTCGAAACCGAAGTGACACGACATCGCCGTGATGAGCGCTCCATACACGCGCACGGCGAGATCGCCAACCGGGTAATCGTGCAGCTGCGCCCGACCGGAGGCGTCGAGCACCGCCGCGAGCACTCGCTGTTCCGCGTCGCGCGCATCCCCGTCGAATGTGCTTCGCGACGTGTCCCCACCTTGGGAGAGCATCCGACTGAGCAGCTCGCCGGCGGCGGGCATCGAACGGGCGGGCAACCGGCAGTCGTCCGCGCCGACGAAGCAACCCCGCGCGATTCGCATCCGCATGATCGCAAGGTAATAGGAGACCATGACGAAGGAATCGTCCGTGAGCTCCTCCCCCTCTGCCTCCATCTGGCGATCGAGCACCTCGATCGCATCGAGGAAATCCTGGCGCGTAAGCAGGCCGAACAATCCCGCCGCCTCGACCTCGGCCTCGTCCGTGGCAACGTGGCTCCATGAAAGCGGCGAGAGACCCACTTCCTCACGGCAGAAGTCCACCATGACGAGGCGCCGCTGCATCTCGGTCGCAGAGAGCCTCACGCCCCGCTTCTGATGCCGATCCACGCTCAAGCCATGGTTCTTGAACCACGCCTCGACACCGTCCACATCGCGTAAGATGGTGGAGCGGCTCACGCTGAAGCGCTCCGCCAGCTCGTCGAAGGTGCGCTCCTCCTCGCCAAGCAGAATGGTCGCCGCAAGGCACCGAACGCGCTCGCCGGCATCGAGAAACACACCAGATAGCTCTCCCGTGCCGCGGAACAGGTCTCGCGCCGCCCGCAAGCTTCCGCGGTCGATTGATACGCCCACCCCGCGGCGGCGACGAGGGCGATGCCGCGCTCGCGGCACCAGCCCTCCAGCGCATCGAGGTCATAGCGCACGGTTCGCTCGCTCACGTCGATGTTTCGCGCGAGCTCCCGCAGCGTCATGGGTGAGCCGGCAGCCTCGGCCAGCAGCCTGAGCTCCTTGAGACAGCGCCCGTTGATCGTCACCAGCCCACCCATCTAATCACGCCGTTCCACAACCGTCCAGCGCGGCCCGCAGGCTCGCGATGAATGCCGCCATGCGCCCTTCGAGCGCCGAGGAAATAATCGCACTGCCCACGATGACCCCATCGGCACCGAGCGCGACGAGCTCTTGAGCATCGGATGCAGAGGATACCCCGAAACCGGCACAGAGATTCGCGGCGAAGCCGGCGGCCTTGAGCGCGGCGATGTTCTCGCCCACATGGGGGTCGACCTTGGACTGGACGCCCGTCGCGCCGTCGACCGCCTGCATGAATAGGTAGCCTTCGTCGTAGCGGCGAAGCGCATCGATGCCGTCTGCATCGAGATGGTACGGGACGAACCTGAGCGAGAGCAGATCGTGAGCAGCAAGTACCTCGTCGAGCGCTGCGCGCTCTTCCTCGGGGAAATCCGGCGAAAGCACGGCGTTCGCCCCGCTCTCGGCAGCGCGGCGCGCGAACGCATCGGCGCCCATGCCCGTGATAAAGCTGCTATAGCACATCACCTGCAGGTTCGCCGTTGGATACGCCGCACGGATGCGCGCGATGGCATCGAACGCATCCTCGGCCGCATGATGCGCGAGGGCGCGTTCCATGGACGCGCGCACAGTCGCCCCGTCAAGGCGCGGATCCTCGCAGGGAACGCCCATCTCGAGCACGTCGGCACCCGCCTGAAGATAGACGCCAGCGGCCTCGACGGCATCACCGAGCGCTGGATCGCACAATGGATAATAGGCGACGAGCACCCTCTCGCCGCGAGCCTTCTTCGCGGCAAGCGATTCACGCATGCAATTCATTGCAACCACATCCCATTATAAATGATCGAGATACCGCATGATCGTCGCGACGATAGCGGGGCCGTCGTGGGCGGCGAGCAGTTCCCGCCGACACGCTTCGTCACCGATTGCGTCCATGAGCTTCGAGAGCACGGCGAGATGTCCCTCGGGGTCATCAACCGCCATGAAGAAGACGACGTCGACATCGACCGCGCTCTCCGCATCGTCCATGCGCCGAAACCGCACCGGCCGCTCGAAGCGCCCTACCGAGATCGCGCCGCATCGCACGCCCGTCGGATCGCCGTGGGGCAACGCGACACCCCAGGTTCCCAAGGCAAGACCGGTCGGATAGCTGCGCTCGCGCTCGACGGCCGCCTCGATGTACGCGGGCGCGGCGCAACCCGGGCGATGAGCACGTCACCCAGCACCCGCAGCGCCCCATCCCCACGTATTCGGCGCATCACCGTTATCGGCGAAATACGACCCGAACACCGCGAAGCCGGTATCTGCTTGTTGTGCTTCCATAATCAAATTCCTCACGTTCAGGAAACCTTGGGAGGCCAGCGGCTACTTAAGCAGGTCGTAAATCTGCTCAAGCACGCGATCCGCCCCCACACCAGTAAGGATGGCCGTGGCTCGCACCGTCGGGCAGTCAAGCGCGGGAAGTGCGGAGGCCGAGCACACGAGGTCAGGGTGCTGCACGGCGGCAACGTCCTTGACCTCAACAAGCTTGCATGTCTCCACGTTCGCCTCGACACCCTTGTCGGCGAGGTAGTCCTTGATCTTGAGGCCAATGTTGCGAGAGGTGATGCCGCCGGTGCCACACGCGACGAGGATCTTCTTGGTAACCATGTTTATTCCTACCTTCCAGGTATCCGGAATTGGGTGAATGCGTTCCGGCGGCTGCATGACTGTGGGAGATGAGATGCCGCAGCAGCCGCCGAAAAGGCGCCCTTGGACATGAATGCGCCGGCGCCGCCGGGTCGTCTACGCGAAACCGGCTACATGAAGAGGGCTGCGATCTGGCCGATGAGCGCGCTCAGCCATGAGGACGCGAAGCCAAGCGACGTGGTGATGGACTCGAACGGCGTACCCTCGAGGACGGCAACCTGCGTATACCAGTCCGCGGTGATCGAGCACATATACAGCGAGATGATCATGATGATGATTCCGCAGATGAAGCCGCGGAAGATGTTCTTGCGTACATAGGGCATGCAGCAGCTCACCAGGAAGGGCGCGGCGACGGCAAGATCCGCGAGCGGCATGACGCGGTTGCCGGGCAGGATGAACGCGAGCAGCACGACGAACGGCGTCACGATGATGCCCGTTGCCATAACATCGGGCTCACCGACGAGGATCGCTGCATCGAGGCCGATGTTGAGCTCGCGGTTGAAGCGCTTGCCGAAGTGCTCGCGCATACCATCCGCAACGGGCGTGATGCCCTCGATGAGCGTGTTCGCGATGCGCGGGAAGATGATCATAAATGAGGCGGTGCTAATGGCGAGCATGAGCGTGCCATCGAATCCCTGACCGCCCACGATGCCGAAGATGATGCCGAGCACGAAACCGATGACCCAAGGCTGCACGGCCTTGCCGAACTTGTTCTCGATCGCCTCGGGCGACCAGTCGATCTTGGCCAGAAAGGGAATCTTCTCGACGACCCAGTTCACCGCCATGCCCACAGGGGCGAACACGATGGCGTTGCCGTGCGGAATCGCCACGCCGTCGAGGCCGTATGCCTCCTGGATTTTCGGCGCGGTGATGTCGGCAAGCTTGAGAACGACGATCTCCGTCACGATGAACGCGACGATCGCGAGCGGGATGCTCCCGGTGATGGCCCATACATAGGAACCGCTCAGAGCAAACACGCTGTAGTTGAAGATGTCCACATCGAGCGTATCGGTGAGCTTGAGCGTGATGAGCACGATGTTCACCAAGAAGCCGATAGGCAGCAGCAGCGCGTAAAACGGCAGCGAGAACAGGATCTGGTATGCGGACGGGTTGCCTAAGTCTATGACGTCGAGGTTGAACCCGAGCGATTCGACCACCGTCGAGAGAACGGGCGACATCGCGCTCGCGAACATGCCGGTCATGGTCGACATGGCGACAATCGCCGCCGAAACCTGCACCGCGGCGCGCAGCGAGCCGAACACGCCCAAACGGGCGAGCACGAGGGCCACGATGAAAATGCCGATCATGGTGATGACCGCGGACGAAAGCCCCGCGAACCAGCTCAGGGCACCGGATAGAACTTCCATCTTTCCTCCTTCACAACGAAACCTTGGTGTAAAGCACCTTGGGAAAAGCCTACGGTGCGAAAAGTGGGGCGTACAGATGCAAAGGGTTCACTTGACTTATGGCAAAAACGGAAAGCACGAGACGACGGCGCAAAGGAACCGCAACGGGCGGCAAGCTGCCGGCTCATAGCGGATGCTGCGCCATGAGTCGTGCCGCAGCAACGTTTGGCCCGCCATGCTACAACCGTACCTGCTTGATATCGCCGTCCGATTCCCCTCGAGATGCGCCCTCATGCGCGGCATGGAAAACGCGACGGATCCGGGCGCCGTGGCTTCGATGATTTGGCGGGGATGAGAATGCGGCGGTACGAATTGGCGTCGGCAGTCGGCTTCCCCAAACGCCGGGCAATCTCATCGTATGCGATGCGCATACCCTCCTGAGCATCATGCTGGGTAATCATGGCCGAGGCCTCCGCGCACCTCCGCGCAACACGCCATGCGCTGTATCCAACGAGTTGCGTGAGGTATGCGTACTCATCGGTCGCGCGGTATCAGCAAGGGCATCGTCTTCGATATTCAGCCCCGAGCGCTCGATACTCGATTTGAGGGCATCGGCAACCTCATCGTCGCACCGCGTACTCGAACACCTCGCGAAACGCTGCGTCCTTCGGCAATGCGGCGTCATCCATCCCGGCGGACATAGACGGCAAAGTGAAACGCTCTTTGGCTCCCCGATCTTTGAGCCGTGACTTGGAGCACGGGATGCAGAACACCGCAGCGACCCCCACCGCCATGCCGTCGGCTCCGCCGCGCCGCGCGTCAACGGCCTTCTGCACCGGCCGTCCCGCGCACCCTCGACGCCGCCGCGCCCGCCATGGCACCCACGAGCGCGGCGACAAGCCCAGATCGAGGCAATGTCCGCCAAGCGGCCAGCGTATCGAACGGACGAAGGCCCGACGCCGGGCAGGGAACGCGTCGCGCACGGCGGTGCACACGCTCGTCACGGCGACGCACGCGACGACCGCCGGCCACACAAGCGGAACGCGGTCGCATGCGCGATGCAGCATGCCCAGGACGACGAGGCAGATCGCGAGCGGATAGAGCGCGTTCAGGAGCGGCACGGAGAACGCCAAGATCGCGTCGAGCCCGAAGTTCGAGATGGCGCACGAGGCCACGGCGAAGCCGATCGCCCACGCGCGATACGGCACGCGGGGCAGCTCCTCGGCGAAGTACGTACCGCAGCAGCTGATGAGCCCCGTGCACACGTTGAGGCATGCGAGCAAGAAGATCGCCGCGACAACCACCGTCCCCACCGCGCCGAAGTGGCGCGTCGCCGATGCGGTGATGACCTCCGCCCCGTTCGCGACCCCGGCAAGCGGCGCCGCGAGCTCTACACCCACGAGGCAGAGCCCACCGTACACCGCGACGAGCAGCGCTCCCGCAACGATGCCCGCCGTGCACACCGTCCGCATCACGCGGCCGGGCTCGCGCACGCCGAAGGCGTTGATGTTCGTGGCGATAACGAGGCCGAACGTGAGCGACGCGAGCAGATCCATCGTCTGGTACCCCGTGAGAAAGCCCTGCGCCGCCGCGCTGCCATCGTAGGGGGCAACGGGATCCGGCGCCGGCACGGCGCCGCCGCCGGCGAGCGAGGCGACCGCCGCCGCCACGACGGCGACGATGAGCGCGATGAGCGCAGGTCCGGTGATCTTCCCCAGGAAGCGCGTGAGCTTTCCCGGATGCATGGCGAGCAGGTACGCCACGACGAAAAACGCCACGGAGAACGCGAGGCGCAC
>ENA-OQCL01001066-OQCL01001066.1-human-gut-metagenome-genome-assembly--contig:-NODE-1066-length-10814-cov-2.536446_pt1 | contig 10814 bp, 12 predicted proteins | sample MGYA00242502_ERZ504586 | MGnify/ENA primary metagenome ERZ504586 (study PRJEB26092, sample SAMD00036316) | human gut metagenome | host: Homo sapiens | study: EMG produced TPA metagenomics assembly of... | reverse complement strand
GGCGCGCGAAAAAATGCTGAGATTTTCTGGATTTTCCTGCGAAAATCGCTCAAAAATAATTGACCAAAATGGCTTTCTGTGATATTATATACAACGATGCAACAAGCAGAAACCATCCGTTTCTCACCCTCCGCCGTTCGTGGCTGTTGGTCGCAGTGATATGAAAATAACAACGCGCGCATTTTGCGCGGTGAATTATTTTGCGCTGTCAACGGGTGGATGTCACCCGATTTTTTTATTGGGAAAAATTGATGGAGGTGATAACGATCAGCAAGGAATTGCGCGTTAATGAACAGATCCGCTGCCGTGAGATCCGTGTGATCGACGAGCAGGGATCGCAGATCGGTGTGATGAACCCTCGCGATGCGATGAAGCTGGCGGATGAAAAGGGTCTGGACCTGGTTGAGGTTTCTCCGGGTGCGAAGCCACCGGTTTGCCGCATTATGGATTATGGCAAATATCGCTATGAACAGAACAAGAAAGAGCGCGAGACCCGCAAAAACCAGAAGGTGATCTCGATCAAGGAGGTTAAGCTCCGTCCAAACATTGAAGATCACGATTTCAACACGAAGGTGCGCAACGCTGCAAAATTCCTGGCGGCTGGGGACAAGGTCAAGGTTACGATCATGTTCCGTGGTCGCGAGGTGACGCGTCCGGAAGCCGGCAAGGAGCTGTGCGACCGCGTGGCCCAGGAAGTGGCGGACGTGCCAAGGTTGAAAAAGAAGCGAAGGTCGAAGGCCGTAACATGACGATGATGTTGGTGCCTTTACGCGAAAAAGATAAAGAAAAAACAAAGTGATTGAGAGGAGACATTCTAATGCCTAAGATGAAAACCCACAGAGGTGCCGCTAAGCGTTTTTTCCAAGACCGGTACCGGTAAGATTAAAAGAAATCATGGCTACACCAGCCACATTCTCGAAAAGAAATCCCCAAAGCGTAAACGCAATCTGCGCAAGAGCGCTATCATGGCTAAGGGCGATTCCAAGCGTCTCAACAAAATGATCTAAGGATATCGGAGGTACATATAAATGGCAAGAGTAAAACGCGGTGTAAACACCCATAAGAGACATAAAAGAGTATTAAAGCAGGCTAAGGGTTACTACGGCAACCGTTCCAAGGTTTTCCGTGTTGCTCATGAAGCTGTTATGAAATCCGGCCAGTATGCATACGAACACAGAAGACTGCGCAAGCGCGACTTCCGCAAGCTCTGGATCGCTCGTATCAACGCTGGTGCGCGTCAGAACGGTCTCAGCTACAGCACCCTGATCCACGGCCTGAAGGTCGCTGGTATCGACATCAACAGAAAGATGCTGTCTGAGCTCGCTACCAACGACGCTGCTGCTTTCGCAGATCTCTGCAAGATCGCGAAGGAAAACGCGTAAGTGTTATAAGGCCTTCTATACTCATAGAAGGCCTTTTTTGCTATTTTCCGGGAAGGAGGGGCGCGATGGGTGTGAAGGAAGAGGTGCTGCGCACGCTGCGAACGAGCGCTGAGGAATATATCTCGGGGCAGGCGTTGGCAGATGGGCTTGGTGTGTCGCGGCATGCTGTTTGGAAGGCGATCGATGGTCTGCGCGCGGATGGGCTACGAGATCGAAGCGCGCACGAAGCGCGGCTACCGGCTGGTGGCTGCGGCAGACGGGCTGAGCGCGGATGGGCGTGGCGGCGATTTTTGCCGCAGCATGCGCCGTTTGCGCTGGAATACCACGATATCATCGATTCGACGAATAATCGCGCCAGACAGCTGGCGGAGGATGGCTCTCCGGCCTGGACGGTGGTGCTGGCAAATGCGCAGACTGCCGGACGCGGCCGCATGGGTAAGAGCTTCTATTCGCCAGAGGCGAGCGGGATCTATATGAGCATGGTGATGCGGCCGGATTGCGATGTGCGCGATGCGAACCTCTTGACGATCGCTGCTGCGGCTGCGGTGGCGGAATCGATCGAGCTGGTCTGCGATGTGAAGGTTGGGATCAAATGGGTCAACGACCTTTTCGTGGAGCAGCGCAAGGTCTGCGGCATTCTCACAGAAGCGGCGGTCGGTGTGGAAGAGCAGCGGCTGCGCTATGCGGTCGTGGGCATCGGCATCAATGTGGCGCCGCCGGCAGGCGGCTATCCTGCAGAGATCGCGGATGTGGCAACGAGCATCTACACCCAGCCGCCGCAGACGGAGATCCGCAATCGCCTGGCGGCGGAGGTGCTGCGCCGCTTCCAACCCTATGCGGAAGCGCTGCCGCTGAAGGCGTATTTTTCGAGCTATCGCGAGCGGCTGTTTGTGATCGGGCGCGAGGTTGCGCTGGTGCGCGGCGGAGCGCGGGAAATGGTGCAGGTGCTGGCGCTGAACGACGACGGCAGTTTGCATGTGCGCCGCGCAGACGGCAGCACGAAGGATGTGGCATCGGGCGAGGTCAGCCTGCGCTTTTGATGCGTGGAAGGAGAAGTCATTATGAACGAAAATACAGAACGTGTGAAAGCATATCTCGATCAGTTTGGCTATGGCGCGCGTGTCCACGAGTTTGAGCCGGGCGCAACGGCCACGGTGCCGCTGGCGGCTGCTGCGATCGGTTGTCAGGAAGCGCAGATCGCCAAGAGCATGAGCTTCAAAACGCCAGACGGCGGCGCGCTGATCATCGTCACCGCTGGCGATGGCAAAGTCAACAGCGGCAAGTTCAAGCATCGCTTCGGCTTTAAAGCGAGCATGCTCAAGGGCGACGATGTGCTGAACCTGACAGGCCATCCGATCGGCGGCGTTTGTCCGTTTGCTCTGCCAGAGGATGTGCCGGTGTATCTTGATGTGTCGATGCAGCGCTTTGAAACGATCTACCCAGCCTGCGGTAGTCCGGCGAGCATGGTGCCGCTGACACCGGACGAGCTCGCGGAATCTTCCCGCGCTGTGGAATGGGTGGATGTCTGCAAAGGCTGGCAGGAGGAGGAAGAAGCATGAAAACAGGACTCGTGATCGAAGGCGGAAGCCTGCGCAGTGCGTTCAGCTTCGGTGTGCTCAAAACCTGGGCGGATGCCGGCGTGGCCTTTCCGTTCACAGCGGCGGTCGGCCTCGGTGGACTGGCGGCGGCGTATTTCCGCGCTGGTCAGAGCGACGCGCTGGAAGAAGCCTACGGCAATTATTTCGAAGCCACCGGCGAGATCGGCCGCCTGCAGGCGCTCAAAGGCGAGCGCGCTATCGACGGCGCAGCGTTTCTTGACACCGTGCTCGAAAAAGAGCCCGTCGATATGGATGCATTTCGCCGCTGCAAGCGGCGCGCTGCGTTATGCCACGACGCGCTCGGACAACGGCGACGGCGTGTTCTGGCCACTGGAGCGCGTCGGCGAAGCGAAGCATCTGCGTCAATTTTTTGGCGCGCCGGGCTCGTTGTGCCTGGCGCTGGCGAACCGGTGCAGCTCGTGGAGCGCAGCTATTACGACGGCAGCATCGCCGAACCGCTGCCTGTGCAGGCCGCGCTTGATGCAGGCTGTGATCGCGTGGTCGTGATCCGCACACATCCGAGCGATTTCACCATGCCGCGCCAGCGCCTGACGCCAGCGCTCGCCCTAGCGCTGAACGCCGTGCCGATGACGAAGAACGCCTATCTGCTCAGCCATCTCCACTACAATCGTGAGCTTAAGCTGCTCGACCAGCTCCAGCGCGACGGGCGCGCGTTCGTCGTTGCGCCTGTCGTCGAAAGCACCGACCTGCATCGCTACGGCGTCAGCCGCTCCGCAGCCAGCGAATTTTACAGCGAAGGGCTGCGTCTCGGCGGGGAAGCCGTGGCAAAACTTGCGCAGTTTCTTGCGGAGGACGCGCGATGAGCAAGGATAAGGAAAAAAAGGACCAACGCCATGCGCATGGTCGAGCGCGCGAAAGTGCCATACAACGTTTACCACTACGCCTGGAAAGAAGACGCCCTCGACGCCGTGCACGCTGCCGCCGAGCTCCAGCGCCCGACCGATCAGGTGTTCAAAACCCTCGTCGCCATTGGCGACAAAACCGGCCCCGTCGTTGGCGTCATCCCCAGCGACCAGGAGCTCGATCTCAAAAAATTCGCCCGTGCCAGCGGCAACAAACGTGTTGAAATGCTGCATCTCAAGGATCTGGAAAAAACCACCGGCTATATCCGCGGTGGCTGCTCGCCGATCGGCATGAAAAAAGAGTATCCAACCTACGTCGGCGCCGAGATCGAAAAGATCGACGAGATCCTTTTCTCTGCCGGACGCCGCGGCACGCAGATGGGACTCGCTGTGGCCGATTTTCTCAGCGTCACCGGCGCCCATGTTGCAGATATCACCAAAGACCATGATTAAAAGGGAGAGATGATTCATGGCTAACATTCTCATCACCGGCGGTTCTCGCGGGATCGGCGCTGCCAATGTTCGCAGACTTGCCCGCGAAGGACACCGCGTCTGCTTCATTTATAAGGAAAGTATTGAAACCGCCCATAGCCTCACCCGCGTGCTCCAGGCCGAAGGCTGCGATGTCATCGGTGTGCAGTGCGACGTGCGCCAGCCATCGCAGGTGCAGAAGGTTGTCGACACGATGAACAACAACTGGGGTGGCGTCGATGTGCTGATCAACGGCGCTGGCATCAGCTGGACAGGACTCCTGCAGGACATGCTCGACGCCGAATGGCTCGATCTGTTCGACACCAACGTCAACGGCACCTTCTACTGTACGCGTGCCGTGCTGCCGCACATGCTCGCCCAGCAAAAAGGCGTCATCATCAACATCAGCTCCATCTGGGGCAGCCATCCCGGCAGTTGCGAAGTCGCCTACAGCGCCACCAAGGGCGCTGTCGATGCGTTCACGCGCTCCCTTGCGCAGGAAGTCGCCTACAGCGGCATCCGCGTCAACGCCATCGCGCCTGGTGTTGTGCACACAGACATGGTCGAAAAGCTCGGCGAAGAGACCAACGCCGTGCTCCACGCCGACATGCCAATGCACCGTTACGCCAACCCCGAAGAGATCGCCGGCCTCATCAGCTACCTCATCAGCGACGAAGCCAGCTATATCACTGGACAGGTCATCACCATCGCCGGCGGATTTGTGATCTGAAAACAGCATAGAAATGGATTGGAAATTTGCGTTTCCAATCCATTTTTTTCGTGAAAAAATTTGCAAAAATTCCAAAATGAGCAAAACTGGTCGATTTTACGCAAAAACTGGTAAGATTTTTTGCTTGAAAGTTATTATTTCATTTTAGAAAGGAAGGATTCATCATGAAAAGAAAACTGTTAAGTGCAGCGCTGATCGGCGCCATGCTCGTGACCAGCGTACCGGCTTTCGCAGCCAACGAAAACACCGGCGGAACCTCTCTGCCATTCACAGACGTTGCCGACGGCGCCTGGTACTATGACGCCGTCGTCTACGCGTACGACAAAGGGCTCATGACCGGCACCAGCGCAACAGAGTTTGCGCCAGATGTCACCATGACCCGCGGCATGATCGCAAGCGTGCTCTATCGTCTCGAAGGCAATCCAGCCATGAGCGATGGCAACCTCGGCTATCCGTATGAGGACGTCGAAGGCGACGACTGGTACGCCTGCCGATCTACTGGGCACGCCAGAACGGCATCATGAACGGCTACAGCCAGACAACTTTCGGTCCGAACGACACCATCACCCGCGAACAGCTCGCAGCCACCCTCTACAACTACACCGCGTATAAAGGCGGCGACGTTTCCGCGCGTGCCGATCTCAGCAAATATGCCGATGCCGCAAGCATCAGCAGTTGGGCAGAAGACGTTCTCTCCTGGGCCAATGCCGAAGGCCTTGTCAATGGTATGACCACCACCACCATCGATCCACAGTCCGGCGCCACCCGCGCCCAGGTAGCAGCCATCATGCAGCGCTACCTCGGTGACACCGAAGAACCGGAAGAACCACAGGGTCAGACCGTGCAGCTCGTTATCGGCCAGCCTGACAGCCTGCAGCGCGTCACCGCTACCGTCGATGAGCTCACACCAGATGCCGTCATCGCAGCCCTCGCTGAAGAAACCGGCTGGAACCTCGATCTTGCCAAACCAGTCAGCATCGATGACGATGGCCTCGCCACCGTCACCCTCGCCGCAGACGGCAGCATTTACGGCAACCCACCAGAACCACAGAAGGATCAGTATTTCGTCTACGACGTTGAAAGCTGGATCTATGGCGTGCTCAACAGCATCGCCGAATCCCTCCACGCCAACGGTTGGAACTGGGTCACCTTCGCCGCCGCTGACGGCAACGCCATCGTGTGTCCGTTTGGCGACGATCAGTTCGTGCTCATGCCAGGCTTCGTTTGGGATTACGACGTCGCCTATGAAAGCAACCATGAAAACATCGATCAGATCGACTCCATTTATATAGATCCTTACGGTGAAAATAATCTGCTGGGCTACGACGCCCTCATTGTCAGGGTCGGCATCGACGATGTTACCATCCAGGAGGGCAGCTATGTTACCATCTACAACAGCGATGGCAGCGTTTACAAGCGCGTCGACCTTGCGGAAAACGCCAAAGTATTTGGCTACCTGGATGCCGACGACCAGGCCTATTGGCAGAGTAATGTAAATATGCAGGGCTTCAGCCGCGTGGAGATCTACCTCGGCGAACCATTGCCAGCCGGCAGCTATAACATAGAGCTCGACGCTGGCGCCCTCGTTGCGCCGGACGGCCGCACCTCTGTTGCTATCCCGGCTGATTTCTGGACATTGAACATCGCCGACTACGGCATTAGCGGCAGTACCATTCCGGGCGGCGTGCCAACCGTCATTCAACTTGGCACCGAGTATACCATTGATATCGCCCTTGATGGCGAAAACGTTGACCGTGCCGTCTTCACCTGCGAGGATGGCCTCATCTCCAGCGACGACACCACCATCACCCTCACCGAGAGCGGCAGCATCACCTTCACACCGGAGAAAATCACCGACGGCGAGCTGCGCTCAATATATACCGTTTATTTCTACAAGGGGCGATGAGTTTGTCACCGGCGTGGATATGAGCGCAGTCATTGCAGAATGATCCAGCTCGCAAAAGGATCGGAACCACCGCGTTCCGATCTTTTTTGGTGCGCATTTTGCGCCAGGCTGGGGGCTTTCTCGTAAAGCCCCGTCAAACGCCAGGGGGAGGTGATCCACCGCTCTCTATGACGAAAACAGCTCCACTGCTTCCGTCGTATTCCAGAGCTAATCATCTCGCATCGATTTTGATCGAGTGAATACAACCCTCGTCTCAGAAATGGGACGAGGGTTTTTCTATATAATAATGAAGGAAAGTTCCCTATTCGACAGAAAGAATCCCCGCACGAACGTAATTTTCCCTGCCCTAACCCATCGCGAATCCTAGTAGAGTATGGTATAATAAATTAATACGTTGCATTACGACCTGAAGGGAGGCCGTTTTATTATGTCCATGACTGCTCTTATTATCTTATCGGCGATAGTGCTCTTATCCTGCACGATCCTCAAGCGGGTATCGGCGCGGATCGGGGTGCCGACGTTGCTCTTATTTATTTTGCTGGGGATGGTCTTTGGCTCAGACGGGCTGGTGAACATTCCTTTCGACGACTACGCCTTCGCGGAAAAGGCTGAGCATGGTGGCGCTGGCAATCATCATGTTCTACGGCGGCTTCGGCACCAGCTGGAAAGGCCGCAAAGCCTGTGGCTGTCGTGTCGATCGTGCTCTCCAGCCTCGGCACCATCGCGACAGCGGCGATCGTCGGCCTGTTTTGGCTATGCCGTGCTCGGCATGCCGCTATTGGAAGGGATGCTTTGCGGTGCGTTGCTCTCGTCCACAGACGCTGCGTCCGTGTTCTCGATCCTGCGCTCGCGCAATCTGGCGCTGAAGGGAAAACACCGACTCCCTGCTCGAAGTTGAGAGCGGCTCCAACGACCCATTCGCGTACATGCTCTGCGTCGTGCTTCTGGCGGCGATGCAGGCCGGCATCACACTGGGCGAGGTGAGCCTCTTGCTCATCAAACAGCTGGCGTTCGGGCTCGTTTTTGGTTTTGGCATCGGATTTCTCGCGCGCTGGGTGCTCGCAAAAGCGCCGTTTGACTGCGCCGAATCAGAATCTGTTTTCGCCGTCGCCGTGGCGCTCTTTGGCTACGGGCTGCCGATGCTTGTGGATGGCAATGGGCTCTTGAGCGTGTATATCGTCGGCATCGTGCTCGGCAATAGTACCCTGCCAGATAAGCGCACCCTTGTGCCGTTTTTCGATGGCGTCACCGGCATCATGCAGGCAGTGCTCTTTTTCCTGTTGGGGCTGCTCTCATTCCCGTCGCACATGCTCGATGTGCTCGCACCAGCGCTGGCCATCGCCGTTTTTCTCACCCTTGTCGCGCGTCCGCTGGCAACCTTTCTGCTCATGGCGCCATTCGGCGGAAGCCTGGCGCGCAGAGTGCTCGTATCCTTCGCCGGGCTGCGCGGTGCCGCGTCCGTCGTGTTCGCCATCATGGCCGTGATCGCGCCTGTGAATATGGAAAACGATCTTTTCCACATCGTCTTTGTCGTCGTGCTCTTTTCCATCGCCGTGCAGGGCTCGCTCTTGCCGTTCGTTGCGCAAAAGCTCGCCATGATCGACGAAGGCGGGAACGTTTTCAAAACCTTCACCGACTATGTCGACGAATCGCCTGTCAATTTCATCCAGTTCCGCATCGAGCCGGATCATGACTGGTGCAGCAAGCGCGTCATGGACATCACCCTGCCGCCGGGCTCGCTCCTTGTGAGCCTTTCGCGCGGCGAAGAGGAAATGCTGCCAAAGGGCGGCACCGTGCTCCAGGAGGGAGACGTGCTCGTGCTCTGTGCGCTGGAAGAAGGCGACACACCAAATCTTTCCCTCGTCGAGACTGTGCTCGAAAAGGAAGATTTCAGCCCCGGGCATGACCCTCGGCGATCTGCCGCCGCGTCCGCATTCGCTCATCGTGCTCATCCAGCGCGACCATCGCTACATCATCCCCGACGGCGGCACGCGCCTGCAGGAAGGGGATAAGCTCCTCATCGCCGTCAACGAAGACGCCCTCCACCCAGGGCGCAAAGCCGCCAAGCACGCCGTGTTTGGCTGAGCGAAGTTTGCATGAATTTTTGGCTTGCGACCAATGCCTCAGTCACAAGCCTTTTTGTATTTATAAGGAAGAAACTTTTCATTTCCCTCGGGGGATGATCCAAATGAGACGAAGGCTTTTCTGTTGCGAGAACAAAATCTATCATACATCAATCCACGCATCAAGAGTGCGCAGGGCTTTTTGACACTCGTCATTGACAACTGGTTTGAAATGGCGTAGTCTTATAAATGGAAGACAAAAGGTTCGACCTTTTCCGGAGCGGCATTGCGAAAGCGATGTTAGCTCCGGTTTTTTATTTGACCGTGGATAGATCTTGAGTTTTTTTCGGGGGGCTTTCTCGTAAACGCCCCGTCAACGGCCAGGGGGGATGATCCTGATTTTTGGGGGATTTTTGTTTTGGCTTTTTCCCAACGCTACAGCGGGGCGGTCCCCGAAAGCCGCGCCAGGACCGGGTTTTTCGCTTGTTTTATCAGGCGGAAGGCCGGCTTTTTTATTTTGCGGGAACTTGCTGAGTTTGGATAGAGAAAACAGTTTTGCACAAGTATTCATCTTTCCCGCATGGTGTGTCCCCTCTGGTTCCCGATCCGATCGGGCCGGTCCTGGGTTGGGGAGGGGGATGTGGGGATGTATGATCCATAGCTACGTTATCGGAAGGGGGAATACAGCCACAGCATATCTCCAAGCCGGGATGATTCGACCAGTCCCGGGCGCAACCGCTGACGCGGTCGTGGACGTACAGGGCGGAAGCGGGCGGCGAGTCCCGCGAACGCCGAAGGTTTCTTGTTTTGCCTGCGGCAAAACGCGAGCAGAAGAAAAGCTCGCGCAGGAAAAATGAGGAACGCTCCAGGCTGGATGGAGAGAAAACAACCCAGCGCCCCATTGCGGAGGGGCAAGGTTCCGCAGAAAATTTATTGGGAGGGAATATAATTGAATAAGATCTCTAAGAAGATTGTGTCGTTGGTAACGATGGCAGCGTTCGCGCTGACGCTCGTTCCAGCGGCAGCTTTCGCAGCACCAAATGTTAATGAGACAGCAGCTGCAGCTTCTAGCTATGAAGTTAAAAGCGATGAAATCAAAGGCACTGCAGATATTAATTTCAAGCTTAACTCTGCTGCGAATACTCCGATCGAAGAATCTGACAAGGCTAGAATCTTTGTGGAACTGACTGGTGGCGATGCTTCGGAAGCAACAGTAAAAGTTACCGGCTTAACTGAGTATTTTTATGATGATGAGCCAATTACCGATGTAGCTGGTCTGACTCGTGAAAAAGGTTTGGAACTGAAAGATGCGGATCCAACTATTGATATTACTGGACTGGCTGCAGGCACTTACACCATGACCGTTGCTATCGACGTTGATGGCTTGAACACTGGTGTAGATCCTGTCGAAATCGCTACCAAAACTTTTACAGTTTTAAATCCTGCTTCCGCTAATGCAAGCAAGATTGTCATTGACGATAAAACTGAAGTAGCTGTTGATCAGTATGACAAAAGAAAACTGTTGAGATTCGATCTCAGAAATGTGAACAACAAGGTTGAAAAATGCTGATTATTTGCAGAATGTAAAAGTTTGGGCTACCGATGCAGACGGTAACTTTACCGATGCAGTAACTTTCACAACTGTGGCCGGCGAATTCGAAAAAATGCACGAACAACAGTCATTTCTACAAATTCCTGGGTACCGTTACTGAAGACACCACTTTTGAAGTAACCTTCGAACGTGGTGGTACGTACTATATCTATGCTGGCGTCGGCGATGTTGCTGACAATGCGAATACTG
>ENA-OQCL01001064-OQCL01001064.1-human-gut-metagenome-genome-assembly--contig:-NODE-1064-length-10849-cov-2.335852_pt1 | contig 10849 bp, 17 predicted proteins | sample MGYA00242502_ERZ504586 | MGnify/ENA primary metagenome ERZ504586 (study PRJEB26092, sample SAMD00036316) | human gut metagenome | host: Homo sapiens | study: EMG produced TPA metagenomics assembly of... | reverse complement strand
GAGGGCAGTCTGCCGGGGATTGCCCGCAAACGGACCATGTCAGCAGGCTTCGCCCTCATCAGTCACCTTCGGTGACAGCTTCCCCCGAGGGGGAAGCCTTTATATAAAATAAAAGTAAATGTTCCCGCAGCCATAAACGGGTACGGGCGCAGCAGAGCCGCGCCCCTACATTCATTTTAAAATCCATACCAAGTTACGAACAGGGAGTGTTTGTATAATGAAAGACATCAACAAATACCGCGGCATTATCCCCGCATTTTATGCCTGCTATGCACCGGACGGCTCGATCTCGATCGAGGGCGTCAAGGCGCTGACCCGCCACCTGATCGCCAAGGGCGTCAAGGGCGTGTATGTGGGCGGCTCCTCCGGCGAGTGCATCTACCAGCACCCCGATGAGCGCAAGGCCGTGCTGGAGGCCGTCATGAGCGAGGCGAAGGGCAAGATCACCGTCATTGCGCATGTCGCCTGCAACAACACGGCGGACTCGGTCGAGCTGGCCGCCCACGCCGAGAAGTGCGGCGTGGATGCGATCGCTGCCATCCCGCCGATCTACTTCCACCTGCCGAACTACGCCATTGCCGACTACTGGAACGCGATGAGCGCCGCCGCCCCCAACACCGAGTTCGTCATCTACAACATTCCGCAGCTGGCCGGTACCGCCCTGACGATGCCGCTGCTGCAGGAGATGCTGAAGAACCCGAATGTCATTGCCGTCAAGAACTCCTCGATGCCCACGCAGGACATTCAGCTGTTCAAGGACGCCGGCATCGCCGCCCGCGGCGAGGATGGCTTTGCCGTCTTTAACGGTCCCGATGAGCAGTTTGTCTCGGGCCGCGCCATGGGTGCCGACGGCGGCATCGGCGGCACCTACGCCGTCATGCCGGAGCTGTTCATCCGGATGAACGAGCTGGTCGAGCAGGGCAATCTGCCCGCAGCCCGCGCCATCCAGTACAAGGCTGACCGCATCATCTACAAGATGTGCGAGGCCCACGGCAACCTGTACGCCGTGCAGAAGGAGATCCTGCGCCGCATGTACGGTCTGGAGCTGGGCGGTGTGCGCGCCCCGCTGCCGAACCTTATCCCCGAGGACGAGGCCGTTGTGGCCGAGGCGCAGCGTATGATCGAGGCTGCCGTTGCAGAGCTGTAAAGGAGTGCGGGATGCTCGTAGATTCGTTTGATTATATTGCGTGCTACAAGGGGCTGCACCCCAATCTGGACACGGCCATCGACTGGCTGAACAGCCACACGCTGGATGCGCTGGAGAACGGCCGCACGATCATTGACGGCGAGAATGTCTTTGTCAATGTGATGGACGCCGACCTGCGCGATGCCGAGGGCGCAGCGTTTGAGTACCACCGCCGCTACGCTGATCTGCAGATCGACCTTTCCGGCGGCGAGCATTGGGGCTGGGCATCCGAGGGCAGGCCCGAGGGCGAGTTCAGCACCGAGAGCGATGTGGGCTTTGCGTCCGGCCCGGAGCATGCGGGCGGCGAGCTGGGAGAGGGACGGTTTGTCATCTTCTTCCCCGGTGAGCTGCACAAGCCCAGCTGCAAAACGCCCGGCTGCGACCATGTGAGAAAAGCCGTGGTCAAGATTTTGATGAAATAATAAAAGTAATGCATTGTGGTTCTGTAGGGAGCGGTCTTGACCGCTCCGCGGGACCTTGCACCGGCCACTGCGCTCCCGGGTGGCATGTATGCCACCCTTACAAGTAGGGGACGCATATATGCGTCCCGGGAGCTTTGCGGTTGCCGCGAACGGGCACGGAGGGGTCAAGACCCCTCCCTACAATGCTTACATAAAAAGGAGTTTGCCACCATGACCCACGAACAAATTTTCAACCAAATCAAGGGCGGTCTTATCGTGTCCTGCCAGGCGCTGGAGCATGAGCCGCTGTACACGAAGGAGGGCGGCGTTATGCCGCTGATGGCAAAGGCCGCCGCCCAGTCCGGCGCGGTGGGCATCCGCGCCAACACCGTGCGTGACATCACCCAGATCAAGGCGGTCGTTGACCTGCCGATCATCGGCATCATCAAAAAGGATTACCCCGGCACGCCCATGTACATCACCGTCACGATGAAGGAGGTCGATGAGCTGGTTGCCTGCGGCGTGGATATTCTGGCCGTGCAGGGCACCGGTGCATTGCGCCCGGACGGGCAGACGAGCGCGGACTTTATCCGCGCCGTCAAGGCAAAAATACCCCGACCAGCTTGTCATGGCCGACTGCGACAACATCGAGAACGCCATGGCGTGCGCGGCGGCCGGTGCGGACTTTATCGGCACGACGATGCGCGGCTACACGCCGGAGACGAAGGGCATCGATGACGTCGACTTCGGCTTCATTGCACAGCTGGCGCGCGAATGCCCGGCCAGAATCATCGCCGAGGGGCATATCCACACGCCGGAGCAGGCCGTGCAGGCACTCTACGCCGGTGCGTTTGCGCTGGTCGTAGGCGGTGCGATCACCCGCCCTGCCGAGATCACAGCCCGCTACACCGCCGCCATCAAAAACCACAAATAAGCAGGTGCGCTATGAGTACAATCTATCTGGGCGTTGACATCGGCGGCACGGCGGTCAAGCTGGGCCTTGTCGATGAGACCGGCCGCGTGCTGCGCCGCGCTGAGCGCAGTGTCAGCTTTGACGGCTATAAGACGCCGATTATTGAAACGGTGCAGCGTGCGATCCGTGATTTTCTGGCCGAGGACGCACCGAAGCTTGCGGGCATCGGCGTGTCCGCCACCGGGCAGATCGACAGCCGCCGCGGCGTGGTCGCGGGGACCTGCGGCAATTTCCCGGGGTGGATCGGCGTTGACATAAAGGGCACGCTGGAGCGTGCCTTCGGCCTGCCGGTGACGGTGGCCAACGATGCCAACTGTATGCTGCTGGGTGAGGTATGGGCCGGTGCGGCCAAGGGCTGCACCGATGTTGTCGGTGTGACGCTGGGCACGGGTGTCGGCGGGGGAATCCTGACCGGCGGCCGTCTGCTCGAGGGTGCGCGGGGCCTTGGCGGTGAGCTGGGGCATTTCCGGCTGCACGCGCTGGACGGCGTGGCCTGCACCTGCGGTGCCATCGGCTGCTATGAGCGGTACGCCGCCACGACCGCGCTGGTGCGCGATGCGCAGCGGATGGGGCTGGACGCCCCGGACGGCCGCGCCATCTTTGAGGCGGCTGCGGCCGGTGACGCCCGCACACAGGCCGTGCTGAACCACTGGATCAACGAGATCGCACAGGGCCTTGCCGGGCTGGTGCATATCTTCAACCCGCAGCTGATTTTGATCGGCGGCGGCGTCAGCGCGCAGCAGGCGCTGCTGATCGACCCGCTGGCTGAAAAGGTGCGCGCCAGCGTTATGCCTGCTTTTGCCGAGGGGCTGGAGGTCAAGGCCGCCGCCCTGCAGAATGACGCCGGTCTGGTCGGCGCGGTGTATTATTTCAGGGAGATGCACGAAAGATAAAAAGAGCGCCTTCCCCCAGGGGCAGGCGCCCTTAACAAACAGTAAACCCCCGCACCGCCCGTAAAACAGGCGGTCGGGGGTTCTTTATGGCTTTAGGAAATAGCTTTGGCTGCGCGGGAATCAGGCAAACGGATTCTCGGTGGGATAGGGCAGGCTCTTGGGCTGGTTGTAGGCAATGTCCGCGATGCCGAAGAACTTCAGCACCTCAAACAGGGTCTTGCCATAGTGGCCGAAGGCAACCGCGCCGTGGTGCGGGTAGCGCTTCTGGATAAGCACATGGCGGTAGAAGCGGCCCATCTCGGGGATCGCAAAGATGGCAATACCGCCGAGGACCGGGTAGCCACGGGCAGGATCTCGCCCTCAGCGATGTAGGCGCGGAGCTGGCCCTCGCTGTCGCACTGCAGGCGGTAGAAGGTGATGTCAGAGGGGGCAATGTCGCCCTCCAGCGTGCCGCGGGTAAAGTCGGGATCGCTGCCGACCGGCTCCAGCAGACGGTGCTGGATCAGCTGGTACTTGACGGCGCGGTCGCCGCACATCTTGCAGGCGGGGGTGTTGCCGCAGTGGAAGCCCATGAAGGTGTCAGTCAGCTTGTAGTCAAACTTGCCGCTGATGTCCTCGTCATAGATGTACTTCGGCACGCTGTTGTTGATATCCAGCAGGGTGACGGTGTCGCCAGAGGCGCAGATGCCGATGTACTCGGACAGAGCGCCGTAGATATCGACCTCGCAGGAGACGGGGATGCCGCGGCTGACAAGGCGGGAGTTGACATAGCAGGGCTCAAAGCCGAACTGGGAGGGGAAGGCGGGCCAGCACTTGTCGGCAAAGGCAACATACTTTTTGCTGCCCTTGTGGTTCTCGGCCCAGTCGAGCAGGGTCAGCTCAAACTGTGCCATGCGGGCCAGCAGGTCGGGGTAGTAATGGCCCTCGCCCATCTCGGCAGCCATGTCCTTGCAGACCTCCTCGATGCGGGGGTCATTGGCATGCTCTTTGTAGGAGACGAGCAGGTCCAGCTCGGAGTTCTCCCTCGCATACTCCAACACCCAGCTGCCATACAGGGCCCTGATTGGGGCGTTGCAAGGCAAAGAACGTCCTGGCGGGCGGGGCCGAAGGTAATGATCTTCAGGTCGCGGACGCCCAGAATGGTGCGGGCGATGGGGACGAACTCGGCCATCTTGTCGGCGATCTCCTCGGCGGTGCCGACGGGATACTCGGGAATATAGCCCTTGAGGTGGCGCATACCGAGGTTGTAGGAGCAGTTCAGCATACCGCAGTAGGCATCGCCGCGGCCGTTGATCATGTCGCCGTCACCCTCGGCAGCGGCCACGAACATGCAGGGGCCATCGAAGAACTTGGCGATCAGGGTCTCGGGGTCTCAGGGCCGAAGTTGCCCAAAAAGACGGTCAGCGCGTTGCAGCCGGCCTCGGTCACCTCGGCAACGGCCTTCTGCATGTCATGCTCGTTTTCCACGGTGGTCTTGCACTCGTAGAGGGCAACGCCCTTTGTCTGGCAGGCGGCCGCAATGGCAGCGCGGCGCTTTTCGCTCAGTGCGATAGGAAAGCAGTCACGGCTGACGGCGATAATGCCGAGCTTGACCTCAGGAATGTTGGTGGATTTCATGGTGGTTTCCTCCCTTTTATGTGATGCGCTGTAGGGGGCGGGCATGCCCGCCCCGCAACATTGCGTTTGCTGCCCGTGAATGGGTTGCGGTTTGTATGTACAGGGCCGGACATCTGTGGCCCCTGCGGCGCGGCAAGAATCAGATATGGATATTCTCCCCGACCAGCCCGACATAGGCACCGGCTTTGGCCTCGGTGCTTTCGGCGTGGGCGAGCAGCCATTTGTTGCAGGCCCACAGCAGCGGGTCATCGCCGCCGTTGTTCTGGATGTCCGGCTTGGCGGTGTTTGTGCCCTTGGGCAGCGCGACCAGCACGCGGAAGCCCTTGTCGGCATCGACATGGCAGGGCGCGTAGTGCAGGGTCGTGGCGTAGACCTCGACCAGCGTGCCGGCCGGGGCGCGGAAGGCTTTGACCTTGGCGGTGTCAAGCTTGCCGTCCTCGATGTCCTCCATCCGGGCCAGCAGCAGGACGAAATCCTCGGTGCCGAGGTTGAACTCGCTGTCGCGGTGATATTCCAGACAGTTTAAGTAGGTATTGTGGCCGTTGCACCAGCCCAGCTGGCAGGGCATGCCGCCGAACAGATGCTCCGACACCTCCACGGCGGCGGGCAGCTCCTGCAGGCGCTCGTCCTCTGCAACATAATCCGTTGCGGCGGGCAGCGGGTGGTTGCCAGCGCGGCCAGTATCTCGGCCTTGGCGGCCTCCAGCCCGGTCACAACACGGCCGTAGGGCTTGAATTCCGGGTCATTTACCGAATAGATCTTCATTGCAGTGCCTCCATTGCGGCGTAGGACGCCTTCAGTGCGGGATAAAGCGTATGCCACAGGGCATAGCGCGCGTTGTATTTTTCTACGATTGCGGGGTCAGGCTCGGTCGTGCTTTTGGCGTGTACCAGCGCATCGGCACAGGCCTGCACGCTGGGATATGCCCCGCAGGCAACGGCCGCCAGCATGGCGCCGCCGTAGCCGGGGCCCTGCTCGGTCTGGGGCAGCGTCAGGGGGATGCCCAGCACATTGGCCAAAAGTTTCGCGCCAGAGCGGGCTTTTGGCACCGCCGCCGCAGAGGGTGCTGGCGGCGATCTCAACGCCCTGCGCACGGGCGATCTCCACACAGTCGCGGATCGCAAAGGCCACGCCCTCCAGCACGGCCTGTGTCAGGGCGGCGCGCGGGGTGTCCATCCGCAGGCCGAGGAAGGCACCGCGGGCGGCGGGGTGCGTTGGTTGGGGGCTGGCGCTCGCCCATCAGGTAGGGCAGGAAGTAGACATCATTCGCGCCCAGCTTATCGGGGGTGATGGGGGCCTGCTCGGCGGCAAAGTTCTGCGTGTGCAGGATCTCCTCATTCCACCACTTGTTGCAGCTTGCGGCGGAGAGGATGCAGCCCATCAGGTGGTAGCCGCCGTCCGCGTGGGCAAAGCTGTGCAGGGCGTTGCGGCTGTCAACGCCGAAGGCGTCGCTTGTGATAAAGACGGTGCCGGAGGTGCCCAGCGAGATGTTACACCTGCCGCCGCCCACCGCGCCGCAGCCGACTGCCGCAGCGGCGTTGTCGCCCGCGCCGGCGCAGACGATGACATCGGCCGGCAGACCGAGCCCGGCGGCGGCCTCGGCGGTCAGGGTGCCGACAGGCTGCCAGCTTTCAAAAAGCTTGGGCAGCTGCGCCTCGCGCACGCCGCAGAGGTTTAGCATCTCGCGGCTCCAGCATTTATGCTCGACATCGAGCAGCAGCATGCCGGAGGCATCGGAGTAGTCGGTGCAGTGGACACCGGTCAGCCTGTAGTTGATATAGTCCTTTGGCAGCATGATCTTCTCGATGCGGGCGAAGTTCTCCGGCTCGTTGTCGCGCAGCCAGAGCAGCTTGGGCGCGGTGAAGCCGGCAAACGCGATGTTGGCGGTGTAACGGCTCAGCTTGTCCTTGCCGATCTCGTTGTTCAGGTAATCGACCTGCTTCTGGGTGCGGCCGTCATTCCACAGGATGCAGGGGCGGATGACTTTGTCATCTTTATCCAGAACGACAAGGCCGTGCATCTGGCCGCCTGCGCCGATGCCCTTGACCAGAGAGGCATCGAAGCCCTGCAGCAGCGCGGGGATACCGTCACAGACGGCGTCCCACCAATCGGCAGGCTCCTGCTCGCTCCAGCCGGGGTGAGGGAAGGCAATGCCGTACTCACGGCTGACGATGTTGTCGATCCGGCCGGTCTCGTCCATCAGCAGCAGCTTGACGGCGGAGGTGCCCAGATCAATGCCGATGTAATACATAGCGGTTTCTCCTTCTTGGAAACAGAATTCCTTTTTAAAACTATTTTACCTGTTACCCCCTTGCACTGGCAAGAAAGAGTGTATAAAATAATAGACATAAGTTTGGATTTTGCGTCGAAAAGGAGTGCGTACAATGCTGATCTACGAGGCCGAGCGCTCAGACCGGCGGGGGTATCTCTACTGCCAGCGTGACCACAATTTCAGCTTCCCCGCGCATCTGCACCACAGCTATGAATTTTTGACCGTGCAGGCCGGGACTCTGACCTGTACACTGGAAACAGATACCTTTGAAATCCACCCCGGCGAGGCCCTGCTGGTGCTGCCGGACCAGATCCACAGCTACCACACAAACGGGGCCTCCCAAAGTGTGCTGTGGATATTTTCTGACGATTGGGTGCCGGAATTTTCGGCCCAGCTGGGGCAGCGGGCCTTTGCGGACCCGGTGTTCCGCATTGAGGCTGCGCCCCTGATGGAGCTGCTTTGGCAGGGCAACAACCGGTGCAAAAAGCATTGCGGGGCTGTACATGATCTGCGGTGCTGCGCTGGAGCAGTGCCCCCTGCGCCCGCGCCCCCGAGCAGGACGCGGACGCCACCTGTCGGCCCGCATCATCAACTATGTGCAGCAGAACTATACCGGCAGCCTGACGCTGGAGCAGATGGCGCGTGACCTTGGTTATAATTATACCTATCTGTCGGCGTATTTCAACCAGCGGCTGCACACGGGCTTTCAGGATTTTGTGAACCAGTACCGGGTCAGCCATGCGGCCATGCTGCTGCAGGGCAGCAGCATCCCGGTCACCCAGGTGGCGGAGCAGTGCGGCTTCGGCACGATCCGCAGCTTCAACCGCGTATTTTTAAAGTCATTGGGCATGTCGCCAAGCGCCTTCCGCAAGCAGAACCGATGAAAAAGGCCCTCCCCACCCGGGGAGGGCCTTGGTGCTGCAGGCGGGTCACCGCTGCAGGTATTTTGCAAGGGTGCGCAGGAGGGTGTCCGGCTCAAGCGGCTTGGTCAGATGCTCGTTCATGCCGGACTCATGGGCGCGGCGGCGGTCCTCGGTAAAGGCGTTGGCCGTCATCGCAAAAATGGGGATCGCTGCGGCATCAGGCGGTCAAGGGCGCGGATGGCGCGGGTCGCCTCGTAGCCGTCCAGCTGCGGCATCATGACATCCATCAAAATGGCATCGAAGGTGCCGGGGGGCGGACGCGGCAAAAAGCGTCACCGCCTCCTGCCCGTTGCGGGCGGCGGTCGTGCGCAGACGGCGTTTGTCAGCAGGAACTCGGCGATCTCAAGGTTCAGGTCGTTGTCCTCGGCCAGCAGGATGCGCCTGCCCTCGAGGGAGAAGGCCTCTTCCCCACCGTCCGCCGCCTCCGCGGCCTGCGCCTGCTTGTGGGCGATGGCGAAGGGCAGGATGATGGTAAAGGTCGTGCCCTCGCCGGGAGCGCTTTCGACGTGGATCTCGCCGTTCATCTGCGTGACGATGCTCTGGGTGATGGGCATGCCCAGCCCCGTGCCCACGGCCTGACGCTCGCCAAAGCGCATCTCGCGGCTGTACGGCTCGAACAGGTGAGGAAGATACTCCCTGGACATGCCGATGCCCGTATCGGCGATGACGAGGCGGTATTTGCACAGCTGGCCGGCGCGGCCTCCATCTGCGTGACGGTCACGCGGATGCTGTCGCCCTCGCGGGTGAACTTGACGGCGTTGGAGAGCAGGTTGTTGATGATTTTCGTCAATATGTCGGTATCGATGCAGACCGATGTCCCCGATGGGGGGAACGAGGACTGGAATGCAATGTTCCTGTAACCGGCCAGCTGGTCGGAACGGAAGTATGATGTCCGCAATCAGCGTGCGGATGTCGGTGCGGGCCACCTGCAGGCGGATCTCCCCCATTTTCGCTTTTTCCGGGAAATCGAGGATCTGATTGACCAGCGAGAGGAGGGTTTTGGCATTCCTTTCGATGAGCTGGTAGGTTTTTCAGTTTCGAAGAGTTGGTTTCGTATGCCTTGAGCTGGTCGATCGGAGCCAGCAACAGGGTCAGCGGGGTTCGCAGTTCGTGGGATATGGTGGTGAAGAAGCTGACTTTTTGCCTCGTTGAGCTCTTCATCCGTTTTTCCGGTTGGCCTGTTCCATCTCCAGCGTATGTTTCAATTCGATGCGTGTCTTGGTGATCCGTACGGCAACGAAGGCGGCAAGTACGATGAGAAGCAGGTAGAGCGATTTCGCTCCGGTCGAGAGATAGAACGGCGGTCGGAAGACGAGCTGGAGGGTTCGGGAGAATACTTTCGGCGAATCGGCGATGGAGCCTTCGATCTCGAGCGTGTATTTGCCGTAAGGCATGTTGTTGATCGAGAGGGTGTGCGATGCCCCCAGTTCGGACCATTCGTTGCTGCGCTCCTTTATCCGGTACCTGTAGCTGGCGATCTCGTATCCGAAATAGGGTATGATGAAATCGAGCGAGATGTTGTTCTGCTTGTGACTGAGTACGATCCGCTCCTGCGCATTGAGGTTTTTCTTGAGCGGAGATCGCCTGGCGCCCGGGTAGACCGGATGGTTGTTGATGTTCAGGTTGGCCAGGAACAGTTCCCTTGCCTGGATGGTGTCGGGCGACTCCCGCCGGTCTCTGACGATGGCGACGCCCTTGAATCCGCCGACGTATGTCTCGGTCCGGTCGATCAGGATGGCGGCATCCGAATAGTCGGTCACCGAGAGCATCTTTGGGGTTGTGACCTGGGTATATTTTTGGGCCGTTATGTCGTAGCAGTATATCTTGCTGGTCCCGGAGAGCCACAGTTTGCCGTTGTTGTCCGATGCTACGGCCACGAAACTTTTTGGAGCCGGGATCGGGTGAGGGCGATGAACTCGCCCCGCAGGGGATCGCCTGTCAGGTCGGTTCGGAAAAGCCCGAGATCGGTGGCGCACCACAGTTGCCGGTCGAAGAGGACCATGTCCCATACCACGGCATTCCCGAAATCCTTGTGGACCGGGATTTCGGTGATCCGCCCCGTCTCCCTGTCGTACCCGATGATTCCGTTGTGGTAGGTGCCCAGCCATATGGTTTCGCGGTCGATGACGATCGTGCGGATGTCCAGCTTCTTGTTCAGCCGCACCCAGGCCGCCGCGGCAAAGTCGCCGGTGCCCGCGATGTCCACGTCGCTGTCGCCGTAGCCGGTAAAGTCGTTGGGGCCCGGCAATCTCATCGGAGGGCCCGTAGCTGCCGCTGTTCAGGGTGCTGTAATGAGCCCGACTGTCGTAGATGCTGGATTTGTTGCTATCGCTGATGTAGGTCAGCAGCTGCCCGTCGTCGCTGATCTCGGGGAAGGAGGCGGGGTTGGCGTTGGTCTGGAGGTTCGCCAGCCCGTTATCTTCATCCAGGCTGAGCAGGGCCGCGCGGGCCTGGGTGTCGCCCAGGTGCGGGCGTACTGATTCAGGTAGTCCCGGCTCTGGAGGGTAACGGAGGCGGAGGCCACGTCCAAGCCGTTTGCGGCCGCGCGTACTGGAGGCTCTGGATGGACAGCCCGGTGCCGGTG
>ENA-OQCL01001062-OQCL01001062.1-human-gut-metagenome-genome-assembly--contig:-NODE-1062-length-10854-cov-5.049874_pt1 | contig 10854 bp, 22 predicted proteins | sample MGYA00242502_ERZ504586 | MGnify/ENA primary metagenome ERZ504586 (study PRJEB26092, sample SAMD00036316) | human gut metagenome | host: Homo sapiens | study: EMG produced TPA metagenomics assembly of... | reverse complement strand
ATGAGAGACATGCCATTGCCTACACCACGCTGAGTAATAACCTCTCCGAGCCACATGATAAGAACTGCACCGGTAACCATGGTTACAACGATAACAATATCCATGAGGATCTCCGGGAACACCGCAATTGGCAAAAGCTAATGCCAAACGTAGGGCTCGTAAAGAGGAAGAGATAACCAATTGCGCTGATGGTAGCCAGCACAATAGTAAGGTAGCGCGTGTACTGCGTAAGGCGACGCTGGCCAGCCTCCCCTTCTTGGGCAAGGTCTGCCAGTGATGGAATAACTGCCTGCATCATTTGCATAATGATCTGCGAAGTGATGTAGGGCATTATTCCCAAACAAAATACCGAGACACGCGACAAAGCGCCACCAGAAAACAGGTCAAGCACCGAGATAAACCCTGCATTTGCTGAGGCGCTCTGATATGCCGCGAGCATCCCCTCAAAGGGGATGCCCGGAACTGGCACATGTGCACCAAGACGGTACAACAATAGAATGCCTAGTGTCAGCAGGATCTTGTCGCGCAGCTCCTTAATACGGAATGCGTTGACAATACCCTTTAGCACGGAAGCTCGACCTTTCCTCCGGCCGCCTCGATCTTAGCCTGTGCCGAAGCGGAAACCTTATCGACACGAACAGTAAGCTTCTTTGTGATTTCACCGTCACCAAGAACCTTAACGGGTGTCAGAGCTGACTTAATAACGCCCTTGGCAACAAGAGTCTCGGCATCGACGACATCGTCATCAGCGAAAAAGACCATCGAGTCGAGAAACATTTACAGGGGCATACTCTACACGGTTGATGTTACGGAAACCGGGGAGCTTAGGAAGGCGCATAGCCAGCGGCTGCTGACCACCCTCGAAACCAGCGCCCTTTCCGCCGCCGGAACGAGAAAGCTGACCATTCTGGCCACGACCAGCTGTCGTACCATAACCAGAAGAGTTGCCGCGTCCGATACGCTTACGCGACTTCTTAGAGCCGGGAGCAGGACGGAGATCATTGAGCTGCATTAGATGACTCCTAGTTCTCTTCTACCGCCACGAGGTGCTTGACCTTGAAGATCATGCCTCGGACGCTCGGGTTGTCGGGAAGTTCGACACAGTCGCCAATCTTGCGAAGGCCCATGGCTCGGCAAGTTGCCGTCTGATCCTTCTTGACGGAGCACACGGCGCTGCGAACCAGCTTAACCTTGAGCTTCTTGTCTGCCATTTCTAGTTCTCCTTCTTCCCAACGAACATCTCGGCAACGTTCATGCCGCGACGCTCAGCAACCTGCTCAGGGCTCTCGAGTTGCTTGAGACCCTCGGCGGCAGCCTTAATCATGTTCAGAGCGTTATCGGTGCCAAGCGAGTTCGCGAGAACATTGGTAATACCAGCGAGCTCGAACAGAGGACGAACCGGGCCACCGGCGATAACGCCAGTACCTTCAATAGCCGGCTTAATAAGAACACGGCCGGCACCATAGTGACCCTCAACAGCGTGAGGCACCGAACCAGACTCTGTTACGGGAACCTTAAACATATTCTTCTTAGCGTCATCGACGGCTTTCTGAATTGCCAGAGGCACTTCAGCAGAGCGACCGGAACCAAGTCCGACATTACCCTTACCATCGCCAACAACTACGAGGGCGACGAGAGACATACGACGTCCGCCCTTAACTGTCTTAGAGACGCGACGGATAAAAACGACACGCTCCTGGAGATCGGATTCTTGCTGGCGCTTGCGATCACGAGCCATTGTTTGAAACCTCCTAGAACTTCAGGCCCGCGTTGCGGGCGCCATCAGCGAGAGCCTTAACGCGGCCATGATACAGACGACCGCTACGGTCGAATACAACCGTATCAATGCCCTTCTCGAGTGCACGGCGAGCAACAAGCTCACCTACGAACTCTGCAGCCTCTTTGTTGGAACCAAGCTTGCCGGTTGCACGGAACTCGGGATCCAAGGTAGAAGCAGAGCAAAATCGTTGCGGCATCTACATCGTTGATCACCTGTGCGTAAATGTGTGCATTTGTACGGTGCACGCTGAGGCGGGGACGCTCGGGGTACCACTCACCTTCGCGCGAACGCGACGCTTGCGGCGCTCGAGACCAAGCTTCTTTGCCTTCTGCTTGTCCATTGCCACTCCTTCTCACGCCGCCACCTGACGGGGTGACGGACTTTACCTAATGCGTGTCTGATTACTTAGCAGCCTTGCCGAGCTTCCTACGAATGTGCTCGCCTTCGTAGTGAATACCCTTACCCTTGTAAGGCTCAGGCGGACGCTTCGCACGAATCTCAGCTGCTACCTGACCAACACGTTCCTTAGAAATACCCTTGACAGTAATGTGGGTATTGTCGGGCACCTCAAAAGTAATGCCCTCAGATGCAGCGTAAGGAACTGGATGAGAATAACCAAGAGAAAGCTCGAGGTCCTTGCCCTTCAGGGCAGCACGATAGCCAACGCCTGCAAGCTCAAGCTTCTTCTCAAAGCCCTCAGATACGCCGATAACCATGTTATGAATGAGGGTGCGGGTAAGTCCCTGCTGTGCATTGGATTCCTTAGAATCGTCAACACGCTTAACGAGGATCTCCTCGCCCTCTACAACAATCTCAAGAAGCTCAGAGAACGAACGCTCAAGCTCGCCCTTGGAACCCTTGACGTGAACATTAGTGCCATTAACCGTCACAGTGACCCCAGCGGGAATCTGGACAGGCTTTTTGCCGATACGAGACACGGTGTCTCCTTTCAATTCCTGCCGAGAATTACCAGATATAGGCGATGACTTCGCCGCCGACACCAAGCTGACGGGCGTCGCGGTCGCACATCATGCCCTTAGAGGTTGAAATAACAGCGGTACCAAGGCCACCGTGAACACGCGGAAGATCCTTAGCCGCAGAATAAATACGAAGACCCGGCTTAGAAACGCGACGAATACCGCGAATCGTCTTGGAACGACGAGGGCCATACTTCAGAGTAATTACGAGGGTCTTCTGGGGCTTTGTGTCCTCAACGACGTAGCCCTCGATGTAACCCTCCTCAAAGATCACGCGAGCGATCTCGACAAGCACCTTGCTTGACGGCATCGAGACCGTTGGCTTATTCGCGGAATTAGCATTGCGAATGCGCGTCAGCATATCCGCGATTGGGTCGGTGACGTTCATGTGGTTTTCTCCTTCGTTAGAGATGAATATTCGCGCCGGTTCGCCGCCACCCTTAGCAGCGTCGCCTGGTCGCGATTGCTTCCAGTTTTACCAGCTTGCCTTACGGACGCCAGGAAGCTCGCCTTTGCTTGCCAGCTCGCGGAAGCATACACGGCAGAGACCGAACTTGCGATACACGGAGTGGGGACGACCACAACGCTGGCAACGGTTCTGCTTACGCGTAGAGAACTTCGGCTCGCGCAAAGCCTTGACGATCATCGATGTCTTAGCCACGAATCCTCCTTCTAAATACGCTTCGAAGCCTCGTTTCGAAGCGCTTAAAACCAACTTTAGTTCTGCTTAAACGGGAAGTGGAAGGCATCGAGAAGTGCCTTGCCCTCTTCGTCGGTAGTAGCGGTAGTAACAATGGTGATATCCATACCGCGAGTACGGTCGACCTTATCGTAGTCAATCTCAGGGAAGATAATCTGCTCAGTTACACCCATTGAGAAGTTGCCACGACCATCGAAGCTCTTAGCAGAGATACCACGGAAGTCGCGAATACGTGGGATAGCAATTGCAATAAGGCGATCAAGGAACTCCCACATACGATCGCCACGAAGAGTAACCTTAGCGCCAATAGGCATACCAGCACGAAGGTGGAAAGTAGCAATAGACTTACGGGCGTGCGTAATCATTGGCTGCTGGCCAGTGATAGCACGAAGATCGGCAACAGCGCCATCGATAGCTTTAGAATCGGTAGCAGCCTCACCAACACCCATGTTCACAACGATCTTCTCGATCTTAGGAATCTGGTGAACGTTGGCGTAGTTGAACTGCTTCTGGAGTGCATCGCGCACGGTGGCGTAATACTGCTCCTTCAGACGGGGAATGTACTTCTCCTCTGACATGCAAACTCCTCACTCTTGGGGTTCTCAGCACGGGGTTCCAACCTCGTACCTCCTGGATATCCAGGAGCCATCATCTCTATCCGAGACATAAATATCCTGTCTACGGACACAAATGAACATATTATGCCTTTTGTTCTAAAAAGGAAACCATTAGTTTATGCGCACCATTTATGCACATTTAAAGAAAGCCCGGCTCTGATATCAGAACCGGGCTTTAAGACATGCTATTCGAAGCTGTAATTAGAAGCGCTCGCCGCACTTCTTGCAGACACGAATAAGCCTGCGGTTGCCGTCAAGCTCACCCTGCTCACGGGAAACGCGAACAGGAGCATCACACTTGGGGCAAACAAGCATGACGTTAGAAACGTCAATGGCGGCTTCCTGAGAAACAATGCCGCCGGACTGGTTGTTGGGGTTCGGGCGAACAGCCTTCTTCACGATGGCGACACCCTCCACGACAACCTTGCCTTCGAAAGGAAGAGCACGCAGAACCTTGCCGCGCTTGCCCTTATCCTTGCCGGAGATAACCTCTACGAGGTCGTCCTTCCTAATGTTCATCTTGGGCATGCGATCCGCTCCTTGCCTACAGCGTCTCGGGTGCGAGCGAGACGATCTTCATGTACTTGCGGTCGCGCAGCTCACGGGCAACAGGCCCGAAGATACGCGTACCCACAGGCGAGCCGTCCTTGTTGATCAGGACGCATGCGTTCTGGTCGAAGCGGATGTAGCTGCCATCGGTGCGACGAGTCTCTTTGACGGTACGCACGATAACGCAACGGCAGATGTCGCCCTTTTTAACGTTGCCACCAGGGGTGGCTTCCTGTACGGCACCAATGATAACGTCTCCAATGTGGGCATAACGACGCTTCGAGCCGCCCAGGACCTTAATGCACTTCACACGTCGCGCGCCAGAGTTGTCGGCGACGTTGAGCATAGTCTCCTGCTGAATCATCGAATCCTCCGAACTCATCCTGCCAGAGGTGCGTCCATCGTGCGACGCACATGGCATGGAGCTTTAGCTTACGATCGCGCTACTTGGCCTTCTCGACGATCTCCGTGACGCGCCAACGCTTTGTCTTGGAGAGGGGACGAGTCTCCATAACACGGACAGTGTCACCAAGACCAGCCACAGACTCCTCGTCGTGGCAGTGGAGCTTCTTTGTGGTCGTCATCATCTTGCCGTACTTGGGATGTGACTTGCGCTCGGAGACGGTGACGGTAACGGTCTTCTCGCCGGAGATGGCCGTAACGATTCCGGTACGGACCTTACGCCTATTCCTAATTTCGGTATCGCTCATTGCAATCTCCTGCGTTCTAGTTCTCGGTAGCGGTCTTCTCGGCCGCAATCTGACGGGCGCGAATCTCAGTCAGAATCCGTGCAATCTCATGCTTGACGGTAGAGACGCGCGCAGTGTTATCCAGCTGGCTGGTAGCCATCTGGAAGCGCAGGTTAAAGAGCTCTGCACGACCGTCCTCGAGCTTTTGAGCGAGGTCGGCGTCAGAAAGCTCGCGAATCTCAGATGCCTTCATCGTTCTCTAGTCCTCCCCGTCCTGGTCGGCGCGGGTAATGATCTTGGTCTTGATAGGAAGCTTGTGCGATGCAAGACGCAGAGCCTCACGTGCAACTTCCTCAGACACACCAGCAATCTCAAACATAACGCGGCCAGGCTTTACAACGGCCACCCACTCTTCGGGATTGCCCTTACCGGAACCCATGCGGGTCTCTGCCGGCTTCTTGGTGATGGGCTTATCGGGGAAGATGGTGATCCAGACCTTACCGCCACGCTTCATATAGCGGGTCATGGCAATACGAGCAGCCTCGATCTGGCGGTTAGTGATCCAGTGAGCCTCGAGAGCCTGAATACCATATTCACCAAAATGCAGGGTGGTGCCACCCTTTGCATGACCCTTCATGGAGCCACGCTGAACCTTACGGTGAAGAACGCGCTTAGGAGCCAGCATTAGTTGCCCCTCCTCTCGCTGCGACGGCGGGGACGGCTGGAGCCCTCAAGCGCCGGATTCGACGCAGGCTGGCCGGGAAGCTGCTCGCCGTAATAAATCCAAGTCTTAATACCACAGGCGCCCATGGTGGTGTGAGCAGTTGCCTCACCGTAATCAATACGAGCACGGAGGGTGTGCAGAGGCACACGACCCTCGCGATACCACTCACGGCGACCCATTTCGGCGCCACCAAGACGACCAGAGCACTGAATACGAATGCCCTTAGCGCCAGCCTTGCGTGCAGACTGAACTGCCCTACGCATAGCACGACGGAAGGCAATACGCTGCTCAAGCTGCTCAGCAACGCTCTTTGCAACCAGGTTAGCATCGAGCTCAGGACGCTTAACCTCGATAACATCGACGGTTACCTGACCCTTGCCAACCTGAGCGATCTTCTCAAGATCGCGACGAAGGGCGTCGATCTCGGAACCCTTCTTACCAATAACAATGCCGGGGCGAGCGGTGTAGATAGAAACCTTCACCTTTTCGCCGGCACGCTCAATCTCCACATGGGAGAGCGCGGCGCGCTCAAGACGCTTAGCAAGGAACTTACGGATCGCAAGATCGTTGCCGACAGTCTTAGCGTAGTCCTTCTCGGCGTACCAACGGGAACGCCAGTTCTCGGTGATTCCGAGACGGAAGCCGGTAGGCTGAACTTTCTGGCCCATGCTTTCCCTACGCCTCCTTTCGCGGAGCGACAATGACGGTGATGTGACTCATACGCTTGTTGATACGTGAAGCAGAGCCCTTGGCGCGCGGACGAATGCGCTTAAGGGTTGGGCCCTCATCTACGTAGGCATACTTAACGTAGAGATCGTCGCGACGCAGACCGCTGTTGTTTACAGCGTTTGCGACAGCAGAACGAAGAACTTTCTCAATGTCAACAGCGACAGCACGCTGCGTAAACTGCAGTGTTTCAAATGCGCGGTCAACACTCTTGTTACGGATAGTATCGATGACCAGGCGAGCCTTACGAGGGGCAACCCGGACATACTTTGCGGTAGCGCGGACCTCGTTGGAGGCGGCGTTGGTACGAGCCATTGCTGACCTCCCTTACTGCTTATGTCCGCGGAACGTGCGGGTGGGCGCAAATTCGCCCAGCTTGTGGCCGACCATGGACTCGGTAATGTACACAGGAACGTGCTTGCGACCATCGTGAACAGCGATGGTGTGTCCAACCATCTCGGGGAAGATGGTAGAAGCACGTGACCAAGTCTTGATAACTTCTTTCTTGCCAGACTCGTTCTGAGCGGTGACACGCGCGAGAAGGCGAGTCTCCACGAACGGTCCCTTTTTGAGACTTCTGCTCATGCTTGCAATCTCCTACTGATCGTGTCTTAACGCTACTTAGACTTACGGCGACGGATAATAAGACGGTTCGAAGCCTTCTTCGGATCACGCGTCTTAGCACCCTTAGAGGGCTTGCCCCACGGAGAAACCGAAGGACGACCGGAGGTGTGGTTCTTGCCCTCGCCACCACCATGTGGGTGGTCGACAGGGTTCATGACCGTACCACGGACCGTCGGACGAATGCCCTGCCAGCGGCTGCGGCCAGCTTTACCAATGGTGATGTTGGAATGATCGGCATTGCCGACCTCACCAACGGTTGCACGGCAGGTGAGCTGAACACGACGGAGCTCGGAGGACGGCATACGCAGAACTGCGTAACCATTGTCCTTACCCATCAGCTGAACAGATGTACCAGCGGAGCGGGCGATTGCGGCACCGCGACCAGGCTGGAACTCAATAGCGTGAACAAGCGTACCAACAGGAATGTTGGCAAGCGGCAAGCAGTTGCCCGGCTTGATGTCTGCATCGGGGCCGGACTCAACAACATCGCCGACCTTCAGGCCCTTAGGAGCCAGAATGTAGGCCTTGGCACCATCTACATAGTGAAGCAGAGCGATGCGTGCAGAGCGGTTCGGATCGTACTCGATGGTTGCAACCTTTGCAGGTACACCATCCTTACGACGCTTGAAGTCGATCACACGATACATGCGCTTGTGACCGCCGCCCTGGTGGCGAGTTGTTACGCGACCGTTGTTATTACGGCCAGCCTTCTTGGGCAGAGGCTCGAGAAGCGACTTCTCGGGCTTAGTCGTCGTAATCTCAGAGAAGTCTGAGATGGTCTGAAAGCGACGGCCTGCACTCGTAGGCTTAAGGTGCTTAACTCCCATTACAAAATTCCCTTCTTGTCCGTTGGCCACTTCGTTCAGGGATGGAGACGTTTGTCTCGGCGAAGTGACACCGGATTACCACGGTTCCGCGCGTATCTATTTATGCGCGAAAGTGTTCCCGCGTCTTATAACGCGGGATATTACTTAGGCCTCAGCGCTCTGCTGGTTCCCGAAGATCTCAATTGAGTCGCCAGGAGCAAGCGTAACGACAGCCTTCTTCCATGTGCGAGTCTTGCCCATTGCATAGCGAACACGCTTGTTCTTGGGCTTAACCCACATGGTGTTTACCTTAAGAACGCGGACATTAAAGAGCTTCTCCACCGCGTCGGCAATCTCCTCCTTGGGAGCCTCACGGGCAACCTCGAAGGTGTACTTGTTCTGACCCATAAGGTCGAACGAACGCTCGGTAACAACCGGGCGAATAATGACGTTGTAGACGGAGTTCATTACTGGAGCGCCTCCTCAAGCTGCTTAGCTACCTCAACGCTCATAACAAGGGCAGCGTTATCGATGAGGGTGCCGGCTGTGGCTTCAGACGCGGTGATGACGGAAACCTTCTCCAGATTGCGAAGAGAGAGATAGGCCACAACATCATCGTCGCCAATCACAACGGTGACGCGCTTACCTGCAACGCCGAGAGCCTCAAGCATGGCCTTGGCCTGCTTGGTTGAAGGATCCTCAAAATCATAGGCATCGACAACAACGAGCTCGGAGTCACGGAGCTTGCCAGACAGCACCGAACGCATAGCAAGCTTAACTTCCTTGCTGTTGGTACGCTTAAGGTGCAGGTGCGGATTAGGTCCAAAGACCACGCCACCGCCAGTCCACTGCGGAGCGCGGATGGTGCCCTGACGAGCACGACCAGTGCCCTTCTGGCGCCACGGCTTCTTGCCGCCACCAGAGACAGCAGAGCGGTTCTTAGTTGAGTGTGTACCCTGACGCATATTGGATGCCTGGCAGACAATAACCTGATGCGTTACAGGGATGTTCGGCTCAATGCCGAAAACGTCGGACGAGAACTCAACAGCGTCGAGCTGCTCCCCCTTCGTGTTCCTGATTTCGATCTTGGACATCATGTTCTCCTTGTTAGCCTAAAAGCTTGATCGAGTGGATTGATCTGGGCCCTTAGGCCATGCGGATCGAGACGATGCCGTTCTTGCCACCGGGAACCGCACCCTTGATAAGCATGAGGTTCTGCTCGGCATCGACCTGAATGAGCTTGAGGTTTTTCACCGTTACGCGCTCGTTGCCCATATGACCAGCCATGTGCAGGCCCTTACGGACGCGTGCAGGATATGCACACTGGCCAATGGAACCCGGCTTGCGCTGGTTACGAGAACCGTGGGTCATGGGGCCGCGTGAGAAGTTCCAACGCTTAATGGTGCCCTGGAAGCCCTTACCCTTAGAAGTGCCGGTGACGTCAACGCTCTTCACGTCGGCAAAATCCGCCACGGTTACAACATCGCCACAGTTGTGCTCTTCACCGTTCTCGACACGAACCTCGCGCAGATAGCGCATGGGCTCAACGCCGGCACGAGAAAAGTGACCAGCCATTGGCTTGTTGACATGCTTGGCGGAAACACTGCCGAAGCCGATCTGTACGGCGTCATAGCCGTCAGTCGCCTTCGTCTTTACCTGCGAAACAACGCAGGGGCCTGCCTGGATGACGGTGACGGGGACGATGTTATCGTCGTCATCCCACACCTGGGTCATCCCGATCTTACGGCCGAGAATCATGCTGATCATTCAATGATCCTAACCCTCGGTGGTCTTGGGACATTGCAAACACCCCTTGTGCCTGCCCCCAGCGGACCACTACTGACGAATGCATCACCATAGTTTGCGGTTCCGCCCTCGCATGCTCGCCCGCGCAACCCATTTAAGCAGGCGGTTTGTTCAGACAGAATCCTCCCTATGAAGACACGATTGATAGTATACACGCCTCCGGGCGTGTTCATAAAGGCTGCACATTCATTTTGCAGGTCAGTACGCATGTCAAAGCTCTTCGACTTAGCTTCTGTTCCCGACTGCGTATCGTAGGGTACATCCACTTCGACAATGTTTATCAACGTCGCTTTTTTCCACCGCGTATTGGCTCCGCGTTGCAGGAGGCATCATGGATATTGGCACTGTCATCCGCTCACTTCGCACGTCATACGGTTTGACGCAACAGGAGCTCGCACGTCAGATGTACGTCAGCCGTCAAACCATCGTGAATTGGGAACTCAACAAAACCATCCCTGATGCTCAATCTATTGTGACGCTCAGTACATTGTTCCGCGTCCCGACGGACGCCCTGCTATCTGGCGATCCGTCGTCGTTGCAGGATATGCTTCACCGACAACACGCCTCCGCCCTACGCTCGCGCATTGCCCTCATCGCGCTCGCGGTCACCGCTTCTCTGCTCGCAATCGTTCTTGCAGCGCGTTCTTTCTCCATTGAATCTATCTGCTTGCTGCTGGGGATACTTGCTGCATGCGCGCTTCTACTCACAGGTGCGCTACGTGTCGCAGCGCGCGACCTCGCTGGAATCGACATCCTGCGCGAAGCGTTTGCATCCCCGCAGGACCTCACACTGATGATTCCAAATGGCACATCTGCGATTGAAGCCGATACGCTCGAAATCGTCGATCGCGAAAAT
>ENA-OQCL01001061-OQCL01001061.1-human-gut-metagenome-genome-assembly--contig:-NODE-1061-length-10890-cov-2.627334_pt1 | contig 10890 bp, 12 predicted proteins | sample MGYA00242502_ERZ504586 | MGnify/ENA primary metagenome ERZ504586 (study PRJEB26092, sample SAMD00036316) | human gut metagenome | host: Homo sapiens | study: EMG produced TPA metagenomics assembly of... | reverse complement strand
GTGTGGGGCGTGACCGACTGCGATACCCCGGACGCCGGAGCGCAGACAGCTTGTGATGGAGCGCTGGAGGCGGCAGAAGGCCGTGGTCTACGGGCTTGCGGCCGGCCACAGAGGCGACACTCTGACGCTGTCCATGAATGCGCCGGCCAGGCTGGAGGCGGTGGATGGAGAGATCCATTTTCAGACCGGCGTGTGATTTGACTTGTAAGATAAGGCAGATGAGGAGTATATGAAGGGAAGACAGGAGAAGAACATAACCCCTGGAAGAAGACTGGTGGCGGCGGTTGTTCTGGCGGCTGCCGGCGCGGCTCTTGGCGGGGCGGCCAGAGGGATCCCGGGATTCGGGCAGTGGTACAGCACCCATATTTACCCGGTATTGGTTGGCGGGATCGGCCGGGTCACAGGTTTGGTTCCCTTTTCGGTGGCGGAGGTCCTTCTCTACGCAGGGGTGCTTTTTTCTCCTGGTTTTCCGGCGGGCGGCAGATCTTCCGCAGGCTGAGGCGGATTGGAAGAAAAGGGGAGGGAGCAAGGTGGCTTGCCGGCGTAGCGCTGGCGGCGGGAATCCTTTTCTTCCTTTATATGGCCTGCTGCGGCGTGAATTATTACCGGGAATCCTTCGCAGAGAGCACCGGGATCCGGCGTGACCGGTATACGGTGGAGGAACTGCAGGAAGTCTGTTTATGGCTGACGGAAGAGGTGAATACCTGGAGCGCCCAGGTGCCCCGTGGACAGGACGGACAGATGGAATTGAAAGGATCTTCGGAAAAGAAGGCTGTGGAGGCCATGGAAAGTCTGGGAGAGATCTATCCTCAGCTGGGAGGATATTATCCCGGGCCCAAGGGACTTCTCAATCCCTGGATCCTGTCGGTACAGAAGCTGACAGGGGTGTATTCGCCCTTTACCATAGAGGCCAATTATAATACGGCGATGACGCCCTATAACATTCCCTTTACCGCCTGCCACGAGCTCTCTCACCTGAAGGGGTTCATGCAGGAGGAAGAGGCCAATTTTATTGCATTTCTTGCCTGCCGGCGTTCAGAGGAGGCGGAGTTTCAGTACAGCGGCGCCATGCTTGGCTGGATCAACTGCATGAACGTGCTCTATGAAGCGGATTATGAGAGCTGGGAGGAGATCCGCGGCCAGCTGGGAGAAGAGGCAAATGTAGATCTGGCGGCCAACAGTCAGTTCTGGAGCCGGTATGACGGCCGGGTGGCAGAGGTGGCGGATCAGGTCAATGACCGGTATCTCAAGGCCAACGGACAGAAAGACGGAGTGGAAAGTTATGACCGGATGGCAGACCTGATCGTGGCCTGGTATCTGGAACAAGAATAAAGGAGGCTGAGGTTCAGTGGAAACAGGTTCAAGACTTACAGTGCGGGCGTACCACGTGACCGACGTGGAGTACGGAGAAGAAAACCGGGTGACGGTGGACGGGAAACTGACGGTGTGCAGGGAGACGGCGGAAGAGATCCTGGCAAAGGAACCGCTGATCAAAGAGATCAAGATCCGGATCATCCGGCCGGAGGAACATGATCAGCACACCAACACCATCATGGATGTGATCCCCATTTCCACTAAGGTGCTGGGGAAGGTGGGGGAAGGGATCACCCACACCCTGACCGGCGTCTATGTGCTGCTCACCGGTATTGATGAGAGCGGCCGGCAGGTCTGCAATTTCGGCGGAAGCGATGGGATCCTGGCAGAGAAGGTGGCCTGGGGACGGGCAGGGACGCCTCTTGAGACCGACCTTCTGATTTCCTTTGACGTGGTGTTAAAAGAAGGTACCTGGGCGGACCGGCCGGGACCAGACGCAGCCCACAGGGCCTGCGACTCTTTCTGCCAGATCTTCCGGGAGCAGATGAAGAAATTCAACGGCTACAAATGTACGGAGAAGCATGTATTTCAGGAAACCTACGAGCCCTGGCGCAAGGATGTGTACATTGTCAAGGAAGTGTCCGGCCAGGGAGCGGTCTATGACACCCGGATGTTCGGCAACGAGCCCTGCGGCTTCGAGGGGCGGCGACTCGGTGATCGAGTATGGGTGCATGCGCGCTGGTGACGCCCAATGAATTCCGTGACGGCGTGATGCGGGCCATGGATTAGGAGAGGAGGAAGGACAGATGGGAATCGGAACAAGTATGAAGGAAACGTCACTGCACTATTACCGGGATCCCCTGGTGGAGGCGGTGTCCCAGGACGGAGATGTGAATCTGCGGGGGATCATCATCGTAGGATCTCCGGACGGAAACGAGGATAAATATCTGTCTGCGGAGCGGGTGGGCGTGAGCCTGGAATGTGCCCGGGCGGACGGAGCCATCTTCTCCTGCAACGGCCTGGGCAACAACCATGTGGATTATGCCCACGCCATTGAGGCGGCGGAGGTAAGAGGCGTGCCGGTGGTGGCGCTGAGCATGGTGCCGGCCAAGGATTTCGTGGTGCAGAACGACCACCTGGACGGAGTCCAGTGTTACTATAAGGCGCTGGAGAAGACGGGCGCGGTGGGAGACGAGACTACCGTGCTGGCGGAAAATACCGTGGATGAGATGGACGCCAGGAAAGCCCTGGCCCGGCTGAAGCTGAAGATGAGGAAGAAAGAACAGGGATAAAAGAGGAGAGAGAAAACCATGGATAAGAAAGAGATGTCCTGCATTGACTGCGGGGTAAAGAACTGTGATAAAGGAGACAAGACATTTCCAGAATTCTGCCTGACTACCCATATGGATCCGGAAATCCTCCAGGAGGCGATGGAGCTGTATCAGGAGGAAGAAAACCACCGGGTGACGGTGGCGGCGGCGGAAGTGGAGTATGAACATTATTGTAAATATACCCGGGTGGAGGAGATCATGGCCTTCGCCGAGAAGATCGGCGCCAAAAAGATCGGCATCGCCACCTGCGTAGGACTTCTGAAGGAGAGCCGCACTCTGGCGGCGATCCTCAGGAAACATGGGTTTGAGGTCTACGGCGTAGCCTGCAAGGCAGGGACCGTGCCCAAGACAGAGGTGGGCATCCCGGAAGAGTGCTGCAGTCTGGGGAAGAATATGTGCAACCCTATCCTGCAGGCGAAGATCCTGAATGCCAAAGGAACTCAGCTGAATGTGGTGATGGGGCTGTGCGTGGGACATGACAGCCTCTTCTATAAATATTCGGAGGCGCTGACCACCACAGGGGTGACCAAGGACCGGGTGCTGGGGCACAATCCGGTGGCTGCGCTGTATACGGCGGAATCTTATTACAACAAACTGATGTCAGAGGAATAAGGAAAGGGAAGGACAGGCGGAAAGCCTGTCCTTTTCGTAAGATAGGACTTGCCTTCCTGTTGGGGCCGTGATAAACTTGTCTGGTGACAAGACACATGTCGTAACAGTGAGAGCGAGGGAAAAAAACATGGAGAAACTAAAGAAAATAATGGACCGGATCTTTATCGAGGGCTTAAGCGCTATGGCCCAGGGGCTTTTTGCCACCCTGATCATCGGGACCATCATCCAGCAGATCGGGACGCTTGTTGGCGGCCCGGCGGGGGATATGATCTTTGTGATCGGCAAGGTGGCGGCCTCTCTTACAGGAGCCGGGATCGGCGGGGCGGTAGCCTATAAATTCAAAGAATCTCCCCTGGTGGTGATCTCGGCGGCGGTTGCCGGGATGGCAGGGGCGTTTGCCAGCAACCTGCTGGCCGGGACGGTGCTGGTAGAGGGTTCTATGGTCTACGCAGGACCGGGAGAACCCCTGGGAGCGTTTATCGCTGCTTATGTGGGCATTTTCTTCGGACATCTGGTGTCCGGGAGGACGAAGGTGGATATCCTGGTGACGCCGCTTGTATCCATTGGCACCGGGTCTGCCGTAGGCCTTCTGGTGGGGCCTCCCATCTCCGGGTTCATGAACTGGCTGGGGTCTCTCATCAACTGGGGGACGGAGCAGCAGCCCTTCCTGATGGGGATCGTGGTGTCGGTGCTGATGGGGATGATCCTGACGCTGCCCATCAGTTCTGCGGCCCTGGGGATCATCCTGAACCTGTCCGGCCTGGCGGCAGGAGCGGCCACAGTGGGCTGCTGCTGCAATATGGTGGGATTCGCGGTGGCCAGCTACCGGGGAGAATAAGATCGGCGGTCTTCTGGCCCCAGGGGGATCGGAACTTCCATGCTGCAGGTGCCCAATATCGTGCGTAAGCCCATCATTTGGCTGCCGGCCATCATTTCCAGCGCGGTGCTGGGCCCGGTGGGGACCATGGTCCTTCATATGACCAGCAACGCCACCGGATCCGGGATGGGAACTGCCGGTCTGGTGGGGCAGATCATGACCTGGCAGATTATGATCCAGACAGAGCCCGCCGGGATGGTGCTGGCCAAGATCCTGGTGATCCAGATCCTCCTGCCGGCGGCAGTCACTCTGGCAGTCTCAGAATTTATGCGCAAGAAGGGCTGGATCAAGTTTGGAGATATGAAGCTGGAGTTGTAATCCGGCGGGACCTGCTGGTATAATAGACAGAGAAGCTTATGGAAAAGGCAGGGATCACAAGATGACAGGAACCGGGAAGATACATGTATATTACGGGAAAGGGAAAGGTAAGACCACAGCAGCCATGGGCCAGATCCTGCGGGCGGCAGGCCACGGGCTCCATGTGCTGGTCTTTCAGTTCCTGAAGGACAACAGCTCCGGAGAGCGCCGGATCCTGGAAGAGATCCCCAACATTACCTGCCTGCCGGGACGGGACCAGGTGAAGTTCGTAAGCCAGATGAACCGGGAGGAGCGGGCACAGCTGAAGCATTACAATACCAAAGCCCTGGATGAGATCGTCAAGTTCTGCGGTCCCTTCGATGTGCTGCTTCTGGACGAGGCCCTCTGCGCGGTGCAGTTAGAGGTTCTAAGCGAGGAGAAGCTGATCAGCTTCCTGCAGCACAAGCCAAGAGGGCTGGAGATCATCCTCACCGGCCATGAAGTCTCGGGACCGGATGCTGGAGATCGCCGACTACGCCACGGAGATGGTGAAGATGAAGCATCCTTATGACGCAGGGACAACGGCCCGGGAAGGAATTGAGTATTAATTTTCTTAAATATGTGTTAAATTCAGGACAATAAAGGCTCATATGATATACTATAAAGCAATACGGAATAAACTCTTCGGCTTTATTGAGAGGAGTGAGGCGCTTGCAGAATGTTGTGAAGAATTACGAGGATGTGGACAGCTGGAAAACCATCATGTTCCTCTATACTTCCGCTCTGAAGGAAGTGGGGACCAAGCTGGAGATCCTGAATGATGAATTTCAGCACGGTCCATCAGTATAACCCGATCGAGCATATCAAGACCCGGGTGAAGACAGCAGAGAGCATCGTAAAAAATGCTGCGGCGGTATGGATATGAGTCGTCCATTGAGAACATGGTCAAATATGTCAACGACATCGCGGGAGTGCGGGTGATCTGTTCCTTTACCTCAGACATTTACCGTCTGGCAGAGATGATCGGGAACCAGAGCGACCTGAAGGTTCTATCCATCAAGGATTACATCAAGAATCCCAAAGAAAGCGGGTACAAGAGCTACCACATGCTGGTGTCTGTGCCCATCTTCCTTTCCGACAGCGTGGTGGACACCAAGGTGGAGATCCAGATCCGGACCATCGCCATGGACTTCTGGGCCAGCCTGGAGCATAAGATCTATTACAAATTCGAGGGAAACGCCCCGGAATATATCAGCCGGGAACTGCGGGAATGTGCGGAGATGGTCTCCACACTGGACGACAAGATGCTTCCCTTAACGAGGCGATCCAGGATTTCCTGGAGAAGCAGGAGAACGAGAAAGAACATTAAAAGCCGAACAGAGTTCTATGCGTACGGCGGGGCCTGAGTGCAGCTCAGGCCCTTTGTATTGGAAATAAGGAGGACAAGATGAGATATCACGACGTGAGAGAGGCAAGGTTTCTCTCCCGCCCCAACCGGTTTATCGCCCACGTGGAGCTGGACGGGAAGGAAGAAGTGGTCCACGTGAAGAACACCGGCCGCTGCCGGGAGCTTCTGACTCCCGGCGCCCGCGTCTGGCTGGTGGAGGGGAAAAATCCGGATCGGAAGACCCGGTGGGACCTGATCGCGGTGCAAAAAGGGGACCGGCTTATCAACATGGACTCCCAGGCTCCCAACCAGGTGGCCCGGGAATGGCTGGAGGCAGGGGGGCTTTTTTCCCCGGGCGGACCGTATCCAGCCGGAGTACACCTACGGCAACTCCCGGTTCGACCTCTATGCGGAGGCGGAAGGGAGGAAGATCCTTATGGAGGTGAAGGGGGTGACCCTGGAGGAAGAGGGCGTGGTCCGGTTCCCGGACGCCCCAAGCCAGCGGGCGGTGAAGCACCTGGAGGAACTGGTCCGGGCCCGGGAAGAAGGATATGAGACCTATGTGTTCTTCGTGGTCCAGATGAAGGATGTAAAGTATTTTACTCCCAACCGGGAGACCCATCCGGAGTTTGCCCGGGCTCTGGAGGCTGCGGCGGCAGCCGGGGTGAAGATCCTGGCCTGTGACTGCCGGGTGGAGCCGGACCGGCTTGAGGCTGCGGACCCGGTGCCAGTGGTCCTTGGCGATCCCCTTTTCTATGAGATGAGGGAGCCTCTGATCCGGTGGTACCGGGAGAACCGGAGGGACCTTCCCTGGCGGCAGCAGCCCTCTCCCTACCATGTGTGGGTGTCGGAGATCATGCTCCAGCAGACAAGAGTAGAAGCGGTAAAACCCTATTACCAGAGATTTCTTTCTGCCCTTCCTGCTGTCAGGGATCTGGCGGAAGTGCCGGAAGACCAGCTTCTGAAGCTGTGGGAGGGCCTGGGCTACTATAACCGGGTCCGGAACATGCAGAAGGCGGCCCGGCAGGTGATGGCGGATTACGGCGGGGAATTCCCGGTGACCTATGAGGGGATCCGGTCTCTTGCGGGGATCGGCAGCTACACGGCGGGGGCCATCGCCTCCTTTGCCTACGGCCTTCCCAAACCGGCGGTGGACGGAAATGTGCTGCGGGTGATCATGCGGCTGACCGGGGATGATTCCGATATTATGAAGCAGAGTACCAAAAAGCAGGTGGAAGAGAAGCTGGAACCCATGATCCCGGCCGACGCGGCCAGCGATTTCAACCAGGGGCTGATCGAACTGGGGGCCCTGGTGTGCGTGCCAAACGGCCAGCCCAAATGCGAAGCATGTCCCCTGGCCAGGATGTGCCGGGCCCGGATGGAGGGAAGGATCGAAGAACTTCCGGTCAAAACCAGGGCGAAGGAGCGGCGGATCGAGGAGCGCACGGTCCTGGTATTCCGGGACGGAGAGAAGACGGCCATTGGCAAGCGGCCGGACAAAGGGCTTCTGGCCGGGATGTACGAACTGCCCAACTACCCGGGGCATATGTCCCGGAAGGAAGTGGCCGCCTACAGCAAGGAGATCGGGCTTATGCCGGTGCGGATCAAAAAGCTTCCGGATGCGAAGCACATCTTCAGCCATGTGGAGTGGCATATGACCGGCTATGAGGTGCGGGTGGATGAGCTGGAGAAGACCAACGAGAAGGGATTCCTCTTCATTCACCCGGAGGAGATCCAGGAGAGATACCCCATCCCGGCGGCTTTTGGCAGCTACCTGCCCCGTTCTTAGCGAAAAAAAGATACCAAAACCTGATCGAAAGTGTTACAATGGTGCCAGATATACAAATATTCTTTTTGGAATGGAGGAGAGAGAGGTATGGATAATCAATTGGCACTGCTCACACTGTGCGGCTCTGTGATCGCGCTTCTGTTCGCGTTCAGCAGAGCGAAAAAAGTCCTGACCTTCCCACAGGGGACCGACCGGATGGCGAAGATCTCCGCTTCGATCCACAATGGGGCAATGGCGTACCTGAGACGGCAGTACAAGATCCTGATCGGGTTCTTCGCGGTAATGTTCGTGATCCTGGCAGCCATGGCAGCCTTCAATATGCTGACCTGGTTTGTACCCTTTGCCTTCGTGACAGGCGGATTTTTCTCAGGCCTGTCCGGATTCGTGGGAATGCAGATCGCTACAAGAGCCAACGCCCGGACGGCGGCGGCCTGCCAGAACAGTCTTAACAAGGGACTGAGGGTAGCCTTTTCCGCTGGTTCCGTTATGGGATTCACGGTAGTGGGCCTGGGACTTCTGGACATCTCTATCTGGTACCTTCTGCTGCGGCTGGTATTCAAGCTGCCTCTGGAGGATATCACCAGTACGATGCTCACCTTTGGTATGGGCGCTTCTTCTATGGCGCTGTTCGCCCGTGTGGGCGGCGGGATCTACACCAAGGCCGCGGACGTAGGCGCGGACCTGGTAGGTAAGGTAGAGGCCGGGATCCCGGAGGATGACCCGAGAAATCCGGCGGTCATCGCAGATAATGTAGGTGATAACGTAGGCGATGTGGCCGGCATGGGCGCGGATCTGTATGAGTCTTATGTGGGCTCCATTCTGTCCGCCTGCTCCCTGGGCGTGATCGCGTTTAATAAGATCGAATCCGTAGACCGGGTAAATGCAGTGGTGATCCCCATGATCCTGGCAGCCATCGGCGTGCTGGCGTCCATCCTGGGATCTCTTCTGGTGAAGACCGGAGAGAGCACCGATCAGATGACGCTTCTGAAAGCGCTGCGCCGGGGCACCAACACCAGCGCCCTGATCATCGCGGTAGTTTCCTTCCCCATCGTGTGGGTTGTACTGGGGAAAGATTTCATCGGATTCTACTTCGCAATCCTGGGCGGCCTGCTGGCAGGCGTGCTGATCGGATTCTTCACGGAGTATTTTACATCAGATACCTATAAACCCACCCAGAACCTGGCGGCCAAATCTGAGACCGGATCCGCCACGCTGATCATCGGCGGTCTGGGACTGGGCATGCTGTCCACAGCGGTGCCCATCATCATCATCGCCATCTGCGTTATGGCGGCGTACGCGTTCTCCGGCGGTTTCATCGAGACCACCAGAGGCCTCTACGGGATCGCCCTGGCGGCGGTTGGAATGCTGTCCACCCTGGGTATCACCCTGGCTACAGACGCTTACGGCCCCATCGCTGACAACGCCGGCGGTATCGCGGAGATGGCAGGACTGGAAGCGGAAGTCCGCAGAAGGACCGACGCGCTGGATTCTCTTGGAAATACAACGGCTGCCACCGGCAAGGGATTTGCCATTGGTTCCGCGGCCCTGACGGCGCTGGCCCTGATCGCTTCCTATGTGGAGAAGGTAGAACAGGTGGGCGGTAGCAGCGTCAACCTGGATATGAGCGTGATGAACCCCACCGTTCTGGTCGGGATCTTCATCGGCGCCTGCCTGCCCTTCGTATTCGCGGCTCTTACCATGGAGTCGGTAGGACGGGCGGCACAGAGTATTGTGGTAGAAGTACGGCGGCAGTTCAAGGAGATCAAAGGCCTGATGGAAGGCGAGGCAGACGCGGATTATGAGACCTGCGTGGACATCTGTACCAAGGCCAGCCTTCACGAGATGATCACCCCCACCCTGCTGGCCATCATCACTCCGGTCGTCACCGGACTGATCCTGGGCTACAACGGCGTGATCGGCCTTCTCACCGGAGCTACAGCCACCGGTTTCCTGATGGCCATCTTCATGGCTAACTCAGGCGGCGCCTGGGATAACGCCAAGAAATACATCGAGGGCGGCAAGTACGGCGGCAAGGGAAGCGATTCCCACAAAGCGGCGGTTGTAGGCGACACGGTAGGCGATCCCTTCAAGGACACCTCCGGTCCGTCCATCAACATCCTGATCAAGTTGCTGTCCATGGTATCCATCGTGTTCGCGGCTCTGGTAGTGAACTACCACATTTTCTAAATAGTACCAGCAACGCTTCCTGCAGGGCAGTTCGGCCGGACAGCTCTGCAGGAATTTTTTTATCCGGCAATAAAAAACGGGGGATCGGGGCAAAGTAGACATAAGGAGGAGCAGAAAAAATGTGTACTTGTATCACTTATGAAAACGGAGATTTTTACTTTGGAAGGAACCTGGATCTGGAGTCTTCCTTTGGGGAGAAGGTGGTGGTCACGCCCAGGAACCATCCCTTCCGCTGGCGGGAGATGGAACGGGAAGAGGGACCGCATTTCGCCATGATCGGGATGGGAGCGGTGGCCGGGGACACTCCGCTCTACGCAGAGGCGGTAAATGAGAAAGGCCTTGCCATGGCGGGACTGAATTTCCCAGGAAATGCCTGCTACAGCCCCCGGGCAGAAGAGGGGCGATACAATGTGGCCACCTTCGAGCTGATCCCCTGGCTTCTGGGAACCTGCTCGTCTGTGTCACAGGCGGAGGAACTTCTTTATAAGGCCAATATCCGGGATACCGCCTTCGCGCCCCAGATGCCGCCGGCGCCGCTGCACTGGATGATCGCCGACCAGGAGCGGTGCCTGGTGGCGGAGATGGTGGCAGAAGGGCTTAAGCTCTATGACAATCCGGCGGGGGTGCTGACCAACAATCCCCCGTTTCCCTACCATCAGATGAACCTGGCTAACTATCTCAACGTGACGGCGGCCCATCCGGACAGCCGGTTCTCCACCGGGCTGGATCTTGCGCCTTACGCGGAAGGCATGGGAGGCCTGGGGCTTCCGGGGGACGCGTCTTCCCCCTCCCGGTTTGTGAAGGCGGCCTTCCTGAAATGGAATTCCGCGGGAGAAGGAGGAAGGAGCCAATGTATCCCAGTTCTTCCACATCCTGGACAATGTGAGCATGGTGCGGGGAAGCGTGGTGACGGCTTCCGGAGCCTACGACATCACCACCTACTCCTGCTGCGTGAACACCCGGACCGGAGTCTATTACTATAAGACTTACGACAACTCCCGGATCCGGGCGGTGGACCTCCGCCGGGAGGATCTTGAGGGAAGCGCCCTGGCGGTGTATGAACTGGAGGACAAGCCGGAGATCTGGTATCAGAACT
>ENA-OQCL01001060-OQCL01001060.1-human-gut-metagenome-genome-assembly--contig:-NODE-1060-length-10893-cov-2.898848_pt1 | contig 10893 bp, 8 predicted proteins | sample MGYA00242502_ERZ504586 | MGnify/ENA primary metagenome ERZ504586 (study PRJEB26092, sample SAMD00036316) | human gut metagenome | host: Homo sapiens | study: EMG produced TPA metagenomics assembly of... | reverse complement strand
TCGCTGTCATGGTATGGGTGATGCGCAGCATGAACCAAAGGCGGCGGAGTCATAGGGCGTAGGAAAGAGCAGAGCAAAGGCCTTACGTACAGAAAGAAACCGGCGTGACATTACCGCGATGTTGCGGGACAGGGCGAGGCAAAAGAATCGCTCCAGGAGGTTGTGGATTTCCTGCATAACCCTGGAAAATACACGACAATCGGTGCAAAACTTCCGAAAGGAGCACTTCTTGTAGGCCCTCCTGGAACCGGAAAAACACTGCTTGCCAAAGCCGTAGCCGGTGAGGCGCACGTACCGTTTTTCTCGATGTCCGCTTCGGAATTTGTCGAGATGTTCGTCGGTGTCGGTGCATCGCGTGTGCGTGACCTGTTTGAGGAAGCAAAGAAAAACGCACCGTGCATCATCTTTATCGATGAGATCGATGCGATCGGAAAGAGCCGTGACAACAGCTACAACAGCAACGACGAGCGGGAGCAGACGTTAAACCAGCTCCTCGCCGAGATGGACGGATTCGACAGCTCCAAGGGTATTCTGATCCTTGCGGCCACAAACCGCCCGGAGGTTCTTGACCCGGCGCTGCTGCGTCCAGGCCGTTTTGACCGCCGGATTATCGTAGAAAGACCGGACCTGAAAGGCCGTGTGGAAATCCTGAAAGTACACGCCAAGAACGTATCGCTCGATGAGACGGTTGATCTCGACGGCATCGCACTTGCGACATCGGGAGCCGTTGGTTCTGATCTTGCAAATATGATCAACGAGGCAGCGATTCTTGCGGTCAAGAACGGAAGAAAAGCCGTTTCCCAGAAGGATCTTCTCGAGGCAGTCGAGGTTGTCCTCGTCGGAAAAGAGAAGAAGGACCGCATCTTAAGCCAGGAAGAGCGAAAGATCGTTTCCTACCACGAGGTAGGCCACGCACTTGTTACTGCACTGCAGAAGGATTCCGAGCCGGTACAGAAAATCACGATTGTGCCGCGTACGATGGGTGCGCTCGGCTACGTCATGCAGGTGCCGGAGGAGGAGAAATACCTCAACACGAAGAGCGAACTCGAGGCGATGATCGTCGAGTGCCTCGGTGGAAGAGCGGCAGAGGAGATCGTATTCGGCAATGTGACAACGGGAGCTTCGAATGATATCGAGAAAGCGACGAAGATTGTCCGCGCGATGATCACGCAGTACGGTATGTCGGAGAAATTCGGTCTGATCGGTCTTGCGACCCAGCAGAATCAGTACCTCGACGGAAGAATGGTCTTAAACTGCGGCGATGCCACAGCAACCGAAATCGACCACGAGGTCATGAAGATTTTGAAAGAGTCGTATGAGCAGGCAAAAGAACTTCTGGCAGCTAACCGCGATGCGATGGATGAAATCGCAGCTTACCTGATCCAGAAAGAGACGATCACCGGAAAAGAATTTATGGAGATTTTTCATCAGGTGATTGCAAAACGGAATGGAAACGCGGAAGAAGCGGTTGAAAATCCAGAAATATAAAAAGAAAGCGAAAAGGCCCGGCGGGAGCAGAGAAAACGATCTCTGCACGCTGGGCATTTTCAACATTACAGTCCCAAAAAGAGGAGGGTCATATGGCGTTTGATATCCAGGAAGAACTGAAAAAAACTGCCGGGGAAACCCGGCGTCTATCTGATGCACGACGCGGACGATACAATTATCTACGTAGGAAAGGCGAATTTCGCTGGAAAAACCGTGTCCGCCAGTATTTCCAGATGAGCCGCAACCAAAGGGCCGAAGATTGAGCGGATGGTCACGCATATCGCCCGTTTTGAGTATATTGTGACGGATTCCGAACTGGAGCGCTCGTGCTGGAGTGCAACCTTATCAAAGAGCACCGTCCGAAATACAATACGATGCTGGAAAGATGACAAGGCGTACCCGTACATTAAGGTGACCGTGAACGAGGAATTTTCCACGCATTCTGTTTTCCCATCAGATGAAGAAGGACAAGGCGAAATATTTCGGCCCGTACACGAGCGCCGGAGCTGTGAAAGATACGATCGAACTGTTGCGGAAGCTGTACGATATCCGTTCCTGCAATAAGAGCCTGCCAAAGGAGATCGGCAAGGACCGCCCGTGTCTTTACTATCACATCCACCAGTGTAAGGCACCGTGCCAGGGATACATTTCCAAAGAAGAGTACGGCGAGCAGATCAAAAAGGCGATCAGTTTTCTGAATGGAAATTACAATGACATGATCAAAGAGCTGACTGGAAAAATGACGGAGGCGGCTGAGGAGATGCGGTTCGAGCAGGCGGCGGAGTACCGTGATCTGATCGACAGCGTGCGCAGGATCGGCGAGCGGCAGAAGATTACGAACAGTGACGGCGAGGACAAGGATGTCATTGCGCTTGCGATGGACAAAGAGGATGCGGTGGCGCAGGTCTTCTTTATCCGGAACGGAAAGCTGATCGGGCGGGAGCATTATTATCTGCGGATCGGCGAGGAGGAGCAGAAAAGCGAGGTGCTGCTCACGTTTATGAAACAGTTCTATTCCGGCACGCCGTTCATCCCGCGGGAAATCATGATTTCCGAGGAGATTGCCGAGCAGGAGCTGATGGAAGAGTATTTAAGCAGCAAACGGGGCCAGAAGGTCCGCATCCGCGTGCCGAAAAAGGGCAGCAAGGAAAAAATTGGTGGAACTGGCAGAGCGGAACGCACAGATCGTTCTCGACCAGGACCGCGAGCGGATCAAGCGGGAAGAGGGTCGGACGGTCGGTGCCGTAAAAGAGATCGCCAGATGGCTGAACCTGCCGTCGATCGACCGCATCGAGGCGTACGATATCTCCAATATCAGCGGTTTCCAGTCGGTCGGCTCGATGATCGTCTACGAGAAAGGAAAGCCAAAGCGCGCCGATTACCGAAAATTCAAGATCAAATCCGTCGAGGGACCGAACGATTACGCCAGTATGAAAGAGGTCTTAAGCCGCCGTTTTCTGCGCGGCATCCAGGAGGACAGCGGTTTCGAGCGGCTGCCGGACCTGATCATGATGGACGGCGGACGCGGCCAGGTTAACATTGCGCTTGAGGTGCTTGAAGAAATGGATCTTGCGATTCCGGATCTGCGGTATGGTAAAGGACGACAAGCACCGCACGAGGGGTCTGTATTTCCGAAACGTGGAAATTCCGATCGACCGGAACAGCGAGGGCTTCAAACTGATAACACGCGTGCAGGACGAGGCGCACCGCTTTGCAATCGAATACCACCGCCTGCTGCGGAGCAAGGGCCAGGTCCACTCGATTCTCGACGACATCCCGGGCATCGGGCCGACAAGAAGGAAAGAACTGATGCGCCACTTTCAGGGAATTGATGATATCAAGGCGGCAACCGTGGAAGAACTTTCCGGACTTCCGGGCATGAATAAAAAGGCGGCGGAGCAGGTTTACACATTCTTTCACGCACCTGCACAGGAGGAAAATGAGGATTCGTCAAAATAGTTAAATTTCTAGGTTGCCCGTGATGCTTTATTGTGCTAAAATCATAGAAGAGACGGATTTAAAAAAGACGTCGAATGAAGTCGGAGGACAGGAAAATGAAAGAAATTGAAATGACCAAAATGGTGGAGGAAATGGATCTCCGCAACCTGACACCAGAGGTTGATATGACAGATCTTGTCATTGCCACACCGGATATCAACCGTCCTGCACTGCAGCTGACCGGTTACTATGAGCATTTTGCCAATGAGCGTGTGCAGATCATAGGTTATGTAGAGTTCACGTATCTGCAGCATCTTGAAGAGAGCGAGCGCGTCCGCGCGTTTGAAGAGTTTGTAAGCCGCAAGATCCCATGTGTCATTTTCACCACGAAGATGATTCCGGGACCGGAAATTCTGGAGCTGTGCAATCGTTATCAGGTACCGGCCTTTGCGGTAGACAAATCGACTTCCGTTTTCATGGCTGAAATCATCCGCTGGCTGAATGTCCAGCTTGCCCCGATGATCTCCATCCACGGCGTGCTGGTCGATGTATTCGGCGAGGGCGTTCTGATCATGGGCGAGAGCGGAATCGGAAAGAGCGAGGCTGCACTGGAGCTGATCAAACGAGGCCATCGTCTCGTCAGCGATGATGTGGTTGAAATCAGCCGTGTCAGCGACATTACGCTGGTCGGAACGGCACCGGATATCACGCGTCACTTTATCGAGCTGCGCGGTATCGGTATCATCGACGTCAAGACGCTGTTTGGTGTCGAGAGCGTAAAGGATACCCAGTCTATCGACCTTGTTATCAAGCTTGAAGAGTGGGACAAAGAGAAAGAATACGACCGTCTGGGCCTGGAAGAAGAGTATATTGAGTTCCTTGGAAACAAGGTTGTCTGCCATTCCCTTCCGATCCGTCCGGGCCGTAACCTGGCGATCATCGTAGAAACCGCTGCTGTCAACCACAGACAGAAGAAGATGGGCTACAATGCCGCACAGGAGCTGTACCGCCGTGTACAGGCTAACTTAGTGAAAAAAAGAGAGGAGAAGTAAGAAAATGGCAAACTATGTATTTGGAATCGATGTTGGGGGTACTTCAGTAAAATGCGGACTGTTCCAGACAGACGGAACTCTGTTGGAAAAATGGGAAATCCCGACCCGCACCGAAAACGGCGGAAGCGAAATTCTGCCGGATATCGCAAAAAGCGTAAAAGCAAAAATGGCTGAGAAGGGTATCGCAGCAGATGATGTTGCCGGTGTCGGCATTGACGTACCTGGCCCGGTTAATGACAAAGGTGAGCTTTCCATCGCAGTCAACCTGAACTGGGGATATAAAAATATCGTAAAAGAGCTTTCCGACGAACTCGGCGGAATGGCAGTAAAAGCAGCAAACGACGCAAACGCAGCAGCTCTCGGTGAGATGTGGGCAGGCGGCGGAAAGGGAAGCAAGAACCTGGTTATGGTTACCCTTGGAACCGGTGTCGGCGGCGGAATCATCGTGGACGGCAAGATCGTAGCAGGTGCTCACGGCGCAGGCGGCGAGGTTGGTCATGCATGTGTTGAGCCGGAAGAAGAAGCGGTCTGCAACTGCGGAAACCACGGATGCCTCGAGCAGATGACATCTGCAACCGGTATCGTTCGTCTGGCAAAGAAATATCTGGCATCCCATGATACTCCGTCTTCTTTAAGAGAAAGAGGAGAGTCCATCAGTGCAAAAGCTGTCTTTGATGCATTAAAAGAAGGCGATGCAGCAGCAGAAGCAATCGTTCAGGAGTTCTCCGAGTACCTCGGAAGAGCACTTGCAGTATTCGCATGCGTTGTTGACCCGGAAGTTATCGTAGTCGGCGGCGGTGTATCCAAAGCAGGCCAGATCCTGATCGACGGCGTAGCTAAATACTACCGTGAAGCAGCATTCATCGCATGCAAAGATACCCCGATCGTACTCGCTTCCCTTGGAAACGATGCTGGTATCTACGGCGCAGCAAAAATGCTGATTGACTAATTGATTCAGATGGAAAAAGAAGTATAGAAAAACCGGTCCTGCTGGCATATGCCAGAGGGCCGGTTTTTTGTGTATAGACTGACTGAAAAAGTTATTCGGAAGAGCCGCTCTCTTCGGACTGCGGCTGTACTTCCGATATCTCCGCCGGGGTATCCGGTTCTGACGGTGCATCAGGGGTCTCCGGTGTGTCAGGAGTCTCCGGTGTATTAGAAGGCGGATCGGCAGGTGTTTCGGTCGGAGCCGGAGTTTCCTGCGGTGCCTCCGTCGGTGTCGGGGTTGTCTGCGGAGTTGATGCTGCGGAAGGGGTTCTGGTCGGCGTCGGTGTTGAGGCCGGCGCGGTGTAGTGGCCCTTGCAACGCTCGGTCGGCAGATCGGATACCGCAAAGTATTCGGTGATGGACGGGCAGCTTGAGCGGGCGAGCAGGCCGGTCTTCGTACAGATCGTTGCCTCCTGTACTGTTGCGGAAGTTTCGAAATCCATATCGGCAAGGCCTTCGTGGATTTCATTCATGACCTTTGCCCAGAGACGTTTGTGGAATTCACGGTCGCTCTCCGGAAACTCCGCGTGTGTATCATACGTTGCCCAGATGGCAGCGGTATAATATGGTGTAAAGCCTGCAAAGACGAGATCCTTGGCCTCGTTCGTCGTACCGGTTTTTCCAGCTGCGTGCATATTGTCGAGGCGGGCGGCAACACCGGTACCTTTTTCCAGAACATCCTCCATGGCATTGGTGAGGAGGGAGGCAGTGCTTGCCTTGAAGACCTGCGTTGCCTTGTTTTCTGTGTTGTCAATTAAAACATTTCCCTTGCTGTCGGTAACCTTTGTGTAGAACACCGGCTTGCGGTACTGGCCGCCGTCTGCGATTGCCGCGTAGGCTGCCGTCAGTTCGAGATCACTGACACCGTAGGTGATACCGCCGAGAGCCAGCGGCTGGATCACATCGTATTCCTCGGAGAGTTTGGAAAAACCAAGCTTCTTCAGATAATCAAAGCCGACCTTCGGCGTAAGCTCGGTCAGTACTTTGACGGCCGGGATATTGATGGAATTGATGATCGCCTGGCGGACGGTAACATCACCATGGTAGGTAAGATCCGAGTTCTGCAGCGGTGTGCCGTCACTGTAGTTGAACGGCTCATCCTTAATTACCGTAGCGAGTGTAATCTTTCCAAGGTCGAGTGCCGGTCCGTACGCGGAAAGAATCTTGAACGTGGAACCCGGCTGGGAATAATTATCGGTTGCGCGGTTGAAGGTAAGACTTGCTGTTTTTTCGCCGCGTCCGCCGACGATGGCTTTCACGTAACCGGTGCGCTGGTCCATAACGGTCATGCACGCCTGCGGCTGCGGGGTGAAGCTGCTGCGCTCGGCAACAATCGTATCGCCCTCCTGCATGATAGCGGCTTTGTACTGGTCGATATAGCTCTGTGCCTCCTCCTGGGAGTCAAAGAGCAGATCGAAATTCGGATTGCTGTTGCGGAAGTAGAGCTGCAGCATCTCTTTGCTGTAGTTCTGTACCTCGCCGTCTGCCTGCTCTACGGTGAGCGCCCAGTCGAGACCGATCTGCGTGTTCGCCGGGAAGTTCTCCGGATTCTGGAATTCCGTATCGAGGATTGACTGCATGTAGGAATCCTGTGTGGTATAAATTTTGAGGCCGCCGCTGTAGACAACGTTCTTTGCCTGCACTTCGGTGTAGCCTTTCTGTACCATCAGATCGTTGATCAGGTTGGTGATGACTTCATCGATAAAGTAGGAGTACGGCGCGCTCTCCGCCTGGGACTGCGTGTGCATGGCGATGCGGTCGTAAACATTGTCGTTCATGGCAATGGTGTATTCTTCTTCGGTGATGTAGCCCTGCTCTTTCATGTTGTTCAGGATCTTGTCGCGGCGCTGCTGGTTTTTCTCCGGGTGGTTTTTCGGATTATATGCCGTCGGCGCCTTTGGAATTGCGGCAAGAACGGCGCATTCAGAGAGCGTCAGATCTTTTGCATCCTTTCCGAAATACGTCTGCGCTGCCGTCTGGACACCGTAGCAGCCGGAACCTAAGTTGATCGTATTCAGATAATTTTCCAGAATAACGTCTTTGGCGTTTTCACCCTCTGCGGTCAGTGTTTTTTCCAGCTTCAGCGCCAGGTACTGTTCCTGGATCTTCCGCTTGAAGCTCTGCATCCGCGTCTCTTCCATCCAGTCAGTGAAAACTATGTTTTTAAGAGCTGCTGTGTGATCGTGCTGGCGCCCTCGGTAAATGAAAGCCGTGGCTGACGCCGACAACGAAAGCACGGATGATACCGCTCGGATCGATGCCGTTAGTGCTCATAAAAACGGGCATCCTCAACCGCGACGATCGCGTGCTGCATATCGAGCGGAATCTCCTCAATCGAAATCGAGACACGGTTTCCCTGAGCCCCGGTCAGCTTCTGTACCTGGTTGCCGTCAGCATCGTAGATAAACGACGCGTTGCCGAGCGGCATGATATTTGCCTCCGAGATATCAGGGGCACTGTCAATCACGCCGCGGACAGCGCCGATCACAAGCCCGGCACCGCAGACGAGAACGACAAGAAGAAGACAGAACGCGATGCGCAGCGCCGTCACGCCGGCCGTCTTTTCAATCTTTCCGTAATGGGACCGCAGATCTTCACGTTTGTCTTCCAGATGACTTTTTCCAAAGTGCATATAGAAAATCCTCCTTATGTCATGTTCCTGCAAAACTGATTCAGTTCAGTAATCAATGGTGTTCCTGCCCTGCAAAAAGCAGGGTATACTTATTTTTATTATACCAAATAAAGGGCTGGAATAAAAGTATTTCTGAAAAGAATGCTGATTTTTCAGAAATGATATGGTAAGATAGGTACATATTTGGGTGAAGGAGTAAGGACATATGATCGATCAGTTTCGGACGGTTTACCGGGGTGGAACCGGGGAAATCGTGGAGAAGAAATCACGTTTTATTGCGACGGTGCGTCTGGTGGAATCTGAGGAGGAGGCACTTTCCTGCCTGGAAGCTCTGCGGAAAAAATACTGGGATGCGCGGCATAACTGTTTTGTGTATATTATTGGAGAAAATCAGGAGACGGTGCGCTGCAGCGACGACGGGGAGCCTTCCGGCACGGCAGGGCGGCCGATGCTCGATGTGGTACAGGGAGCAGGCCTCCGCAATGTGCTTGTTGTGGTGACGCGGTATTTCGGCGGTACGCTGCTGGGAACGGGCGGCCTGGTGCGCGCGTACTCGCAGGCGGTGCAGGAGGGGCTGGCAAACAGTGTTCTGATTGACGAGATCTGCGGCGTGCGGCTGTTGATTGAGACGGATTACAACGGCATCGGTAAAATCCAGTATCTGCTCGGCCAGCGGGGGATTCCGATTCTGGAATCCGAGTACACCGATCAGGTGAAAATCCGCGTTCTCGTTCCGAAAACGGAGGTGGACCGTCTCTGCGCGGAGATTACCGAGGGGACGAACGGAAAGGCAAAACTGGAAAAAGAAGAGGAGCTGTACTTTGCGCAGAACGACGGAGAGCTGATCTTCGGGGATGCGCTGACGCAGTATAAGAATCTGGAGGCAGAAGAATTAGGATAAAGGAGGATGCGACATGAGGTTTCCGGAAAATCTGAAAAAGAGCGGAACGATCGGCTTTGTGGCACCATCGTTTGGATGCACAACAGAGCCATACAAGTCCGCGTTTGCAAATGCACAGGAAAAAATGGAAAGAGATGGGATATCAGCTGGATCTTGGGCCAAACTGCTATGCAGAGCACGGCATCGGAATCAGCGCGGCACCGGAGGAGTGCGGAAAAGAGCTGACGGAATATTATGTCAGTGAGAAGAATGACTGTCTGATTTCCTGCGGCGGCGGAGAGCTGATGTGCGAGGATCTCGATTACGTGGATTTTGAAAAGATCAGAAAGGCACCGGCGAAATGGTATCTCGGCTATTCTGACAATACGCATTTTACGTATCTTCTGCCGACCATCTGCGATACGGCGGCTGTTTACGGTCCGTGTGCGAGTGATTTCGGCATGGAGCCGTGGCATAAATCCGTAGCGGATGCGTTTGGCGTACTGACGGGAGAAGTGCGTACCGTCCGCGGCTATGAGGGATGGGAAAGAGACGATGCGAAGGGCAGAAGCGAGGAAAATCCGTATCTGCCGTACCAGATTACAGAACCGCGCGTTCTGCGCCGCTTCCCGGATGCGGACAGTGCATTTGAGGGACGGCTCATCGGCGGCTGTCTCGACTGTCTCGTCAACATTCTTGGAACGAAGTACGACGGAACGGTTGATTTTGTGGAAAAATATAAAGAGGACGGTTTTGTCTGGTTTCTGGAAGCGTGCGATCTGAACGTCTTTGCGATCCGCCGCGCAATCTGGCAGATGGAGCACGCCGGCTGGTTCCAATATGTGAAAGGCTTTCTGATTGGCCGCCCGCTGCAGTTCGGACAGAAATTCGGGGAACTCGACCAGTACCGCGCCGTGACGGATCTGCTTGGAAAATGCAACGTGCCGATCGTGATGGATCTCGACATCGGACACCTTCATCCGGCGATGCCGCTGATCGTCGGAAGTTATGCGAAGGTGGCCGTGGAAGGAAATGAGATTGAAATTAAGATGGAGTGCCGTTAGAACGCTTTTGAAAAATATTTTCTCGAGCGGCAGGGCAGAGCCTGTGGGAAAATGTCTGCGCGCGTAGAAGAACTATCGGCGCATCCGGCAGATGCCGCGGAGCTTTTTGACATCGAGAATCGTGACCGTGCCGCGGGAGAGTGCGACGATGCCGTCTTTCTCGAACGACTTTAAGGTGCGGGAAACGACCTCTCTGGCACTGCCGAGGTTCCGCGCGATCTGTTCGTGCGTGGTGGAGAGCACCGGGGAACCGGTGCGGATGCGTTCATCCTCGAGATATCCGGCAAGGCGCTGGTCAAGCCGCGTAAAGAGGAGCTGGCCCATCGCCCACATGACTTCGGAAAAATGCTCCGTTGTTTCCCGGTAAATGTAGTTTTCAACGTAAATATTCTGATTCAACAGTCTGCGGAACGTGCTGGCCGGAGTGATGAGAACTTTCGTCTCCTCCTCGGCCTCAATCAGAATATCAAAGCTGATTTCCTGCATTGCACAGGAGGCAGACAGCGTGCAGACTTCGCCGGGACCGGTGGTAAACAGGGTAATTTCCCGCTGCTCGCCGGACTGGATAAAGATGCGGAGCTTGCCGGAGAGGACAAGCAGAACGCCGAGACAGTCATCGTCGCAACTGTAGAGAAAATCGCCGCGCTGATACGTCGTCAGGACGGAAGAGAGCACGAGTGTCTGCTGTTCATCGGTGGTAAGCTTTGAATAAATGGATAATGCTCCTGAAAACAGGATTCCAGAAAGATGACATAAATAAAACTCCTTTCGGAAGAAGAACGTTCTTTTGTAAACTACGGCAGCAGCCGTTTCTTCCATGATAGAAAAGAACAGAAAGAAATGCAAGAAAAA
>ENA-OQCL01001058-OQCL01001058.1-human-gut-metagenome-genome-assembly--contig:-NODE-1058-length-10899-cov-7.738025_pt1 | contig 10899 bp, 7 predicted proteins | sample MGYA00242502_ERZ504586 | MGnify/ENA primary metagenome ERZ504586 (study PRJEB26092, sample SAMD00036316) | human gut metagenome | host: Homo sapiens | study: EMG produced TPA metagenomics assembly of... | reverse complement strand
TTGAATCCGCCGCCGTTGACAATTCCGAACCAAGACTAACAATGATGCTTTTTTAATCATTAAGAGATTTTTTGAAAAAAAACTGTTGACAAATGCCCCGAAGTGTGATAAACTTATCAAGCCTTAGGGGTATGATGTAATGGTAACATAGCGGTCTCCAAAACCGTTCTTCTGAGTTCGAGCCTTAGTACCCCTGCCAAAGAAAAGTCCGAGCGATTCCGCCCGGACTTTTTTGCTGTCGAAAGTCAAAAAGCGACAATCAGCCCGGAGTCCCGTGCAACGGTGTTCCCCCAAAATTACGCAGGCGCACTTGAACTCCGACAGAAAAACGGAGAGTTGATTATTCCGCGGGCAGCAGAAACATCGGAATAGCGTTCAACGCTGTTAAGGCTCTTTTCGGCGAAAATGCGGTCGAATGAATACCTGTTTGCATAAGTTTTTGATTTTTCAGCAGGAAAATTCAAAAAGTTGTTGACATTCTGCGAGATATTTGGCATAATTGACTTTGGCGCAATGTTCGCCGCATTATTTTTCTTTGGAGAAACAAAAAATGAAACGAATCGTTATTGCACTGGGCGGCAATGCATTGCAGGAAGCAGGCAAGCCCGCAACCGCAGAATCCCAGCTTGAAGTTGTTGAAAAAACTTCCGAATACATCGCAGACATCATCGAAAGCGGCTATGATGTCGTTCTTGCGCACGGCAACGGCCCGCAGGTCGGCAGGATCGTGCTCCAGAACGAATATGCTTCCGCCGTCACCCCCGCAATGCCCTTTGACGTTTGCGGTGCAATGAGCCAGGGCTACATCGGCTACCACATGCAGCAAGGGCTTGAGAAAGTCCTCCGCGCCCGTAAAAACGGAAAGCGCGTTGTGACTGTTGTTACGCAGGTTGTTGTTGATAAGGATGACCCGAAGTTCAAAGCACCTTCAAAGCCCATCGGCCCCTTCTATACCGAAGACGAAGCCCGCAAGCTTGAAGCCGAAAAAGGCTACACCATGAAGGAAGATGCCGGCAGGGGTTGGCGCAGAGTTGTTGCTTCCCCCATGCCCGTTGAAATCGTTGAGCTTGACGCCGTTAAATGCCTTATGAACGGCGGCTTCATCGCCATCACCGTCGGCGGCGGCGGAATCCCCGTAATCAAGGACGAAAACGGCAACTATATCGGCACGGCAGCCGTTATCGACAAGGATCTTGCATCAGAACGCCTCGCAGAGGACATCGATGCCGATGCACTCGTCATCCTGACCGCTGTTGAACAGGTTTGCATCAATTTCGGCAAACCCGAACAAAAATCCCTCGCAACCATGACCGTTGAAGAGGCTCGCCGCTATATGGCGGAAGGGCATTTCGCACCCGGCTCCATGCTGCCCAAGGTTGAAGCTGCCGTCAAGTTCGTTGAAAGCAAGCCCGGCAGGAAGGCCATCATCACTTCCCTCGACAAGGCGGTTGAAGCTCTTGAGGGCAAGGCAGGCACTACCGTTTGCTGATGCTTGATAAAATATAAAACATTTCGATAACAGTCCGTAATCAAAATGTTTTCTGCTGTTTATCGCAGCATGATCCGCAAACATGCCCCTGAAAGATCGATTCTTTCGGGGGCATGTTTGCTTGTTTCAACTTCTGCTCACGGTCAATTTCCGTCAGTTTATTATCGGTTGGTTTTAAACATCGTTTCTGTTTTTTCCCCCCGCATACATGCTTTCGTTCAAAAAAGATGCGCTTCCGAAATAATTTTTTCCGCAACCGTGATATCGGCGGGGCAAAGCTCGAAGTCTGCAAGTTCCGACGGGTAAACAAAACGAATTTCTTTATGTTCAATGCAGCGCGGGTCGCTGCCGATGATCGCTGTTCGGAACACTGTGAGCTGAATTTCAATATCCGGATATGAATGCAAAACGCGCATAAATTCGCCCTTTACGCAAAGATCGACGTCCAATTCTTCGCGGCATTCACGCAGCACGGCCTGTTCCGGAGTTTCCCCGGGTTCGATTTTTCCGCCCGGAAATTCCCATTTCAGCGCACGGGTTTTGTTTTCCGCACGCCGACAGATGAGAATTTTACCATCCTTTTCAATGATTGCAGCAACAACTTCAATCCGCTTTGATTCGTTGCTGTCGCTTTTTGAAGTTGAAACGGGTTCATTCTTCGCACCCTTGCGGCGCAAATTCAGCCGCAGCGTTTTAAGATGCGCCTTCTGTTCCGCCGTTATGCGAAAACTCTCAACCGCCTTCTGAATCGTTTTGTTGTGCACCCACGGGGAAAGCCTGTGTTCTTCAACAAAGGGAACGGTCGAATCGTATTGCTTTGCAAGCGCAGTTGCAAAATACCATGCCTGCATCATATTCACATAGTATTCTTCCGAACATACGGAGGCGGCAAGGGCATTGATTTCGGAAGCAAACTCTTTTTCAAGGTAAAAACACATCAGCATCCGCAGCCCGAAACGCACCGTGTAAGGATGTGCCGATTGCAGCCATTTTTTGATTATCGGCAAAAGCTCCCCGGTATGCTTTGCAAAAATGCGCGGAGTCATGCTGTCGCAAACAGCCCAGTTTGTTACGTACGGAAGGCACGCTTCAATCGTTTTTACGGCGGAATCAAAATCCCCTATGCTCTCCGCAATGTATGCATGAACAAGGTTCTGTTCGTGATATTCATGCGGCAGTGCGGAAAGAAATTCGTCAATTCCCGCATTTTTCCCGAACCGTTTTGCAATGCTGCGGAGCTGCGGCGTGCGCACGCCGATAATGCTTTCCCGCGGAACGTTCGGAATCAGCTTTGCCGTAAAATCCGCATATTCTTCATCACGCGCGGCAAGTATCGCATTCAGCATTTCTTTTTCAACTTCAACGGACATTTCAGGCTCCTTTGTTATTCATCGTTTCATCAATTTTTTATAAACATTGATGTTTTCATCAATATGTTTTGTTTAAAAGAATTCGACGCACCCGAACCGAGTGCGCCGAACACAGTTTCAAAGCCGTGAATCTCGGCTGCCGATTAATTCAGCTGCCGAACTCAGCCGTTAAGTATTGCGCGGCGAAGAATTGCAAGCGCGTCAACCGTGTCAACAACACCGTTGCCGTCCATATCCGCACGCTCTGCCTGTTCGGGTGTGAGTGCGTCAAGACCCATTGCCCCGCGCAGTGCAAGCAGTGCATCCGCAGTTTCGACAACACCGTTGCCGTCAACATCGCCTGCCGTACCCGGCTGGGTGTTGTAATCGGTGATCTCAACATCGACCGCAGCGAGTTCACCGTAACGATAAACCGTGAACACATAGCTCTTGCCTGCTTCAAACACATAGTCGTCATTTCTGCCGTGCGCCGTGCCTATATCGCTGACAAGGCCGATCTGGGGGCCGTCATCATGCCAATAACGCGGGTTTGCAATGCACCAGTCGTATGTGCCTACCGGAATGCTTACGGTGACGCTTTCGCCGTTGAAAACGATATCCGCTTCGGTCATGAAGTTGCCGTCCGCATTCTCGGGGAGCTTATACTCAAAGCGTGAATAAAGCTCTTCCGCGCCTTCTGCGCCGTAAGCCAGGACATCACCCGTTTCGGGAATGCCGACGCCGTATTCAACAGCATCCGCATCAAGCAGCATCTGGAAGCCGGAACCGTCAAGATACACTTCGTCAATAACGCGGAGCGTTACGGAAGCTTTGGTGATATCGAAATAATTTGCAGTCACAATGATGTTTGCGTTGACTGCCGCACCGTTGTAATCCCAACCCGTGAAGGCATAGCCCTCGTGTGCGGGAACGGTGGGGAAGTCAGCCGCAGTGAGTACGCTGCCCTTGTCAACGGTTGCCGTCGAAATCGTTTCACCTGACAATCCGTCAACAAAAGTTACGGTGCATTCATCGCCGATAACGGAACCGACGGGAAGGTTATTTGCAATATAAAGACCGCAAACGAGCACCGCCGAACCGTTTATCATGCCGAGGTCCGTTGCCGCGCCGGTTGCCGTGTCAATAACGGCAAGGCCGCCGTTACCGTAATCGGAGAACCTTGCCCAGAAGAGCTGGTTCGTGTTGTGATCATATGCCATGGACTGGAAGCGTTTGTGACCGAAACCCGTGCTGCCGATAAGCGTGCCGACACCGGTTTGCAGGTCGATGCTGTACAGTTTGCTTGCATTTGAGTAGCTTTCGGTAAGAACATATGCCGTGCCGTCGGTTGCAATCGCAAGCGTCATGGGTGTTTCACTGCCGCACACAATTTGTGCAATTTCCGTGACCGCACCGGTTGAAATATCAACGGTGTAAAGGAATTTGCCGGAAGCGGCACCCGTGCCGATTGCGTACATTTTCTGTGCGCTGTGGTCATATGCCATATCGCGAATCGTAACATCGCCGGTGTTCATCGCAGGGTAGGTAACTTCACCCGTTTCGGGGTTAAGGATGAAATAATCCTTTGTCATATAGCCGTAAACATAGCCGCCCGCAAACTCGGCAGCGGTGACATTTGCAGTCATTGTATAGGGCAGCTCGGAAGCGGCAGCGGGATCCGCATCGATGAAGCTGTACCATTTTGAGGAGAAGAAGCCGTTCAGCGTTACAGCCGCAGGCCCCTGTTCAACGGTGACCGCACACTCGGCGGTGATTCCGCCGTCAACGGTGGTTGCGGTTATAACGGTCTGTCCGACGGAAACGCCGGTCACGAGTCCGTTTGCATCAACGACCGCAATGCTTTCATCCGCGGAAGCAAAGGTAACTTCCTTGTTGTATGCATTCTCGGGAAGAACCGTCCAGTTGAGCTGCGCGCGGCGCTGAGTCTGCACCGTCAGACTCGGAGTCAGTTCAAGGCTTTCGGGCGCAGCAGGAACACCGACATAAACATTGTCAAGGTAGGCGGTGTCGTCATGGCTGTTGGAGCTGCTGTCTTTCTGATAACTCCAGCTGAGAACATGCTCGCCGGCGGTGAGTGCATAGCTTACATTCGTCCAGTCAATTTCGCCGGAGAAGAAAGTCCAGGGGCTTGAAGCAACGGGGTTGCCGTCGACAGCGAAAACGAGTTTGTCATAACGTGCTTCGCTGCTGACTTTGTAGTCAAAGGAAACGATATCGCCCTCTTCCGCCGTGACTGTTGCCGTGACGGTGGATTCGGAACTGCTGACTTGGAAGTTGGTGCTTTTTGCCCAACCGTTCGCACCGTCAACAGTCCAAGGATACTCGCCCTCCGTAACGAACTGAATGTTTCCGTCGGGAACGTTCAGTGCTGCATCCAATGCTGCGTCGCAAACGCTCAGTGCAAGCGCAGGTGTGCAGGCAAGTGCCAGCAGCATGATAACCGCCGTCATTGCCGCAATAAATCTTTTCATAAGATTCTCCTTTCAAAATGAAAAAATTTTTTCGGAATCTAATCTAATTCGAATGATTCCGTAAACGCTATTATACATCCGACTGAAGAACTTTGCAAGCCCCCGTTGTAACGATTTCGGCTCAAAATCCGCCGTTTGTCCGTTCGGCGAAAAAAAGTACACACGACACCCGATATGTTTCAAAAAATTTACGTCCGGGTATTGAATATTTTCTTCAAAAATGTTACCATATTGCTTGAAAACAGAGGCATCCCCGCCGCCTTTGCCCGTTGACGGGAACGGGCGGCGCAAAGTTGCTCTCGGGTGAACGGTGATTAAACCGCGCTTTGTGCAAAATGTTCCGAATGTTTTGCGCAAAGCCCTTAAACCGGCGTTTACCCAATCAAAAAACGGAGGATAAATTGTTTCTATGGAAAGAAAGAATGCTTGGAAAACCTATTCCGAAGAAGATATTTCAAAGCTCAACGCAATCTCCGCCGAATACGTCAAGTTCCTTGACAACGGCAAAACCGAGCGCGAATGCGTTGCACAGACTGTTGAAATGGCAAAAGCAAAGGGTTATCGCGACCTTAACACCGTAATTGCAAGCGGCGAAAAGCTCAACCCCGGCGACTGCGTCTATTCCGACTTCATGGGCAAAGCGCTCATGCTTTTCAAAATCGGCAAACAGCCCATTTTCAAGGGTCTGAACATCGTCGGCGCTCATATTGACTCCCCCCGCATTGACCTTAAGCAGAATCCCCTCTATGAGGACACCGATTTTGCATATCTCGACACGCATTACTACGGCGGCATCAAAAAGTATCAGTGGGTTGCAATGCCCCTTGCAATGCACGGCGTTGTTGCAAAGAAGGACGGCACGCTTGTTAACATCGTTGTCGGTGAAGATCCCTCCGATCCCGTCATCGGCATTTCCGACCTGCTTCCTCACCTCAGCCGCGATCAGATGAGCAAAAAGGGTTCCGTTGTTATCGAAGGCGAAGAGCTGAACATTATCATCGGCAGCAAACCCCTCAACGATGAAGAAAAAGAGCCCGTCAAAGCTGCTGTTCTTGCTCTGCTCAAAGAAAAATACGATATCGAAGAAGAGGACTTCCTCTCCGCCGAACTGGAAGTTGTTCCCGCCGGTGCAGCACGCGATTTCGGTCTTGACCGCAGCATGATCCTCGGTTACGGCCACGATGACCGCGTTTGCGCATATGCTTCCGTCAATGCGATCCTCAGCATTGACGAAACGCCCGAATACACCTGCTGCTGCCTGCTTGCCGACAAGGAAGAAATCGGCTCCGTCGGCGCAACCGGTATGCACGGCAAATATTTCGAAAACGCTGTTGCAGAGCTTGTAAACGCAACAGGCGAATACTCCGACCTGCTCGTTCGCCGCGCACTCACCGCCTGCCGTATGCTCAGCTGCGATGTCAGCGCGGGCTATGACCCCAATTTTGCAGGCGTATTTGAACGCAAGAATGCGGCATACCTCGGCAGGGGCGTTTGCTTCAATAAGTACACCGGTTCCGGCGGCAAGGGCGGTTCCAACGACGCCAACGCCGAATACATGGGCAAGCTCCGCAGGCTGATGGATGACGCAAACGTCAACTTCCAGACTGCCGAACTCGGCAAAGTCGATCAGGGCGGCGGCGGCACCATCGCTTACATCTGCGCCAATTACGGCATGGAAGTCATCGACAGCGGCGTTGCAGTGCTGTCCATGCATGCTCCGTGGGAAATCATCTCCAAGGCCGACCTGTACGAAGCAGTTAAGGCTTACCATGCCTTTATGCTGAAGGCATAAAAGAGATAAATCTTTATGCTGAAGGCTTAAAAGAGATAAATCTTTATGCTGAAGGCTTAAAAGAGATAAATCTTTATGCTGAAAGCTTAAAGTGGATTTATCGCGAAGAGATAAATCTTTATGCTGAAAGCTTAAAGTGGATTTATCGCGAAGAGATAAATCTTTATGCTGAAGGCATAAAACGGATTTTTTCTGAAAGAATAAATCGATTTTTTCTGAAAGAACAAATCTTTATAGCGAACAAAAACAGGGCTTAGCTGCGAATGAAACGGCAAAGCCCTGTTTTTTGTTGAAATTATTTATGTCTTAATCGGAATTTTCGCCTTTGTTCTCTTCAAAAACAACGGTAATCTTTGTTCCCTTTCCCAATTCACTCGAAATTGAGATTTGAGCTCCGTGACGCAGTGCAATATGTTTGACGATCGCAAGACCGAGTCCCGTTCCGCCCGTCCGCTTGCTGCGCCCCTTATCAACGCGGAAAAAGCGTTCAAAAACGCGGTCAAGCTTATCCTCCGGTATGCCTATGCCCGTGTCCTCAACGGAAATTGCGGGCCGTCCCTCGCTGCCGAAAACAGTTACCGAAACCTTTCCGTTCCGTTTATTGTACCGAATTGCATTATCGCACAAGTTATAAATTAATTCCTCAAGCTGGCTGCGGCATCCGAACGTTTGAAAATGCTCACCCTCAACGGAAATCACAATTCCGTATTTTTCCGCTCCGGGAGCAAGGCTGTTTTCGGTCGCATGTGCCAAGTCAAGCAAATCAACGTTTTCAAAATCATCACGTCCCTCAATGTAATCCAGTTCGCTGAGCTGAATTATGTCCGCAATCAACGACAGCAGACGGGAGGATTCCGAATGAATACGCCGCGCAAAGTTTTGAACATCCTCTTCCTTTGCAATGCCGGTGGCAATCATTTCGGCATAGCCGGAAATGCTTGTGAGCGGGGTTTTCAGCTCGTGCGAAACATTTGCCGTGAATTCCTGCCGCATCTGTTCCATATTGTTTTTTGCTGCCTGACGCTGCTTCAGGGTTTCAACAAAGGGTTTCAGCTCGTCAAACGGAACCGCAAACTCGCTGCCGTCCGCATGTTCCGCAATGCCCTGAAGCGGAGTGATAAGCGTTTTTGTAATGCGTTTTGAAAGATTTATTGCAAACAACGCTGCGCCGACGGCGAGCGCAAGCAGCGAAGCACCTGCGAAAAGGAGATTTTCAGCTGCGGAATCGCCGCCGTGTACGGACAAAAGCAAATAGTCACCGTTGTTAAGCCTTGTTATCGTGCAGAAATTCAAATTAAAAAAAGAGCCGTTCCGTTTGCAAAGCAGGGCTGCTGTCTGACCCTTTTTCTCATCAAGCTTCATTCGCAAACGTTCAATGGTTTTGCCTGCGAAACAGCAAAGCGCAGAATTGCTGCCGCTTTTTAAATCGTCAATCGAAACGCTCTCCGCATTTCCCGCCGCATTCACCGCTTTAACCCGCTGCATATCTTCCGAAACAAGCGCAATGCAGCCCTTTTGAGCAAATGCCCTTAACCGATGAATTTCTCCGGTTGAATCATAGATTTCCTTTGCGGAACATGCAAGCGTTTCCGCGCCTGCTTCCCGCTCCGATAATGCGGATGCAGCACCGAAAATGCTTCCGGCTGCAAACGCCGACAAAAGCACAATAAGAATAAACGGTATACATTGATTGTAGATTTTCTTTGTCATTGCATTTCTATTTTATACCCGACGTTTCGAACCGTTTTTATCAGATCCCCGCATGAACCGAGCTTTTGCCGAAGTGTTTTGACGTGAACATCCACTGTTCGGCTTTCACCCGCAAAATCGGTTCCCCAAACAAGAACCATCAGCTTTTCGCGGCTCAGCACCATCCCGCAGTTGGAAATCAGAGCTTTAAGCAGCTCATATTCGGTATAGGTCAATGCGCATTGCCGTCCCTCGGCGCACACAAGCCTTCGCCCGTCATCCAGCGAAATTCCGCCGACACTGTAATTATTCGGAGCCGTTCCGTCTGTTCTGCGTAAAACGGCTTTGACCCTTGAAATCAATTCCGAAACGCCGAAAGGTTTTGTGATGTAATCATCGGCTCCGCTGTCCAGCCCGCGTACCGCATCTGCTTCGCCTGACATTTGCACTCACAATTATTATCGGAAATTTTTCTGTTTCGGCGGAAATCCCTCAGTCGGCGCAAAATTGTCAATCCGTCCTCGCCCGGCAGCATGAGATCCAATATCACAAGCGTGGGAAGACGCCTTGCAACAGCTGGAAAAAAAGCTTTCGGAATCTTCAAAAGCTCCGTACCGAAACCGCTGTTTTTCAAGGCATAGCATTCCATTTGCCCTATATTCTCATCATCTTCAACGATATATATCATTCATTCCTCTTTCCGTCCGACTTTGCGGAAACACTGTTTCACGTTAAATTATAGCCCTTTTACCAACACTTTTTGCAAGGCGTCCGAAGCAAGATTCCCCTTAAACACAAACACGCCCGCAGAGTTTTCTGCTGCGGGCGGTGTTGTCGAATGCTAATCCCCGGAATTCGTTTCCCGTTTCCTTCAAGGCGTATTTTTCAAAGCATACTTTTTCTCTGTATTCGTTATAGCTTTTCACAAACTCTTCATTGTTTGTGATTTTTGAGATTATGCAGATACGCATGTGCATCCATCATGCCCTCAACAAGCTCCAGTTTGCAAACAGCAATATTCGAACAGTGATCGCTTATTCGCTCGAAATTTGCAAGAATATCATTCAAAACAAAGCCCAGCTCAATGGTGCATTCGCCGTCCTTAAGCCGTTTGATATGCGCGGCGCGAATGTTTGTGTTAAGCTCGTCAACAACCCTCTTCAAGCGGCTCAACACGCCTTGCGGCATCCGCGGAATCCTGAAACAAACCCCCCGATTGCTATGCCGACGATCTCATCGATCGCGCCCGTCATAACCTTAAGCTCCGCCTGCGCTGCGGGAGAAAAGCTTAATTTCTTTTCCGCCATTTCGCGTGCACTCTGAGCAATGTTCAGCGCATGGTCGCTTATGCGTTCAAAATCCGTTATTGAATGCAGAATTTTTGTAACATCGCGGCTGTCCGCATCCGAAAGCTCCTGCATAGAAACTTTTACAAGGTATGTGCCGATTTCATCTTCGTAATTATCGGCCTCTTTTTCAAGCTTTGCAACCTCATTATAGCCTTTTTCGCTGTAGTTCCCGAGCAGCGCAATTGCAGCCTGAACGCTTTTCCGCACAAGCTTCGCCATATCCGCCGCAAGTACACGCGTTTGTTCAACCGCAATTGCGGGTGTTGCAAGCAGCCTTTCGTCAAGCATGACCGGCTGCGGATCATCCTTTGAATCGGGAATGGACAGCACCGCAAGCCTTTCAAGCTGTTTTCCGAACGGCAGCAGCATCAGCGTGTAAATCACGCTGAACAGCGTGTGCACAATCGCAATCTGAAACGTGTCGATTGTTTTATCCATAAAATCGAACTTCAGGAATGCGTTCAGCGTGTAGAAAACAATCGTGCAGATAATTGTTCCGATTACATTAAAGTACAGATGAATAAACGATGCTCTTCTTGCGTTTTTGGTTGTTCCGATCGCGGCAATCATTGCGGTTATGCATGTGCCGATATGCTGACCCATGATTATCGGTATCGCACTGCCGAATGTGACCGCACCGGTTGCCGAAAGAGCCTGCAAAATGCCTACCGAGGCGGAAGAGCTTTGAATTATTGCCGTCAAAATGCAGCCGACAATTATCGAAAGAATCGGATTTTTT
>ENA-OQCL01001057-OQCL01001057.1-human-gut-metagenome-genome-assembly--contig:-NODE-1057-length-10902-cov-2.566961_pt1 | contig 10902 bp, 15 predicted proteins | sample MGYA00242502_ERZ504586 | MGnify/ENA primary metagenome ERZ504586 (study PRJEB26092, sample SAMD00036316) | human gut metagenome | host: Homo sapiens | study: EMG produced TPA metagenomics assembly of... | reverse complement strand
AGCGCCTGGATGTTCTGACCATGGACCCCCGGCCTCCAGACCGGGCTGAAGACCGCCAGCTTCATCTGCATGTGCCTGGGATTGCTCAGCGGCGCGGCCCTGATCCTTGCCGCCATGTGGCGGGGACGCGGAACGGCCGCGGCTCCGGCCGCCTGAGTGCGCCGCCCCTCAGCCTCGTGAGGGGAGCCTCCGCGCGCGAAACCGCCGGAATTCTCACTGCCTGTCGTGAGGATTCCGGCGGTTTTCCGTCTTCCGCAAAACGGGTTCAGACTCCGGCGGCCTGGGCCGCCTCCTCGGGATAGAGGGCTTCCATTCCGGCCAGGAAGGCTCCGAAACGGTTTTCCAGCACGGCCTGCCGGGCCTCACGAGCCAGACGCAGAAAATAGGTCAGGTTGTGCAGGGAATTGAGCCGGAAGGAGAGCAGCTCCTTGCTCACATAGAGATGGCGCAGATAGGCCCGCGAAAATGTCCGGCAGGTGTAGCAGCCGCAGGCCGGGTCCAGGGGACCGTCGTCCTCGGCATATTCCTTGCGCTTGATGTTCACCTTGCCCAGCGAGGTATACAGCGTGCCGTTGCGGGCGTTGCGCGTGGGCAGCACGCAGTCGAACATGTCCACGCCCGCATGGATGCCGTGGGCGATGTCCAGGGGCGTGCCCACGCCCATCAGGTAGCGGGGCTTGTGCGACGGCAGCAGGGGGCCGTATGGTAGAGCAGGTCGTACATTTCCGCCTTGCCCTCGCCCACGGACAGGCCGCCGATGGCGAAGCCGTCGAAATCCAGGGCGCAGATTTCCTCCACCGAGCGACAACGCAGATCCTTGTAAAAAACCGCCTGGTGATGCCGAAAGCAGATTGGAGCCCGTGCCCGCCGGATAGGCGGCGCGCGCCCGCGCGGCCCAGCGGGTGGTCAGGGCCAGGGAGGTTTCCGTATAGGCGTAGTCCGCGCCGTAGGGCACGCACTCGTCCAGCACCATCATGATGTCGGAATTGAGATTGCGCTGGATGGAAATGACTTTTTCCGGGGTGAACAAATGGCGCGAGCCGTCCAGATGCGAACGGAACTCCACGCCCTCCTCGCGGATTTTGCGCAGGGAGCTCAGGCTGAAGACCTGAAAGCCGCCGCTGTCCGTGAGCACGGCTCCGGGCCAGGAGGCGAAGCCGTGCAGGCCGCCGTGCCGGGCCACCAGCTCGTCGCCGGGCCGCAGATAAAGGTGATAGGTATTGCCCAGAATGATGGGCGCGCCGATGGCCGCCAGATCGTCGGGCGCAATGGCCTTGACCGAGCCCACCGTGCCCACGGGCATGAAGATGGGCGTGGGGATGACGCCGTGGGCCGTGCGCAGCAGCCCGGCGCGGGCCGCGCCGTCCGTGTGTTGCAGTGTAAAAACGGGTTCAGACATGGCGCGCAGCCTATCCGCAAGCGCGCCGCGTTGCAAGGCCCGCCGGACTCCGGCGCGGACGGCCCCCTTAGAAGCCGCCAACGTGTACACATAACTATTGTAACGGGCTGATACGAATCATGGAGTCTCCCCGCGGCATTGAGCGGAGCCTCCTTTACTCCGCCGAAGCGCAGCGCGGGCGGCCGGCAGGCCTCCGCCCCGCCCTCCCGCCGCAAGGCCGCGAGGCGACACGCTTTTCCTTGTGCCGCACGGGCAATGTTGCTATGTTGCCTTTCTAAAAGTTGTCTAGTGTCTGATTTGAAAAGTCAGACCCGTAAAACCCTACGGGTTTTGCGGCGGCTTAGCCGCCGTGAGCAAGCCGAAAACTCCGTTTTCGGCGAAGCGATCTTACCACTTGAGACAGCGTCTTCAGTGGTACATGGTACCAGAGGTTTTCCCGAGTCGGGCGGCTTCTCCCGGTCCTGACGGACCGCCGCCTTCGCAGAGTTGTCTGTTCCGGAGCATTTCATGAGCTGCTGCGCCTTTACGCCGTCCCGCTGCCACATTGATCTCGCCGCTCTGCGGCGCAACTTCGCGCGTCTGGGCGAACCCGGTTCCATCATGCCGGTCGTCAAGTCCGACGCCTACGGCCACGGCCTGCTGCCCGTGGCCCGCGCCCTGGACGGGGCCGGGGCCCGGCGCTTCGCCGTGGGCACCGTATGCGAAGGCGTGGCTTTGCGTGAGGCCGGGCTGGGCCAGACCATTGTGCCGCTGATGGGCGCCATCAGCCGCGAGGACTGGCAAGCCGCCGCCGCCCATGATCTGACGCCCCTGCTCACGGATTTTGAGGACATCGAAAAAGCGGCGGCCTGCTGCCCGGCGGACAGGCCGTTCCGGGTGGCCCTCAAATGTGAGACCGGCATGAACCGCCTGGGCTTTTCCGCCGAGGAACTGCCCGCGGCCCTGGAAAGCCTGCGCCGCTTCCCGCGCCTCGCGCCCGTGCTGGCGCTCTCGCACCTGGCCTGCGCCGACATGCCCGACGAAACGGCCTATACCCAGGCCCAGGCCGAGCGCTTCGCGAGCATGTGCGCCGTCCTGCGCGAAGCCTTTCCGGACATCGCGCGTTCCCTGGGCAATTCCGCGGGGGCTCTGGGCCTGCCTGAAAGCCGCTATGAGGCCTGCCGTCCCGGCCTGGCCCTCTACGGCGGCAACCCCTTTGCCGGCACCGCCTGGGAAGCGCGCGGCACGGGCCTGGAGTGGGTCATGAGCGTCAGCTCGCCCGTCCTGCAGGTACGGCAGCTCAAAGCCGGGCAAAGCGTCTCCTACGGGCGCATTTTCACCGCGCCCCAGGCCATGACCGTGGCCGTGGTGGCCGCCGGTTACGCCACGGGCTTCGCCCGCGCCCTTTCCAACCGCATCGACCTGCTGATCAACGGCCGCCGCGTTCCGCAGGTGGGGCGGGTCTGCATGAGCATGCTGATGGCGGACGTCTCCTCCCTGCCGGACGTGCGGGCCGGCGACACGGCCTGGATTCTGGGCGGCCCCGCCGCGCCGGGCCAGCGCCCGGTCAGCGCCCAGGAAATGGCCGACGAACTGGGCACTATTCCTTATGAGATCCTCTGTCTGATGGGCAGCACCAATCCCCGCGTCTACAGCTGAACATTACCCGCATTGACGGCAAAGTGTGAGTATTTCCTCCGATATTTGACAAGTGGGCAGCCTGCCCATATTGTCTCTTTGATGGCGGCCCACCTCCACTGAGGAGCGTCGGCCGTTCGGGCACGGACGCCGCATCCAAGAGGAAGAACAAAATGCCCACATGGGACTCAATAAAAAATCTCTTCAAAACAGCCGCAACCCATCAGCCGCGCCCATATGCCGTTATCCACGCCGCGTTCAAGCACGATGCGGGAGTCAGTCTGTTTTTCGTGGACCGACAACGACAATTGGAAAATGTGATCTGCTACATCAAGTCCGTCAAAAAAAATCCGCATTCTTCTCAGATCCCGTAAAAATTTCCTTCCCGATATTCTTAACAATGAAAAATGCAGCATCTATTTCAAGCTGCCCTACGATGTGATCGTCAACGATCTCAAGCTGCCCTCGGCCACGGCCCGTTACGGTTTTTTGTGCAAAAGCCGGATCATCAGCAACGGCATTAATAAGGAAACCAGGGCCTGCGAGATCTCCATCTGCATGCCCGACCAGTACATTCAGCGGGAGTTACGCAAATACGAACGGGTCTATCCCAGTCTCGGCATGGTCAAGGCGGCCGGACTCTGGCTGCCCTTCAGCCGCCTGCCTGAAAACCAGCTTCAGTTCGGCACTCCGGACTTCATGTACCGTGAAGGCTGCCCCTCCCAGCTGCGCCTGGTCAATATCTCCGCCGGCGGTGCCAGAGTGCAGCTGGACAAAGTAGAATTTCTTGAAGAATTCAACAATATGGACGGCAAGCAGGTCATGCTGCTGGTCTCTCTGTGCAAAGCGGGCAACAAGCACTTCAGCGTGCTGGCGGTCTGCAAGTGCGTGGAAAGCACCTACAGCATCATTCTGCGACGCCTGACCCTCCGCCTCCAGTTCAGACAGCTCTGGGAATGCTCCGAGGAAGACCCGAACCAGCGTTGGCGGCCCGTGGACAAAGAGGGCGTGCCCGCCATTCTGGACTGGATCAATAACGATTTCTGCATCCTGATGGAGAAAAGCGGCGAGCAGATGATCTGACGCCGCACCCCTTTCCCGCCTCCCCCTCCTCCTCCGCCTCCCGTTACGCCGCCCGCCGGGCTTGACAGCCCGCCTTGCCGCCTGTATACAGCGTGTTCCTTGCTCGCGCCGGGCGCGCGGGCTGCTAATCCAAAAGGAGAACAACCATGCGGAAATTCGAAACCCTGCTGCTCCTGTCACCGGAGCTTTCCGCCGAAAACCGCGAGGGCATTCTGAACGCACTTGTGGCGATTATCGAGCGCGAAGGGGGCGTCATGACGGAAGTGGATCACTGGGGCATGCGTGATCTGGCCTATCCGGTGCACAAGCTGATGCGCGGCTACTACGTGCGTCTGGTCTATGACGCTCCGGCCGCGCTGGTGGCCGAATTGGAGCGCAATATCCGGATCACCGACGGCATCTTCAAATTCGTGACCGTCAAGCTGGCCGACGAAGTGGCCGGGGAGGTTGCCTAAATGGCCTTTAAAAAGAAATTTGCCCCGCGCCGCAAGTTCTGCCGCTTCTGCGCCGACAAGGAACTGCCCCTGAACTACAAGCGTCCCGACATCCTGCGCGACTTCATCACTGAGCGCGGCAAGATCATCGCCCGGCGCATCACGGGCACTTGCGCCCATCACCAGCGCCTGCTGACCCGCGAAATCAAACGCGCCCGCCAGATGGCTCTGCTCATCTACACCGCCACGCACGACTCCGTCGTCAAGAAAAAGAGCATGATCTAAGGGGGGCGCACATGAAACTGATACTTCGCGCCGATGTGGAAAATCTCGGCAATCTCGGCGATGTGGTCAACGTCAAGCCCGGTTACGGCCGCAACTTCCTGTTGCCGCAAGGCTTGGCCATGGTGGCCAGTGAAGCCAATCTGAAAGTCTTTGAACAGGAGCGTAAAAAGCTCCAGGCACGCATGGATGCCCTGCGCGCCGACGCCCAGGGCGTGCAGGCCCGCCTGGAAGCCCTGGAAGTGATTATTCCCATGCATGTGGGCGAAAACGACAAGCTTTACGGCTCGGTGACCTCCACCATCATCGGCGACGCCCTTGCCGCTCTGGGTGTGGATGTGGACCGCCGCCGCATCCTGATGGACGCCCCGATCCGCACCCTGGGCGAACACCCGGTGCGCATCCGCCTGCACGCCAGCGTCATCGCCGTTGTGCCGGTGAAGGTGATTTCCGACCATCAGCCCGAGGAAGAGGAAGTCGTTGTGGAAACGGCCTCCGAAACCCTGGTTGAAGAAGCCCAGGCCGAGGCCGCCCAGTAGGCGCAGCGTGGCTTCTCCCATGACAGCATGACCGCCCCGGCCGCGAGGCCGGGGCGGCTCGTCTTACGCAAAAGGCACAAATGGCGGAAGCGGCAGAGGCGGGCACGGCGGCCAGTCCTCGCCCGGCGCTGCCGCCCGCGCGGCGGAAGCCGATCTGCTGCGCCGCGTGCCCCCGCACAGCGCCGAGGCCGAACAGGCCGTGCTGGGCGGCGTGCTGCTGCGCCCCCAACTCATGCACAGCATTGTGGACATGCTGACTGCGGAAGACTTTTATCTGCCCGCCCACACCATCATTTTCCGCGCCTTTCTGGAGCTTTACCGCAAAATCCGCGCCCATTGATCTCATTTCCACGGCCGAATATCTCAAAGGCCGCAATGAGATGGAGGACGCCGGGGGCGCGGTCTATCTCGCCGATCTGGCCCAGGCCGTGGTTTCCGGGGCCAATGCCGAATATTACGCCACCATCGTGCGCGACAAGGCCTTGCAACGCGGGCTCATCGAAGTTTGTTCCGGCATCATCAGCAACTGCTACGACGCCTCGCGCGAAGTCGCTTCCCTGCTGGACGAGTCCGAGCAGGCGGTTTTTTTCCCATCTCCCAGCGCACCACGGGCCGCGACTTTCACGCCCACCAAAGGACCTGCTGGACAAGGTCTTTGAAAATCTCTCCAAACTGGCCGACTCCAAGGACGTGATTACCGGCGTGACCACGGGCTATACCCGTCTGGACAAACTCACCGCCGGGCTGCAACCTTCGGACCTGATCATCGTGGCCGCGCGCCCGAGTATGGGCAAGACGGCATTTTCGCTGTGCATGGCCCTTAACGCCGCTGTGCGACAGAATGTGCCGGTGGCCGTCTTTTCCCTGGAAATGAGCAAGGAACAGCTCATGCAGCGCATGCTGGCGGTTTGGGGCAAGGTGGACCTGTCCAAGCTGCGGCGGCCCTCCCTGCTCAGCGACGACGACTGGCAACGCCTGTACACCGCTGCCGACGTGGTGGCCCGCGCGCCCATCTTCATTGACGACACCCCCGCCCTGACCACTCTGGAGCTGCGCGCCGCGCCCGCCGCCTCAAGGCTGAAAAAGGCCTGGGCCTGGTGGTGGTGGACTATCTCCAGCTCATGCGAACCAGCCGCCGCACGGACTCGCGCGAACTGGAAATTTCGGATATTTCCCGTTCTCTCAAAGGCCTTGCCAAGGAGATGTATGTGCCGGTGGTGGCGCTCTCCCAGCTCAACCGCAAGGTGGAGGAACGCGGCGACAAGCGCCCCATGCTCTCTGACCTGCGCGAATCCGGGGCCATCGAGCAGGACGCGGACGTGATCATGTTCGTCTATCGCGACGACGTCTATAAATTCCAGAAGCCCTCCGAACGCCCGCCCCAGGGCGTGGCGGAAATCATCATCGGCAAACAGCGCAACGGCCCGGTGGGCGCGGCGGAACTCATGTACATCTCGCCCTACACCTCGTTTGAGGACATCGCGCCGGACTGGTCGCCGCCCCCCTCGGAAAGCCAAAGCTGACCCTCTACAGTATTTAACACTTGAAATACTCTACCGCGCGATGAGAGCAGAGTCGCTTTGAAATTGAGCCGATTTCAAAGCTGACGCTGCCCTCAGCCTATCGTTGCCGTCGTCATCCATAAGCCGCCCAGCGGCAAAGCTGACGCGCGACGCAACCGTGGTTGCCGGAACGGGAAAGAGCGCGCCGGAATACGTAAGTTGATCACTCAAACACTACAGCAAAACTGTGATACCAGCCCGCGTTTGTCTTGCTGCTCTGTACTACAGTCCCATGCGGGTCTTTCCCCTCTCTTTTAGACTTTTCCTCAATTTTTCCGCCCGACTTCGGCGAATTTCGCGCAAAGGCTTGCGCCACAGGCTTTTGCGGACAAAAGTCCCGACGCGAGAAACGCGCAAAAACGCGCAATACCAACTTTTTCATGCCCTTTCGTTGACAAGCAGCGCAAAGCATGCTTTTGTCTCCACAAGGGCCGCGTACCGGTAATACGTTTTGCCGGATGGATGCGCGGGAAGATTGTTTTTTTTGAGAGGGTGTTTCATGTCCAAGTCCATTTATGTCGGAAACTTTGGTGCGAAGGAAGCAGGAAAAGCGTGTGCGCTTTGGCTTCGCACTGCGGGTAATCAGATGAGCAGGACGGAATCCTGCGCGTAGGCGGGCTGTACGCCGACATGCTCTACATTTTGCTTATATTGATTGCCGAGGCGGTAAAACCGCAGGCTGTCCGTTTCGGGCTCGATGAGCGCGGTGAGCTCTGCCTTCAGTGTAACATACTGTGCGGCGGTCAGCAAGCACTCGAAAACGGAATTTTGTACGCGCTGCCCATGGTCCACACACATTTTTAGCGACTTTGCGGAGACGCTTTTTCCCGGCGGCGGTCTCCGTGTTGACGTCGTAGGTAATTAAGACCAGCATTTTGACCTCACTTCCAGAAAAACGGCGGATACGCTTCCAGATCGCCGCGCAGAGTGCGGGCGAGCAGGAGTGCCTGCACGTAGGGCACGAGCCCCCACGGAATCTTCTCTTTTAAAAATCGGGTGCGTGATTTGCTCCTGCTTTTTGCTTTGCCATGCGCCGAGAAATGCGCGGCGACCGTCGTCCGTTAAAAGCACGGCACCGCTTTCCTGCTTTTGCAGGTGCTTTGCGGTGATAATCTTGCGGTTCACGCAGGAGAGCACAAAGCGGTCGGCATACACGGCGCGCAGCTCCTCCATGAGGTCGAGTGCGAGACTGCGGCGACCGGGTCTTGGGCGGTGCATGAAGCCGATGTACGGGTCGAGCCCGGCACTTTCGAGCGCGGCGGTGCAGTCGCGCGTGAGGAGCGTATAGGCGAACGAAAGCAGGGCGTTGATGTTATCGAGCGGTGGTCGGCGGCTGCGCGAGGTAAAACGGAAGTCGCTTTGCTGCTGCAAAACGAGGTGATCAAACACACCAAAATACAGCTTTGCGGCTTCGCCTTCTAAGCCGAGCAGCTGCGCGGGGTCTTCGCAGGAGGCGATGAGCGGCAAAGACTGTGCCATTTGTGCGGCGGCTGTTTTAAGCGTTTTCACGGGTACGCGCTGGGGGTGGTCACGCGTGGCGCGCTCTAAGACCCAGCGGGCGTTATAGACCTTGCCGAGGATGAACCCGCGGGCGTAGCGGCAGCTTTGATAGGGATCGTCGGACACGCGATTCTGCGTTTGCCGCAGGAGGACATTGCCGTGCTCTTCGCCGACGGTGCGTGCCAAAACTGCCCGCGCGGGGAGAAAACGCGATGTCCACACCGCGCTGCACGCAGGCACCCATCAAGGCGGGACTTGCGCCGGCGTAGGAGAAACAGAGAATGCCCTCGAGCGTGTGCAGCGGGAAGCGCGCGACTTCCTTTTGCTCGCGACTAATGACGACATTTTCGCCGTTTACGGAGAGATACGCATCTTCTGCTGAGCACGAACAGGGTGTTGAGCAGTTGTCTCACGGGGTATCCTCCTCGCATTCAAAATGTGGCGCGCAGGTATGAGACGGGTCTGCACGGCTGCACAGCACCGGCAGGCAAATCGATTTTAACGAGCAGGCGTTGCAGTGCTTGCCGGGTTTGACTTTTGGTGTGTAGCCGCGGGCGAAATAGCGGTTCATTTCGGCAGCGGTGTCTTCCGTTTTGCGGCGGAGTTCTTCCGTGAACGGGACAACCTCGCGGCGGCGCGTTTCTATATAGTAGAGCGCGCCCGCAGGGATACCGCACACGAGCATTTCTTCAAGTGCCATGGCTTCGGCGCAGAGCTGCAAGCAGTCGGCATCGGTCTCTTTTTCGCGGCCGTGCTTGTACTCGATGGGGTAGGGCAGCCAAAATCCGGGCTGCCCCTCTAAAGAAATGCCGTTTTTGTCTTTATGAAACTCTACGACGTCGCACGCGCCGGAGAGGTTCAATTTACGGCTGAACACGCGCATGCCGCGCACGGTGAAAACGTTGTCGCGCTTTTCGGACAACGTTTCATCGTGGCAGCGGACGTGGTCGAGCTGCCCCTGTGCGGTGCGGGCATTTTCCTGCCACTGCTGCTCGATGTGGATGAGCGCCCACTGGCGGCGGCAGAACGCGAAGTGCTGGATGCCGGACATTAAAAGTCCGTCTTCACGCGCGTCCATTTAGGAAAGACGTTCGCAGGTGACGCCTTCGGGCAGGTCTTCGGAAACGGTGACGGTGTAATCGGAGAATTTGCGCGGGACGGCTACGCCGTCGTACTTTTTTAACCGTTACGGCATCGAACAGCTTATAGGAAGCGGCGTTGCCAAGCTCGGACGCGTGCTTGAAGATGATGAGCTCACGCACGGCCATTTTGCCGCGGGCGGCGCTGTGGTCGTTTTCAAACATATTGAGAATGGCCTGCCAGAGCATTTGAAGGTCTTCTTCGGAGAAGCCGGTCGACGCGGCGGGCGAGGTTGGCGGAAACGAAGCCCTCTGCGCGGTAAAGGCCGTAGGGCACGACGTATTTGCGGCCCATTTCGGTGGTTTTGTTCTGGGCGTCGGATTCGGTGGTGATGGCAGTGCGGGTAATGGTGACCTCCTGCGGCACGATGGGGTCGATGGAGCGAGCAAAGCCGAGCTGCACCGGGCCGCGCACCTGACCGCAGTTCAAAGCACCCTGTACAAAGGTCGTCATGACTGCGCCGAACGTGCGGATATCGAAGAATTCGCTGCACATGAAGTCGCGGAGCTTGAGGTCGATATCCGGGTCGTTGCTTTTGAGCTTGGAGCCAATCGATTTTGCTTTTTTAGTATCGGCTTTTTGAATTTCGGCGAGCTCTTCGCCGATGCCGAGCGCTTCTCCGGCTTCGAGGTCGCTGCGGTTGAGCGGCACCTGATCCTTGATATAAATGCGCCAGCCGGACTCATCTTCTTTGACATCCTGCACATAGTTGCGGATCTTGCGCTTTAAGCACACATCGGTTATGATGCCGTTGCCGGTTTCCGGGTCTACACGCGGCATATTGCCGGCATCGGGGTCGCCGTTGGGGTTGCCGTTTTCCACATCGAATAAGATCACGAAATCGTAGCGGTTTTGAATGGGTTCACGCATGGTTATGCCTCCTCTTTCTGTTCGGTGGTGTCTGTCTTTTTTCTTAAAAAAAGTTCCTGACGCTGCTGGTAGTAGCCGAGCTGGAACGCGCCCTGTTCTGCGAGCATAAGCTGCTTTGGGAAGGTTTCGCCGAGCTTGTCCGAAAGTTCGCCGATGGATTTATCCAGTGTAATCCGCTGACCCTCGTTGAGCTTTGCGAGGTGCTTCTGCGCTAAATTGATGAGCGTGGGGAACACAAGGCTCGGCGTAGAGGAAGCGGAGTTGAAAAAAACGGTCTTTGATGGTGGTGTTGATGTTGGGATTTGCGGCTTCCTGCGTGCGCTCCAAAACGGCGAACAGGCGGCCGAGATTGTAGGGATGTGTTGCTTTGTTTGTCGGACACGGTCAAAACCTCCTTTGGACAAAGCGGGTCTTCGTTTTTTAGAATAATAAGCTTTTATGACGGACGCGCGCGCCCGGGTGACATCGTGCTCGGC
>ENA-OQCL01001056-OQCL01001056.1-human-gut-metagenome-genome-assembly--contig:-NODE-1056-length-10924-cov-2.619987_pt1 | contig 10924 bp, 12 predicted proteins | sample MGYA00242502_ERZ504586 | MGnify/ENA primary metagenome ERZ504586 (study PRJEB26092, sample SAMD00036316) | human gut metagenome | host: Homo sapiens | study: EMG produced TPA metagenomics assembly of... | reverse complement strand
CCGTGGTTGATTTCCACGCTGTTGCCGTAGGCGCCGTCGCGCGCGGCCAGGATCACCGCCGCCTGGGCCGGGGGCCAGAACAGGCGTGCCCATGCGGTTGCTGATGTCCAGGCCCTTGTGGAACTGGCCTCCGCCGCCGAAGGGCGAGGAACGTCCGCCGAAACTGGAGGAAATAAAGCCCACCACCGGCCAGATGGACGGCATGGAGGCCAGGGCGTCGCGGTTTCGCGCAGGGCGCGCAAAAGATCCTGCTGGCGCACTTCTTCCAGGCGCACGGATTCGGAAAGGTGGGAAAGAAAATCCTGCATCTTGCGCGCGGCCAGTTCCTGCCGGTGCAGGGGCAGATAGGCGCGCGAAAAATCGCCGGGCGCGCCGCCCACTTCGGCCGGGTCCTTTTCCATGTTCATCATCATCCGCAGCTTGGAATCAAAGCGCTGCACGCGCTGCAAATCCTGGCTGACGCCGGTGATCCGCCCGGCCAGATTGACGATCTGGCGGCGCTGCTCCTCAATGACCCGCTGGGCGTTGTTCAGATTCTCATCCAGATGACGCGCCTGAAGCCAGGCCCGCCAGAGCCAGACGTTGCAGGCGATCAAGGCCAGGATCAGCAGACCGGCCGTGAAGCCGAACCAGCCGCGCATCCGCAGATTGCGGCTGCCGCTGCGCCCTTCCTTGAAAATGACGATGTGGTATTTGCCGAGCAGCATGGAGCGGATAGTTTAGGGTGCGCTCCGGCCCCTGTCAATGCGCGGGCGGCAAATGATTTTCCGGGCCTGCCACGCGCGGAGGACGGCAAATCCTTTGCCCATGCGGCTGACTCCTCGATTCAAGAGATATCCGCCCCGCCGGGCATCTCTCCCCTTGCTGACAATGCGGCGGCAGACGTGTATGGTTCTTTTCGCGGCTTGCGTTGCAGCGCACCCGCAGCAAGGAGAAAACGCCCATGCCGGAGAATATCCCCACATCCCCCGCTTCTTCCGTTGCCGCCGCTCCCGGCGCTTCCAACGCCCCCGAAGACCCGGCGAAGCGGGCCCTGCAGGCTCTGTTGCCCGAATTCTACGCGGCCGTGGGCGAATTTGAAGACCTGAAGGCCGCGCCGGGTCTCAGCCCGGAGGCGGTGGCGGCTTTGGAGAAAAAGCTGGAATTCTGTTTTCCAAGGAACTCAGGGAACTGCTCACGCGCTGCGCCGCCGTTTCCATGGCGGGCCTGTCCGTGAAGGCCGCCGAGTTCGGGCCCATTGTCATGCCCGGCTCGGACGCCCTGATCATCGGCGAATTTTGATCTCTATAACCCCGGCGACCGCCTGCTCATGCTGCCTGACCGATCCGGCGGTCTACTATCTGGAGCAGCGCAACGGGGCCATCACCAAAATGGCCGACGGAGTGTTCAACTTCTTCAACAAAACGCTGGTGAAATACCTGTACTCCGACTAAATCCGGGCTTCACGCCGATTTCCGCGGCATGTCGCCCATCTGAATATAACGGTCCAGCACATCCGCCAGCTCCTCTTCCGCGATAATCCGCACGCTTTCGGCGCCCCTCTCCTTTACGGTGAGGGCATTGCCCGCCAGGTCAATAATCCGCCCGGCGTGTTGCGGGAAACATGCCGCAGCCGCCATCTCCATGTCTCGTAATCCGGGCATGACCACTCCCCCCTGATGTTCGCCGTATGACGTCCCCGCTCAGCGCGCCACGTCCTCCGCTCCGCCGTCCGGCTCCTCGGGCAGGCTGTTTTTATCCAGCTGCCAGCGGATCAGGCCGTTAAATACGCTGCGGCGGGCATCCTTGGTCAGGCCGTAAAGGCCGGACAAGGTTTCGGCCATGGCGCTGCGCGCCGTGTGCCCTGCGGAGGGGCAGGCATTGGCCCAGACCGGCAGTTCCCACTGCCTGGCGGCCTTGAGGATGTACTTCTTTTCCACCAGCAGAAGCGGCCGGATCAGGCGCAGCCCGCCGTTGAAAAAGGGCTCGCACATGCTCATGCCGTCCACCCGGCCGTTGCGGCAGAGATTCAGAAAAAACCGTCTCCACCAGATCCTCGGCGTTGTGGCCCAGGGCCAGATGGGTCAGGCCATAGCGCGCGCAGAGTTCGAACAGGCGTTTGCGCCGCAGCCAGGCGCAACGGAAGCAGGCCGAGCGGCGCAGATTCTGCTCCGAATGGGCCTGCGGCCCATAATCCGTCACCTCCAGATGGGCGGGAATGCCCTCGCGGGCCAGCCAGGGCAGCAGGGCGGCATGACTGTGCGGGTCAAAACCGGGATTGAGGTGCACGGCCATGAGCTCGAAGCGGAAGGGCACAATACCCTGGCGGATTTTCAGGGTCTTGAGCAGCACAAAGCTGTCCACGCCGCCGGATACGGCCACTCCCACCCGGCAGCCGGGCCAAAGCATGCCGGTTTTCTGCATGGCCTTGCCCGCGCTTTTGACGCAGACCTCCTGGGCGAAGGAGCGTTTCTCGCGGCTCACGGGCGATCCTCCCTCTGGCCCGAGGGCACGGACGACTTTTCCATGGCTGCGAACAGACAGACAAAACGCATGGCTCCTCCGAAAAACGCCGGACTGTCCGGCGGCGGTTGGTCCTTGACAGATCGCAATCCCCCCCCTATCATATCTTATTTCAGCAGGCAAAGCCCTAGTACTCAGGCGCATTCGTTCGCCCGCCCTCTTTACAACAGGCCGGGCGGTATTATTTTTCAACCGGATTTCCCGGAACAGCGGTCGGCGCGTCAGGGTCGGCCGGACACGGAGGCAGCATGGCCCGTATTACTGTGGAAGATTGTCAGGAACGTGTGGACAACCGTTTCTTGCTGGTGCAGATGGCCATCAAACGCGTACACCAGTACCGCGAAGGGTATGAACCCCTGCTGGAAACGCGCAACAAGGAAGTGGTTACCGCCCTGCGTGAAATTGCCGCCGGCAAGGTCATGCCGGACGACAAAAGTCTGTACAACCCCCTGTCCGACGGACAGGGCGTGCCCAATACCGAGGGCTAGCGGAGTCTGATCCGCGTGCCCCCCCTGTCCCCCGGTCCGCGCGGCGAGCCGGGGGACAGACGTCAGCATGGGCGCGCGCCATACCGGAACTACAGCATTTTGCGTTTGAAATGTGTGACATTTCAAACTCTATGCCGCCCGTGTGCCGGGGATGGCGACAGCAACCTGACACGTGGTCTTTTCTCGCACTTGGGCACGGATGTCCGCTTACGCGGCCACCAGAACAATTCACTTATTTCAAACGTGAATTGCCCTAAACGCAAAAGCACCTGAAAATTATGATGCAGCGTGACTACTACGAAGTTTTGAGCGTCAGCCGTACCGCCGGAGAGGACGAAATCAAACGTGCCTACCGGAAAATGGCCATGAAATACCATCCTGACCACAACCCCGGCGACGACGAGGCTGAGCAGCGATTCAAGGAGGCCGCCGAGGCTTACGACATACTGCGCGACCCGGACAAACGCGCCCGCTACGACCGTTTCGGGCACGCGGGCGTGCAGGGCAACGGCGCGTGGGGGGCTTCGGCAGTGCCGAGGACATTTTCGCCCATTTCAGCGACATTTTCGGAGATCTCTTCGGCTTTTCCTCGGCTTCGCGCGGTCCGCGCGCCATGGCCGGAGCGGATCTGCGTTACAACCTGACCGTCAGTTTCGCCCAGGCGGCCAAGGGCGATGAAATCACCTTGTCCCTACCCAAACACGTCACCTGCCCGGACTGCAAGGGCAGCGGCGCCGCGCCCGGCAGCAAGGTGGAAAGCTGCCGCCAGTGCAACGGCACGGGCCAGGTGCGCCGCTCCCAGGGCTTTTTCCAGATTGCCATGCCCTGCCCGATCTGCCAGGGCACGGGACAGATGATCACCAAGCCCTGTGCCAAGTGCAGGGGTGAAGGCATTGTCACGGACACGCGCGAGCTGGTGGTGCGCGTGCCCGCCGGGGTGGATACCGGCACCCGCCTGCGGGTGCGCGGCGAGGGCGAGGCGGGCGTGCACGGCGGCCCTCCCGGCGACCTCTACGTGGTGCTCACCGTGGAGCAGGACAAACGCTGGCAGCGCCAGGGCCAGAACCTGATCTACAGCCAGGAGATCAGCTTCGTGCAGGCCGCCCTGGGCCACAAGGTGGAAGTGCCGGGCATCGACGGCCCCCTGCCCCTGGAAGTTCCCAAGGGCGTGCAGAGCGGCACACTGTTGCGCCTGGCGGGCGAAGGCCTGCCCTACCCCGGCCGCAGAGAGCGCGGCGACCTGCTGGTGGAAGTCAAGTGCTCACCCCCGCCCGCCTTTCCTCCAGACAGGAAGAACTGCTGCGCGAATTTTGAACAGGCCGGGGAACAGACTCCTTTTGGAAAAACGTCAAAAAGGCCGCCAAGAAATCAGCAAGGCCATGGGCCTGGATTAGGGTCTGTTAACACTATAGAATTTTTGTTCGCCTGCAAGGAAGATAACCTGCTTTGAGGGAGTGTACTCTTCTGGTACTCGACCGAAAAGCAGGTGAATCTGACGCGGCAGGAGGGCAAAAGGCATAGCGTTAACAGGCCCCTAAGGGAGCTGCGAGAGCAGCGCTTCTGCTACGAAGCCGAAGCGCAATTTATTTGCGCTGTTGCCTCTCCCGTTAGCGAGTCTTCGAGCTTTACGGACGAGGACAGCATAGCCAAGCGGCAAAGTAAGCGTGTTTTACCTCTGGAATGCGCAGCATTTCAAAGGTAATCCGCTGAAATAAGCGAATTCTATCTGTTGATGGGCGGCGCATTGCCCCCGGCCTTGAGCATGGTGCCCAGATGGCGACGGGCCAGAGCCAGCTCTTCCTCGGTGACGCCGGGCATGTCGCGCGGGCGGGTGCCGCTCATGTCGTTGCCTTCTTCCACAATGACCAGGGCCGCGGCCATGCGGCCCATGACGCAGAAAAAGCGTACCGGGTCCCAGCCCTGGGCGCGCACCCATTCCGCCGCTTGGGGCGAATAGAGGAAGTCCGCCTTGCCGTTGCGCAAGACCGGATGGGCCTCTTCCTTATGCTCCTTGGCCCAGGCCCGGAAGCGGGGCAGAATTTCCAGAAAACCCACCAGTTCCTTGTCGGTGACCGGCGGTTGATTTTCATACACCGTGACGGCCTGGGCGGCCTTTTTCTGGACGGCGCGCGCCGCCAGGGCGTCCTGGGCCAGGACCGGCGTCAGGCTCAGAGTCGCGACCAGCACCGCGACCAAAGCCAGCCCGGCCCGAAAAAGCCGACGCCGCAACGTCGGCGTTCTGTGATAACCGTTATTCATTCAATACCGAACCGCACTAAATTTAGAGAGTCTGTCCATATTGTGATAGGACTCCACATACCGCAGTGTGCCGGTTTTGCCGCGCAAAACCAGCGAATGAGTCACCGCGTGGCGAGCGCTGTAGCGCACGCCGCGTAAAAAGTCGCCGCCGGAAATGCCCGTGGCGGCGAAGAAACAGTCGTCGCTGCGCACCAGGTCATTGACCGTGAGCACTTCGCGCAGATCTATACCGGTCTCGTTGATAGCCTCTTTTTCCACATAGGACTGCGGGTCCAGCCGGGCCAGAATCTGCCCGCCCATGCCCTTGATGGCGCAGGCGGCCAGCACGCCTTCCGGAGTGCCGCCCGTGCCCATCATCACGTCCACTTCGGAACGCGGGTCCACAGCCATCAACGATCCGGCCACGTCGCCGTCGGTCTGCAACTGGATGCGCGCCCCGGCGGCGCGGATTTCCTCGATCAGGCGCTGGTGACGCGGCTTGTCCAGCACAAAGACCACCAGATCCTGCACGCTCTTGCCCATGGCTTTGGCCACATTGTCCAGGTTGACCCTGACCGGCGCGTCCAGGTCGATAACGTCGCGCGCCTCGCGCGCCACCACCAGCTTCTGCATATAGTAACTGGGACCGGGATCGAACATGCTGCCCTTGGGGGCCACGCCCACCACGGAAATGGCGTTGGGCCGCCCGTAGGCCAGCAGATTGGTGCCTTCCACCGGGTCCACGGCCACGTCCAGACGCGGACCGTCGCCCATGCCCACCTTTTCGCCGTTGTAGAGCATGGGCGCGTTATCTTTCTCACCCTCGCCGATGACCACCATGCCGTCGATGTGCAGGGTGGAAAAACTGATGCGCATGGCGTCCACAGCCGCGCCGTCCCCGGCCTCCTTGTCGCCGCGGCCAAGCCAGCGGGCTGATGCCAGGGCCGCGGCCTCGGTGATGCGTACAATATCAAGGGCCAGATTTTTCTCCGGTGCTTCCGCCATGACATCCTCCAGCTGATGGAACTGCGTTGTTTGAGAACTGGTTTTACTCCACTGCGCGCCGGGCTTCAAGGGAAAAGCCCGGTGGCTCCGCCCCGGCCCCGCTTACGGCAGCCGGTAGCGCCCGGCCACCGGCGCCTGCCAGCCCGCACCGAAGGGCACACGGCTGACGTGCAGGGCCAACGGTTCCTGGCGGCGCTTGAATTCCGCCCGGAACAGCTTGTCGCGTACCTCGCGGCAGACATCGCTCATGGGCTTGTCCCGCCCCTGGGCGGCAGGCTCCAGCAGTTCCTCCAGCATGGGGTCCAGCTCCTCGTAAGGGGGGATGCTGTCCGCATCCTTCTGGCCGGGCCGCAATTCGGCGGAAGGCGCTTTGTCAAAGACGTTCCGCGGGATGATCTCCGCGCCCCGGTGGGCATTGTACCAGCGGGCCACGGCATAGACCTGGCTTTTGGTCAGATCCGCGATGACCCCCAGCGCGCCCACGGCGTCGCCGTACAGGGTGCAGTAGCCCATGGCCCCTTCGCTCTTGTTGCCGGTGTTCAGCACCAGGGCCCTGGCCCGGTTCGCACGGGACGTCAGCAGCGTGCCCCCGGATGCGGGCCTGCACGTTTTCAAAGGTCACCTCGCCCGCATACGGCGGGAAAAGATCCAGGCCCGGCTTGAGCGTCGCTTCAAAGGCTTGCATCAGAGGCTCAATGGGCAGGGTCACGGTGGACACGCCCAGATTGTCCGCCAGCCGACGGGCGTCGGTCAGCGAATCCTCGCTGGTGTACGGCGAGGGCATCAGCACGCCGGTGACCTTGTCCGCACCCAGGGCTTCCACCGCGATGCAGCAGACCAGGGCCGAATCCATGCCGCCGGAAAGCCCCAAAATGGCTCGTTCCGCGCCGCACTTGCGCACAAAGTCGCGCGTGCCCAAAGTCAGGGCGCGCCAACCGGCTTCCTCAGCGCTTCGGCAAAGCTCCTCCACTCTGCCGGACCCCCGGGCCGTGTCCACCACCAGCACGTCTTCGGCAAAGGCCTTGCCGCGCGCCAGGAGCTGGCCGGTGGGATCAAAGGCCAGACTTTGGCCGTTGTACACGCGGCTGTCGTTGCCGCCCGCCGGATTGACCGAAAAAAGATGTATGTGATGCCGGGCCGCCACATGCGAAAGCATGTGCTCGCCCGCCTCCTGCGCGCCCACGCAATAGGGCGCGGCGGCCATGTGCACCACGGCGTCCACCCCGCGCTGGACCAGCTCCATGAGCGGATTGTGGCCACTGGCGTACTGGGTTTTCCAGAACGCGCCGTCCTCGGCCACGGCGTCCTCGCAGAGCACCACGCCCAGCCGCCAGCCGCCCAGGCTCAGGATGCCGCAGGACACCCCGCGGTCGAAATAGCGCACGTCGTCGTCCTGGCCCGAATTCCGGCCCATATTCTGATAGACCTTGCGCGAAGCCACCTGCCACTGGCCCTTGTCCACCAGCACGCCCGCGTTGGAGAGCAGACCGGCGGCATAGACGCTGGGCACCGGCGCGCCCACCAGCAGGGGCGGCCCGTCCTTCAGGGCCTCGGCCAGATTCCGCAAGGCCGTGCGGCAACCCTCGGCAAAATCAACGGCGCGCAGATAGTGGCCGGGAGCCACGCCGCAGAGGGCCAGTTCCGGCGTGACGCACAGATCCGCCCCTTCCCGCGCGGCCTGGCGCGCGGCCTCCAGAATGCGCTCCTGATTGCCGGCCACGTCGCCGGTGACGCTGTTGCACTGCAATAAGGCGATTTTCCATTCCACGGCCTCCCCCGGCGATTAAAAAATTAAAGGAACTACTGATTAATGAAGATTTTTATTCTCCGCCAAGAAGGGCGAACTCCGGGCGGAGGGAGCATATTCAAACATATTCGACCACCGCACGGAGTTCGCCCGACACAGGCGGAGGGCAAAAAGACCATGAATCAGTGTTTCCTTAAAAATATCCATGCAAAGGCCCACCCGGCGCGGCCAGCGCTTCCACTCCGCGCGTGACGGCCGGATCCTCTTCCAGAGGGGGGGCATGGAAGGGCTTGAGGCGGGCGTCCAGAACCAGGGGCGCGGCGCAGGACCAGTGCTTGGCGCGTGTCTGGGCATGCGCGCCGTAGCTGTCCGTGGCCGGGTCCGAACGGGTGAAGACCACCCAGAGAAAATTGTCCAGCCCGGCGGCGCAGAAAGCGGCATCGTCCACCACGGCCATCAGCGGAAAGGCCTCCCGCTCGGGCCAGGCTTCCAGGCGGCGGGCCAGTTCCTCCATACGTGGGTCCGGTTCGCCGCGCTCCAGCGAGTGCGCCGGGCCGCGCACGACCAGCAGGCCCGGTCCGGCCACACGCGGCTCGGAAAAGCCCTCGGGCAGATCCGGAGCGCCGCGCAGTTCCAGGCCCAGCTCGCGCCGTTTTTCCCCGGCCGAGGCCCAGATCAGCTTGGAGCCCTCGTGCAGGCCGCAACCCGTATAATCCAGGGTATCACTGGTACTGCGGGTCAGGAAATGCAGGTCGCGGCTGAAGTCGGTCCGCTCCAACAGGTGACGCAGAAAAGCGGGCACGTCGCGGGCGCACAGGCCAGGCGCGTCCTCATGCGCGGCCAGCAGCACATATTTGGCAAGGGCGGTCTGGGTGGCCCCCAGCAGATGCAGGGCCGCCGTGAGCAGTTCGCGCGGCCTGCGCCGCGCCTCGTAAGGAGTGTAACGCTCGCTGCCCAGGGCCAGCAAAAGAGGATGCACCCCGGCGACGTCCACGGCATGCACCTCGCGCACGCCCTGGAAAACCTGGGGCACCAGGGGCGCGGTGAGTTCGTGGATGAAGTCGCCGAAAACCGTATCCTCCTGCGGCGGGCGGCCCACGGCGGTAAAGGCCAGACCGCGTCCCGCCGGTGGTACAGCGGCGTCCACCTTGAGCACCGGGAAATCGTGCCGCAGGCTGTAGTAGCCCACATGATCCCCAAAGGGACCCTCGGGCTTGAGGCCCGGCACGAGACGCCCGCTGATGCAAAAAGTCCGCCTCGGCCAGAACGGGCAAACGCAGCTCCGGGGCGCGCGCAATTCCACCCGGCGTCCGCCCAGCAGACCGGCGAAGCGCAGTTCCGAGAGTCCCTCGGGCAGGGGCATGACCGCCGCCACGCTGAGCGCGGGCGGGCCGCCCACATAGACATGCACCGGCAGTTCCACGTCCCCGGCGATGGCATTGGCGTGGTGCGCGCCGATGCCCCGGTGGATCTGATAATGCAGGCCCGCCTCGTCGGACGCGTAGGCGTTGCCCGCCAGCTGCACCCGGTACATGCCCAGATTGGAGGCGTTCAGGCCGGGGCGGCAGGGGTCTTCGCTATAGACCAGGGGCAGGGTGATGAAGGGTCCGCCGTCGCCCGGCCAGCAGGTCAGGCGCGGCAGATCGGCGAGATTGCAGTTGCACTCCAGCACCGGAGCGCCGCCGTTCCGCTTCGCGCGCGGCAGCATGCGGACCAGTCCGGGCAGCGCGGCCAGCGAACGCCAGGGCCGCCGCAGGGCCGCCGCGGGATCGGCCTTGGCCGCCAGCACGGCGTCCACGGCCCGCAGACTGTCCCGAAAAATATAGCGCAAACGCTCGCGCGTGCCGAAGAGATTGGCCAGCATGGGAAAACGCGTGCCCTTGACTCTGGTGAAGAGCAGAGCCGGGGCCTTGGCCCGGAATGCCCGGCGCTGCACGGCGGCCAGTTCCAGATAGGGGTCCAGTTCCACATCCACGCGCCGGAGCTGCCCTTGGGGCCCTCCAGATCCGCCAGGCACTGGTTCAGATTGGCGTAGCCCATCAGCAATCCCCTTTTCGCGCCGGGAGCTCCACCGCGCCCAGCGTCCGCCGTCCCGCGAGAACCTCGCGGAAGTCGGCCAGGATGCGGGCGTGGTCAAAAGCCAGTGGTTCCGGCAGATCGTCCGGCGGGTAAAAAGCAGCTCCGGCCGCGTCGTCTCCGGCGCACAGGGCTTCGGGATCACGGGGCCTGCCGGTGAAGACCACGCTCAGGGTATGTTGACGGGGATCACGGTCCGGGCGGGAATAGACGCCCAGCAGGCCGGTCAGTTCCACATCCAGACCGGTTTCCTCATGCATTTCGCGCACGGCGGCGGCCTCGGCCTGTTCGCCCTCGTCGATAAAACCGCCGGGCAGGGCATAGCCCAAAGGAGGATTAGCCCGCGTAATGATCACCACGCCGCGTCCCGGCTCATAAATAACCACGTCCGTGGTGGGCGTGGGATTGCGGTAACAACTGTAGGGCTTGCCGCAATGCGGGCAGATCACGTCTTTCTTCATGCGCTTTCCCGGAAAAATGAAGTGCGGCCGTATGGTAAGCCAGTCCGGCCCGCGCCGCAAGGTACAGCGCCGTGCCGGGCCATTCCGCTCTTCGTCCGTTGTTTTATTCTGCCCTCCGGGCATTAGGGTTCTCGCTTCGCTCCGGCTTGGGCCGCCTCCGGCGCGGGCAGGCGGCCCAAACGCCGGGAAAGGCCGACGCCCTGACCTTACAGACAAAGAAAGCCCGCATCCGTGAGTGCCCGAACGCCGACCGCGCCGACACGCAACAGGCGCAGGCGCGCGCAACCGCCTTCCTCGCCCGCCGGAGATTCGGGCAGCGGTTCCGCAGAGGTTCCGCCAAGGTGGAGGGCTCGCCCCCGGCGGGCTGTTCGGCCTCGCTCAGAGCGGGCAGCAGGCCGCCTGCATCG
>ENA-OQCL01001054-OQCL01001054.1-human-gut-metagenome-genome-assembly--contig:-NODE-1054-length-10941-cov-6.039763_pt1 | contig 10941 bp, 11 predicted proteins | sample MGYA00242502_ERZ504586 | MGnify/ENA primary metagenome ERZ504586 (study PRJEB26092, sample SAMD00036316) | human gut metagenome | host: Homo sapiens | study: EMG produced TPA metagenomics assembly of... | reverse complement strand
GAGATCCGCTCCGGCGGAGGAAAGGAGCGACAGCTTTGAACGTAAACCTCGAAGGACTCCCCGCTATGCTGCAGCAGGTGACTCTCGCCTCGCTTCTCCCGGCTCTGCTCTACCTCGTATGCGGCCTCGTCATCATACGCTTCGTCATGTCCGCGCTCTCGCGCGCGCTCAAGCGCTCGGCGATAGACAAGACGCTCCACCGCTTCATACTGACGATACTGCGCATCGTCCTCTACTTCGTCCTCTTCATGACCGTCGCGGGCGCGCTCGGCATACAGATAACCTCGTTCGTCGCGCTGCTGAGCGTCGCGGGCCTGGCCATATCCCTGTCGCTGCAGAACGTGCTATCCAGCGCCTCGTGCGGCGTCATGCTGCTCTCCGTCAAGCCATTCAAGGTCGGCGACTACGTCGAAATAGGCGGCGTCGGCGGCACGGTGCGCGAGATAGGTTTCATGCACACGAAGCTCGCCGCGCCCGACAACAAGATAATCTACGTGCCGAACAACGAAGTCTCCACATCGAAGATAATCAACTACACGCAGGAGGGCAAACGCCGCGTCGACTTCGTCTTCACCGCCGACTACGCCTGCCCGCAGGAGGACGTGAAGCGCGCGCTGCGCGAAGCCGTCGCGAGGTTCCCGAAGGTCCTCGACGACCCCGCGCCCTTCATCCGCGTCAGCGGCTACAAGGAGGCCGTCGAATACACCGTGCGCGTCTGGTGCAATACCGAGGACTACTGGGAGCTCTACTCGGACATCATAGAGGCGGTGCCGGAGGCATACGCGGCGCACGGCGTCGAAATGAGCTACCCGTACCTCAACGTGCTGCTGCGCGGCGACGGCGCGGAAAAAGCTGAAAAAATCATCAAATCGGAGTGATAAACATGGCTGACAAGAAAGTTCTCGGATTCATAGGAATAGGCGTCATGGGCCACAGCATGGCGGGCCACCTGCTCGAAGCGGGCTGGGAGGTCCACGTCTACAACCGCACGAAGGCGAAGACCGACGAAATCGTCGCCAAGGGCGCGATATGGGAGGACTCGCCCGCGGAGATAGCGAAGAAATGCGACGTCGTCTTCACGATGGTCGGCTTCCCGAAGGACGTCGAAGAGACCTACCTCGGCGAAAAGGGCCTCGTCGCGAACGCGAAGGACGGCGCGCTGCTCATAGACATGACGACATCGAGCCCAAGCCTCGCGCGCAAAATCTACGCCACGGGCAAAAAGCGCGGCCTCGGCGTGCTCGACGCACCCGTGACGGGCGGCGACCGCGGCGCGCGCGAAGCGACGCTGACGATATTCGTAGGCGGAGACGAGGCGGACTTCAAAGCCGCCATGCCCTACTTTGAAAAGATGGGCCGCACGATAAAGCACATGGGCGGCGCGGGCGACGGGCAGAACGCGAAGCTCGGCAACCAGATAGTCATAGCGGGCACGATGACCGGAATGTGCGAGGCGATGGCCTTCGCGAAGTCCTGCGGCCTCGACCTCAAGGAATTCATCGAAGCGGTCGGCGGCGGCTCGGCCGCGACATGGAGCCTTGCCAACTACGGCCCGCGCATCCTCAAGGGCGACTTCGAGCCCGGCTTCTTCGTCAAGCACTACATCAAGGACATGAAGCTCGCCGAAGAGGCCGCCGACGCGATGGAGCTCGACCTCCCAGCGCTCACGCTCACGCGCGAACTCTACGAAGAGCTCGCCGAGGGCGGCTTCGAGAACAAAGGCACTCAGTCGCTCTACTGTCTGTACGACCCGCAGGAGGAGTAGGCGGAGCGGATTTAACAGAAAAACAAGAGCATGGCGCTGTGCTATCGCGCCATGCTCGTTTTTTATCGGCGGGAAATAACGGTAATCCGCTCACCGCTCTTGATAGCCGTTTATTTCAACTCACGCCCCGAGCTCAAGCGCGCGGGCGACGTACAAACTGATATGGAACGAATGCTTCCGCGATGAGTTTCAACTCACGCCGCCGCGCGGCGGCGAAATTTCTCAGCTTTGCTTTTATCCTATTTGATGAGGTATCAGAAACTATGTCGTCCCGAGAACGTCTCTGCTCGGGACCTCCGGCATAAAACGTTAGAGATAGAGACGAAGAGTAGAGATTCTCTGCTGTCTCTGACGTTTGCCACGGAGGCCCCTGACAAAAAATTTCAGGGGCGACATAGTTTTAGTTGCCGCGTAGTTAAGAGGCGTCATCTGCGTCAGTGCCATGCGCATAAATCTCTTTGTTGTTTCAACTCACGCTTATATGCGGGACTATCGACATCTGGATAAATACTTCGTCTAATCCAAATCGGTTTCAACTCACAGAATGCCTGCAATGAACTGCGCTGACGTGGAATCTGCGCGCCGCCGTTCCGTAATTTTACAGTATCAGAAGCCCCTGCGGGTCGTAGGGCTCCTTCGCGCCGCAGTGCTCGACGTGGGTTCTCCAATTCTTGCCGAGGAAGTAGTAGCGCAGGCTATCGGTTTCTTTGTCTATGGCCTGTTCAAGCTGGAATTTGAGCTCTTTCCACTCCACGGGGTCGACGAGGCACTCGAAGACTGAGAACTGCACGCGCTGACCGCGGCTTTCACAGAGCTTCGCCACCTTGCGCAGCCGGCGCTGCCCGCCTTCACTCTGCGTGTTCACGTCGTAGCTGACTACCACGAGCATCATTTCGCGTTCCTCCTATTTCCAGACGAAGGGCGGATATTCCTTCATGTCGCCGCGTATGCGGCGCGCGAGAAGCATTGCCTGCATGTGCGGAACCATGCCGAGCGGCATTTTTTCTCCGGTGTACGGATGCGTTATCTCGTCCTGTTTGCGGTCGTGCCATTCCGCGAGGATTTTCTTGCGCGCGCCGTCGTCCATCGTGACCGCGCCGCTCTCGGTCGTTCTGAAATTTTCGGGCTTCACCTGCTGCTTGTTTATCATCGAGAGTACGAGCCTGTCGGCGAGCCACGGGCGGAATTCCTCCATGAGGTCGAGCGCGAGGCTGCTGCGGCCCGATCGGTCTTTGTGCAGGAAGCCGACCGCGGGGTCGAGGCCGACGCCCTCAAGCGCCGCCTCGGCGTCGTTCGCGAGCAGCGCGTAAACGAAGGATAGCATCGCGTTGACGGCGTCGAGCGGCGGGCGCTTGGTGCGCCCCGCGAATTTGAAGCCCTCCTTCTGGTGCAGTATCATGCCGTCGAAAACGTCGAAGTAGGCGCGCGCCGCCGTTCCCTCGAAGCCGCGCATCTCGTCCGTGTCGCGCGAGTCTTTTATCTGCGCCGCAAGCGCCTCGACGGTCGAGACCGCGGCGCGGAATTTCTCGACCGCCGCGCCCTCTGGCGGATGGTCGCGCATGAAGCGGCGAAGCGCGGCCTTCGTGTTCGCGAGCTTGCCGAGCAGGACGCAGCGGACTATCGAGGCGGCCTGCGCGTCGTCGTCCGCGATTCTGTACTGCCCGCGGCGCAGCAGGACGTTGCCGTGGACGGGCCCCTGCACGCGGCCGAGGAATTTTCCGTTTTCGCCGAAGAAGGCGAAGTTGACGCCATGTTCCGCGCAGTAGCCCATGAGCGGAAATGTCGCGTTCACCTGCCCAAAGCATAGTATCGATTCAAGAATGCCAATGCTAACCGCGTTCTTCTCCACTCCGTCGATTTTCACGACGACGTTGTTGTTCCTCAGCGAGAGCCACGTCCCCGGCGTCGTTATGAAAAGTGTGTTGAGCGCCTGCTTCATAGTTCGTCCTCCCCGTCCTCCGATTTTTCGGCGAGCGTCCTGTACAGCCCCGCGACGTAGCGCGCAGAACGGTCGCGCACGCCCGTCTCCTCCGGCATGCAGAATTCGTTGAGCGAGCATTTTTGCAATGGCGGCCCGCGTTGTAACGCGGAGCCGACACGCCGTCCATTATCTCGCGCGCACGGGCGCAGACAGCTTCGAGCTTCGCGCGCAGCTCCGGCGTGAATTCAATCTCCGTGCGCCGGCGCGGCTCGCCGTAGAAGAGCGCGCCTCTCGGCACGGCGGCGCCGAGCATCTCCTCAAGGCATACGGCCTGCGCGCAGAGCTGCATCTCGTCGGCGAGGTCCGGGCGTTTGCGCCCGCGCTTGTATTCGACCGGGTATGGAACCCAACGCCGCCGCCCGCCGAACGCGGCGACGCGCACGCCGCGCTCCTCGTCGTGGTGAAACTCCACCATGTCCGCCGCGCCGCGGATGCCGAGCCGCCGCGAGCAGAGCGCGAGGTCCGTCGCGAGCTTCACCTCGCCGCGGCTCTCTCGCCCTATCTTATGCACGTTCCTGTGCAGATGCCGCCCCTCGACCGTAAGCAGGTTCTCGTCCCAAAGGTTCTCAAGATAAATGAGCGCCCACTGCTTTTCGCAGAACACAAGATGCTGTAGCCCCGATATGAGAAGATAGCCGTCGTCGGGGGACATGGCGCGATACGCTAGAAGCCCTCTATAATCTCCGGCTCCAGGCCGTCGAGCGGCGCGAGCGCGTAGCTTCCGTCCTCGTTCACGCTAAGCGAGCCGTGGACTCGCGCGGAGGAGTACTGCCCGCCTTTGCAGCTGTGCTTCCACCAGAAGATGGTTTTGACGCTCATACTGCCCTCGGGACGCGCGGAAGATGCGTCGTTTTCAAACAATTTCGGCAGGACTTTTTTTGATTTCTTCGGCGTCATCGTCGCTGAAGCCCGTGAGCTCGGCAAGCTGCGGGTTCATGCTCCCGTAAAAAACGTATGTGCCGCAGTCTACGCGATGCTTCATGCCCATTGTGTCGGATGATTTCTTGCCGTCTTTCGTATCCTCGCTGTTGACGCTTTTCGTTATCTGAATGCTCGTAACGTTTATCGGGGCAACTGAAAACGCGCTGTGAATACTGACGGGGCCTCTGATGCCTATCGATACTCCGTCGGCGTCGTCCTTCTTCGACGATTTAAAAGCGAAGAGCTGGCCAAACGCACGAACGTCGAACCACTTGGCGCACGCGGCTTTTATAATTTCCTGCTTCGTCATCTTCTTATCAATGACGCTTTCCGCGCGCGCCTTGAGCGAGGTGAACTCGTCCCTCTTCCTGTCGTCGGACTGAACGAATATCCCCTGACCGTCCTCGAGCAGCCTGTCGCGCATCTTGCGCTTGATACAGACGTCCGAGACCTCGCCTATTCCGTCGTAGCCGATACGCGGCCTGTTGCCGTCGAGCGGGTCTCCGTTGGGGTTAGCGTTCTTTACCGTGAATATGACTGCAAAATCTATTTTGTTGGAAAGCGGCATGAAATTGGTCCTCCTATTTTATAGATTAAATTATCCTTGCGACTTGTCTTCAGCTTGAGGCTCCGACGCACCCGCGGCGTCCTTCGTCTTTTTCCACAGCTCGCTGCGCTGGCAGTGATAGCCGAGCAGAAATTCCGGGCTCAGCGGAGAATTGTCGTTAAAATCTTCATCCTTGAATAAGTTGTATATGCCGTCCAGCGTGCTGTTGTAGAAAGTCAGCGATTTCGGCGCTCTCGCCTGAAGCCTGCTGATATACGGGATTAGGTTTTGTTCTATCCGCATCCACGTCTCGCACGGTTTGGCGGCGAAACGCTGCATCAGCTTAATCGCGGAGGTGTCGCGGTTTTTCCCATCGCTGCTTATGCCCAGCGCGTGTCCTTCTATTTTGTCGGCGACCGCCAGCAGACGTCCGTACAGATAATCGCGCGTACACTTGCTTTCATCAAGCGACATTTTATATCCCCTTTCAATATGGCTTCCGGCGTAGAGGCCGCACGCCGCGCCCAAGAGAGCCTCACGTTCCCAAGGCTCTTTGGCCGCCGGGTTCGCGGCTTTGCGGCAAATAGCCGTCACAATATCCTTCGGCATAGGAACGCCGTCGACGATTACAGGTATCAGCCGTGAAATCGTCGCTTTCATCAGTTTGACGTTTGACTCTCCCGGACACGCCATCTTTGCGATGTCTCTCAATGCGGGAGCGCCGATGAATCGTCTTTCTTTGCCGAAATTCTGACGCCATGCGTATCTCTTGTGATAGTCCTCGACTCTGGCGAGGAAGTCGGAGCCTTTTATCTCTCTGTAGTACGTTATCGCCATCCGTCCCGTAGTAGCGGAGTCTAGCGCCATAACGACTACGTCGTCGCGGTCCTTGAGCTCTTTTTTATAGCTGCGAAGTTTTTTTACAAGTTTCAGGGCGTATTCCTCTCCGATGTCGGAGGCGCATCCCGGCGCTTCGTCGCCGAAGTCGTCAACGTCGTCCGCCATGCCGATGCCGTTCGTCGAGACGTTGATATTTGGTATCGGCGCGTTGTTCACCGCCCACGCGACGATGATCTGCGTGTCGTTCTTGAAGCTTTGCCGTCCGATGAGCCAGCGAAGCGCCGAGTGCGCTTTCTGTGTCGCCTCGTAGCTGACGGTGCATGCCTCGTCCGGAGTCAGAAAATGGCCGCGGAATGTGTAGCCGCTTCCGTCGTTCGATGAAATGAGCTTCGCTTTGTCGCCGGCGTAGCGCAGCCTCGCCGGATGGTTGGCCGCGCACGGCGCGACCTTTCCCGTCACATAGCACAGCCCCAGGCCGTCCATGCGGGACAGGAGGAATTTTATCCACGAGTTTATAAGCTCGCGGTTGTTCCATACCTTGTCTGCGCTAATATCCTGCCGCTGCACGCGCCATCTGACGAAGGCGTTTCTCGGCTCTTTCTTTGCCTCCCATTCCTCGGAGAGACCGCCGTCCGCGTCCAAATGGAATATACCCGCTTCGATTAAGTCATGGAGTACTGAACGCTTTGCGACGTAGCGCTTGACGGCTGTGAGCATCGGATGTTTTGCAAAAGCCTCCCATTCCGACAGCAAAGAAAAATATCCCTGCTGCGTTTCTCCGCCGCTTTCAAAATCGTCGAAATATGATTTCCCGCCCTTGACATAATTTTTGTAATCCCCGGCGACATATTGGATTTTGTCGCAAAGCGGATGCGGCGCTCCGCCGCTCGTCCGTCCAGCCGATTCTTCGGTCGCCGGTATCAGCGTCAGCTCCTGCGCGACGCAGCGCGCCGAAAGCAGTTCGCCGTCCCAGTTCAGCATTATTTCGATATCCGCCTGGCTTTCGACATGGCCTGGCGGGCATGGATAGGATTCAAAATCTCCGGCCGCCGCGGCTTCGTATGTCGCGTCGAGTTTTTCCATTACGCTCATAACGCCGCCACCCCGCCGTTATCGAACTCGCCTGCGCTGTAATTTAACTTGTTGACGAACCTCACCGGCTTCATCGGGCGCACAAACTTTGAAAGCAGCTTTGCCTCCGGCGCGGAAAAATCTATCTCGCCGTATCTCATCTTCGGATACCAGAAACGGCTGAAAAGCTTTTCTTCACCGGACTCCTCGGGATAAAGGAAGCTGTGGAACATGAGGCCGAAGGATATTTCGTTCGCGTCCTTGTAATGCCCCTCCGGCTCTTCGCTCCACTCTATCGGCCTGACGTAGCCCTGACACTCGCGCGTGCCGAGAAATATGTCGCGCCGCCCGCCGCGCTTCAGATATCTCTGAAGCATCTCGTAATGCTTCGCGTCGTTTCTGTCGCATTCAAGCTCGAATGCGTACTTGTTCCACTCAAAATGCGCGAGGACGTGATATTCAACGTCGAAAAGATAGTTGTAATACGCGAGCGTGTTGGGCGCCTTCCCGCCCTGGTAGTTCAGCGGCTTCATACCCTTGGTCTGAGTTCGTATCGGCTTGACGACGCGCACCTTGTCTATCTTCCAGACGAATGTCGGCTTCCAGTATATGGAACTCGCGATGCCGCGCAGCGCTTCGTACGTCGGAACGTGGTACGAGCATTTTTCGCCGCCTATTTTCGTTATTGGGTCGGTGAATAGCGCAAAGCGGCCCCATACGGCGAACGCAATCTCATTTTTCATCTGATCACCTCTGCTTTTGGGTTATATAAACGACGGACGCTACATCATATATAATCCGGCTTTGCCGGTGCGTTCCGTACTTACTCCGAAATTTTCGTTATAGAACTCTGGCAGCAGCGCCCATACGCCAGAATCGCGGCCGATTTCAATTTTGTATATTCCGCCGCTTTCATAGAGTGCATTCAACTGGTACGGATATATATTAACAGAATAACGCTGGGCGCGGCGCAACAGATTTTTTTGCATCGCCTATACTGCCGCAGAGGCCTATCGTCGCTATAATGTCAGCGCCATCTCGGTACGGCACGATCACGCCCTCCGTCGGCGCGTCTATGGCCTCGAACAGCCGCCCGGCCGTCGCGAAAGCCTGGCGCAGCGTCTGGGGGCCGCCGTGAGTCAGCCTGTTGCATGAAAGCATATTTAGCAGCGTGTCGCTTCGCTCGTCCTTCACGCGATAACGCATCTTGTCCTGCTTCGCGTAAAAGTAATATTTGAAGTAGCGCTCTATGTTCGCGAGAGACAGTATGTCCTCCTCTCCCGAAACGCATCCGGAGCGCGCTTCGTCGATGACTCTTTCGGCGCAGTTCCGTCCTTCTCTTACGTCTGCAATCATGCTGAGGTCTTCGTCGGACGGGTTGACGATGTAGACAAATCCGGCCTTCGCGAGCCCCTCTCTGTTGCATCGTCCGGCGGCCTGCACTATCGAGTCAAAGCCCGCGACCGAACGTATCACGCAGGCGAAGTCCGCGTCGACGCCTGCCTCCATGACGCTCGTCGCGACGCATATAAGAGGTTCTCGCGCCGCGAGCGCGCGGCTGATTCTATCCAGCACGTCCATGCGGTGCGCCGGACACATCCGCGCGCTCATGTGGAAGACTGCCGTGCCGCTTGTCTGAGCGCTCAGCTCCTCGCACAGTTTACGGGCCGTCGAAGTCGTGTTGACTATTACCAGCAGAGTGCCGAATTCGCGCTGTTTTTCGCGCGCCATATCCGCGAGCTCCTTCGTTGAATAGCCGCCGGGCTTCATGCGGCTGTATATCTTCACGCGTTTGAGGCTGTCGAACAGCTTTTCCGGCTCCGGCGTTATTTCCGCATCGCGCCCGTAATTCAGAGCGCCGTATTTCTTCTCCACTCCGTTGAGCAGCGGCTGAGTCGCGGTACATAAAAGCACGCTCGTCCCGCATTTTTCCACAAGAAAGTTGACTGCGGAGCAGAAGAGGTGGACAGTCTTAATCGGAAGCGTCTGTATCTCGTCAAAAATTATCACGGAGTTAGCAAGCTGGTGCATCCGCCTCGCGCGGTTCGGGCTGCGCGAGAAGATTGTTTCGAGGAACTGCACGTTTGTAGTGAAAACCACCGGTGCATCCCAGTTCTCCGAAAGTATGCGGTTTGTCGGAGTGTCGCTCGCTTCGAGAAGATTTGAATGACACTCCAGGACTATCCTGCCGCGTTCGCTTTCGTCATGCTCGAGAATTTCGCGCACGCGCCGCGCGTTTTGGTCTATTATCGTCGTGTAGGGAATTACGTAGATTATTCTCTCGATTGGATGCTCTTCGGACATCGACAGCTTCGCATGTTCGAGAGCGAAACGCAGACTGGCGAGCGTTTTTCCTCCGCCTGTCGGCACTGTCATCGTAAAAATTCCGCGCGGCCTGGCGCCCGCTTCTTTGCTCCAGTCCGAAATTTCTCTGCGGATGCGCGCGAGCGGCGTACCCGTCTCAAACTTTTGCAGATGTTCTTCAAGCCTTGCGGCAAGCGTCCCCCAATCGGCGTATCGAGACCGTTGGCGGATCGACGCGGCCTCTTCCGCACAAAAATCGGCGGTGTCGCATCTGTCCGCGTCTACAAGGCAGCTGTAAAGCATCTTTATCAGCATGCCCAGCGCGAATTCGTATCTGTCGCGCAGATTTTCCGCGCACACCGCGCTTTCCGTCTCTTTTATGCCGGCCATATAAGTTTTCAGCCGTTCGTATAAATCTTCGTCGGATAAGATTTCGCGCGCTTCGTTCAAAATGCTTTCGGGAGCATATCTCAGCGCCTCCGAAAGATGCGTCCTCGCGTCGTCCTTTGCCATTCGTTTGAGGAACAGATCCTCGCCGTCCGCAGACAGAGTGTCCGGCAATCCGCCGTGATGTCCGGCGATTATCAGCGCGAGCATTTTCGCAGTCCTCTGCTTCCATACGCTTGCGGCTCCGCATGCGCTTCTCTGGATGAACTGCGCGCCCGCGGTTGAGTGGTCGACCTTGCCTCTCGACGGGACTTCGCCGCGTCCCGCTGCACACGACGCGTCATCTTCGCAGTCACGCCCGCCGCCAAAAGGCTCGCCTCTTATATAAGCCTGGAACTCGTCGCTGTATTTAGCCAAATCGTGGAGAAGCGCAAGCAGCCTGCCCCATTCTGCGAAGCCGATGCGCCCGGCGAAATCTTCCGCGAGCTTCGCCGCGCCGCGCAAATGTTCCTCAATCGTTTGAGTACGGGCATCCTCGCTGATATGTGCGTAGCGTTCCATGGCAAAGCCTCCCTGTATGCTATTTTATCCTAATGCAATATTCATTATATCATATTATAGTATTTCTCAATATGCAGTTTGTAATCTTTGAGTATAATTGCTTGTACATAACACAGAACCGCAGGCTAAGCCCACGGCTCCTGTGCTATGTACGGCTTGCACTATGCCGTTTTGAGTTTGAACTCACGCGTCCGCGGGGGACGCGACACGCCGGACGGTCTTTCTTTGGCGCACCACATCCGTTTCAACTCACGCGTCCGCGGGGGACGCGACAAATTTGTTGCCGCCTATCAGGCAGGCGATGTCGTTTCAACTCACGCGTCCGCGGGGGACGCGACTTTCGTTTTTCTGAGAACGGCACAGGAAAGAAATTGTTTCAACTCACGCGTCCGCGGGGGACGCGACTGCTTCCCAGGCCCGTGAAAATTCAGCGTCTTTGTTTCAACTCACGCGTCCGCGGGGGACGCGACTGATGTGTAGAGACCGTCGTCGTTGACGGCGAGGTTTCAACTCACGCGTCCGCGGGGGACGCGACTGCTGACCTTGAAGCTGACACGCCTTCCG
>ENA-OQCL01001053-OQCL01001053.1-human-gut-metagenome-genome-assembly--contig:-NODE-1053-length-10943-cov-5.460337_pt1 | contig 10943 bp, 9 predicted proteins | sample MGYA00242502_ERZ504586 | MGnify/ENA primary metagenome ERZ504586 (study PRJEB26092, sample SAMD00036316) | human gut metagenome | host: Homo sapiens | study: EMG produced TPA metagenomics assembly of... | reverse complement strand
CACCGCCTGCAATACGGCGCTCGAGTGCATCAGCAAGCTGCGCGACACGGCGTCTAGCCACGACCGTATGTTCATCGTCGAGGTCATGGCCGCCACGCGGCTTCCTCGCGCTTGAAACGGCGGTGGCCTGCGGCGCTGAGTTCGTGCTTGTGCCGGAGATTCCCGCAGATATAGAAGCGATAATAAAGAAGATACATTACGCGAAGGAGCACGGTAAGACGCATTCGATAATCGTGCTCGCGGAGGGCGTCATGCCGGCGCACGAGCTCGCCGACAAGCTGAAGGGGCGCTGCGACTACGACCCGCGCATAGTCGTCCTCGGGCACATCCAGCGCGGCGGCGCGCCGTCGAGCTTCGACGCGGTGCTAGCCTCGCGCCTCGGCTACGCCGCGGTGGAATGCCTGCTCGCAGGACAGAGCGGCGTGATGGTCGGGCGCGTCAAGGGCGAGATACTGGCCTCGCCGCTCCAGAGGGCATGGGAGGAGCGCAGGCCGCTCGACCAGGACATGCTCCGCATAATGGATACACTCAGCATTTAGCGCTGGGGAAATATGGACGCCGCGCGCGTAAAGGAGGACGCAGCTGTGAACGAAGCCTTGTTTGAAAGCTTTGCGAAGGAGCTGACGGCTCTCGTCGCGCGCGACGAAGCCGGGCGCGGCGCGTCGAAGCTGAGCAGCCCGCGCGAGCTTATGCGCGCAGCATCGGCCTTCGCGCCGCTGCGTAAATTGGCGGTCGTGTCGGGGTTTTACGTCCCGGCCGCGGGCGCGCCGGAGACGGACGGCCCCGGCGGCGCGGCGATACTCGCGCGGGCCTTCCAGCGCGAGGGGCGCGAGTGCGAAATCTGGACCGACGCGCGCTGCATCGAAGTCATTGCGGAATGCGCGAAAGCGGCGGGCTGCGCGGAAAACACCGCGCGAATCGCGCCCGCGTCGCTGAAGGAGCGCGCGCCTGACGGAATCATATTCGTCGAGCGTCTCGGACGCGCAGTCGACGGGCGTTACTACAATTTCAAAAAACAGGACATAAGCGAATGGACCGCGCCTCTCGACGCGCTCGCGGACGAGGCGGCGGGCCTGGGAATTCATACTATAGGCATAGGCGACGGCGGCAACGAGGCAGGGATGGGAAATTTCTACGCCGAACTCTGCGCTCTGCTGCCGGACTACGCGGCGTGTCTCTCCGTCGTGCGCGCGGAGTTCGCGCTGACCGCGGACGTGAGCAACTGGGGCGCCTACGCGCTCACAGAGGCGCTCTCGTTCGTCTGGGGCGTCCGGCGCGGCATAGAGCCCGGCGAAGAGACGAAAATACTCGAGGCCGCGGCGCGCGCCGGCGCGGCGGACGGAATCAGCGGAAAATGCGAAACGTCGGTCGACGGCTTCTGCGCCGCGGCGCTTGAAAAGAAAATCGCCGAGCTCGACGCGCTGAGCAAAAAATACGCCGCTCTGCGCGCCGCCGGAAATTGAAAAATTTCACCGAAAAATGCACCGCCGTCTATATATTTTCCCATAAACTCATGCTAGAATAACTTTTTAGAGACTGGTGGCACAGATGGAACGAGATCACGGAAAGAGTTCTGGACGTCGGCCCCTTCTATTGCTCGGAGCGGCGGTCGTAGTCCTTGTAATATTGAGCGTTATTAGTCTTAGAACAGGTCTCCTCGGCAGCTCTTTCTCCATTGACAAAGCGGTCGTATGTATCGAACTCGACAGCAACCGGCTCCCGCACAAGGTAAGACAGACGATTCAATACGGCGTGCGCCAGGTATGTCTGTGGTTCCAATATTCCTCGGCCCCCGAGGGGAACCACCTGGAAATTTCATGGTACTACGAAGATGAAAAGGTGCTTTCCGAATCGCTGAAGCTGATGACGAAGGACGGAATGAGAGCCTTCTATCTGCTTCAGGAGGAGGGGACGCCCCTTCCCGCGGGGAAATACCGCGTCACCATTTCAAGCGCGACCAAGGTGCTGAGCAGCCTGGACTTTGAGATCATCAGAAAGAAATAAAAAGACACAACATAATTGGAGGCTATCGACTTGCCAAGAAAGAAAGCAGAATCAGACGACGAATCGACCAGCGTAAAGCGAAGAACAAGGACGAAGAGCCAAGCCGTCGAAGAGACGGCGGCGGCTGAAGCGCAGGCCGCGCCCGCGGAGGTGGCGGACGGCGAAGAGACGCAGGTCAAAAAGAAAAGAAGCTACGCAAAAAAGCCGGCCGCGGCGGAGGGACGAAAGAGAGACGAAGCCGCGCGCGGAAGAAAGAAAAAAGAGAGGCCGAAGCCGCGGCCGCGCCCCGAGGCGGCGGAGGCCGAGGAGCAGAAGCCCGCGAAGCGCGGACGCCGCGTAAAGGAGGCCGAGGAGCCTCGCCAGGAAACCATCTTCGGCGCGGAAGAGGGCGGAGAAGCCCGTCCCGAAGAGCCGAAGGCCGAAGAACCGGCGGCAGCCGCACAGCCGGAAGAACCCCAAGAGCCCGCCGCAGAATACGGCGCCGCGCAGGAGCCGGAAGCGGAATACGACGAAGCGCCTGCTACTGAAGAACCGTCGGAACAGTCGGCGGAGGCCGAGGCCCCGCAGCCCGAAATTCAGCGCAACGAACGCGGGCAGATACGCCACCAGCATCCCAAGCTCGGATTCAGCCAGCTCGCCGGAGAGACCCTCGCGGAGCTCAGAAAAATCGCGAAGGACACCGGCGTCACCTCGATAACCACGAGAAGAAAAGACGACCTCATCAACGACATACTCAAAACGCAGGCGGAGGCGCTCGGCTACCGCTACAACGGCGGAACGCTCGAGTGCATGCCCGAGGGCTACGGCTTCCTTCGTCCGTCGGGGCTTCTGCCGAGCAGCAACGACATCTACGTCTCGGCCTCGCAGATAAGACGCTTCGGCCTGCGCAACGGCGACGTCGTCTGGGGCATCATCCGCCCGCCGAAGGACCAGGAACACTACGAAGCGCTGCTCCGCGTCGAAAACGTGAACTTCACCGACCCCGAGGAGGCGCGCAGGCGTCCGCACTTCGAAGCCCTGACGCCGATATTCCCGAACGAAAAATTGCAGCTTGAGACTGACCGCCGCCAGATAGCGACGCGCATCGTCGACATATTCGCGCCGATAGGCAAGGGTCAGCGCGCGCTCATCGTCTCGCCGCCGAAGGCAGGAAAGACGACGCTGCTCAAGAGCCTCGCCCACTCGATAACGACCAACCATCCCGAGGTCATCCTCATGGTGCTGCTCATCGACGAGCGCCCCGAGGAAGTCACCGACATGGCGCGCTCCGTCGACGGAGAAATCATCGCCTCAACCTTCGACCGCCCCGCGGAAGAGCATCTCCGCGTCGCGGGCCTCGCGCTCGAAAAGGCGAAGCGCCTCGTCGAAGTCTCGAAGGACGTCGTGCTGCTGCTCGACTCCATCACGCGCCTCGCGCGCGCCTCAAACCTCGTCGTCCCGCCCTCCGGACGCACCCTCTCCGGCGGTATGGACCCCGCGGCGCTCTACTTCCCGAAGAAATTCTTCGGCGCGGCGCGCAACATAGAGAACGGCGGAAGCCTTACGATAATCGGCACGTCGCTCGTCGAGACCGGCAGCCGCATGGACGACGTAATATATGAAGAGTTCAAGGGAACGGGCAACATGGAAGTCCATCTCTCGCGCAAGATAGCGGAGCAGAGGATATTCCCCGCGCTCGACATCACGAAGTCCGGAACGCGCAAGGAAGAGCTTATGGTGCCGGAGGCCGACCTCCAGCGCATCTGGGCGCTGCGCCGCAAGATCGCGAACATGGACGAGGCCGAGGTGCTGAATCTCATCCTCGATAAATTAAGAAATACCCCCACGAACCGCGATTTTCTTGCTACAATAAAGGTCGGTTAAAATTTTCTGCGTTCTGACACGCGGCACAGCTCATAAGAGGTGGACTGATGAAGGATAAGTCCAATATGTATAAAGCCGGATTGAGGAAAAAGATATATCTCATCGTCTTCCTGATGCTCGCCGTCGGAGGCGCGGTCGTCTGCGCGGCCGTCGCGGCCGAGCGTTCCGGTATGTACTGGATAGGGCTTGGCGGGGAGGTCTCGGCGGAGAACCCCGAGGACAACAAGGGCTTCTTCACGGTCGACGTCTCCGACTTCCTCAACACCGCCGGAACGGGCGGAGGCGAAGCCGCGGACGAGGGCTCCGAGCTCGTCCCTCTCGCGATAGGGCCGCTGCCGAGCATACCGACGCTCACCGACGAGGAGCTGAAGCTCTACGGCATCCTCTCGAAGAACGACGGAAGGATATCGGAAGAAGACAAGACCGCGCTCGACAAGGACATACATTGGACGGAAGTCGTCCTCGAACCGGGCGAAACGCTGAAATCCATATCGGAAGAATTCAATATATCCGAAGAAGACCTGCGTCAGGCCAACGGGCTGCGGAAGGGCGAGAAGCCCAACCCGTCCGAGGTGCTCTACGTGCCGGACAGCCACGACGACGTAGTCGCGACGCTGCTGTTCGTGCGCAACCTCCAGAAGGAAGAGCTAGCCTTCGCGAAGAAGGGCAAACTGCTCGAGGTTCACGAGTACGTCGTTAAAGAAGGCGACACGCTCTGGGGAATCTCCGGCAAGTTCGACCTCGACGTCGACACGCTCGTCGGATGCAACCAGCAGGTGCTTGGCGGCAGCATACACAGGCTCAAGCTCGGCATGAAGCTCCGCGTGCCTAACCAGGACGGCGTATTCGTCAAGGTCGCGAAGAACGACACGCTCGGCAAGCTCGCCGACAAGTACGGCTCGTCCTCCGACGCGGTGAAGCTCGCGAACGCTATGAAGAGCGACAAGCTCATCCTCGGCGAGGAGATATTCCTGCCCGGCGGCAAGCTCATCGCCGACACCGAGGTCCGCATAGCGTCGAAGGGACGCGGAGGCGTCCGCCGCGCCTCGGTCAAGATAACGGGCGGCTCGCGCAGCTTCCGCTGGCCGACGATGGGGCGCATATCGAGCAGCTTCGGATGGAGAAAGAGCCCGTTCGGGAAACGGCGCGTGTTCCACTCCGGCCTCGACATCGCGGCTCCGCGCGGAACGGCTATAAAGGCGCCGGCCAACGGCACGGTCGTACATTCCGGCTGGATGGGCGGCTACGGACGCACGATAGTCCTCTCGCACTCCAAGGGGCTCACGACGCTCTACGGACACTGCAGCAAGCTTCTTGTAAGAAAGGGCGCGAAAATTTCACGCGGCCAGACTATAGCCCTCGTCGGAAGCACGGGAAGGTCGACGGGGAACCATCTGCACTTTGAGGTGCGCGTCGGCGGGAAACCTAGAAACCCGCTGCAGTACCTTAGATAAATAAGATATGCCAGAAGGGGCGTTTGCAATCAATGACTAAGTATATTTTCGTCACCGGAGGAGTTGTGTCATCTCTCGGCAAGGGAATTACAGCCGCGTCGCTCGGCGTTCTTCTGAAACGCCGCGGGTATAAGGTAAGCATCATCAAGATGGATCCTTATATCAACGTAGACGCAGGAGCAATGAGCCCTTTTCAGCATGGAGAAGTATTCGTAACGTGGGACGGGGCTGAGACGGACCTCGACCTCGGCCACTACGAACGTTTCATAGACGAAACGATCAAGGGAGAAAACAGCTGCACGACGGGAAAGGTATATTCCGCCGTCATACAGCGCGAGCGCGCCGGCGGCTACAACGGCGCGACTGTGCAGGTCATACCGCACATCACGAACGAAATTCAGGACAGGATAGAGCGCGTCGGCAAGGACAAAGACATCGTCATCGCCGAGATAGGCGGAACGGTCGGAGACATCGAAGGTCTGCCCTACCTCGAAGCGATTCGCCAGTTCGCGAGCCGCGTCGGGCGTTCCAACATTCTTTACTGCCACGTCACGCTCGTCCCATACATTGCGGCGTCTGGAGAGCTCAAGACGAAGCCGACACAGCACAGCGTCAACGAGCTGCGCAGGATAGGCATCCAGCCCGACGTGATAGTCTGCCGCTCGCAGTACACGGTCGGCCCTGAGCTTCGCGAGAAGATAGGGCTCTTCTGCAGCGTCCCCGCGGATTCCGTATTCGAAGCAGTCGACTCCGACACGATATACAGAATACCGATGGTACTGCATTCGCAGAAATTCGACCACCTCGTCCTCAAGAAGCTCGGCCTGCCGACGAAGGGCTCGCCCGATATGAAGGACTGGAAGGAATTCCTGCATAAGTACGACACGCGCAAGGAAGCGCTCACCGTCGCTCTCGTCGGAAAGTACACCGAAATAAAGGACGCCTACCTCAGCGTCAACGAGGCCGTCCTGCACGCCGGCATAGCGAACGGCGTCAAGGTCAACATCTTCCCCGTCGAAGCGGAAGACTTGGAGACCGGGAACGTTGCCGAGATACTCGGAAAGGCCGACGCAATACTCGTTCCCGGCGGCTTCGGACAGCGCGGCGTCGAAGGCAAGATAGTCGCCGCGAGATACGCGCGCGAGAACGGCGTGCCCTACCTCGGCCTCTGCCTCGGAATGCAGGTCGCAGTCATAGAGTTCGCGCGCAGCGTCCTCGGCTTCGCCGACGCGAACAGCCTCGAGATGGACGAAAGCACGACGCACCCCGTCATACACCTTATGGAAGAACAGAAAAACGTCGCGGGCATCGGCGGCACGTCACGCCTCGGCACCTATCCGTGCGAGATAAAGCCCGGCACGAAGGCCGAGAAGATTTACGGCGCGACGCATATCGAGGAGCGCCACCGCCACCGCTTCGAGTTCAACAACGAATATATAAAGGAGTTTGAAGCCGCCGGAATGCGCGTCGCGGGCGTCTGCCCGATGGGCGGACAGGTCGAGATTATGGAGAACGACAACCACCCGTGGATGGTGGGCGTCCAGTTCCATCCCGAATTCCTCTCGCGCCCCGTGCGTCCGCATCCGCTTTTCAAGGATTTCATAGCGGCTGCTCTCGACATCAAAAAGCAGAAGGAGGCAAAAAAAGCATGAAGAAAACCACGCAGAAAATCGCCGCGCTGATAGCGGCGTTCTCCCTGACCTTCCCGGCCTATTCGTTCGCGGACGACGCGGCTCCCGAGCCTGCAAACGCGCCCGCCGCGGAGTCGGCGCAGGCCGAAACGGCCGAGGCCAAAACACCCGGCCCCGCCGTCATCTCCACCGGGACGGCCAATACGATAATCAAGCCGGATAAATCCGCTCCGGCATTTGAAATGCTCGAGAGGATAGAGACCATCATCTACGGAAGCAAGCGTGAGGGCGGCCTCCTCAACAGGCTCAACGACGTCGAGAGGACCATCTTCGGGCGCGAGCTGCCAGGAAGCCTCACCGAGCGCCAGACGGCGCTTATAGACTTCCTTGAAAGAGGAACGGACACGCAGCCGTCGGTTCTCTTCAAGCTCTCCGTCGCGGAATGGGGCGTAAGCCAGGAGATACATCCGACCTGGCCGCTTACGAGACGCATCGACGCCATGGAGGCGATACTCGAGGGAGCCAACCAGCCCGGACCGCTCGTCTCGCGCCTCGAGCGCCTGCTTATGAAGCTGCTCCCAGAGGGCATCATGGCGACGCAGTTCGAGCTGCCGAAGGAGACCATAGTTAAAGGAATACTCCGCGACACGCTCACCGTCAGAAACGTCAAGGTAGGCGACATAATCATCCTCGCGCTGAACGAGCAGATTATGGTAGGCGACATGCTCGTCGCGCCGAAGGGCAGCCGCGTCTTCGCGCACATCACGACTGTGAAGCCGCCGCGCAGCTTCGGCCGCTCCTCTGTGATAGAGATGGAGATAGACGGCGTCGAGGTGCTCGGACCGTACGTTGTGCCGGTCAACATCGGCGACGCGGCTAAAAAGGCAATGGAGGCTGACAGCGCCATGATAGGCGCGGCCGGCGCGAGCCTCGCGGGCGCGGTTCTTCTCGGCCCGGTCGGACTCGCCGGCGGCTTCCTGATCCGCGGCAACGACAAGCAGCTCAAGGAAGGCACGCTCTTCTACGCGCAGACCTCTGAAGCTACGCCGATAACCGCCTATCAGATCCCCTCGCAGATATCGCCGCTCACCCAGCCGGGCGGGCTCGCTCCGCAGGGCACGCGCTCGGATCCTAATCAGTACTGAGGCAGTCCGTGCGTATTAAAAAAATTAACGAAACGTGAAGCCATCGTCCTGGCGGTGATCCTTGCGGTCGCCGTCGGGGCCTTTTTACTTGTGGCGAGACCTCCATCTCGGCGCTATGAAGAACGTGCCGCTGCCCGACATCATCGTGGAGGACATAGAGATAGAGCGCGTCGTGAACGGCAAGACGTGGATAATAATTTCGCCGCGCGCCGAGCACAAGGAAGGCGTTATATACGGGACGTCCGTCGATATAACGATTAAAGACCCCAACGGGCGCAACACGCACATCTATGCCGACGGAAGCACCTTCACGCGCGAGAACAACGATATAACCCTGACCAACGGAGACGGGACGATGACGGAGAAGGGCAAAACATACGAAATGCAGTCCGGCTTCGTCGAATACGATGCCGATACGGAGCGCTGGAACTTCTCGAAGGGCGTAACGCTGAGCTCTGAGAATATGGTGATAAGCGGGGACGCTGGCGTCTACGACACGCGCAGCGGAGACTGCTATATAACGAACGGGGGCACAGTGACTTGGACAAATTAAAAATCGGCCGCGCGCATTCCGGCACCGCGCTGCGCCTGGCCGTATGCCTTTTGCTTATATCTGTTGCCGCAGCTTTCCCCGCAGCGCCGCAGGCGCTTGCGTCGGAGCAGGACGACGGCATATTTATGCCGTGGGACGCGGGCGTCGAGCCCATGCCCTACGGCGAGCCGGAGCCGCCCGCGGCAGACGAAGCGCCGGCTGTAACGCCTGAGATGGAGACTGCTGAAACGGCGCGGCCTGCGTCCGGCGATTCCGCCCAGCAGACGGCCAAAGTTCCGAACGAAGTATTCCTCGACGCCGACGAAATCAGCTTCGACGAATACACGGGCATCGCCATAGCAGAGGGCAACGTCCGCGTGCGCAACAAGGACGTGCGCATGTTCGCCCCCTACGTCGAATACGATACGAAGTCGCACGTCGTCGACGCATACTCCGACTACCGCGAGAACGTCGTCGTCTACTCCGGCATTGAGAAATATATAGGCAAGCACCTGAAATACAACGTCGAGACGCGGCGCGGAATTTTCACGCAGGTCTCCGGCGAGTCCGGGCCGATGCACATGCGCGGCGGAAGAGTCAGATTCATGCCCGACAGCGACGCCGCCGAGCTCGGCATCATACACGCGCCGCGGCGCAGGAAAAACAGCCCGAAATCTCAGAACGTCGCCGAATGGATGGGCGTCACCTCGACCACCTGCGACTTCACCAAGCCGCACTATAAGTTCGTCACGAAGCGCGCCGTCATATTCCCCGGCAAGAAGACGGTGCTCAAGCGCCCGCGCTTCTACATCGGCGACTCTCTCGTAATTCCATATCCCTTCGACTACGTCATGACCAGCCGCAAGAGAGAGGGTATCCAGCCAATACTCAACTACGACTCCGATCTCGGAGCGGGCTTCGGACTGCGCGGCCCGCTAGACCTCGGGCAGTACGGAGAGCTCAATCTTGAGGCGATGTACTGGACGCAGGGAGAGTTCGAGACCACCATCAACTACCGCTACCGCTTCACCGACCAATTCAGCGTCTTCGCCGACATCAGGCGTCTCTACAACGACGATACGGAAGACACTCTGTGGCGTCCGTCATGGGGAATGCAGTACGAGAACGCCGGATGGCGCGCGCGGCTCTACTGGGCGCAGCGCGAGCTCGTCTCGACCGAGGTTGCGACCGACGTAACGGAAGACCGCGACGTATGGCGCGATCCGGAATTCTCGATTGCCTCGCCGTGGTTCAACGAGCCGCTGACAGGCGGAGAATTCCGCCTCTATACCGCGTGGGGCCGCTACGGCGACAACGTCACGCGCCAGGAGTGGACGGAGCGTATCGCCTACGTCGCGCAGTACCGCGGCAGGCCGCAGTGGTCGATAGGCATTTTTAAGCCCTTCTACGGCGCGAGGTACAGATACTTCGACTACTACAACGAGGACAGGAACCAGAAGGCGACCGACGCCTGGGGCGGCTTCAGCTACAAGATAGGCGCGTTCAACTTCGCGAGCTCCTATTACCGCCGTTGGGTCGAAGAGGGCAAGAGCCCGATGGCGTGGGACCGCTATACGAACAGCGAGACGTTCTTCCAGTCCGTCTCGTTCCCGCTGCCGATAGGCGCGCCGTGGGAAAGATGGACGGTCTACATCGGAGCGAACTACGATATAGAGATAGAAGACTTCTCGTCTATCTTCTATTCGCTCACCTACAACATGCACTGCATGACGTGGGAGCTCTGGTACAAGGACAAGCGCTCCGAGGACGACTACAAGATAGGGCTGACGCTCTTCATCAACGCATACCCGGACCGCAAACTCGAGATAGGCTCGAAGGACGATTAGCCTTAAGGAGGATTCTGAAGCGATGGACAAGATTGTTGTGCTGTGCGGCGGCGTAAGCCCGGAGCGCGAGGTTTCGCTCAACTCCGGCGCGGCGGTCGCTGAAGCGCTGAACAGCTGCGGCTGGGAAGCGCAGCTCTGCGACATAAAATCAATCAAAGAGTTCGTGAGGTTATGGGAAAGCTTCAACGCCTGCGGCGTCTTCATCGCACTGCACGGCGGCTGGGGAGAGAACGGCAGGATACAGACCGTGCTCGAAGCTCTCGAAATCCCGTACACCGGCTCAGGCCCGGAGGCTTCGATGATAGGCATGGACAAGCGCCTCGCGAAGACGCTCTTCGCTGAAGCGGGCGTCAAGGTCCCCGACGGCTTCACGGCGACGCGCGAGTGCGCGAACGAAGCGCTCGCCGCGGAGTATCTTAAAAAGTACGGCAAGCTCACGGTCAAGCCGAACGGCGGCGGAAGCACCG
>ENA-OQCL01001052-OQCL01001052.1-human-gut-metagenome-genome-assembly--contig:-NODE-1052-length-10957-cov-6.158079_pt1 | contig 10957 bp, 9 predicted proteins | sample MGYA00242502_ERZ504586 | MGnify/ENA primary metagenome ERZ504586 (study PRJEB26092, sample SAMD00036316) | human gut metagenome | host: Homo sapiens | study: EMG produced TPA metagenomics assembly of... | reverse complement strand
ATGCGGGAGATGACGACATCGCCAGCGAGCCCTTCTACGAGGTAGCCTGCCCCGCCTGCGGCGAGACTGTCTACGTCAGCGAGGATGATCTGGATGCAGGCGAAGCCAACTGCGCCCACTGCGGTGTAACCTTTGAGGTCGCACTGGAAGGCGAGGAGGACGAAGCCAAGGAGCAGTACGAGGTGACCTGCCCCGCCTGCGGAAAGACCGCCGTATTTGAGGAGGATGAGCTGCTGGACGGCGCACCCAAGTGCCCCAACTGCGGTGAGCCGCTGGACATTTGAAGGTGACCGAGGAGTAAACGCTTCTTCATCGCCCGTGAAAAGGCAAATTTGGAAAATCCGCAGATTTTCCAAAATTGCAATCTAAAAAAGAAATTCCTATGAATTATGGGCCCAAAGCGCACGCGAAGGCCATTCCAAATCGTCCCTGTAAAAAACGCAATGCCGGGCAGTCCGCAGACTGTCCGGCATTGTTCATTTTAATTTGATTCAGCGGGTCTCGTTGGCCTTCTGCAGCCAGATGCCGCCGATGTCCAGCGCGTTGTACAGGCCATGCTTGGTGGTCTGACGCGCTACGCGCTCCTGCGGTGCCTTGGTGGTATCGGTAGAAAGCAGCATCAGGTGCACCTTGTCGGCTACCTGCTGCTCGCCCACCGGGGTGGTGGTCAAAATCTGCAGATACAGCACATAGGGATCGGTCATGCTGCCGTAATACAGCTCGTTGTCCTTGCGGACGAGGGGCTTGCCTTTATAAGTCAGTTTCGGTGTATATGCCATCGTGAAAGCCTCCCTATCGTTTGATTCATCTTAGTATAGCACATCCTGCCTATGGGATGCAAGCGTTTGCGGCAGTGCTCTGTCAGTTTTGCACCAAAACAGCCCCGTACCGTGCAAAACCGACAGCACATTTTTTGGCAAATGGGGTTTGCTGTTGGGTGCAGTTATGCTATACTATAAGCAGAACCGCCCGTACTCCGGGCCGGAAGTGAGGGAACGACAATGGCAGATTATCAGGAATACCGGCGGCGCATCCTGCACCGGCGCTGGCGCAGGGTGTTTATCATCGTTGCTCTGCTGGCGCTTCTGGCTCTGCTGAGCGCCATCGGCATCCTGTGGAAGGTGCTGCACCGGGAGCGCGTGGATACCGCCCTGAGCCAGAACACCATTCTGCGGCAGGTGACCACGGACAACACATGGAACACGGTCAGCTATCCGCTGGCCCGGCAGCTGCGGGTGCAGACACTGGAGGACAGCACCGAGACCGCGCTGGACTTCCGCATGGCGGCGCTGCCGGCCAGTGCCCCGGTGGAAAAAAGCTGGTTTGCACAGGCCAGCTTTGTGGGCGACAGCCTGACGCAGGGCTTGCAGATCTACGATACCGGTCTGCCCGGGGCGCAGTTCTGCGCCTATAAGGGGGTAGGCCCCAACGCCTTTGTCAACGGCACCAGCTGCAAGCGGGTGGACGGCGTGACAGAGATCCCGCTGGACGCTTTGACCGCGCAGCAGCCCAAGGCCGTCTATGTGCTGCTGGGCAGCAATGTGCTGGGGCAGGACACCGACTACACCAGCTTTCTGACCTACTACCGTTTGATGCTGGATATGATCAGTCAGGCACTGCCGGATGCAAAGATCTATGTGCAGTCCATCACGCCGGTGCGGCCGGAGGTGAGCACACGGGCAAACCACGCAGGGCTGAACCGCGACCGCCTGTGCCACATTAACAACGAACTTGCCGCCATTGCACTGGAAAAGAACTGCTATTTCCTCAACCTTTGGGAGGTGCTGGCAGACGAAAATGGTGACCTGATCGAAAGCTACGCCCAGCCGGACGGCTACCATATCAAGCCGGAGGGCTACGCTGTATGGGTGGACTACCTTTGCAGCCACACTATGGAGTGAAAATACAAAAGGCGCTGTCCGCAAGGACAGCGCCTTTTGTGCTTTATCGGGCTTTTTTATCAGAACAGGCCGGTGATCTTGCCGTCGGCGTCTACATCAATGTTCACGGCGGCGGGCTTTTTGGGCAGGCCGGGCATGGTCATGATGTTGCCGCAGATGACGACCACGAAGCCTGCACCGGCGGCCAGACGCACCTCGCGCACCTCCATGGTGAAGCCGGTGGGTGCACCGGTCAGCTTGGCGTTGTCGCTGAAGCTGTACTGGGTTTTGGCGATGCAGACGGGCAGGTTGCCGTAGCCCATCTCGGTCAGCTCGGCCAGCGTCTTGCTGGCAGCGGCGCTGTAATTCACGCCATCGGCGCGGTAGATCTTGGCGGCAATGGCGTTGATCTTGTCCTTCAGGGGCATCTCCAGCGGGTAGGTGTACTGGATGGGACGATCCTCCAGAATCTCAAGCACCTTCTCAGCCAGTGCCTTGCCGCCCTCGCCGCCCTTGGCGAATACCTCGCTCAGCACGCAGGGCACGCCCTGCTCGGCGCAGACCTGCTCCACATAGGCCTGCTCCTCGGCGGTGTCGGTGGGGAAGGCGTTGATGGCAACCACTACCGGCAGACCGAAGCCGTTCTTCAGGTTGTCGATGTGACGGATCAGGTTGGAAGCACCGGCCTTGACAGCTTCGAGGTTGGGCTGGTTCAGATCGGCCTTGGCTACGCCGCCGTGGCTCTTGAGCGCGCGCACGGTAGCCACCAGCACACAGGCAGAGGGAGCAATACCGGCATAGCGGCACTTGATATTCAAGAATTTCTCCGCGCCCAGATCCGCACCAAAGCCTGCTTCGGTGATGGTGTAGTCTGCCAGCGAAAGGCTGAGCTTGGTGGCCAGCACGCTGTTGCAGCCGTGGGCAATGTTGGCAAAGGGGCCGCCGTGGATGATGGCGGGGTTGTTTTCCAGCGTCTGCACAAGGTTCGGGTCCAGTGCGTCCTTCAGCAGGGCGGTCATGGCACCGGCTGCGCCGATCTCACCGGCAGTCACCGGCTTGCCGTCGTAGGTGTAGGCGCACACGATGCGGGACAGCCGCTCTTTCAGGTCGGAGATGCTGGTGGCAAGGCAGAAGATGGCCATGACCTCGCTGGCAACGGTAATATCAAAACCGTCCTCGCGGGGGGTGCCATTCACCTTGCCGCCCAGACCGTCCACGATAAACCGCAGCTGCCGGTCGTTCATGTCCATGCAGCGCTTCCATGTAATGCGGCGGGGGTCGATATTCAGCGGGTTGCCCTGCTGGATGCTGTTGTCGATCATGGCAGCCAGCAGGTTGTTGGCGGTGCCAATGGCGTGCAGATCGCCGGTAAAGTGCAGGTTGATGTCCTCCATGGGCACCACCTGTGCGTAGCCGCCGCCGGCAGCGCCGCCCTTTACGCCGAACACGGGGCCAAGGCTGGGCTCGCGCAGGCAGAGCATGGTCTTTTTGCCCAGTGCGTTCATGGCATCGGCCAGACCTACGCTGGTGGTGGTTTTGCCCTCACCGGCAGGGGTGGGGCTGATGGCAGTGACAAGGATCAGCTTGCCCTGCTTTTTGGCGTTGTGGATCAGCCGGTGGTCGATCTTGGCCTTGTAGCGGCCATAGGGGATCACACTTTCGTCCTCCAGACCCAGCTGAGCTGCGATCTGGGTAATAGGCTTCATTTTGGCTTCCTGCGCGATCTCGATATCGGTCTTCATACAGACATCCTCCTTGATAGCAAAAAAGGACAGCTTTGCGCAGCAATTGCGCAAGGCTGCCCAGACGGTCGGCATTGACATCCCCAGCACCCCTGCACTGTGGTGCTCCACAAGGTTCCGTCAGCAGGGATGCGGTCTATGCTGTAAAGATAGCACACCACCGGGGTGTTTGTCAAGGAGGTACAGTTACAAAAATCACCCATAAATGCATAAAATTTTTTGCGTTATCCAAGGGTTTGTGCTATACTTATTCTGGGTTATTATGAAAACAACGACAGAAAGCAGGAAATCCATATATGCTGCAAAACCCTCAGTTACATTATCTGGACAACGCGGCCACCACCATCGTAGCGCCGGAGGTGGCGGACGTCATAAACAAGGCCATGCGGGAGCATTGGGCAAATCCTTCCAGCCTGTATGGCCCGGGCGCGCGCAGTGAAGAAGCCCTGAACGCCGCCCGCGCCGCCGTAGCGCGCACGCTGGGCTGCAAAAGCCGGGAGCTGTATTTTACCTCCTGCGGCAGTGAGAGCAACAATCTGGCGCTGCTGGGTGCGGTGCAGACCCGCACCTTCGGCAAGGGCATCGTGGTGTCCGGCTTCGAGCACCCCAGTGTGCAGCGCCCGCTGGAGCGGCTGGCAAAGCAGGGCTATGATGTTACCGTGGTAGCCCCCCGGGCAGACGGCACGCTGGACATTGCCGCCATGCTGGAGCGGGTGGACAAAAACACCATCCTTGTAGTCTGCATGATGGTGAACAACGAGATCGGCACCCGCAACGATGTGGAGCGCCTTGCCGCCGAGGTGAAGCGCCGCAACAGCCGCACCATCGTCCATGTGGACGCGGTGCAGGCGTGGATGCGTGTGCCCATCAAGTTGGACAACATCGATACGCTCTCGGTGAGCGGCCACAAGATCCATGCCCCCAAGGGCATTGGTGCGCTTTACCTTTCCGACCGGCTGGTGCAGGCCTTCCAGCCGCCCTATCTGGGCGGCGAGCAGGAGCGGCAGATGCGCCCCGGCACCGAAAACCTGCCCTATGCTATGGGTCTGGCCGCAGCGGCCACCCGTCTGGCAAAGACTATGAAGAGCCGGGACACCGCCATGCGTGCGCTGAACCGGCAGCTGCGGGAGGGGCTGAAAGCCTTCCCGGAGGTGGTCATCAACAGCCCGGAGAACGCTGTGCCCGAGGTGCTGAACTTCAGCGAGATGTGCATCAAGAGCGAGACGATGCTGGCTTTTCTGGCCGAGGAGCAGATCTACGTTTCCTCGGCCAGTGCCTGCGGGCGCGGTCAGCCCAGCCACACGCTGGCAGCCATGGGGCGCGACCCGCTTGCCATCGACACTGCCATCCGGGTGTCCTTCTGTGCCGATAACACCCCGGAGGATGTGGATGCTTTCCTCAACCGCTTCGAGGACGGCATGAAGCACTTGCAGAAGATCAGAAAGTAAAAACAGAAGCCGCAGAACGGCTGACAGTTTCTCTGAGGACCGTCCGCTGGGGTGGGACCCTGTTGCCCGCAGGGCAATAGGGCGGGCGATGGAATGGCCCGATTCGTGTCCGAAGAGAAAGCTGTCAGCCGTTCTATGGGAAGATGCAGTTTGCCTGCGCGACCCTAATGCGTGAAAGGGTGAATGGAAAATGACCGCAGTCATTTTCCATTCATAGAGTAAAACAATTTTTCCGCTGAATATGGCCAGAGCGAAAGCGGAGGCCATTATAAATCCCACATCAGGAGATGCAACATTTATGAAGGAAATTATTATGGGCTATCAGGGCGAAATGTCCCTGAAAGGCCTCAATCGCAACCAGTTCGAAGCAGCCATGATGAAGATTCTGCGCTACCGTCTTAAGACGGTGGGCAAGTTCAAGGTGTACTGCACCCAGTCCACTTTTTATATGGAACCTGAGGAAGAGGACGTGGATATGGATCTTGCCTTTGAGCGGGTCAGCAAGGTGTTCGGCCTTGCCGCGCTCAGCCGCGCCGTGGTGTGCGAAAAGGATTTCGATACCATCTGCCAGACCGCCGAGGACTATCTGGGCAGCGCGCTGCACGGCATCCGTACCTTCAAGGTGGAAGCCCGCCGCGCCGACAAGACCTACCCCATGACCAGCCCGGAGCTGATGCGGGAGCTGGGCGCTTATCTGCTGGGCAAGCACAACTACCTGAAGGTGGATGTGCATAACCCGCAGTTCAAGGTCATTGTGGAGATTCGAGATTACGGTGCGTATATTCACGGCCCAAAAATACCGGGTGAGGGCGGTCTGCCCGTGGGCACCAGCGGCCGTGCCCTGAATATGCTCTCTGGCGGCATCGACAGCCCGGTGGCAGCTTATCGCATGGCAAAGCGCGGTCTGGCACTGGATCACATCCATTTCGCGTCCCCTCCGTATACTTCTGAGCGTGCAAAACTAAAAGTAAAGGCTCTGGCACAGCTCATCACCGTGTATACCGGCAGCGCCAACCTGTTTGTAGTGCCCTACACAAAACCCCAGGAATACATTCGGGATAATGCTCCGGATGTGCTGTTCACGGTGCTGATGCGCCGCAGCATGATGCGCATTGCAAACGTGATTGCCAAAAAGCAGGGCTGTGAAGCGCTGGTCACCGGCGAAAGTCTGGCACAGGTGGCAAGCCAGACCGTCAAGGCGCTGCAGTGCACCGATGCTGCACAGGACCTGCCCATCCTGCGCCCGCTCATCGGTATGGACAAGACCGAGATCATTGAGACCTCCCGCCATATCAATACCTTTGAGACCAGCATTCTGCCCTATGAGGACTGCTGCACCATCTTCACCCCGCCGCACCCGAAGATCCGCCCCGAGCTGGAGGAGATCCTTGCCGCCGAAGCTGCCATGCCCGGCCTTGCCGCGTTGGAAGCCGAAGCCGCAGAGCAGACCGAGCGCATCCGGGTGCGCATCACCGATCAGGTAGAATTCGAGGGTTGATTTGTCCATGACAGCAGAGATCATCAGTGTGGGTACCGAGCTGCTGCTCGGCAACATTCTTAACACCAATGCCCAGTACCTTAGCCGGGAGCTGGCCGCGCTGGGCATCACCGTCCGGCGGCAGAGCACCATCGGCGATAACCAGGACCGTCTGGCGGATTTTGTCAACGAGGCAAAGCAGCGGTGCGACCTGCTGGTGTTCACCGGCGGGCTGGGCCCCACGGCAGACGACCTGACCAAGGAGACGGTGGCCGCCTGCTTTGGCGATACCCTTACCTTTGACCCGGAGGAGTGGCAGAAGATCGTGGACTTCTTTACCCGCACCGGGCGCGAGACCACCCCCAACAACCGCAAGCAGGCCATGGTGCCGGTGCACGGGCATAAGGTGGTCAACCACCACGGCACCGCGCCGGGCGCATGGTTCGAGCAGGACGGCCGCTGTGCCGTGCTGATGCCCGGCGTGCCCCATGAGATGAAGGCCATGTGGGAGGAAAGCGTACGCCCACTGCTGCTGGCGCGGCAGAGCTGCGCCCTGCACAGCCTGACGCTGCGGGTGCTGGGCGGCGAGAGCAATCTGGAGTACCGGGTGCGTGCGCTGCTGGAAAACCCGAACCCCACCGCCGCCATCTACTGCAAGACCGGCGAATGCGAGATCCGCATCACCGCCCGGGCGCAGAATGACGCCGAGGCACAGACCATGTGCCGCGCCTACGCCAAAAAGTTCTATGATCTGCTGGGCGATGCGGTGTATGATGAGGATGTCGCCGGGTTGGAAGAGACGGTGGTGCATACGCTGCGGGCCAACGGCCTGACCATTGCCACCGCCGAAAGCTGCACCGGCGGCATGATCGCCCAGCGCCTGACCAGTGTGTCCGGCGCAAGCGAGGTGTTCGGCTACGGCTTTGTGACCTACTGGGAGCAGGCCAAGGCGAAGCTTGTCGGGGTGGACCCGGCGGTCATTGCGCAATATAATGTGGTGTCGGCTCCCGTGGCGGCGCAGATGGCGCTGGGCGCGGCAAAGGCCGCCGGTGCAGATATCGCGGTCAGCGTTACCGGTCTGGCAGGCCCCGGCGGCGGCGATGCCGTCCGGCCTGTGGGCACGGTGTATCTGGGCGCTGCCCGGGGAGATAAGGCGTATGTGAAGAAGTTGTTCGTCTCCCGCCCGGACCGTGCGCTCATCCGCGCCCGCGCCGCACAGACTGCGCTGGAACTGGCGCTGCGGCTGGCACAGGGCAAGACCCCTGCCGGTACGCAGGTGCTGGCCGAAAGCGCACAGCATGACCCCGCCGCCCTGACCGCCTTGGACGAGACCCTGCGGGCAGAGTAAGGGCGGCCCCTGCGGCCGCAGGGGGGATGCGTCATGACAAATAAGGAAGAGCGCCCGGCAGGCTGCGTGCTGCGGCTGTTCGGTGCACCGGAGCAGACCGTGCAAAAGGCTGTGGAAGCCCTGCCGGACACTTGGCAGGGCACGGTGCACTGCCGCAGCCGGGGCGCGGAAACGCTGGTGGCGCTGCAAAGCAGCACCCCGCAGCAGCTGCAACGGGCGGTACAACTGCTGCGGACAAGCCTTGCCCCGGCGCTGTACGGGGAAGGGGAGCAGACCCTTGCCGCTGCCGCAGTGCAGGCGCTGGAACAGCACCGCAAGCTGCTGGTGTGCAGTGATACCGCTGCAGGAGCGCTGCTGGAGACCCGGCTGGAAAACCTTCCCGGCGCGGAAAAGGTATTCGATTTTGGCGCCATGAGCTACGCCAATACCGCGCTCACCGCCCGGCTCAGCCGCAAGCTGCGCAAGGCGCCGCAGGCAGAGCCTGCCCGCACACTGGCGCGGGTGCAGGTCATGCAGAAGCTGACCGGTGCCGCGCTGACGGTGGGCTGTGTGGAACTGCCCCAAAGCCGTCTGCTGCTGGTGGGCGGTAAAAAGGGCTGCTGGCTGCGGTGCCTTGCGTCGGACGAGAACCCCGGGCTATGGCTGCTGGATATGCTGCGCCGTGCCGCCTGTGGTCTGCCGCAGGCTGGGGGCACAAACTGGCAGCCCTATGGCAGAGCCGTGCCGGATGCAGCCCTGACCCCTGCCTCCCTCACGGCGGAACAGTCTGCATCGCCGCGCCCGAAGCGCCGCAGGCTGGGCAAGGCACTGGTGGTGCTTTTGCTGCTGGCACTGGCAGCACTGGCTGCGGGCTGGTATTATACCGGCGGCGACCTTGCCGCCCTGCCCCAAAAGCTGCAAAGCCTTGGCGCAGAAAGCCTGCCCCACGCCGGGGCAAGGCTGGTGTGAACGTTGTAGCGGCTATCTTCCATAGAAAAGCAAAAACCAAGCCCGGAGGGTTCGTAAACCTTCCGGGCTTGATTTTGCGCTGGCGTCCCCGATGTGATTCGAACACACGGCCTTCCGCTTAGGAGTAGGGGCTGAAGCCATAAATCCTAGGCAAAAGTAGGTAAAACAAGTAACGTTTTATCAATTGATTTTTTGTTGCGCTGTCAATCTGAGTAAAGAACACAAACCCCGAAATAAAACGAGTAAAAGGCTTTTCATTAGCAGAAAATTAGCAGAGCTAATGAAAAGTGGAAGGTTCATTGTAAAATGCCCACCTTTCATTAGCTGGGAAGTGTACGTTTCCCTACGGATATTTGCTTGTTTAGCATTCGTAAACCAGACCATACAGCCGTAGCTGGTGTGATGGACAAATGTTTTCAATAGAAAAAGACCAGAGCTTTCTGCGAGAAAACTCTGGTCTATGTAACAGTGCGAATGGAAATGCGCATTGTCTTGTAAAAGGAAGGGGCTTATGGTATTCTTACGGGAGTAAAGGCACTGGATGCAAGGAACTTTGCGTGATTTTAGGAGTGTGCGATGGAAAAGAAATTTAATATTGTAGTCGGTGAAGATGGAACTGTAAACTCCCGGATGAGGTTCTGGAAAAACTTGAAGTCAAACCCGGAGAGGAAGTTCGATTCGAGGTGGATGACAATTTCTATGCAGTCAGGCTTCTATCGCGGATAGAAGCTGAACGCTTGGATTACTTGAATTGGATGCATAATAAACATTGCCCCTCTATTGAGGAAATGATTGCAGAATCGAGAAAACAAGCCACCCGGAACATTGTGATCTCCCGGATCCTTGATGGGATGCCGGCAGAAAAAATCGCAGAAGACTATGAAGTTTCACTCGACTATGTAAAACAGCTTGCCCATCAGCTGAAGATGGATATAGAGGAAGCTAAGGCGAAAAAACACAAAGAAACGGGATCATCATAAAACAAGCAGCGGCAGATTTCCATATACGGAAACTGCCGCTGCTTATGTATAGAGATTTATAGGTTTTTTGCAAGATTTTTAATGAGTGTAGCCATAGAGGGGTCAGCCAGCAGTTTGGCAAGAGCTGCTGCCGCATCTGTATCGACTGGGCTGGCTTTGGGAGCGGATTGCTCTGCGCGAGGGAGAACTTCAGGCTCTGCACCATGATGCTGATAGAAGAAATCGTCGAATCGCTGTGCGTTCAAACGCCGGTCATCATCCAGAATGTGTGCGTACTGCTCGGTGACCATTGAAGCCTGTGCATGACCGGAATCGCCCTGCACGGCTTTGATATCGCCGCCGTTCAGCTTGAGCTTGTATGTAATGCTGGAGTGTCGGAAGCTGTGGAAAACCACTTTGGGGAGATCGTTTTCCTCAATCAGCTGCTTCAATGCACCGTTAATGGTGGATTGTTCGGTCGGCATTCCCAGCGGGCCGGCAACCACGAGATTATAGTCTGCATACTCTGCACCCAGTGCGTCCTTTGTCATGTCCTGCTCGGCTTTATAGTGGACAAGCATTTCAGCAACTGTTTTGGGGAGAAAAATGGTTCGGATACTGCTGTCTGTTTTAGGGCTTTTCAGAACCTGGACCGTGGTGCAGCGGGAACTCAGCGAGGGAAAACGAGTGATGACATTTTTGTTTTCCAAGGCGTTTAGCTGAAGCAATTGTCTACACGCTGCAATTCCTTATTTATGTAAATGGAGGCTCGCCCAGCTTCGATGCTTTCAGGGTCAGGATATCCACGCAATCCCAAGTCAAACCGAGCAGTTCGCCAAGGCGCAGAGAACAAGAGAAGGAGAGGTTGATGCAGAGCCGGAGCCGTGGATCATCACAGACTTCTAAGGCATGGAACAGGGTCTCGGCAGTCCAGATATCACGCTTCTTTGCAGTGTATTTGGGCAAGGTGGCATAAATACAGGGATTCTTTTCCATAAGTTCCCACTTTACAGCCTGCTCAAAGGCACTTCTCAAAATTTTGTGAACCGAACGAACCGTGCCGGGAGAAACGTATTGATGCTGACGCTTTCCACACATAGGGTCAACGGCTTCGTATTTAAGCAGCCGCTGATAATATCCCTCAATTACGCGGGT
>ENA-OQCL01001051-OQCL01001051.1-human-gut-metagenome-genome-assembly--contig:-NODE-1051-length-10963-cov-1.935216_pt1 | contig 10963 bp, 15 predicted proteins | sample MGYA00242502_ERZ504586 | MGnify/ENA primary metagenome ERZ504586 (study PRJEB26092, sample SAMD00036316) | human gut metagenome | host: Homo sapiens | study: EMG produced TPA metagenomics assembly of... | reverse complement strand
GGGGAGGGGGCCAGAGCATGGGCGGCAATACAGGTAAATGTTATCATGCCGTTTCGCTTTCAGGAGGCAAGGACAGCACAGCGATGCTTCTGCTGATGATCGAACAGGATATGCCCATTGATGTGGTGCTGAACGCCGATACCGGCATGGAGTTCCCGGAGATGTATGAGCATCTTCAAAAGCTGGACGATCTGCTCTGCCGTGAGCGAGGCATCCACATCACGACCCTGCGGCACCCCAAGGGCCTTTGAATGGCTCATGTTTGAGGAACCGAAGGTAAAGCAGTCCAGCATTGAGAACCGGCAGCGGCTTGGGGTATCCCTCTATGGCAACGGCTGGCCTGGGTCCTCGCGTGCGCTGGTGTACGGGTACGTTAAAAAACGCATCTGATCCATAAAGAAGTGAACCGGCTGAAAAAATGAGCGGAACGCCCTGCACTATGTAGGAATTGCCGCCGATGAGCCGGGACGAATCAAAGACGACCAATATCCCCTGGTGGATCGGGGTATCACAGAAAGTGAAGCCCTGCGGATATGCTATGACCGGGGTTTGATTGGGGCGGTTTGTATCAGATATACAACCGCTGCTCCTGTTGGTGCTGCCCTCTCCAACGGATCGGAGAGCTGAAAAGTTACGCACCCATCACCCTGAATTGTGGGCGCGGCTCCGGGAGATGGACCGGCGAGCCATTGAGCAGTTTGGGCACACCCCTTTGGGACAATTTACAAAGAATTGGACAGTAGAGCAGTTAGAGCGGAGATTTGCCAACGAGGACAGGCAGATCTCCGTTTCTGTTAGAGAGGAGCGATAATCATGGGTAAAGGAAAAGACATGGGCGAGGAATTATCGGGTATGTTGCGAGGTGTTCCACCGCAAAACATCCTGATTGCCTTTGACGATAAGCCCGCCAAATCCCTGGCGGATCATAGTGAAAGAGCAGGAGAAAAGTCCAATCCCCAAAAGCATGGGCCGCGTCGTGACCGGGAGAGGTGACGGGATGATGGATAAAAACGAATGATCAAGAACTTTGAGATCATCCACTCGATTCAGATCGGGGCGCGGGAGCTTGTAGTGGGCGTCAGCCCGGAGCTGGAGTTTATGTGCTGCTTCTGCACACAGGATGATATTGCTGAGTATTATTCCGAGGTCATGAGCAGCAGCGAGTATCTGGAGATCATGGAGCTTTACGCAGACAGGCTGAAAGGGCAGATAGCGGCAGTTCAGGCCCAGCGTAATACCCTCCACATCCCGCTGAATATGCTGGGCCGTGAGCATTGTTTCCCGCTGCTGGACGGCGATGACATCGCCAATAAGGTAGTGGCAATCAACCCGGCTTCCCTGCGCTATGAATATCAAAGAGCGGACTGCCAGTTGATTTTAGTGACAAGAGAAAGCGGGGCACGGAGCAACCCCCGCGGCACTGCGGTCTATGGTATCAACGTATTCACAGGCCGCAGGGCTAGCCAGTGGAAACGTGGTGATATTTTAGGCGAGGTCAGGCCAGAGTGTCTACCGCAGTGGGCAAAGGGCCGCTTGCAGGTCATTCAGCGGGAACGCGCTCTGAAAAGGAGTCTATCTGATACCCGGTAAAAGAACAGTTGAAACCACATGCGCAACAGCGGCTTTCAGTGAATAAACTGGAGGCCGCTGTTTACTTAAGGGGTCTGATACAAACGAAACTTCTGATGGGCGGTTCGCCCTGTACCCATTGGAGTATCGTGCAGACTCCGAACCGGGAAACACAGCCGGAGGGCATGGGCTGGGAGTTATTCCGCAACTATTTGATTGCCAGAGAAGAGCGGCGTAAATTTTTGGAAGGAGGACTTCAAATGGACATAGATCAGGAAAAGCGTATGGCCGGAGACTATGAGATCATCCATGCGCTTCACATTGGCGACCGGGAGATCGTGCTGGGGGAAAACCCGTCAGCGCCGGAGGATGAGCAGTATGTATGCGCGTTCTGCCAGCAGCATGAGATATTCGCAAACTATACCGAGGTCATGGTCAGCGATGACTACCCGGAACTGGTAAAGCTGTTTGGGGAGCGTGTGGCGGAACAGGCGGAAAAGACCCGTATCGCCTTGAACGGCCCGAAATTCAGGGCATCCCCAATTCGGCCATCACCGCCGAGGACTGTGAACAGGTCAGTTACCAGGAGGACATCCGGGGCAAAGTCGTGGTGATCCGCCCGGAGGTGCTGCGCCGGGAATACCGCCACGCCACCTGCCAGCTCCAGTTGTGTACCAGCGGCTCCGGCGCATACCCCAACAGCCGCGGCACTGCCTGTTACTGCACAGAGCTGTATTCCGGGCAGAGGGCGCGGTTTGAGCGCAGCGACATTCTCGGCGTCATCGCCCCGGAGGACCTGCCCAAATGGGCAAAGCATTACCTGGAGCTGCGACAGGCTGAAAAGGAACGAAACTCTCGTGACAGGGAGGGCCGCTGATATGGGCAGCCGTATGAACGCCGGCTATCTTATCACCGACTCCATCCACATCGGGACCACCGAGTTCGTGCTGGGTGTGAGCATAGCGGAACGGTCCATGTTTGTGACATGGGCCTGTCAGGGAAGTGATTACTACTACTGGGGCCATTATCACTCCGATCTCCTGGCCGCTAAAAGGACCTTCTGGAACGGGCCGGGGCGGAACTGGAGTACCAGATGACAAAGCAGGAACGCTCCGGCGAACAGCCGGAGAATCGGGGAAGGAGCGTGAGCGGGAATGAGCTATGAGCCAGCCTATTCTCCCTGGGGGCTTATCCAGACCCGCAAGACCCTCTGCCCTGGTTTCTTCGATGTTTCCACAGCCAGCCATGGCGGGATCATGGTGGCGCGGGAATTTGTGGCCGGGAATTTATCACCTGCCGCCCAGCGGTACGGGTTCTGGGAAGGCGGCTATCTGTGCTTTGAGGAGGACAGCGACGCGCAGATCGTCCTCCGGGAGCTGATGACGAGCCGGGGCTTTACACCGCGCCGGTCAATAAATACTTCGGCCCCGGAGAATACAGCAAATGTATTGATGATACCATCCGAGTATGCCATCCCGACTACTGGCGGGCGCATGAGGCCGGACTGATACAGCCTGCACAGCAGCCGAAGGTAAAGGAGCGTGAGCGATAGTGGAGCTGACTTTGCGGCCTGCGACACCCACGGAACGACTATACGCCAAGCGGCAGTGTATTCCGATCATGGAGCGGTGCGGAAGTCCGGGTATCTTAGTTGCTGAATTGGACGATAGCGGCACGGCGTTTTACAGCCATTGGGACATTTGGGACCCCGCATGGAAAACACCGGAGTTCTCGGTGGAACTCGATGCCATGATTGAAATGCTCCGATCAGACCAGCGATATGGCCCTGTGCTGAAGAATATCCCCGCGATGATTGCCTACTGCCTGAACAACCAGGAAAGCCGCATCATGCAAAGCCCCGAATATCTGTTCCGCGTTGATGCCGGCTACCATGCTTATCTACTCCGTTGTACGCCATCCGAGCTGCTGGATAACGCATATATCTATGCTTACCGCCGGGACCTGCTGGAGCGGCACATGAAGGAAGCCGAAAAAGGCATCCGCTTTGTCACCACGGACGGCAAAGAGAAATTCAGGGTGTCGGATGGGGAGCAGATCCGCATTATCACAGGCGGAGATGGCACCCGTGACCGCACCGCCCGCTATATCGACGCCGGCCACATGGAACTGTCCCACGAGTGGGGCAGCACCGTTTATTCTATCCGGGAGTTTGCGGAGCGGCTGGAGCAAACAGGCGGCATGGTGATTCCCATGCGTTCCACCCTGCCGGACAAGTGTTATGCTGTGCTGCCCAGCAGTGATGAAATCATTATTGTCAAAAAGGGCGAGAGCGGCTATTACCGTACAGACAAGTACGGCCATGACCGGGCGGAGGCTCTGGAGATCGTAAGTGAGTGTAACGAGCGCGGCGGCGTGACCAAAGCGCAGACAGCGGCGATGCTGGCCGGCTCCCTGTTCGGCTGGGAGGTGCCAGCCGCCGACCCGAAAAACTATGACGAGCAGGGGCAGCCCATCAAGCCCAAGCGCCACGACCGGGGCAACGCCCGGTAGAAGGTCTATCAATATCGTATAGAGAGAAGGCGGCTATCAGTGGGAAGCTAATGGCCGCCTTCTTGTTGACAAGGAGTGTGATCGTATGGAATTGACTTTTCGCGCCGCTGCTCCAGCGGAGCGGCTTTATATCGCCAAGCAAAGCACACAGATCGAGGGCCAGACCGGGAGTGTCGGGCACCTTCAAGCGGATATGGGCGAGGACGGCAAGGGCTTCTTTCCCAAGTGGACCAGCCACCGGGAAAGCCTGGACACCGAGGACTTTCAGCAGGAGTTTGAGGAGGTTTTGGAGGCCCTGGTGGGGGACGAGCAGTACGGCGGGTTTCTAAAAAGCCGTAACGCCATGCGGGATTTCTGCCGGGGACACCAGGAGAGCGGCTACGATAGCGGCTTTGCGTTCGGCTTCCGGGCGGACACAGCACAGTATGCCTATCTGATCCGGCTGCACCCCTACAAGGGGGAGGAAAATCTGTTTCTCTACTGCTACCGCCGCGACTGGCTGGACCGGCACATGGAACAGGCTGAAAAGGGCATCCGGTTCATCGACCCGCACTACAAGGAACTGTTCCGCATCCCGGACGGTGGACAGGTCCGTATTCTCCGGGAAGGCTGCGCGTCCATCGACCGGACCTGCCGCTATATTGATGACTGCCATGTGGAGGTAGGCAACGGCTGGGACAGCCTGTTTCACATCTGCCAGTTTGCCGAGCAGATGGAACGCTGCCACAACACCGTCCTGCCACTGACACCACCCCTGCCGGAGAAGTGCTTTGCCATTTTGCCATCATCCGGCGAGCTGATCGTCATAGAGCGGTATAAGCCTGGGTATCAGGTGTCCCCTATGGCCCATTTCAAAGGGAAAAACGCCCCAGCAGACGGCGGATGTGCTCAACGGCGATATGGGCGTGACCAGGCGCAGGCGGCGGCGATGCTGGCCGGGGTGAGCCCAGGGACCTGGACTTGCCCCCTTGCCGCTGACCCGAACCGCTACAACGAGCGAGGACGGCCTGTCAAGCCCCGCCGCCACGAAAGGGGGCGGTTCACGATGACAGAGCAAAGGCACTTAATATGGAGCAACTACGATCTGGACTATGAGGACTGGAAGGGGACGATCTGGAGGAAGATCATCCGGAGCTGACCGAGGACGAGCGCATGGCCCTGATGTACGAGATCAATAACCGCTATCTGGACGATGAGCGCGTCAATCTGAACATCCAGCTTGACCAGCCCATCCTTGTGATCGCTGACCTGGGACTTTGGAATGGGCGGCGTACAGGCTATCAGGAGATCTCCAGCGGCAATATCCGGGACTGCCTTTACAGTGGCCGGGATATTGAATACGCCACATGGTATGTGGATAAGCTGGGCGACCTGCGCTGCGACGCCATACACCACGACGGTACGAACCATCTTCTTTACCGCACCTATAAGCCCGGAGCACGGGACTCACAAATTGACTTGCTGAAAGAAAAACTGTATTACGGAAAGGCTGTCCGATCCGATATAACCCGGATTACCCGCAGGCTGGGAGACGAGATCGGCAAGGTGTACGGCTGGGATTTTCCCAAGCCCCGGCAGGCCGTTTCCGTGGAAAGGTAGGACGATGATGGCACAAATACCCAACACCAAATTAGAACTACACCCCTCTATGTTTGACCTGTTGATGACTGTCCTGGCATACAACGCCGCTAACGCCCCCGTGGAGAGCGTCCGAAGCGGTGCGAAGGACTTGATGGAGAAACGTATGCGCTTTACCCGGCTCTATATGGGTAAGGGCGGCGAACAATACGCCAGTCTGCGTACGTACGAAAATGAAGCGGAAGAAATGATTTGGCAGCTCCTTTTAACCGCAGCCCTCAACTATGATGTGAGCGAGGAATATCACAAAAAGTTGAAGGTGGAAAGCAGGAGTGATCCCCAATGAAGGGCGTACCCATCGACGAGTCCCTGTGCGCGTACCTGAAGAAATACCACAAGGGGCAGGAGAACGCGGCTTCCAGCAAGGAGCTGGAGGCCGCGTTTCATGTCGGCGGGACGGAACTGCGGCGGGTGGTCAACCGCCGGCGCTGTGACGGCCACCCCATTTGCAGCGCCGATTCAGGCTACTTCTACGCGGCGCGGCGATTAGAGGTCAGGGCAACCGTCGCCCAGCTCACCGGGCGCATCTCTAAAATCGCCGCGGCAGCAAAGGGCCTGCTGCAATCTTATGAGGAAACGGAGGGATAGAGCGTGGCGAAAAAACTGGACTCTATTGTAGAGCTTGCAGCGCAAAAGACCCGCGAAATTTCCGCCAACAGCGGGAACTATATGGCGTTCCTGACTACCGCCGCCCACAACTTCAAGTACAATTTCCGCGACCAGCTTTTGATTTACGCACAGAAGCCGGACGCCACCGCCTGCGCCCAGATCGACTTCTGGAACAAGCATGGCCGCTATGTCAACCGGGGCACCAGGGGGATCGCCCTGCTGGTGGACACGGACCAGGGCTACAAGCTGCGGTATGTCTTTGATATGTCCGATACCAACAGCCGCCAGGGGCGCATGATCCCCATCTGGAAGATGGAGCCGCGGTATGAGAACGCGGTAATCGAGGCACTGGAGAACAGCTATGGCGAGTTCCCGGACCGCTCTGGTCTTGCCGCCTGCCTGCTGGAAACGGCGAAGGTCATCGTAGAGGACAACTTTGGCGACTACTTCACAGAGCTGCGGGGCGTCAAAGAGGGCAGCCTGCTAGAAGAACTGGATGACCTCAGTACCGAAACATGGTTCAGGGGCTTGGTGGAGAGCAGCGTGGCCTTTATCATGCTGACCCGGTGCGGCATCGACCCCATGGACTATTTCAGCGGCGAGGATTTCGCCCATGTCTATGACTTTGACACCCCGGAAACCCTGTCCATCCTGGGCGGCGCGGTGAGCGATATTGCGGAAATGCCCCTGCGGGAGATCGCCAGCACGGTTTTGAGCCTGTACCGGGCAGAGCAAAGGGAAAATCGCACATTTGCGCAAACTCCAAACAGGCCGTATCATGATAGCAGGACAAAACAGGAAAGGAGCATTGAACATGGAACTGACATATCGAACGGAGGGCGACTACCGTCTGCCCAATCTGGAAGCGCCGGAGGCCCCGAAGGTAGGAAAATATGGGATGCTGCGGCGCAGTTACCTTCAGACCCACAGGAACGCCTACTACACGGGGATGCTCCTCAGCGGCAGGCTGAACGCCCATCTGGAGAAGATCGACCGGCAGGCCACGGAGATGGTGGAGCAGCTGACGGCGCGGATGGCGCGGGAGCAGGGCGTGACGGAGGAGCTGAAAGCCAGCGATCAGATGAAGTGGGTGGGCCTGATGAACAACATCCGGGCAGCGGCGGAGGAAATGGCGCTGACAGAGCTAGTCTATACGGACGTGTAAGTGATCCACTGATTGCCGGGGAAGCACCCCCACAGGCCCCTGTTGACGGGACATCCGGTACTGCCGGACTTCAAAACAGCCACCACGACTTTGATGCCCGCACGGACATCCCTTACTATCATGAGGACAGCGAGAAACAGGAATTACTCCGCATCAGCGACGCCCTAAAAGACCATAGGACCGAGATCGCCGCGTTCTTTGAAGCCCATGAGGGCAGAAAAGAGCGCGGCGATTTCATTAAGGGCTTCTTTGACAGCACCTATGTGGAGAAAATTTTGAGCAATGGCCAGCGGGCCGGGTATCGGGCGTGGGACGATGTGCTGGAGCTCTGGCGCGGGGCGTATCTCTCACGCGAGAAAGAGGACTTCCTGCGCTGGCCCTCTGTTGCCGACACCATCTACGGAATGATCCTGCTGGACCAGTGGCTCGACCCGGAGGAACACCCCCTGCCCAGCGAAGCGGAACAAGTCTCTCTCATAGAACAGGCAGAAGCAGAAAAGGCTTCGGCTTTTATTTTGCCCCAGGAGGCCATTGACTATGTTCTGTGCGGAAGGTACTCACCGTCCAAACTCCGCATCTATGACCAGTATCAGAAGCAGGAAAGCAGACAGGAAAATGCCAAATTCCTGAAAGCGGAATACGGCGTAGGCTCCTATTCCAACGCTATCCCCAGCAGCGGCTTTAGGGTAGACCACGACAGCACGGGCATCACCATCTCCCGCGACTACGGCGACCCTGACGGGGAAATTCCTGCTGACTTGGGCCAAGGCGGAGAAGCGTATTGGGGGAACTGAATCGCCGCTGGACGCTACCTGAACCGGGCGGAACAGGAGCAGTACGCCGCTTACCGGGAGCAGACGGCAGTTCGAGAGGCCCGCAGTAAAATCCACGATGATTTTACGGCATTGTCTGTGATTATAAAGCGTTGTGTCGGAGAGCAAAATTACGGACAAAACCCCGGACCGCTGGTATCTGGTGTCCTGTGCTACCGCGTTCTGAATGGTGACAAAAAAATGTATGCCCGCACCGGAGAGGGCGACTTCATCCTCCCCATGATGCAGGATGCCTTGCGGACCATCATGGAGGCAGCTCCGCAGCTGGCGGGACGCTGTGAGGCTATGCTTGCCGCACTGGACGGCCCCCTTGCCGCGCTGCTGGACCCCAGCTATGACGAGTTGAACCCGCCGAAAAAGGAATACCGCCTTACTCTGGGCGACACGGTGTACCTGGGGGCGCAGGAGTATGAGCTGCTGGCCTATGACGAGCAGACCGCCCGGCTCTATGACCCGACCTTTCCTATTTCAATAAGGAACTGCCCCGTGAGGAATTTGACCGCCTGCTGGCGGAGAACCCGCTGAACGACAAACTGCTTCAGGTGGCGGAGGATGCGGCATCCGTGGCTGACGTCGGAGAACCGGACGCCGGGGAACCGCTGGACGCCCCGCTGCCCGTGGGCCGGATTGACTTCCTGGGCACGAACGGCAGCGTGGGCGAGAGCGTGGAGTACACCGGCGCAGAGGAATTTGTGGCGGCAATCAAGGAAGAAAACCATGTCGGCGCGCCCATGCAGATCGTCCTCTACCGGGACGGCCAGGGCCAGACCATCTCCCAGGACTTCCTTGCCGAGTTGGACCCGCCGCCCCAGGGCTTTGAGGTCATTGACATGGCGCAGGCGCAGTTGGAGCGGGCAAAATGGCTCATCAACGCCTACTGCATGGAAGTCTTTGAGCAGGAGGCCGATTTCTCCGCCCTCTCTCATGTCCCCCTGGCGTTCAGCTCCACCAGCGACAGCGCCCACACCGTGGAGATCAGCGCCGATCTGGTATCCTTCCGCCTGTCCTATCTGGTGGACGGTGCGGAAGCAACATCCATCCAATGCGCCGGCTTTCCGTGACCTGAATGAATTTCTCGCCAACCTGGATTTTGACGAGATGGTGGCCTTCGCGGAGGAGGAGTACAACAAACAGCAGACACAGAAAAGCAGACGGAAGTGCAGCAGACAGAGGATGATCCTTTCCCGGAGATAGATCCCGCCGCCATCCGCAGAACCCTCGCAGAAAGAGACATTGTGGATGGAAAGTCATTAACCCGGATAAGCGGAATGCCGCCCCCTTTATTCAGCAAGTCATGGCCGATGTGGAACAGGCTACCGCCCGTGTGCCACAGTCTGATGAACGCTTTTCCCCCATCGAAGTTGAGAACGGCTACGCTGTGTGGGACAACATTCGAGATGAGATTTATGTAGATGATGAGGGCGTCAGTGAAGAATTTACCAGCCGGTGGCAGGCGGAGGAATACGCCCGCCAGTTGAAGCATGTAAAACCCTCGCCCAGTATTATGGGGAGGGCGAAACCATCCTGATCCGGCAGTACCCCAACGGCCAGTATTATGTCCAATACTGCTATGACGATCAGGATAACACGGTGTATGCGACGGCGGGCGGCTTTGATACCTTTGAGCAGGCCGAAGCAGCACTTTATACCCATCGTCCCCAGGCAAAAAAGGCCCCATCGCCGCCCAGGACCTCGCATACCGGCAGGCCGCGGAATATTGGTCCGGCGACGAGCATCTTGTGATCTTTCAGGAACCGAACGGGACCTTCTGCAATCAGTACGGCTTCATTTCCGGTAGGGTGACGCCCACGACCGGGAGCTTTGCCACACTGGAGGAGGCGGAGAACCAGCTTTACGCGGACCGCCCTCTGGCCCAAAAGGTCCAGGCACAGGAGAAACCGCCCGCCCATGCCCCGGCGGACCGGGACGAAGCGGAGCACCGGTATCAGGTGCTGGTCTATCACCACCTGGAAAACGGCATGGACGAGAAGCTGGAATACGCAACGCCGGAGGAAGCGGAACAGGCGGCACGGGGCTATCTGGAAGGCACGATGGAGCCAGACGGCTTTGCCTATGAGGGCGCGGCTGTCTACGACCTGCTGGAGAAGAAGTGGCTCCGCGTGATCGGGGATTTCCCTACACCGGAACCCCCCGCCGCAAAAGAGGGACAACCTCTGCCCCCGCGGGAGGATACGGAAACGGCTGCTGCGGACCGTGACCTGAACGGCAAAGAGGTGACGCTGGAGGGCCGGCGGTTTCTTGTAGAAAAGGTTGACGAGAATGGCCGGGCCTCTCTGCGTGACCTCACCTTTGAGGGGGCTGCGGGCTTCCCCATAGAGCGTGTGGAGCATATTTCCGTCATTCGGCGTCTGATGGGACCGGCTGAAAAGACAGCGGGACCGGAAAAGGGCGTGGAAAGTTCAGTGGATGGGCACGACCAGAGTGGTAAGGAGCCGCCACTGGCCCCGCCCCAGCCCCAGCGCAGGGCCAAGGTGTCCCCCTTTGTCCTCCATCCTGAAGTCCCTAATGCAGACCGGCATGAGTACCACATCACCGATGACGCCATCGGCACGGGAACGCCGGGAGAGCGGTTCAACAACAATGTCCGGGCCATCCGCCTGCTGAAAAGGCTGGAGGC
>ENA-OQCL01001050-OQCL01001050.1-human-gut-metagenome-genome-assembly--contig:-NODE-1050-length-10966-cov-1.837808_pt1 | contig 10966 bp, 13 predicted proteins | sample MGYA00242502_ERZ504586 | MGnify/ENA primary metagenome ERZ504586 (study PRJEB26092, sample SAMD00036316) | human gut metagenome | host: Homo sapiens | study: EMG produced TPA metagenomics assembly of... | reverse complement strand
GTCATCCACCTGGGCTGCGCCGCCGGCCAGCGTATCGCTGCCGGTCTTGGCCTGGGCCGCCCCCTGGGCCAGTTGGGCCGCGCCGTCGTTCAGGGCACTCACCCCTGGGTCAGTTCCGGCGCCGATGCTCCCATCTGGTCCACGCCATCCTTCAGTTGTGCCGCCCCGTCATCCAGCTTCTTTGCACCGTCCGACAGCTGCTGCACCCCCTGGGTGTACTGGGCCAGCCCTTCGGTGAGGGTCTCGCTGCCGCTGCGGAAGGTCAGGGTGCTGTCCGCCAGCAGCTCCAGATTTTCCCGGATGGTATTGTTGCCGTCGGCCAGCTGCCGGGTTCCATCCTGGATTTCGCCTGCGCCGTCCGCAGCCTCCTGCATGCCGTCCCCCACCTGGGCGAGCTGATCGAACATGGTTTCGGCGTAGGTTTTGGTCACCTCTTCCCGAACCCCGCCTGGATCTCTTTCATGGCGGTTTCGCTCAGTTTGGAGGCGATGTAGTTGGTACCCGGGTTGGTTTCGTATTCCAGTTCCATCTCCCGGGGCTGCTCATCGGTCAGCGTCGCCGCGTTGGATGAAAAATCCTGCGGAATGGTGATCACCATGTAATAGGTTCCATCCGCAAGGCCCTGGGCCGCATCGTCCGCATCCGTCAGCCGGAAGTCAAGCGAGGCATCCTCCTGCAAATTTTCCACCAGTTGGCCGCCCACATTCAGTGTTTTTCCTTCATATTCCACCGGCTGATCCTGATTGACCAGCGCCACCGGCAGATTTTCCACGCTGCCATAGGGGTCCCACATGGAACCGAGAAACAGGGTGGTGTAGATCGTGGGGATGGCGATGACGGCCAGCACCACCACGAGCATCAGCCTGTTGCTCAGCAGCTTTTTCCATTCACCTTTCAGCATAGAACGAAAAAATCGCTTCCTTTCCTCTGTCTGCGCAAGAAGCAAGACATTGTGTTGTTTATTCGTCGCTGTATTGCTTTTTGCTGCATCGAGAATTATACTAAACAGGAGGAAGGGACTCAACCGACAATTTCGCATCGCCGTGACCAGTAATCGACATTATGTTGTATGATGTTGAACAGTCACAAATAATTTACAAACGGGAGGAAGGGCTTCCATGGAAAAGAAGTCGGACCGGCGCATCCGCCGCACCAAGGCGCTGCTGCGGCATGGTCTTGCCCAGCTGATGTCCGAGAAAAGTGTCAACGAGGTGACCGTCAAAGAGCTGGTGGACCTGGTGGACATCAACCGTTCCACCTTCTATCTGCACTACACCGACATCTACAATATGCTGGAAAGCGTGGAGGACGAGTTGTTCGATGAAATCCTGCACACCATCCGGACCCATCCGGTCAGTCCATTCAACAAAGACAGTTTTCCTTTCATCGAGGATATCTTTGCCATTCTGTTCGACAACCGGGAAATCTGTGCCGCCCTGCTGGGCCCCCACGGGGACATCGGCTTTCTGCACCGCATCGAGGAGATGCTTTCTCAGTACAGCCTGGCTGCCCTGCGCGAAGCTTTTCCCGAGCGGATGGACAATCTGAAATACACCTATGCCTACTGCGTGGCCGGCGGCGTGGGCCTGATCAAAGACTGGCTGTCCCACGGATGTGAGGAAAGTCCCCAGCACATGGCGCAGCTCACCTTCCGCCTGGTGACCAACACCGTGAGCGATTTTTATCCCCATTCCTGACAGGTGCTGCCGGGGCATCCTGTGGTTCAGGCCGTATACAGCCAAACAATGCCATAGAAAAGGAAAAGGCCTTACATTTCCGTAAGGCTTTTTTTGGTGCGCCAGCGGGCGCGTGAAGAAAAGCAGCTCCTCGCGGAGCGTATTTAGCGACTTCCCCGCGAGGCGAATGCGAGCGTTCGCGCGATGCATGATCCCGCCCCGAAGGGGATGGCGCACTGCCCCCATTCCTCCATCCGGGCTCCACCGGGACCCGCGCACTTTCCAACAGTCCGCAGGACTGTTGGAACCGGCCGGGACGCTGACCGGCCGGACGTGCTGTTCTCATCCCCGATGGCGCACCGGGTGCAGCTTTCCCGAAGACTGGACAAAAGAAAAACGCCCTGCTTTCCAGCAAGGCGTCTGCGTGGTGCGCCCGACTGGATTCGAACCAGCGGCCTACAGAGTCGGAGTCTGTCACTCTATCCAGCTGAGCTACGAGCGCAAATATATGTGAGAACCGCAGAAGCGGTAGTCAACCTTTTGAAAAATAGTAGTCAAACAGTAGTCAACGGCGGGGATTTTTCTTTTTCCGCCGAACCCGCAAAGCCCGATAAATACTGACTTTTTCGGAATGTCTCAACTGAATCGGCCTGAACCGTCGGAGGCTCATTTTGCTTTTGAAGGCTGTTCGCGGCCGGGCCGGAAACGGGGTCAGAGATACGCTTCGACGACCGACGCCATGTCGTTCCAACGCGCTTCCATTTCCCCGACCAGATGGAACTGGTTGCGCGCGCGGTCCAGATTGTGCTGTGGATAGGCGGTTTTGAAATAGACGTCGCCGTCGAGGTAATCCGCGAGGAAGCGGATGCCGACCTCGAGCGTCATCAGCTTTGCACCGACGGGCAGTGTGCGGATCTCCGTTTCGGTCAGGGCGCCGCCGGCCTCGCGCAGGAAGCCCGCGGTGTACGCCCGGAAGCGGTCGAGGCTGAAATGGACTTCGAAAGGTCGGTTTCGTCCTCGGCTGCCGTCGAAGCGCCCGTGCGGATGGAATCGCCGAAGTCGAAGGCGGTCAGGCCGGGCATGACCGTGTCGAGGTCGATGACGCAGACGGCGGCGCGTGCGGCGTCGAGCAGGGAATGTTGCTCATCTTCGTTGTCGTTGTTGCGTGACCGCCAGCGGCAGCCGGTCCTTTTCGAGCAGATCCATCAGGACCGCGCAGTCCGCCTTGCGGTCGTTGACGAACCGCAGCTCTGCCGTGACCTCGCGCAGGCGGCCCGCTTCGTCGCGGAGCGCGGCTTCGGCGAGCTGGCGGTAGCGCGCGGGCGTATCGTGAAAGTGCGGGATCGTCTCGTGCAGCGTGTCCGCCGGGTAATCGGCGAGCATGCGCTGGAAAGCGCCGAACGCCGCGCCGGACTTCATCAGCATCTCGTCGGAGTCGGCGGTCTCAAAGGCCGTGGTGTCCGGAATGTGCAGCGTCGCGCGCCAGTACTGGCCGCTGCTGTCCACGTAGTAGTCCGCGCCGTCCGCCGTCTTGAGGACGGTCAGCGTGCCGCGGGCGGGGTCTCCGCCCTGCGCCGCGAGCTTTGCGGCGAGAAAGCGCGTGACGCCGAGCATGTTTTCCATGATCGCGTCCGGGCGATGAAAGACAAACCCGTTGATGCGCTGCAGGATGTATGCGCCGTCGGGGCAGACGACGCGGTAGGTGTCGTTGATGTGTCCGCTGCCGAACGGGGCGATGGACAAAATTTTGCCGCCGAGGCATACGCTGCGGCGGCTTCCCGAAACAGGGGGTTCCTTGGACATGGCTTTGCGGTTCCTTTCAGGGCTGAAGCGCGGCTTCAGTTGTTGACGACGATGCGCAGGATCTCCGAGCCGCCGGCCGCGCTGCGGTTCATCGTGCCGCTCGTGCGCTCGATGATGCCGCGGACGGCCTCGAGCTGCGGGTTGTCCTCCTCCGTCTTCGGCTCCAGCAGCGAGGCGACCAAGGTGCTGACCGACTGCGCGGTCAGGGCTTTGCGCTTTCTGACCGGGGCGGGCGCGGAATAAACGGCCTCGAACGTGATGCGGTTTTCGGCCGGCATCACCGTCATGCGCACGAGCTTGTCGTCGGTCTGCGCGCAGTTCGCGCGGTCGATGGCATAGGCGAGCGTGTCGTTGAGGATGACGCAGAACTCGATGGTTTTCAGGCGCGTCGAGCCGAGCGCGACGTTGCTCTCGAGCCGGATGCCGCAGTGCTTCGCGTAGGCGGCGTTTGCGGCGACGACCGCGTTGATGTAGGGGTTCTCGCTGTACTGGTCGAGCAGCGGGTCGCGCAGGTCGCCCTCGTCGGCGATCGTGGTGCGGATGGACTCGAGGTCGCCGTGGCGCGCGGCCTCGGTGATCTCGCCGAGCACGAAGCGGTGGTGGTCGCGGGCTGTCTGCGCGTTCGTCACGTTGCCGACCATCGCGTTGAAGTAGTTGGCCTCAGCCTGCAGCAGCGCGTCCCGGAACGCGGCGGTGCAGGTGCGCTCCTTGTACTTGGCCGCGTTGTACGCCGCGCGGGCGGTGAAGGCGATGATCAGGTAGAAAAAGACCGTGAGGAAAAGCGCGGCGCGTAGGTGTGGATGCCGAACAGCCCGGTCAGGCTTCCGTTTGCGACGAGCAGGCACAGAAGCTGCGCGCAGCAAAGGCCGATGGAAAGCACCGAGAAGCCGCGGTCCGCGAAATAGTGGAAGGGCCGCACGAAGGTGATCAGCGAGAGGAAGGAGAAGAAGAGGTAGATGAGGATGCCGATCACGATGGAGAGGAAACCGCCGGTGCCGAACGGCAGCGCGCCGAGGAAATACTCGGTAAAGGCGGAGAGAAAGCTGTAGTTGCAGATCAGGAGAATCGCGACAAAGAGCTTCTGCACGATGTTGTTCGTATAGAGAAGATGGCCGCGACGAGCAGCAGAAAGACGTTGATCCCGTTGCCGATCTGCCCGGTCGCGTCGTTAAAGGCGGGGGAGAGGAACAGGTTCAGAAGCAGCGACAGCACGTAGGCCGCGCCGGAAACGATCAGGCTGGTCACCATCCGGAAGCGTCCGTTCAGGATGGCGAGAAAAAGCAAAGCGTTGCACAGGAAAAACGACGGGAAGGCAGAGCATGGTGCATTCTCCTTATCATGAAATCTCCGGATCTCGGGCGGGAGCGGCAGATACCGCTGCGCCCGCAAAAAGGCATAGAATATATATTATTATAACACAGCCTTGTGCGCCTTTCAATAAAAGAATTTCCCTATCGGTCGAAATCCGTTATTTTTTTGCAAAAGAATAAAATATACCTTGACAGGTGAGGTATATGCGTGTATTATGTATGTAAGAGATAGAGAATACTTCTCCAGACAAAAGGAAAGGAGCGGTTTGCCATGGCGATTGCAGCGGATTTGATCCGCGGGCATACGGATACGATCATTCTGGCGCAGCTCACGCACGGCGACAGCTATGGGTACAACATCAACCGCGTGATCCAGCAGATCACCGGCGGGCAGTATGAGCTCAAGGAAGCCACGCTGTACACGGCGTTTCGCCGGCTTGAGCAGAACGGGCTGATCGTCTCCTACTGGGGCGACGAAAACACGGGCGCGCGCAGGCGGTATTACTCGATCACCTCCGCGGGGCGGGCGTACTATGAGACGCTGCTTGCGGAGTGGGAGTATTCCCGGAATATCATCGAGCAGCTGATTCGGTGAGGCACATCTGCGGGCCGGCGCTGCGGCGGCCGGGGCCGGTTCCGAGAAATGAAGGAGTGAGATTCAAATGGAGTACAACATCAGGGCGTATGTCGACGAGCTCTTCCGCGACGCGCCGGACACGCAGCGCGCCTATGAGATGAAGGTGGAGCTGGTGCAGAACCTCGTGGACAAGTACAACGACCTTGTCGCCTCCGGCAAATCGGAGGAGGACGCCTACAACATCACGATTTACGGCATCGGCGACATTTCGGAGCTTCTCGAGGAGATGCGCCGGGAGGAGCCGGCGCAGCCGTTTTTCGGGCAACAGAGCGGCGGCTACTACACGGCGATGAGCTACTTCCGCCGCCGCAGCGCGGCCATGATCGCCGTCGCCGTTGCGCTGTACATCTTCAGCATCATCCCGGTCGTCGTGCTTGGCGTGCTCAGCGAGGTCGTGCACGAGGAGTATCTGGCGGCGCTCGGCGTTGCGGGTATGTTCACGTTTGCGGGCATCGCCACGGCGCTGTTGATCTGGAACGCACTGACAAAGCCGAGGCCGACGACCCGCCCGAGATCGTGGTCGACCTGTACAACCGCAAGAAGGGCGGCAGCCCCGGTGCTCAAGGCGGTGGAGTCCGGCTTCTGGATTCTGGTCGTCGCGGTGTATTTCCTGCTGAGCTTTCTGACGCACCGCTGGGACATCACCTGGCTCATCTTTCTTGTCGCGCCGGCCGCTTTGGGGCATTCTGCATGCGGCGGCCAGCCATAAGTGACCGGGAAGCGGGGGATTGTGATGAAAACACAGAAGATATTGAAAATCACGGCGCTGAGCTGCGTGGCGGTCTTTGCGCTCGGCGTGCTCATTTTCGGACTCGTGACCGGCTTCGGCATCGAGGACGTCCGGGCGCTGTTTGAAAAACCGGCGGAAAGCGGGTACGACACGCCGTACACGTATACGGAGGACCTCGATTATCTCGACGAGCTCGTGATCGACTGGCCCGGCGGGCCGGTGACGCTTTCGCTGTACGACGGCGACGTCGTGACGGTGACCGAGACGGCGCGGCGTGCGCTCGAGGAAGAGGAGAAGCTGGCGCTGGAGATCGACGGCGGCACGCTCTCGATCCGCTGGAGCAGCGCGTGGCTGCAGGCCGGCATATCGGACGACGAGGCCAAGCGGCTGGAGGTGCAGGTGCCGCAGGCGCTTGCCGAGGACCTCTCCGCCGTTTCCATTCGCACGTCTTCGGGCGACGTTTCGGCGGCCGGTTTCGCGGCGCGTGAAATTTCGCTGGAGACGGTTTCGGGCGACATCGACGCGGCGGCGCTGCGCGCCGGCCGCCTGACGCTCAACTCCACCTCCGGCGAGATCCGCGGGGAAAATCTCGAGGGCACGGAGAACGTCACGGCCGGCAATGTTTCGGGCGAGACGGCGCTCACGGGCGTGCAGGCCGGAACGCTTGCGCTCTCCTCGACCTCCGGCGCGGTCGCGGCCGACGGAACGGCCGAAACGCTGACCTGCCGCTCCGTTTCCGGCGCCGCGTCGCTGACGCTGCGGAGCTGGCCGGCCGAGGCCGAGATCTCCACGGTCAGCGGCGGCGTTGCGGTGCGCGGGCCAGCCGATGAAAGCGGTTTTGCGTGCGTGGTTTCCACGGTGTCCGGCGAAACGGACTGCGGCTTTGACGCGGCGGAGGACGGCGGCACCTACACGCTCGGCGCAGGGGAGGCGGCGCTGCGCATCTCCACAACGTCGGGCAATGTGGAGCTGGCGCCGCTGGCCTGACGGCATCCGGATATCTGAAAACAGCAAAAAATCAAAACAGAACGAACGGGGCGGCTTCCGCGCGGAGTCCGTCCCGTTCGCTTGTTTCTGTGCGACCGGCGTCACGCCTTCGGCGCGTTCTGCTTGCCGGTCACCGATTCGATTTCGATGCACCAGACCGCGGTGTAAGCGGGGCCGCTCTCGATGCACGAAATCTTTTCCGCCGGGATGCTCGGCGCGAAGCGCGCGCAGAGCAGGCGCAGCGCCCGGCGCTTTTCGTCGGCGTCCGTGATTTCCCGCGCCGTGCCGCGGACGACCGCCGAGGCGTAATACGTCGTCAGGCCCGGCTCGTCGACCGCGGCGCCGTCCACGAAGAGCGCGCAGACCTCGGGTTCTGCCGGAGCAGCTCGGCCTTGAGGCCCTCGGTGGCGGCGTGGTAGTACAGGCGGTCGCCGTCGCGCACGAGGTTCAGGGCGACGGTGTACGGCGTGCCGTCGGGCGCGCACATCGCGAGCGTGCCGAAGGTGCAGCGGTCGATCGTCTCGAGGGCCGCCTCGCGACGCATCGCGCGGTCCGCCCGGCGCATTTTGGTGTAGTCCATGGTTTGAAGCCCCTTTCCTGAAACGCCGTCGCGCCCGGGGCGGAAGGCCCTCGACCGGCGCGCAGACGCGGCGTGATTTGGTGCCTTCAGTATAGCACGGCGTGCGGCGCGGGGCAAGCGCGGCGCACATGGCGCGAACATTTTTTGTAAACAAGCGCAAAAAGTGTCGGAAAGCCCTTGTTTTCCGGGCCGGTTTAGTGTAAATTAAGGTGGAATGACATTTGTGGGATGTACAGGCGACGCCCGCCGTGTTCCAAAGGCGGAGCTGCCCGGCTGTTCGGTCGGGCGCGGAAAGGGAAGGGATTCTGAATTGGCAGAGAAAAAACAGATCCGGCTTGTGGCTTTGATTTGGACGGCACGACGCTGCACGGGCACGCGGCGCTCTCCGACCGCAACCGGCAGGCGATGGAGCAGGCCGCGGCGGCCGGGATCCTGATGGTCCCGGCGACGGGGCGCGTGAAAAAATTCATCCCGCCGTGTCTGACGGCGCTGCCGTTCATCCGCTATGCGATCACCTCAAACGGCGGCGCGGTGTGGGACCTGCACGAAAACAAACTCGTGTGCGGCAACCGGATTCCGACGGAGACCGCCCTACGCGTGCAGCGCGTCTTTGACGACTACAAGCTGTATGTGGAATATTATGTAAATGGACGCGGCGTGACGCGGCGCGGCGACCCCGAGCGGGCGGGCACGCTGTACGGCCTGCCCGAGAAGATGTTCTACTTCCTCACAAAGGACTACGCGTTTGCGGACAGCCTGTCCGGCTATCTGCGGGAGACCGGCGCCGAGCCGGAAAAGATCAATATGATGTTCATCCCGGAGCAGGTGCGGGCGGAGGTGCTCGCGCGCCTGCGGGAGATCGACGACATCGAGATCACGTATTCGAACGTCGACAACATCGAAATCAACCACAAGGGCTGCGACAAGGGCACGGCGCTGCGCGCGCTGTGCGGGGCGCTCGGCCTGGCACCCCGCGGCGACGATGGCGGTCGGCGACAACGGCAACGACATCGGCATGCTGCGCGCGGCGGGCTTTGCGGCGGTCGTCGGCAACGGCATCGATGCGGCGAAGAAGCTGGCGGACGCGGTCGTCGCGCCGTGCGCCGAGGACGGCTTGCCGAGGCGGATGGAGCGCTTCGCGCTCGGCCGCGGCGCGTGACGGTCCCTGCGGTAAAAAAACGAAAGAAGGGAAAAGGCCTGCGCACGCCGCGGGTTCGGTGAAGAAAAATAGGAAAACGAAATGTGGCTTTGATTCTGATGCGACGGCATGCGCCCGGATGGGACGGAAGCCTGCGGGAACGATACGTTTCAGATGCTGATGCGCGCGGGCGCCTCGTGCTTTCGCGCGCAGACCGTCATACCTTCGGTGACGCTGCCCTGCCATGCCTCGCTGTTCTTTTCGGTCGACCCGACGCGGCACGGCATCACGGACAACACGTGGCACCCGATGGCGCGGCCGATCGAAAGCCTTGCCGACGTCGTCAAGAAATTCGGCGGCAAAACGGCGATGTTCTACAACTGGGAGGAGCTGCGCGACCTGAACCGTCCCGGCTCGCTGGACTTCAGCCGGTTCCAGACCGAGGCGCTGCCGCTTGAGGCGGGCATCGAGAGCGAGAACGTCCTGACGGATGCGGCGATCAACTACATCACGCGCGAGCAGCCGGACTTCACGTTCCTCTACCTCGGCTATACGGACTGCGCCGGGCACGACAGCGGCTGGATGTCGCCGGAATACCTGCGCGCACTGCATAACGCGCTCGCCTGCGTGCGGCGCGTCTACGAGGCGCTGCCCGCGGGGTACAGCCTCGTGCTGACCGCCGACCACGGCGGACACGACCGCGGGCACGGCGAGGACATCCCCGAGGACCGGACGATCCCGATCGTCTTTGCCGGCGCGCCGTTTGCGGCCGGCCGCGCGCTCGAGGCGATGACCATCAAGGACATTGCGCCGACGGTGCTTCAGGTGCTCGGACTGCCGAAGCCCGCGGCCTGGGAAGGGCGGAGCATCCTGTAAGCCGCCTCACGAATTTATCCATCAATACAGAAAGGTTTTATCATCATGCTGAATGTTTCCGGTGTGGCCATCAATTTCGACGGCCAGAACCTCTTTTCGAACGTCAATCTGCAGTTCCTGCCGGGCAACTGCTACGGCATCATCGGCGCGAACGGCGCGGGCAAGTCCACGTTCCTGCGCATCCTCTCCGGCGACCTCGAGCCCTCGAAGGGCGATGTCTCGTTCGACCCGAAGTACCGCATGTCGGTGCTCAAGCAGGACCACTTCGCCTATGAGAGCCAGACGATCTTCGACACGATCATGCAGGGCAACGCGCGCCTTTTCGAGATCGCCGAGGAGAAGGAGGCGCTGTACGCCAAGCCCGACTTCAGCGAGGAGGACGGCAACCGCGCCGCCGAGCTCGAGGCTGAGTTTGCCGAGCTGAACGGCTGGGAGGCCGAAACCGAGGCCGCGAAGCTGATGCAGGGCCTCGGCCTCGACAGCCGCGACATGTACAACACGATGAGCACGCTGAACCAGACCGAAAAGGTCAAGGTGCTTCTGGCCCGCGCGCTGTTCGGCGCGCCCGACATGATTTTGCTCGACGAGCCGACGAACGGCCTCGACGCCAAGGCGATCACCTGGCTTGAGGATTTCCTCATCGAGTACGAGGGCACGGTCATCGTCGTCTCGCATGACCGCCACTTCCTCAACAACGTCTGCACGCACATCGTCGACGTCGACTACGGCAAGATCAAGATGTACGTGGGCAACTACGACTTCTGGTACGAGTCCAGCCAGCTCATCCAGCGCATGCTGCGCGACCAGAACCGCAAGGCCGAGGAGAAGATCAAGGAACTGCAGAACTTCATCCAGCGCTTTTCGGCGAACAAGTCGAAGTCGCGCCAGGCGACCTCGCGCAAGAAGCTGCTCGAGAAGATCACAGTCGAGGAGATGCCGGCGTCCTCCCGGCGCTATCCGTACGTCGGCTTCACGATGGACCGCGAGCTCGGCCGTGACGTGCTGACGGTTTCGGGCCTTTCAAAGACCATAGACGGCGTCAAGGTGCTCGACAACGTCTCCTTCATCGTCGGCCGCGAGGACAAGATCGCGTTTGTCGCCGACAACGAATTCGCCGTGCCGACGCTCTTCAAGATCCTGATGGAGGAGATGGAGCCGGACGAGGGTACGTTCAAGTGGGGCGTCTCGACGAGCCGCTCGTACTTCCCGCAGGACAACTCCGCCTATTT
>ENA-OQCL01001049-OQCL01001049.1-human-gut-metagenome-genome-assembly--contig:-NODE-1049-length-10969-cov-2.178473_pt1 | contig 10969 bp, 16 predicted proteins | sample MGYA00242502_ERZ504586 | MGnify/ENA primary metagenome ERZ504586 (study PRJEB26092, sample SAMD00036316) | human gut metagenome | host: Homo sapiens | study: EMG produced TPA metagenomics assembly of... | reverse complement strand
GAAGAGCTCTGGCAAATCCCGCTCACTGTCGTCAATATTCTGCCCCGTCTGCCCGCCGGGCGCGGCATGCATGTCGAGTATCGCGTACACCCCGTGTTTCCCGCACCAGCGGACGCAGTCGTCTATGCACCGGAGGTACCCCGGCTCCCTCAGGTGCCGGGCGTTGAACGGCAGCCTCACCGAGTTGAAACCGTTTTGGGCCGCTAGACGGATATCGGCCTCGGTTATGTAGGAGCCGTAGTACCGCTCCCAGAACGAGGCCGCGTATTCCGCGCCGCAGAGTTTTTCAATAAGGGCCTCTATGCGGCGGGGGCGGTCGCACTTCGTGTAGAACCTCCACATGTAGCCCTCGGGCAGCAGCCAGCCGCCCAGGCCGAAGCCGCGCAGCAGCACGGGGACGCCGCCCGCCGTCAGGCGGCCTTTTTCAACGTACAGCCTTTCCATGCCGTCACCCCTTTAGCGCGCCTTCGGATATGCCCCGAAGTATCTGCTTCTGGAAAAAGGCGTAGAACACGATGACGGGCAGCGCGGCTATAATAAGCGCGCTGAGTATCGCCGTCCAGTCGCTGCTGTACTGGCCGAAGAGCGTATTCGTGGAGAGCAGCAGCGTGACTCTTTATTGTCGGATATGACTATGAGCGGCAGGAGAAAGTCGTTCCACAGCCCAGAGGACGTTCGTGATGCACACCGTGGCGGTGATGGGCTTGAGAAGGGGAAAGACCATGTACCAAAAGACCTGGAACTGCCCGCAGCCGTCCATTTCGGCCGCCTCCTCGAGCTCCTGAGGTATGCCCTTGACAAAACCGTGATAGAGGAATACCGCCATGCTCACGCCCAGCCCTGCGTATACAAGCGAGAGCCCGAGCAGCGAATTTTTCAGCTTGAGGCGAGGATAACGCGGTATATGGGAATCATGATGGAGCTGAAGGGAATGAGCATGGAAAACACAAAGAGCCCGAAGATGAATTTCGACAGCCGCGTCTTGGTCCGACACAGTTTCCAGCCTGCCAGCGATGAAAAGAGTATGATGAGCGTCACGCTCACGCCGGAGAGCAGGACCGTATTCCCCAGACTGCGGAAATAGTGCATTTTGTCCAGAGTGCGGGCATAGTTTTCAAAGCTCAGCGCCTTGGGCAGTGAGAGGACGTTGGTCAGCAATTCTCCGTTGGTCTTGAAGGAGTTCATCAGCGCCAGCAGCAGCGGCGCAAGCCAGAACAGCGCGCCGATGATCAGGACGAGGTGAACCAGGACCCCGCCAAGCCTTCTTCGCCTCTTCATAGCTCCGCCTCCCTCGACTTCATCACCCGCAGCTGGATGAGGGTGATGATGAGAACAATGACAAACAAAATTGTGGACTTGGCCGTGGCGTAGCCGTAGCGTATATTGCCGCGGAAAGCCTCCTCATAGATGTTCATGGCTACGGACTGAGTGGCGCGCCCCGGCCCGCCGCCGTGACGGAGGCCTGCCATGTACGCCAGTAAGGCCGCATCCCGTCCGGGCCGCCCGCCTCTGGCGCGGGGGCGCGATTCCTGGGGCCATGCCCTGCGCCTCTCCCAGGAGGAACGGGAATGGGAGGAAATTCTGCTCCATCTGCCGAACAACGTGCGCCAGCTCTGGGACGCCCTGCGCGATACGCGCCAGCTCTGGCGCGTGCTGCATGCCTACGGCGGCCAGGACCTGCGCGTGCCCCGGCAGGAGCCGAAGCGCGACAGTCCTCTGCGCCGCCGCCTGGGCCTGCGTTGCCTGCGCAAGCTTATGGCCGCTTTCGGAGGGACGCGGGTCTATGTGCCGCGCTGCAATGCCCTGCTGGGCAAGCTGCGCCAGCGGGAGATCATTGAGGGCTTCAGCCGCCATACGGGCCACGGCCTGAGCAGCACAGCCGCCGTGGCGGCCCTGGCCCAGCGCCACGACATGTCCGACCGGCGCATCTGGCAGATCCTCAAAAAGGAAGCCTCGGCCCCGGCCAAGGCCCGTGTGCTTTACCGCTTGGGCGATTCCGCGGCCCTGGCCGGAACCGGCGCCGACGCGAAAAATGAGGACAACAGCATGTAATCATTGTCGATCTCAGGAAAAACCAACCTTAAAAAAATTTTTAAGCCCGCGATTTCGCGGGCTTTTTTTTGATTTCCGGGGAAGTCGGCCCCCCTGAAACCAGCTGACCCTCGCCGTGCAAGGCTTTGGCCTTACTGAAACCTTTCACTCTTACGCGCGCCGGACTTTTTGGCATGTTCTCCTCACGGCCGCCGGAATTCACGGCGGCAACCCAAATTCCGCTAAGGAGCGCACCATGTCCGACGCCTTTCAACTGGCCCATGCCTTCACCGCCCGCTGGGAGGGCGGCCTGTCCGATCACCCGTCCGATCCGGGCGGCATTACCAACCACGGCGTCTCCCTGCGCTGGGTACAGGATCTGGCCCGGCAGGCCCGTGAAGAGTGCCGCCGCCTGTTCCGCTCCTGCGACGGCTGCCGGGAACGCGCCACGACCCGGTGCGGCTGGCACAGCCTGGACCTGGACACGGACGGCGACGTGGACGCCGACGACATCCGGGCCTGCACCAAAGCCCAGGCCGCCGCGCTGTTCAGAACCCATTTCTGGGACAAACTGTCCTGCAAGGCCCTGCCCCTGCCGCTGGCCGTGGCCCTTTACGACGGCGCGGTGAATATGGGGCCGGCGCGCGCCGTGCGCCAGCTTCAGCAGGCCATGAACACCACGGGCGAAGCCCAGCTTGACCACTACAGCCCCATTGCCGAGGACGGGATCATGGGCCCGCGCACCCGTGAGCTGGCCGAAGCCCTGACCGGGGCTCACCTGGACTTTTACGCGGCACGGCTGAGCCTGCGCCTGCGCGAGACCTTCTACCGCGACCTGGCGGCCCGGCGGCCTTCCATGAAGGCCTTTCTGCCCGGCTGGCGCAACCGCGCGCGGGCCCTGGCGCAGTACCTGGCGGAACTGGAACGGGGGGCCGCCTGATGTGGGCTCTTCTGGGAAAACTGCTGGGCGGCGTCATCGGCGGCGTGGGCAGAATTCTGCCGGACCGCGACCGCCAGAACGAAGCTCAGAGCCGGATCAACGAAGCGGAAGTGAGCGGCGCGCCTTCCAGCCGCCTGCGGCTCTGGCGATCCTTTCTGGGCTGGATTCTGACCCTGCTCTTTGCCTGGGAAGTGGCGGGACGGCTGATCGGTGATCCCCCTGCTCTTTCCGGACTGGGGGCCGAAGCCTGCCGCCCTCGGCGCTGGATCAGATCATGGCCTTGCTGCTGGGCATGCTGGGTTTGGGGCTGTTAGAGCATTTTGCGCTTGAAAGTATCGCTTAACGGCGAAGTAAAATTCGCCTTGCGATAATTTCGCGGTGCGGATTTTCACGGAAAATTCCGCACAGAGCGTTGAGATATTTTCAATATCAAAACGCTCCAATGAAGCACTGAGTAATGGTCTTTTGCCCTTCGTCCGCAGTTCGTCGCCCCCTGGCAAAGAACAAAAATCTTCATTACCCGGTGCTTCACCAACACATTGGAGTTTTCATGCTTACCGACATCTTCACCTCTCCCGGCGCGTCACTGCTGATCCTCATCGTCCAGGGCCTGTTCGCCTGGGCGCTCTGGAGCCTGCGCCGGGCCTTTGTGCGCAACGACGACTATCTGCTCCATCTCCAGCGCGAGTCCCGGCGCGAATCGGCCACGGCCCGTCGCCTGAGCGCCCTGGAGGAACATTTGCGGCAGATGCCCGCAGGCGATGACCTGGCCGGTCTGCACGGCGAACTGGCGGCCCTGCGCGGGGAAATCCAGGCCCTCAACGCGCGCATTTCCGGCCTGGACCGCCTGCTGGAACGCCTGGAACACGGCCTGGACCGCCAGGAAGACCGCCTCCGTCTGCTGCCCGGCCCACACTGCTCCGTAGGCACGCCGCTGAGCGGGAGCGCGCGCTGATGGCTGCCAACGCCGCCGGATCCGCGCGTGCCGGGACGCCCCTGCCGAACACCTTGCCCAAGACCCTTCTGGACAGTCTGGAAAAACGCTTGGATTTGCTCAGCCGCACCCTGAATGAAGCTGAAATCGCGGACAAGAGCATTGATATCGTCAGGGAAATCAAGGAATTGCACGCAATTTTGCGTTCACTCCGGGAACTGGCGGCCCCGGCCGAACAGAGCGCCCGGCGTCTGGTGGTGGTCTGGGGCGCTTCCGCCGCCGGACCGGGCACGTTGTCCACGGCCCGCAAAGCCGCCGCGAAACCCGTAAACCTCACGAACGAGTAAGGCCATGCCCTGCGTGATCCCCTATTGCCCACGCCCGCTGCAATGGCGCTTTCACGAAGAACGCACGCGCTTCTGCGTGCTGCTCTGCCACCGCCGCTTCGGCAAAACCGTGGCCGCCGTCAACGACCTGATCCGCGAGGCCCTGCGCCGGGGACGCGAGGACTGGCGGGCCGCCTATGCCGCGCCCTTCCTGGGCCAGGCCAAGGCCGTGGCCTGGGATTACTGCAAACATTTCGCCGGAGCCGTGCCGGGCACGCGTTTTCTGGAAAGCGAGCTGACCTGCATCCTGCCCCACGGCGCGCGCATCCGCCTGCTGGGCACGGACAACGCCGAAGCCCTGCGCGGGCTCTATCTGGACGATCTGGTGCTGGATGAACCGGCGGACATGCCGCGCCGGGTCTGGAGCCAGGTGCTGCGGCCCATGCTGGCCGATCGCCGGGGCCGGGCGCTGTTCTGCGGCACGCCGCACGGCACGGACAATCTGCTCTACGACGTCTGGCAGCAGGCCGGGGCCGATAGTGACGGACAATGGTCGCGCTTCTGCTTCCCGGCCTCACAGACCGGCTACCTGCCGGAAACGGAACTGGCCGCCGCCCGCCGCGGCATGGACGAAGCCGAGTACCGGCAGGAATTTGAATGTTCTTTCGCGGCGGCCGTGCGCGGGGCTTACTATGCCGCCCTGCTGGACCAGGCCGAACGCGAGGGGCGCGTCACGCCGCTTTCCCCGGCGCCGGATCTGCCGGTGCACACGGCCTGGGACCTGGGCATGGACGACGCCACGGCCATCTGGTTCTTCCAGGTAGAGCCCTCAGGCCAGTGGCGCATGCTGGACTATTACGAGGCCAGCGGCGAGGGCCTGGCCCATTACGCCCATGTGCTGCGGCAAAAGGCCCTGCCGCCCGGCCAGGGCGAGAACGGCTTGGGGCGCGGCTTCTGCTACGGCCGGCATCTGGCCCCGCGCGATATCCGCGTGCGCGAGCTGGGCACGGGCCAAAGCCGCCTGGAAAGCGCGGGCCGCCTGGGAATTTGTTTCAGCGTGGCCCCGGCGCTCTCCCTGGCCGACGGCATCGACGCCACGCGCCGCATGCTGCCCCGTCTCTGGTTCGACGCCGCGCACTGCGCCCGGGGAGTCAAGGCCCTGCGCTCCTACCGGCGGCTCTGGAGGCCGCGCCTGGAGGTTCCGGCCTCCGGCCCCCTGCACGACTGGGCCAGCCACGCGGCCGACGCACTGCGCTACGCGGTCACGGGCTTCCGTCCGGTTCCGGATACGCGCAACGCCTCACGCCGCGCACGCACGGAATACAACTTTTTCAAGGAACCGGCGGGAGGAGGCCGCTGATGATTCCGCGCCGCCCACACGGCGCGTCACTGTCGAAAACATGCAACCAGCCAAGGAGCCTTCCATGTCTCAGAATAACGAATGCGGCTGCGGCCATCCCCAGCTCACCATGCTGCCCGTGCACGGTTTCGGCCTTGCCGTGGACGCCAGCGGCCTTGTGCCCGCGCCCGTCCCGACGCCCACCGGCCGCGAGCGCGTGGATCACGACATGCACATCTACGTCAACGGCAATCTCAGCGCATCCGGCGACGGCCTGAGCCCGGAAACAGCGGTAAAGAGCTATGAAGACGCCATTCTGGCCCTGTCGCGATATGACGGCTGTAATATGCGCGTTGCGACGATCCATTTCGCGGACCTGGATGATCCGGAGGCCGTATATCCGGACATGACTATCTCTACCCCCAACTACTACTCCACATTCCGTGCACTAACCCTCACCGGCGTCTCCCACGAAACGACCATGCTCGGTAAAGTCTATACGACTTCAGGAGCATACTGCACCCTCACCAACGCCTGTGTTTCCTATATCATGTCAACCGGATGGCTGAACATCGACGGCAAGGTCGCGCTCAAGCCGCGATTGTCCGAGAAGGCCGCGCTCCACGCCAATTGGGGTGGAAGCATTCGCTTCTTACAAGATTCCGACCTGTATCTGCATCAAGGCCAATACATGGCGGCGGTCTACAGCATTTGTGGCTACATCTCTAATTCAGCGCCCATGAAATTTCATACGCTCGGGAACGCCAGCATGGACTATGGCTTCGCACATGCCATTGGAAACGGCATTGTACGGCTCACACGGACCGTTGACTTTTCCGACTGCCATGCAGTGACCGGGCGGAAATATTACGTTGCCGAGCAAGCCAGCGTCATTACCGGGGGGCGGTGTTACCGGGCTCCCTGCCCGGCGTGACCGCGAATAAAGGCCTGTACCTCTGACACCTTTCACGGCGGGGATGAAAATTTTTCCGTCCCCGCCGAGGAGAGGGGCGAACTGCGCGCCGCGCGCGCAAAATACGGCTTCTCAGAAAGGAACGCGCTGATGGAACTGATCTACCGGCAATGCCTGGACAAGCGCGGCCGCGCGGCCCTTTTCCGACAGATGGAGGCCGAGGGCCTGCTGCCGTTCGCCATGAGCTCCCGGGCACAGCCCGACCTAGCGGACTGGCTGGCCCTGACCGCTTGCCGCGACGGCATGGTGCTGCTGTGCTGCGAGGACGAGACAGGACAAATCCTGGGCTGCGGGCTGTTCACCCGCCAGCCCTACCGCGTCTGGCATTTTGATTTCACGGCCTCCGGGCGGGCTTTTCCGTGGCCGCGCAACAGGCGCGCGGCGGTTTCGCCTGGCTGTTCAAGCATCAGGACTGCACGTCCATCATGGGCGTCTGTCCGGCGCCCAACCGCCACGCATGGCGGCTGGCCTCCGCCTGCGCTTCGCGTTCTGGCCCGCCTGCCCAAGGCCTGCTGGCACGCCCGCAAAAGGCCGCTATGTGGACGGCGTGCTGGTGCTCTGCACCAGCGCGGATTAACTTTGAGATTTTACAATCCCAAAGTTTTGAGGACGCCCGCTCCGGCAGTTAACAGCACAAGTAAATCGCGCTTATGCCTTCGCGGCGGGCGGCTGCTTCCGCAGCCTCCAGAGCAATTTCACTTTGAAATTGCTCTTAAAAAGATCTGAACATGGTCACGCAACGACATCCGGAGGTCATCATGGGATTTGGAGGAGGCGGTACGCCCAGCATTCCCGAGCCCACGCCCGCGCCCAAGCAGGAGGTGCAGAAACCCGTCACCGAAGCGGCCACGGCGGCCCGTCAGAATCAGAGGGACAAGGCGGCCAAGGCCGCGGGCATCGGCGGGTCCATCTACACCAGCCCCCTGAACCGCGCGGACAGCACGACGCGCAAAACCCTGCTGGGGCAGTAAGCCATGAGCGCATCTCCCTCCGGGCACGAAGCCGCGCCCGCAGACGCGCAACGCGGAACCGACGTGTGCGAACCGGCCCGCCGCCACCGCGCGCTGCTGCGCCGACGCGCTCCCTGGGACACGGCCTGGCAGAGTCTGGCCGACCACTTTCTGCCCACGCGCTGCCGTCTGCGCCCGGCGGACAATGACGGCGGGCAGACGGAAGAAGGCCCCATGCTCAACAGCCGCCTGGTGGACGCCACGGGCATCCTGGCCATGCGCGTGCTGGCCGCCGGTCTCCAGGGCGGCCTGACCAGCCCGGCACGCCCCTGGTTCCGCCTCTCCCTGGACGACGCGGACCTGGCCAAAAGCCGCGCCGGCCAAGCCTGGCTGGACGAGGTGGCGGCGCGCATGCACGTGGTCTTCCAGCGTTCCAATTTCTACAACGCCATGCACACCCTCTATGCGGAACTGGGCACCTTCGGCACGGCCTTTGCCTTCGAGCTGGCTGATCCGCGCTGGGGCTTCCGCTTCGTGCCGCTCTGCGCCGGGGAATACGCGCTGGACTGCAACGCCCGCCGCCGGGTGGACACGGTCTTCCGCCGCGCGTCCATGAGCCTGCGCCAGATCGAGGAAGCCTTCGGAACCGCGTCCCTGCCCGACAGCCTGCGCGAGACGGCCCGCCGCAACCCCGAAGAGCGGCGCACGGTGATCCAGGCGGTTTTTCCCCGTTCCGGCCGCGCGCCCGGGCATATGGACGCGCTCCGGATGCCCGTGGCTTCGGTGCACTGGCTGGAAGGCCGCGACGGCGGCGAGCATCTCCTGCGGGAATCCGGCTTCACGGCTTTTCCCGGCTTCGGGCCGCGCTGGGAGACGGCCGGGGGCGATGTTTACGGTCGTTCCCCGGCCATGGACGCCCTGCCCGACTGCCGCATGCTGCAACAGATGGGCATCACCACGCTCAAAAGCCATTCACAAGGCCGTGGACCCGCCCATGAGCGTCTCCGCAGGACTCAGGGCCGTGGGCCTGGATCTCACGCCCGGCGGCATCAACTACGTGGACAGCCTGCCCGGCCAGAGCCCTCTGGCGGCCACGCCCCTGCTCCAGGTCCGGCCTGATCTGGCCACGGCCCGCAAGGCCATGGAGGCCGTGCAGAACCAGATCCGCGCCGGTTTGTACAACGATCTCTTCAAATTGATCCTGGAAGGCCGCGCCCAGGTCACGGCCAGTGAAATCGCGGCCCGTGAGGAGGAAAAGCTGGTGCTCATCGGGCCGGTGCTGGAACGCCTGCACGACGAGCTCTTCATTCCGCTCATCGACCGTACCTTTGAACTCATGCGCGGCCTGGACATGTTGCCGCCCTGCCCGCCCGAACTGGCGGGCCGCCGCCTGAAGGTGGAATTCGTCTCCCTGCTGGCCCAGGCCCAGAAACTGGTGGGCGTGAGCGCGGCGGACCAGTACCTGGCCCTGACCCTCAGGGCCTCCACGGCCTGGCCCGAAGCCCTGGACAGCCTCAACGTGGATAATCTGCTGGACAATTACGCCGAAAGTCTGGGCCTGCCCGTGAGCCTGACCCGGCCGCCCGAGGAGCGGCAGAGCCTCAGGGACGCCCGCGCCCGGGCCGTTCAGGGCGAGACCCTGGGCAAACAGCTTGGGGACGCGGCGGGCCTGCTCAAAACCCTGGCCCAGAGCCCGTTGGCCCAGGCGCGGACAGACGGCGGCGACGGCAGCGTGCTGGACGGCCTGCTCAGCCTGCTGCGCCGGGTGACGGCGGGCGGTCCGGCAACAGGCGGCACGCCGACGCCGTCCGCGCCCACGGAGGAACTTCGCTGATGGACGTCTTTGCTCCCTATGAACAGGCCCCGCAACGCGAGGCCCGGCCCCAACGCCAAGGGGCGGCTGCTGGACCGGCGGCTGCGAGCCGCCGTGAACACGCTCATGGACGGACCGGACGGCCGCTGCCTGCTGCGCTGGCTGATCCAGGTCTGCCAGTGCTTCCAGGCCCTGGTCCCGTCCGGGGACGGCGACAGCCCGGAGGTCCACAGGCTTGTCTTCGCCGAAGGCCGCCGCTTTGTGGGCATGCGCCTGCTGCGGCTGTTGCAGGAGGCCGATCCCGGCCACCTGCCCCGACTTCTGCAAACCAAGGAGGACGACCATGGCATCTGAAACCGACATTCCTTTGCCCGGCTTTCTTCCGGATGAACCCACTCCCGGGCCGTCCGGGGTCGGTGCGACGGTCCCGGAGCCGGAGGAACCTTCCGGCGGGCCGGGCGCTGCGGCCTCTCCGGCGTCCTCCGAGCCGGAAGCCGCGTTCAGCGAACGCCTCATGGCCCGGCTGCGCGAGCATGAAAGCGCACAGCGCACGCGCTGGCAGAGCCAGGTTGAGCAGTGGCGGCAGGACGTGGCCGGAGATTCCGAACTGGGCGGCGACAATCTGACCGCCTCCGTGGCCCGTGCCCAGCTGGCCCTGGACCGTTTCGACCAGGACAAGAGCATCGGCCGCCTGCTGGAGCAATCCGGCTACGGCAATCACCCGGCGGTGGTCCGCTTTTTTCAACCGCATGGCCGATGCGCTCATGGAGGATACTCCTGCTTTGGGCCAGCCGGGGGGCGATATGGCCCCGCTGGAAGAGCGCATGTACGCGGGCTGGAGCTCCAGAGGCTGATCTTTGTGACGTCGGCTGCGTTAAGCGGCGCGGCCGCCTCGGTCGAGTAGGCGGCTACACTCCCTTCGGCGGCCCGTTTGCGTGCCTTGCCGGCGAACAAAAAAGTCAGCCTCTGGAACAACCGTTCAGAAAACTGACAGGCGCACCCTACAACACACATTTTCATACCAGGGAAGCGCTGATTGATGAAGATTTTTGTTCTCTGCCAAGGACGGCGAACTCCGGGCGGAGGGAGCATATTCAAACCCGACCGTCGCACGGAGTGAGGCGGACGCGGGCAGAGGACAAAAAGACCATTACGCAGCACTTCCCGAACGAGGATAGTTATGTCCAACTCTCTGGGTTTCGTGGTTTCTCTGGCTGAAATGGAGCAGTTCTATCGCGGCGGCAAGGCCGGACAGATCATCGAACTGATGAACAAGACCAACGACATCATGGACGACGTGCTCTGGATGGAGTCCAACCAGTCCGACGGCCATCTGACCCGCATCCGCACGGGCCTGCCCGAAGTCTACTGGCGGCGGCTCTATCAAGGCACGCCGCCCTCCAAGTCGCAATGGAGCCAGGTCAAGGAAGGCTGCGGCATTCTGGAGGCCATTATGGAGCTGGACGTGGAGGAAACTGCGCCTCTACGGCAGCCGGGACAAATCCTTCCGCATGAGCGAGGGGGTGGCCTTTGCCGAGGCCATGCGCCAGAAGGTGGCCGCCACCCTCTTTTACGGTCGACAGCAATCTCAAATCCCGACGAGTTCAAACGGCCTGGCCATGCGCTACCCGGCCCGCGACGCAACAACGTGCTGGACGCGGGC
>ENA-OQCL01001048-OQCL01001048.1-human-gut-metagenome-genome-assembly--contig:-NODE-1048-length-10970-cov-1.853915_pt1 | contig 10970 bp, 16 predicted proteins | sample MGYA00242502_ERZ504586 | MGnify/ENA primary metagenome ERZ504586 (study PRJEB26092, sample SAMD00036316) | human gut metagenome | host: Homo sapiens | study: EMG produced TPA metagenomics assembly of... | reverse complement strand
GTCCGCTCGAACCGCCCGAGGACAAGCCCATCGCCTACTGCGATTACTGCGGCGGCGAGATTTACGAGGGCGAGACCGTGTACAACATCGACGGGCAGCTCATCCACGAAGACTGCTTGCACGACTTCGCCGATGACTACTTCAAAGACTGCAAAGAGGAGGCTGTGAGTTATGCAGAGGCGTATTGCTGACATCAAGAAGGACATCTCCGCGCACTCTGCCCGGTCCGCTTGGGACAAGGGCGTCAAGGGCTATGCGGTAGAGCTGTTCGATGATTATTTGGACCGGTTGCACATCACCGATGATTCGGTCCGCATCGGAAAGGTCGCAGAGGCCGACCTGCTGAACGGCGCTCAGAACTGGGAGCAGTACAGCTACGGCGGCTGCGCGGAGGTCTACGACGGCGACATCTGCGAGCGGCTCTGCACCGAATCCGAGAAGAAGAAAACCCACAGCGGTGAGCTGCCACTGATGGGCGAGGATTGGCTGACGGTTCAGGCCCGCGCTCTGCGGCAAAGCCGCCAGAATCGTCATCCGCTATGCGAACAGGAGGGATTGAGGTGGAAAGACCACGGAGCTGGGTGAGCACGACGGTAACGCTCCCGCCAGAACGAGCGAACGTCTTGTGCTACGGAAAAAAAGCACAACAACATTTACTGTGCTTTCCTTCACGAAGGGGTTTGGTTCTACTTCAAAGCCACTGGCCCATTGGAGGCCATCGAGGACGAGATAACGCACTGGATGAACGTACCAGAATCACCACAGGATAGGAGGGACTAAGCCATGAGCCTGATTTCCAAAGACGCGGTGCAGGCCGCGTTTGACAACGCTGACCCTGATGTGCTGGCTGATTACGGGCCTGACTACGGGACGGAGAGTGGATTCTCCCGTAGCGCCGTGAACCGTATTCTGACCACAGCGTTTGCGTCCGAAAAGCATTTCGAGCCGGGTCAGGAAGTGTGGATTGTTGAGCGCGATGAAGATGGCGAAGCGCATGAGGTCGGTGGGTATGTGTTCCTTGCCGAAGTCGCGGGCTATGCAATCCTGTCTCCGTATGTGAACGACCACGGCGATCTGGAATACCTGCTTGACTACCACCGCCGGGACACCTGCATGGACTATGACGCCGATTTGCCGGTGGTGTATCTCGATGACTGCTATCCGTCGCAGATGGCAGCGCATCATGCACTTGATGAGGAGGTTGGAGAAGATGATTGTTGAACGGCAGTATGTAAATCCGATGGAGATGACGTTCATCGGGAAGGACGGCTCGATGGGGCTGCGCCACGGCAAGACCTACCGTGTGTTGATGTTCTGTGCGGATGGGTATGTTTGGGTGAGCTGGAATGACCGCGATGATTGCATGAAGGTCTGCCCGTACGCTTCGCTGAATACCCTGTACGCCAACTGGAAAACTCCCGCCCCTAAGCTGAGTAACGAGGGTGCCTATAAGATTATTGCCAAGCACCTCTACCGCGCTCACAGGATGTACACGGGCGGTAAAACGCTGGTTATCCTCGCGGACAGTATCGAGGAGGCAACCGAGAAAGCTCGCGCAGCATTTGGCATCTCGACCGTGATTGTGCGCCGCGTTGATGCCACCGAGGACCCGCAGGTTTACGAGGTGTGAGCTATGAAAATGACGCGAAAGGAGGCCGCGCACGTTCTCGAATGTGGAGCGTGGTGGGACCACCTGCCGGATGATATGTCTGACGCGGACATGAATCCGTTGCAAGACGCACTGGACGTTGCGCTCGCTGCCCTCCATTGTGACTGGGTAGATGCCGAGAAGCAACCGCCCACGGAGGAGGGTTCGTACCTCGTCTGCACGAAGAACGGCGCAGTGACCACCGCTCGGTATTACTCACCCTGCGCGATTAGGCCGGCAGAGTGGCAAGGCAACCGTGACGTCGCCTATTGGATGCCGATGCCAGAGCCGCCTGTGCCGATGCAGCCGCCGGCGGGTGCGGTACGTATCGCCAAGCTCGGGCGCAAGCGCAATTTTGGGTCGATGAGAACAACGACTTCGTAGCGGAGGTGAAGTGAGATGCAGAAGCAAATCGACATCTGCTCGACGTGCAGATTCGCGTCCGCAACTATACATCAGTTATCGGCAACATCCCGTGGTGCTGCGAAAAGCACTGGCACTGCAAGCCGGGAAGTCTGGCGAGCGACTATGTTCCTAAGCCGGAACCGAAATTCGATGGAGTGGAGTATCGGCGGCACACCTGCCCGCACTGTCAGCATGAGTGGTTGGAAGACCGCGACGCCTCGGATTACCCGAACTACTGCCCTGCTTGCGGTGAACCTTTGGGAAAGGAGGACTGAGTGATGAATCGCAAGACCGCTGACCGCATCATTGTCAAGAGCAATGCTCGCATGAAGATGGTTCTCGACTGGTACTATGAGAACAAGCACTGGCTTGACCGTGAGCCGTTCCTTGCGCCGATGGAATCCGGTGTGGTAGAGCTGTGTGAGGAGCAGATTGAGTTTACGTTCGAGAACACGCGCGGTGTGGTGGAGATTGCGATTTATCCCACGGTCCAGCCGAATATCCCGGCGTCTATCATCTTCGACTACATCCCGGAGCAGATGGATATTGCCAACCGCCGGGTCGCGCCGGAGCTGGTAGAGCCAAAACGGTTGGCGCTCGATCTCGTGCTCCGGTATGATAAGACGCCGGAGAAAGAGGCGCTGAAGTACCATGCGCTGATGCTGTTTATGACCTACTACCGCGAGGTGGTCGAGGTCGAGCAGCGTGTTGAGCACCGGCCAGCCAAGGCCAAGAAGAAGGGCCGAAAGGCGCGGCGGGTGCAGCCGCTCATCCGGCGATTCTACACGCTGGCTGAGTTCGATGCTGACGCCCTGCCGAAGCCTGAACAGGCCAAACGGAAGTACACCAAGCCCGAGCACGAGGTCAACGTCAGAGGCCACCTGCGCCGGTACAAGTCCGGCAAGACAGTCTGGGTCAAGCCCTCGGTTCGGTATAAGGGCAAGACCGCCCACCACAAAGAGTATGAGCTGTAAAGGAGGAGCAGCGAGATGAAAGCAACTGGACAAGTTCGTCGGATTGATGACCTCGGCAGGGTTGTTATTCCGAAAGAGGTTCGCAGGAGCCTCGGCATCCGTGAAGGCGATGCGTTTGAGATTTTTACCACGGAGGACCGGAGAGGCGTGGTCTTCCAAAAGTACAGTTTTGACACGCCGATTGCGGATGCACTGAAGTGCCTCCGTGTGGCGGTCGAAGACAGTGAGCTGTCCTGCCGCATGGAGTTTTTGCAGAGCATCACCGAGCTTGAAGCTCGGCTGAAATTGGAGGAAGAAGAATGATGGACGCGCTGAGATTTATCTTTTCGAGCTTCTGGATTTGGCTCGGGTTCACCACGCTGGTAGCTGTCGTGCTGAAGTATCTGGTGGACGCGATCAAAGCTATCCGCAACACACGGAACGTGAAGATTTACACCTTCGAGAACGGGAACCGCACCGTGGAGATTGAGAACGCGACCAAAGCAGACGTTGCCGACGCCATCTGCACATCCGAAGGTGCGTCCGACTATGAGTGATTTTTTCAGAATAATTTTCTGAAATTCACTTGACCAAACCACGATAGCGTGGTATAATGTAAGAGTAGAAACCAAACCCCAATAAAAGGATGTGAGACTGATGATTAAGAACTACGCGCCCCAGCCGTATGACGGAACGACTGCGCTTCCGCAGTATGTCACCGACGTGAGCACGTACACGCTGATTGGAGAAGTCCCCGGCGGGTATAAAATCACACTGGCCGAGCTTTCCGTAGGCAGTTCTGTGAGCGCGGGAAACCCGCTCACCCACGCCCTGTTCAAGAGCTACTCTGACCACGGCGAGCAGATGAAGGTAGTTCGCGTGAGAGCAAATGGCGTAGACGGTGAAGTGACTGCCGCAGTGAGCGCCATGCGGATGGCGGGCGTTGAGTTTAACCCCGCCTTGCCCGTCTCCTGTGAGACCGTCCTGTACGCGCTGGGCGCATGGATGCAGGAGCACAACCCGGAAATCACGTCAGTGACGCTCGTGTCACAAAGCTGTCATTGACCTGTCAGAGAGGCGGTGCTAAAATGGTATCGTGTAAAGTCTGTATCAGGCACCACGCTCGGCATCCGCCTCGGTTCGGATTGTCCTCCTTAACGCTCGGATGCCGAGCGACGCCCTGATTTTCAGGGGCGCTGATTGAAACAGAAAGGTGCTGATACGATGATTTACACAAGCAGATTCTCAAACCCGGAGCTGAAGACCGGGAAATACACGGCCATTCGCATTTCCGTCGGAAGTCCTCGCTGGAACATCGGCTACCAGATCGCGGGAGCCATCAGCGAGCTGATGCCGAAAGGCATCTATGGGAAGTACGACAACGACAAGGCCGCGTATGAGGCAGCATACCGTGGTCGGCTGGATTACTTCGGCGTCCAGCATATTCGTCAGTTGCTTGCAGCTTGCGAGCAGCCCGACAAGGACATCGTGCTCTTGTGCTACGAGGACGTCCGAAAGGGTGAGAGCGACTGGTGCCACCGGACGATGTTTGCCAAGTGGTGGTTCGAGAAAACAGGTGAGGTGATTCCTGAATTGCCTGACCCGTCCACACCCAAAATCTCGAAAGCGAAGATGAAGGCAGCGGTCGAGCAGACCACGCTGTTCTGATTCTCGAAAACGGCAGGATGGCCTATCACTCCACCTGCCGCTCATGCGGACTTAGTTCAACGACAGAACCCCGCTGCTCCCGGCAGCGAAACGCCTGTTCAACTCAGGCAGTCCGCTCCATTTGAATAGACAGGAAAAACCGTCAGTTCAAAGCTGGCGGTTTTTTCTTTTGCATACAGAAGGAGGAAGGAGAATGTTTCACGGCTCGCTGCCAGACAGCGTTCAGCAAATCATGGGCGACTGCATCCGCGATTGGAAATGCACGGACATTTACGTGGGATGCTCTGGCAACTTCACCATTGAGCGTATGCTGAAGAGCGTGACCAACGCCAGACTGCACGGGAACGACGTGACGATTTACTCCTGCCTTCTCGGTCGGTACTTCTCAGGCGCTCCGCTCAATGCCCGGTTTAACGAGAACTACGAAGGACCCGATGGAGTTCATTCAGGAGTATATGAAAACCGACTTGGACATCGCAACGTGTGTGCTGCTCCTGTCGAAGATGAGCACGTACCTTGGCTCCAAGCCAAAACCCGTACTACGTTCGTATGATCGAGGCGTATAAGGACCAGTGGCCGGAGCTGTTCGATAAGACCCGCACGAAGTTGGAGAAGGCCGGCCAGTTCCTCGACAGCTTTTACGCGGGGGATGTCATCGGCTGGGTCGATGACGTGCCGAAAGACCAAGGCTTCGTCTGCTACCCGCCGTTCTACTCCGGCGACTACGAGAAGATGTTCAAGGTCATCGAGGGCATCATCGCGTGGGACCCGCCGGAGTACGACATGATTGACAAGGACAAAATCTTCGAGATGTTCCGTAAGCTGACCGAGCGGGATTATTTCATGTTCGGCACCAACGATGAGTTGGAGGAGTTCTCGGACTACCTCATGGGCATCTCGCAGACCACGAACAGGGGCGTCCCGCTGTATGTGTACTCCAAAGCGCCGAAGTCCCGCATCATCGTCCCGCACCAGCAGGTGGCGAGCCTGATGGTGGAGAGGCTTGGGAAGGACGAGGACATCGGCGACACCATGCGGATTGTCCCGTTGAAAAGCGAGAACTTCCGGGCGCTGCGTTCGCAGTACATGAACCCCTACATCAAACCCGGCAGCGAGACTGCGAGCTTCGGGGTGCTGGTGGATGATAAGCTGATTGGCGTGTACGCCTTCTCAGCATCCCCCACTTTGTCCAACTGGGATAAGCACATAGAGACGCCCACAATGTACCTTCTAAGCGACTTTCCCATTGCCCCCACCAAATATAAACGTCTCGCTAAACTCGTCTTATACGCTGCCCTAAGCCGTGAATCAAAGCTATACGCAGAACGCTTAACCAACCACCGCATCCGTTCGCTCGTGACTACAGCCTTTACCAAGCGACCCGTGAGCATGAAGTATCGCGGGCTGTTCCAGCTCCTGAACAAAAAGCAGCTCCCCGGTGTCGATGAGAACGAGACGGATATGTCGAAAATCTACTACAACTCCGGCTACCAGCTCAACTACGGTGCGCCTATGGGCCAGTGGACGTTAGCCGAGGGGTTGGAGCTTTGGAAGAAGAAGCACTCGCAGATTGGTGCTAAGGAGGACGAATGATGAACGTATTCACGCTGGAAATCGACCCGCGAGAAATAAAACTGCTGGAAACGAACGCCCGGTACATGAAGCATGAGGAGTTCAACCGGCTGGTCGAGAATATCCGTCGGGATGGTAAGCTCACCTCCACCCCGTTCTTGTGCAAGGATGACGATGACCGCTGGCTGTGCCTGTCCGGGAACCACCGGACACGGGCTGCCATCGAGGTGGGGCTGCCCACCATCACCTGCCTTGCCACGGATGACCCGCTCAGTAAAGAGCAGCGGATTGCCATTCAGCTCTCCCACAACGCGATTGCCGGTCAGGATGACCCCGCCACCCTGAAAGCTCTGTACGAGCAGATTCTGGACACGAGCCTGAAACAGTACAGCGGTCTGGATGACAAGACGCTGGCGCTGCTCGACAAGTTTTCCAGCATCAGCATCTCGGAGGCAAACCTGACGTTTCAAACCTTGTCGCTGGTGTTCCTGCCGGACGAACTTGACGCGGCGAAGAAGGTCATCGACGAGGCGAAAGATCGCGCGAAATCGTCCAGCGACGTGTGGCTGGCTCGTATGGCCGACTACGACGCTTGGCTGGACGCGCAGGAAACTGTTGGCTCTGCCTACAACGTCAAGAATGTGGCTACGGCGGTGGAGCTGATTCTGAAAATCTTCCAGCGCAACGTGATGCAGTGCTCTGAGGGCTGGGTCGATACGACAGACAACAAGAGGTACGTACCTATCGAGACGGTGATTGGCAAGACCAAAATCCCTGCCGAGGACGCTAAGGTCATCAAGAAAGCCTTGGACACGATGGTTGGCTCCGGCCAGCTCGATGCCAAGGCGTTGTACAGCGGCCTTACGCAGCTCTGCCAGCAGTACCTCGACAGTAAGTAGGAGGTCTGATTTTTAGATGGCAAACGTCGTGTACAATCAGAAGTTCCACGATGACTGGGCGTGGTCGCTCGCCATTCGCGGTGCTACTGATGCCGAGATTGCCGAGGCCATGCACGTCTCACGGAAGACGATTTGCTCGTGGAAAAAATGAGCATGAATCCTTCGCAAATGCGCTGGCCGAGGGAAAAGAGATAGCTGACAGCAAGATTGAGCGCAGCCTGTACCAGTCAGCGCAGGGCTACTTCGTAGATGAGGAGGAACGCTTAATCGAGGTCAGTAAGGACGGCACAACCAAGCTGGGCGACCTGAGAACGAAAAAGCGTTATATCCCACCGAGCACTACGGCCCAGATATTCTGGCTCAAAAACCGGAAGCGCGAACACTGGCGGGATGTATCTAAGACCGAAGTTACCGGCGCTGATGGAAAGCCCTTGGAGTTCCAGCAGGTGCAGGTATATCTCCCGAAAAGGAGGAGGTAGGAGTAGCGCGTGGAGAAGGTTGTGTTCCGACCGCAGAAAGGCAAGCAGGAAAAGATTCCTTGCTTGCTCTGCCGACATCTGCATTTACGGCGGGGCTGCGGGCGGCGGCAAGAGACTATGCACTTCTGCTCGAACGCTACGGCACATCGGCAACAAACAGTTTGCTGCCGTAACCTTCCGACGCACTAATCCGCAAATCCTAAGCCCCGGCGGTCTCTGGTCCGAGAGCTTCAACATCTACAGCTTGCTTGGAGCTACGCCGAAGTTATCCCCAAAGCCGATGTGGGTGTTCCCGAGCGGTGCCACAATTACGTTCTCGCACTTGGAGATGGAATCGACCAAGTACGACTGGCAAGGCTCGCAGATTCCGCTCATAATGTTTGACGAATTGACGCACTTTTCGGAGAGCGTCTTTTCTATATGCTGTCCCGTAACCGCTCGATGTGTGGCGTAAAGCCGTATATTCGGCGACCTGCAACCCTGACGCCGATAGCTGGGTGGCGAATTTCATATCGTGGTGGATTGACCAAGATAGCGGCTACCCCATTGAAGACGGTGCGGCAAAGTCCGCTGGTTCATCCGCAGGGATGAGAAAGTGTATTGGGCCGACAGAAAGCAGGACTTGTGGGAAGCAGTTCAAACCTGACAACTGATGAAGAAAAGGCCGAGCCTCGCTCGGTGTCGTTCATCAACAGTACGTTGCAGGACAACAAGCTGCTCATGCAGCGCGACCCCTCGTACTTGGCAACGCTGAAGGCGCTGCCTACCGTGGAGCGAGAACGTCTGCTCTATGGTAACTGGAAAATCAAGCAAGCCGCCGGCCTCTATTTCAAACGGACGCAGGTACGCAATATGCTGCCGTGTGCCCCTGCCGATGTCACATCCTACGTAAGAGCGTGGGACCTCGCGGCATCACCGGAAACCGAGAAGGGCGACCCCGCGTACACAGCTGGTGTGCTGATGGGGAAACGCGCCGACGGCAGTTTTGTCATCATCGACGTCATCAACAAGCGGCTGTCTGCCAGCGATGTGCGAGCCTTGATAAAGCTCACCGCCGAGGTGGACAACGCAAAGTATGGCAACGTCCGGGTGCGGCTCCCGCAAGACCCCGGACAAGCGGCAAGGACCAAGCGCAAGAGCTTCGTTCGCTTGCTGTCCGGTTTCAGTGTTCGCACAGAGCCAGTCAGCGGCAGCAAGGAATCCAGAGCCGAGCCGGTAGCCGCTCAGTGGCAAGCCGGCAACTTCGATGTGGTTGTCGGAGACTGGAACGAAAGTTACTTTTCCCAGATGGAGAGCTTTCCGGCCAGCAAGTTCAAAGACATGGTGGACGCTACCAGCGACGCCTTCTCTGAGCTGGAACGCAGGTCGGAATTCCACTTCTCCTTCTAAGCGAGGTGCAAGATGAGGATTTTTAACATTGAGATCGGAAAGCGCCGGGTCCGTGAGCAGTACACGGACAAGGCCGGCAGCTTCGTCTCACGTTGGAGCAGACCCCCAACTTTGAACACAGCCGAATGGCTGAATATGTTCTCGAAAAGCCCCCGGCTTGCCGTCGTGGACAGGATTGCCAGCGACACTGCAAACATCGGGGGCAAATTACTGCGCGTTGAGCCGGATGGCACGGAGACGGAAATCACCAGCCACCCCTTCCTCCGGTTCATGGACCAGCCGAACCCGCTCTATGAAATGACCGGTTCTGCCATCTGGCGGCTGCACGAAATCTACCTCCTGCTGGTGGGCGAGAGCTTCTTGCTCATCGAGCGGGATGACGATGGCCGGCCCGTGGAGCTATGGCCTGTGCCGCCGTACTGGGTGAAGATGACCCCATACCTCGGAAGTCCGACGTACCAGATTCTATCCCCTCTGGCCTGACAATGGACGTGCCGGTGGACGATATGTTCGTGATGAAGCAGCTCAATCCGCTTGACCCATTCCTCCGCGGCCTCGGCGTCGCGGAGAGCATCGCGGACGAGGTGGAGATTGATGAGTACGCCGCGAAGTTCCAAAAGCGGTTCTTCTATAACGATGCCGAGCCGTCCCTTGTGTTCCTGATGCCGGACGCCACCAATGACCAGAGTGATGCGTTCATGGCCCGGTGGAATCAGAAGCACCGGGGCGTTGAGAACAGCCACAAGGCCGCAGCCCTCACTGGAAACGTCGATGTCAAGGCGTTCGGGTCGAGTGACACCAGAGAGCTGGGCTTCACGGAAAGCCGAATCGCTATGCGTGACGCGGTGCTGGAACACTTCGGTGTCCCCCGTGAAATTATGGGCATCACCGAAAACAGCAACCGCGCCACCGCAGACGCAGCCCAGTACATCTACGCCAAGAACGTGCTCACACCGCGAATTCAGGCGCGTGAGGAGGCCATCAACAAGCAGCTCCTCCCGATGTTCGGGGACGGGCTGGTGTGGCGCTTTGACCCGGTAGTCCCCTATGACCAAGACTTCAACAAGGCCAAAGCGCTGGACGCCTACAATGCGGGGCTGATTACAAAGAATGAAGCCCGCGAGCTGCTTGACCTGCCCGACACCAAGGGCGGTGATGTGTTCAAGGTCTCCATAAACGACCTGTTCCTTACAGAGAGCGATGACCCCGCTGCGGTCACGCAGGCCATGTTCCAAGAGGACATCATCCAGCCGGTGGATATGCCTGATGCGAAAGGCATTAAGTCTCGCCGGCGGGTAAACATCTCCGCGATGCTGCGGAAAGAAGACCAAGCCGCTCTGAAAAATGAGCGGCGCTTTTTGACCGCAGTCAACAAGCATTTCTCCGACCAGCGGGCGGCGGTCACGAAGGCTCTTGGCCTCACGGCCAAAGCCGACGGCGATGACCCGCTGTTCTTCCCGTTACAGGAGTATCTGCTGCCGGATGGCACGTTCAGCTCTGAGCTGTGGGCGATGCTCTCCGAGGAGGACCAGCTAAAACTCACGGACGCGATTGCATCCGGCTTGCTCAACTGGACAGACGAGGCCAGAAAGCTGATTCAGCTACTCACGCCCTGCTGGAAAGCAGCCTATGAGGACGGCGCGACGGTGGCTGGGGATGCCTACGGCTTCGTGGAAATCCAACGGCCTGAGTTCGTGTCTGCCGCCAAGGTAAATGGCGGCAAGCGTGTGGTTGGCATCGAGCAGACCACAAGAGACAATATCGCCCGCATCATCTCGCGCGGTATCTCGGAGGGCAAGAGCCAGATCGAGCTGAAGAAGGAAATCCAGTCTGAGATGGGCAGCACGGAATCTCGTGCCAAGCTCATTGCTCGGCAGGAAACCTCGACGGCCCTCTCCACAGGCCAGTTCGATATGATGAAGGCTGCCGGTGCCGCCACAAAGACGTGGCACCATAG
>ENA-OQCL01001046-OQCL01001046.1-human-gut-metagenome-genome-assembly--contig:-NODE-1046-length-10981-cov-2.440114_pt1 | contig 10981 bp, 12 predicted proteins | sample MGYA00242502_ERZ504586 | MGnify/ENA primary metagenome ERZ504586 (study PRJEB26092, sample SAMD00036316) | human gut metagenome | host: Homo sapiens | study: EMG produced TPA metagenomics assembly of... | reverse complement strand
AACACCATTTACCTCATCACCCCACGCTCTGCATCCACAATACCAATAAACATTCGTATCCGTATACGACGTCACAACGCTTGTTTCCAAGTCAATCACATATAGATTGCTCGTATCGCGGCCACCATGGCTGTTATCACTGTCATTCGTAGAATAAAATATGACAACCATACGGCCACCAACCATGGCTGCGGCACAAATCTCATCGCTGCCATATAGGTCTCCAGTTAATGTTTTCGAAAAAATAGAAGAAAGGTTCGTGTATATATGAGTATCCAGATTATACGAGAACAAGGTTCCGACCGTTCGATTGTTGTAATATACAACGCCCACGAAATAGTATATGCCATTATAGACTCCGCCGCCGCAGTCCACGTAATAAGAGTTGTTTGTCGCAAACTGATTAGGCGGATACATAATCGATGTTAGCGTCGTGTAGTACGCGCTGTCAAACACCAATCCTCCCGACAGGGCAACGGCTGGCGGAACCGAGTCACGTGCCACCCACAACCCAGATGTGGCGCTGGGGGATGACGCACCGTAATGAATGTTGAGTTCCGAACCGCCTACATTTGAAGTGCCGACCGGGAGCATGCTAACCATTGCCATGCCGTATCATCCCTCCCTAGCCAACAACCACGACAACAATGGGAATGTCGACCGCAGGCACGGCGCCCATAGCGCGGAAGGTAATGCTGTTGGCGGCCTGCCCAGTCTTGATGATAGATGCTGCCAGCATAGCGCTGCTTTGCTCTTCTGTGAGCCCGTCTGCATATCCAACCATGCCATTCGCATCCGCCGCGAGGCCCGTAATCGCAACCGTCTGAACGCCATCAACCCAGCCACTTGCCGTCAGCGTGGAGGTGTATACAGCAGCGGGGCCCGGGAAATCCGTACCCTGCACTGCCGCCGTTACGCCACCCGCCCCATCACCCTTTAGTATGCCGTTCGCAGTAATCTGTGACTGCTTGCCATTCCATGCCGTGCGCTCTTCGCCCGTCACGTGGATTGTGTTGTTACCCGTGTGTGCGGTCAAATCTTGATCAATGTCCGTGAAAAGCCCTTCTACTGTAGCGGCCAGATCGGAAATCTGCGTGGCGATATAAGTCTTGGCCGCCATAATCGCTTGCTTGACCGCCGCAAGCGTAGTTAAACCGCTCATACTCTCCCTCCTTTAATAGAAGAGGGGCGGGCCACAGTAGTAGCCCGCCCGCCAAGATTAGTCAGCAGGGAAAAACCTCAGCGATCATTTCAGTTACTTCGTTATCAGTGGCGATCTGGACAACAGGAGTCTCTACATCATTGATCTTGATGTTGCCCGCGGTCGCGCTCGCCGCAACCTTGGTCGCGCCGGCAGCAATACCATCCAGCTTGGTCTTGTCTGCACCGGTCATTAGGCCGGAAGCACCGCCCGCCACAACATCGGCGTAAGTAGTGTCCTGCGCAGGGATGCCCAGGCCCGTAATGTCCGCCTTTGCCACGGGAGTAGCGGCGGAGACATGACCCTGAGCGTCCACAGTCACCTTGTACAGGCCCTCAGACTTTGCGGTGTGCGCGGGGTGGGTGTAGACAGTGGTCTCAGCCCCATCAATCTTGATGTTACCATTCGTCTCGGAAGCCTCAACCTTGGTAGCACCCTCAGCAATGCCGGCCATGGCCTCGGCAATCTTGCCGCCGATTTCGGCGGAGCCAGCGGAGATGGTGCCGACGTTGGCAATCTGGTCCTTGTCGGAAACCGGGGTAGCGTCAGCCTTGATAGCGTCGACCACAGCGTCGACCGCCTTCTCGATGCCGCGACGGATGCCCAGCGCGTCAGCGCCAGCAGTCACGTTGCGCAGGCCCTCGGAACGATAGCGTCGGCCAGCAGCGTAGCGGTGGTGGTGCCGTCGCCTGCGACGTCGTTCGTCTTCGTAGCGACTTCACGGACGAGCTGAGCGCCCATGTTCTCAAACGGATCCTCGAGCTCGACTTCCTTGGCGATCGTCACGCCGTCGTTCGTGATGAGCGGGGAACCATATTTCTTCGCAAGGACGACATTGCGGCCCTTCGGACCGAGGGTGACCTTGACGGTATCTGCGAGCTGGTCAATGCCGGACTGCAGCTTCTTACGGGCGTCTTCGCCGAATTCAATCATTTTTGCCATGATATTTTAAAATCTATGAGACAGTATCCCATATCTTACAGGAACAACAGAGCTTGTAGGCACATTGTTGGAAAACACCCACAATGCAAACAAGCATTACCAAACTACTAGCGTACAAAAAGTAATTTCAGGACTACCTTTGTCTTCCAAACTTTTAAGCGCTTTATAGCCTCAACTGAATTGAAAATCCAACAAAGAAAGGGTTGCCGCCAAACTGCAGCAACCCTCAACCGTTTTAAACCTATGCGACTCTTCTAACATAGTAGGACTGAGACTCTATTGGTGGATTTGGTTCTTCAGGATCTGGATCTTCAGGTCCTGTAGGCGTGTCGCCACCGTCGCCAGTATCACCACCACCGCCAGTCTCGCCACCGCCGCCGGTATTGTCACCACCGGTGTTGCCGCCACCAGTATTGGTTCCATCGCCTGGAGTGGTTCCACCATCCGATGGAGTATCGGTTGTTGTTTCCTCGTCAGGAGTTTGGACGGTATCGCCTTCATGTTCAGGAGCTTCACCCGTCGCTCCTTCACCATGACCAAAGTCGGTTGTGGTGTATTCAAGCTCTTCGTCACTTGTGGGGAATTGCTCAATGGGCTGACCTTCAAGAATAGTGCTCATAAAATCGCCGAAAACATCATCGCACGCGACATAAGAAGGCATCTGGACTTCTTCACGTCCACCAATCCAAATAGCAACTGACATTTGAGGGGTGATTCCGCAGAACCACTTGTCGCGCCAATTTTCAGAAGTACCCGTTTTACCCGCAGCAGGCTGACCATTTGAAATTGCAGCAGAACGACCAGTGCCGTTAGTGATAACCCCTTCCATAACTTCAGTCATGGAACAGGCAATGAAAGAAGCCATGGCGCCAAAACGGCTGAAAACAGGCAGCGGGAAAAAGCCGCTGATCATCACAGGCATCATTTTGGCAGTTCTGGTCGCCGCCTACATGGGGCTGTGTGCCTATGCGGTGAACCGCCCCCAGATCTGGAGTAACACCGTGGTCCTGGGTCAGGATCTGAGCGGTCAGACCGTGGACGAAGCCGTCCAAACACTGGAGGCAGCTCTTGCGGACATGAAGATCGGGATCTATCTCTACCCGGACAGTGAGGAGGCCCCGCCCCAGCGGGCGGACACGCCGGACGCAGTAGTCCCTGTGGCAGATCTGGGCGTGGATGTGGACCTGCGGGCCCTGGCTCAGGATGCCTATGCGTTTCCCCTGCGGGGCACTTCCTTCTTTTCCGCCGGATGGCGGTTCCTTACCCATTCCGGGGGTCTTTTTACGGGGGCCAGCTCCAGCCTTTCCGTGGACGATACCAAGACACAGCGTGTGGCGGACGATCTGGCGCAGACGCTCTCCCAGGAACCCCTGGACGCCTCCTACACCCTGACGGAGGACGCCCTCCAAATACAGGTCCCCAAGGACGGACGGCAAGTGGACTCTGCCGATCTCTTCCAGGCTCTCTCCTCCCCCTACTGGGATGTTGACCTGAGCCTGGATATCTCCTATCAGGTGCTGCCCGCCCAGACCCTCACCGTTCAGGAGATCTATGACGAGACCTCCGGCGAGGTAAAAAACGCCACCTATGACGCCGCCACCGACAGCATCGTACCGGAGCAGATGGGTGCGGATTTCGACACCTCCGTGGCCCAGGCAGCTCTGGACGCGGCGGCGCCCGGCGACACCATCACCATCCCGGCCCAGGTGGAACTGCCCACCGTCACCGCCGAAGATCTGGAGACGCTGCTGTTCCGGGACGTGCTGGGCCAGGCCCAGACCAAGGTGGGCGGCACCTCCGCCCGGAAATCCAACGTGCAGCTCTCTGCCGCCGCCATCAACGAGTACGTGCTGAATGCCGGTGAGGTGTTCTCCTATAATGAGGCGGTGGGCCAGCGGACCGCCGCCCGGGGCTACAAGCCCGCTCCGGCCTACGTCCAGGGCGAGACCGTGGACGAGATCGGCGGCGGCATCTGTCAGACCTCCTCCACGTTGTACCTGGCCTGTCTGCGGTCCAACCTGGAGATCACCGAGCGGTACGCCCACCGGTACATCCCCTCCTACATCCCCGCCGGCATGGACGCCACCGTCTCCTGGGGCGGCCCGGACTACAAGTTCACCAATAACACCGACTACCCCATCAAGATCGTCACCACATACGCCAACAGCACCCTGACGGTGAAGATCCTGGGCACCAACATCGACGGTACTTACACCAAGATCACCAACGAGTACCTCTCCACCACCCCCTATGAGGTGGTCTACGAGGACGATCCCACCCTGGCCCCCGGCACGGAGAAGGTGAAGACCACCCCCCTACACCGGCTACAAATACCGGACCTACCGCCATGTGTACGCCGCCGACGGGACCCTGATTTCCTCCGAATACGAGGCCACCAGCGACTACAAGTCCCGGAACAAGGTGATCCGCCGGGCCCGGCCCTGCCGGATACGTCCACCACGACCCCCGGCACCAGTACCAATCCGGGTACCGGAACCACCACCAATCCCGGCACCACCACGGACCCGGGCACGACCACCGACCCGGGTACCGGAACCACCACCGACCCCGGCACCAACAATTCCGGTACCATCGTCATTGTGCCGGAAACCGATCCCAACGCCTCTGATACCGGGGAGAATACCGGTGGTCTGCCGACGGATGTGCGGCCGGAGGACGAACCGTTCCTGTAAGAATTTCCATACAGGCCAAAAAAAAGGCAGACGTCAAAAGCGTCTGCCTTTTCTTGTTTGTTTATCTGCGGCGCATACTAGAATCGTCTGACGAAAAAGGGGGAAATATGCAATGTCGGAAGAACACAACCGGCGCCGGTGGCTGGTGCCGCTGCTGTTTTTGATGGTTCTGGCGGCCTTGTGGCCTCTGCGCCATGAGCTGACGGCGGAGGCCATCGCCCGCCGCTCCCCCAGACAGACCGTCCTGGCGGCGGCATTTCTGCTGGGGCTGTATGTTTTGAAAAGCCTGACCATGTGCGTGCCCATGTCCGCCCTGACGGCGGCAGGCGGCATGCTGTTCTCCCTGCCGGCGGCTCTGGCGGTGAACCTCTGCGGGCCGCCGCGGCCCAAACAGCCCCTTTCCTTTTGGGGCGAAGACGGCGGCAGGACCTGGACACCCTGCGCCGCAAGCACCCAAGCGGCGGAGTTGTGCCGGCTGGAGCCCGGTGAGCGATGGACCTCCGTTTTTTTGCTGCGGCTGGGCGGCGCCAGCCCAGGCGATCTGGTCAGCCTGCTGCTGGGGCGGCGGGGGTGCCCTACGGCACCTACCTCTCCGCCGGGATTTGGGGCGCGCCCCGGGTGGCGGCGGCCACGGTGCTGGGCGCCGCTCTGTGGAGCCCCGGCAGCCCCCGGTTCTGGCTGTCCCTGGGAGTGGGCGGCGTGCTGACCGTCCTGTCCGCCGCCATCTGGTACCTGCGGCGGAAAACGCCCACCGGTTCATAAGAATGCAAAAAGCGCCTCCCTCCGCCCAGTTGGCGGAGGGAGGCGTATCGTTTTTCCCTCAGCGGCGCTCCTTCCGAAGCACCCGGATATCCTGGCCGAAAAAGGTGAGAATCTGATACTCCCCCTCGATCCGGGAGGCGGTCTGGGCTCCGTACCGGCCCCCCAGCTCCGCCACCTTCAGGTTGGTGCTGAGGATGGTGGACCGCCTCTCCATCAGCCGGCTGTTGATCATCTGATACAGGGCGCTCTGGACGAAGGCCGTGGTCATCTCCGTGCCCAGGTCGTCCAGGATCAGCAGGTCGCAGGTCAGCACCCGCGTCACGTCGCCCTCGGCCTCCTCCCCCTCTTCCCGGCCGAACTTCCGGTCCTCGAACCGCTGGAAGATGTGGGTGGCGGTGTCGTACACCACGGACCAGCCGTCGCCGCTGACCTCCCGGGCAATGGCGGCGGAGAGGAAGGTCTTGCCCAGGCCCGGCGGGCCGGTCAGCAGCAAATTCCCGCTGCCGGGGGCGGCGAAGCTCTCCGCGTACTGTTTGCACTCCTGGTAATTGCGCTCCATGTTCTTCCGGGCGGAGATGCCCAGACCGGGCAGAATTTCCGGGGAATACCAGTCCAGGGAAAAGGTCTCGAAGCTCTGGCCCGCCAGGTCCAGCATCCGGCTGAGCTCCTTGCGCTGTTCCCGGGCGTAGTAATTGCGCAGGCACCGGCACATCTCCCCGCCCCGGTAGCCGGTATCACCACACAGGGCGCAGGCGGGCTTGTCCTCCAGGCAGTCCTGGGGCAGGCCCATTTTCTCCAGCAGGGCCCGCTTCTCCTCCTGGAGGCTCAGGTTCTCATCCCGCAGCACCTCCAGGACCGGCAGGGGGTCCGTGCCCCGCCGCAGGGCGGAGGAGATGATGCGGCTGGTGGTGGCGCGCAGTTCAGCGTCGATCTGCCGCAGCCGGGGCTGACGGCGGAAGATGCTCTCCCGCCGCTCCTGAAATCGCTTGTCCCGCTCCTGGCGGTCCTCCTCGAACCGCTGGAGGGCCCGGCGCAGGACCCGTCCGTCATAGGCCATATGCTCACACCCCCTTGTCCCGTTGATCGATGTACTTCTTCATCCAGGCCACGTCCTCCTGGGCCGGAACGGATGCCGCCGGGCTCCGCCGGGCCGCAGGCTTGTCTCCCGCCCGAACTTCCGCCTCCGTGTGGAGGCCCGCCTCGTGCCAGCGGCGCAGGATGCCGTTGCAGTAAGCCCATTTCAGCTCGTGTGGATGCTCTCGGTCGCGGCGTAAGCCATTTTTCAGGGCCTCGGGCAGGGTGTCGGCAGTGGCAGTCACGCCCAGCACACGGCCGCCGTTCGTAACAAGGCGGCCCTCCTTGACGGCGGTGCCGGCGTGGTAGACGGTCACATCGGTCGCGTTCAGCTGGCCGTTGTCAAGGCCGGTGATCTCCTTGCCCTTCTCATAGGCAAGGGGATAGCCGCCGCTTGCCAGAATCACACAGGCGGCCGCGCCATCGCGGAAACGAACCTCCGTCTTGTCAAGCGTACCGTTTGTGGTGGCCTCCATGACGGTCAGTAGATCGCTCTCCAGCAGGGGCAGCACGACCTGCGTCTCGGGGTCGCCGAAGCGGCAGTTGTACTCGATGACCTTGGGGCCGTCGGGCGTCAGCATCAGGCCGAAGTAGAGACAACCCTTGAAGGGGCAGCCCTCAGCCTGCATGGCGGCCACCGTGGGCAGGAAAATCTCCTTCATGCAGCGGTCGGCCATCTCGGGCGTGTAGTAGGGGTTCGGAGCCACAGTGCCCATGCCGCCGGTGTTCAGACCCTCGTCATGATCCAGCGCGCGCTTGTGGTCCATGCTGGAAACCATCGGCTTAACGGTCTTGCCGTCGCAGAAGGACAGCACACTGACCTCGGGGCCGGTCAAAAACTCCTCAACAACGACATGGTTGCCGGAGGCACCGAACTTTTTGTCCAGCATGATCTCCTTGACGCCGTCAGCAGCCTCCTGCTCGCTCTGGCAGATCAGCACACCCTTGCCGAGCGCAGACCGTCTGCCTTGACTGACACGGGTAGCTTGCCCTCCGGCCGCTGATGTAATCCATGACCTTTTCAGGATCATCGAATGTCTCATATTTGGCGGTGGGGATGCCGTACTTCTTCATTAAATCCTTGCTGAATACCTTGCTGGCCTCAATGCGCGCCGCAGCCTTGTCCGGGCCGAACGCGGGAATGCCGACAGCGGCCAGTGCGTCCACCATGCCCAGCGCCAGCGGGTCGTCCTGTGCAACGACCACATAGTCAAAGGCTTCAGCCTTGGCAAACTGCACCATGGCGTCCACATCGGTGGCGGGGATAGCTTTGCAGCGGGCATCATAGCTGATGCCGCCGTTGCCGGGTGCGCACCAGATCTCGGTGCAGCGGGGGGCTTTTTTTTGCAGCGCGCGGATGATGGCGTGCTCACGCCCGCCGCCGCCTACAACCAGAATTTTCATGATGTGACCTCCTAACATAAGGCTTCCCCCTCGGGGGAAGCTGTCACCGAAGGTGACTGATGAGGGGCGGTCTTACCGCAATATCCCATGTGCGGGTGGCTGCGATACTGCTGCCTCATCCGGCCTCGGTCGGAGCCTCGGCCACCTTCCCCCGCAGGGGAAGGCACACCTCTTACAAACATCAACAGCCCGCGACGACAAAACGCCGCAGGCGCGTTGAAAAAGGCTTAGTGGTGGAACAAGCGGATGCCGCAGAACGCCATCGCAATGCCGTACTTGTTGCAGGTGTCAATTACCTGTGCGTCGCGGATGGAGCCGCCCGGCTGCACAATGGCAGTCACGCCGCTGCGGCGTGCGCGCTCAATGTTGTCGCCGAATGGGAAGAAGGCATCACTGCCAAGGCTGACGCCGGTCACGGCATCCAGCCATGCGCGCTTCTCCTCAGCAGTCAGCGGGGCGGGCTGCTCGGTAAAGGTCTCGGCCCACACATCATCACCGATGACATCCTCCGGCGTTTCGCCGATATAGACATCAATGGCATTGTCGCGGTTGGGCTTGGCAATATCCTCGCGGAAGGGCAGGCCCAGCACCTTCGGCATGTGGCGCAGCTGCCAGTTGTCGGCCTTCTGGCCTGCCAGACGGGTGCAGTGTACGCGGCTCTGCTGACCGGCGCCCACACCGATGGTCTGGCCGTCCTGCACATAGCAGACGCTGTTGGACTGGGTGTATTTCAGCACGATCAGGCTGATGATCAGATCGCGGCGCTGCTCGGCGCTCAGGGTCTTGTTCTCGGTGACGAGATTCTGCAGCATCGTGGCATCGGAGATCTCCAGATCCTGACGGCCCTGCTCAAAGGTCACGCCAAAGACGGTGCGGGTCTCAAGAGGCTGCGGCTCATAGCCGGGGTCGATGGCAACGATGTTGTAGTTGCCCTTCTTCTTGCCCTTGAGGACTTCGAGGGCATCGGCATCGTAGCCGGGGGCAATGATGCCGTCAGAAACCTCATGCTGGATGAGCTTGGCGGTGGCCAGATCGCAGACATCGGAAAGTGCGATCCAGTCGCCGAAGCTGGACATCCGGTCGGCACCGCGGGCGCGGCGATAGGCGCAGGCCAGCGGGGAAAGCTCGGATCTCGGGCGCATGTGGTACATGGCGCGCAGCGTGTCATCCAGGGGCAGGCCGAGTGGCCGCACCGGCGGGGAGACATGCTTGAAGCGTGGCAGCGGCGGGCAGGCCCAGCGCCTTCTTCAGGTCGCGCACCAGCTGCCAGGAGTTGAAGGCATCCAGAAAGTTGATGTAGCCGGGGCGGCCGTTCAAAATCTGAACCGGCAGCTCGGAGCCGTCAGCCATATAGATGCGGGCAGGCTTCTGGTTGGGGTTGGTGCCGTATTTCAGCTGAAATTCGTTCATGTTAGCCCTCCACAGCGGTGTATTTGTTCAGAATAATATCCTCATAGCTGCCGGTCTCCAGTGCAATGCTGCGCACAAAGAGGCTGACCTTGTTGTCATCGTTCAGGCTGGCCCACAGCTGCTTGGCAAACTGGTCGGCATCGTTCGTGTCGATGGCAACGCGCAGCGGCTCCCCCGCAAAGCTGGGGATGGGCGCACCGTTCTTGACATAGGTGCTGATGAAATGTCCCTCACCGGCCACAGGCTGGGGGTAGTCGAAGGTCTGGCGCTGGACGCTGGCGGCGTTGCCCTCGTTGGATTTGACAATGGAGAGCTTGTAGCCGCCGCGGCGCATATCCACCACGCCGGAGATGCGCGGCGTAAAATTGGGGGCATCATCCTCATAGGTGCGGGTGGCCAGCGCTGCCTCAAAGCTGTAGCCGGGGAAGAGATTGCCGTTCATGAACTGTGCAATCGTGTCGGTCTGGTCGCCATTGGTCACAACGGTGGTCTCCCGCAGGGTCAGCACCGCATTGTAGATGATCAGATGCGGATCCTCCAGCTTGGCGGGATCGGCGGCTACCGTGCGGATGCCGCCCGTGATCGGCTCAAACACGCGGTTGCGGCTGTTGGCGCTGCGGCCCATGATCCAATAGGCAACAAATACCTTCTGGCCATCGGGGCTCTGCCCCAGCACAATGCCGCGGCCGGGGTAGTCGTTCCCGGCAAGATATTTATAGATGTTCTTTTTCATGGTTTATACCTCGTCACTGCACACCATGGCCAGCGCCTTGGGCAATAGCTGCCACTCGGCCTCGACCATGACGCGCTTCTGCAAAGTCTCGGGGGTGTCGCCGGGCTGTACAGCCACAGCCTTCTGCAGCAGGATCGGCCCGCCGTCGCATTCCTCGTTGACAAGATGGACGGTGGCACCGGTCAGCTTGACGCCGCGGGCCAGCGCAGCCTCATGCACTTTCAGCCCGTAGAAGCCCGGCCCGCAGAAGCTGGGGATCAGGCTCGGGTGGACATTCAGGATCCGGTTGCGGTAGGCCGCAATGACCTTTTCCGCCCAGCACGCTCAGGAAGCCTGCCAGCACGACCACATCAATGTCATGGGCCTGCAAACGCCCAGCAGGGCAGCATCAAGGCAGCGCTGTCTGCATACTCCTTGCGGCTGACAACAGCGCTCTCCACGCCGAATTGGCGGCCCGCTCCAGCGCGTACACGCCGGGCTTGCTGGCAATGACCAGCGTGATCTTTCCGTCAGGGTTCTCGCCGCGGCGCTCACTTCCAGCAGGGCCTGCAGGTTGGTGCCGCCGCCCGATACCAGTACCGCTACACGCTTCATACCAGCTCGCACCCCGCTCACCCCTCAACGATGGTGCCCAGACGGTAGGCGTCCTGACCGTTGGCCTGCAGGATCTCGATGGTCTTGTCTGCATCCTCAGCGGCAACGGTCAGCACCATGCCGACACCCATGTTGAAGGTGTTGAACATGTCATGCTCGGTGATGCCG
>ENA-OQCL01001045-OQCL01001045.1-human-gut-metagenome-genome-assembly--contig:-NODE-1045-length-10987-cov-2.620534_pt1 | contig 10987 bp, 12 predicted proteins | sample MGYA00242502_ERZ504586 | MGnify/ENA primary metagenome ERZ504586 (study PRJEB26092, sample SAMD00036316) | human gut metagenome | host: Homo sapiens | study: EMG produced TPA metagenomics assembly of... | reverse complement strand
GTGCGTGTATGATTTTGGTACGGCCTTCTGTTCTTTTTGCATTGGGAAGTTCAGCTTGTTTGGAATGTAGCCGTTGCGAAAAGCCCAATTGAAAAAGGCACGGTACACACGCAGGTAACTGTTCAGCGATTGTGGTTTGACGTGTTGTTGTTTGTACAGGATGAAATCATCAATTTGGTGTTGCTTGACGTTCTTTGCCAAAACATTTTTAGGGAGTTCTTTAAGCAGTAATCTAAAGTGCGTCTTCTTTCTTTCGATTGTGTCTGGAGAGTAATTTGCAAGAGTTATCGATTTGATGTATAAAGTCCAAACTTCTGTCAGCTTCAAATCTGTCCTTGTAACACGAACACCCATAAAAAAACGACCTTCTTCCTTGCTAAAAATTAATTAACAAAGAAGAAGGCCAATATCCGATGAAAGCCCAGTTTCAAGCGGTTAGCGATGACTACCGCCGACCCTCTGCTTGTAAGGCAGACGCTCTCCCAACTGAGCTAATTGTCCACAAAATGACGAGTACGGGATTCGAACCCGTGAATGTCAGCGTGAAAGGCTGATGAGTTAAGCCGCTTCTCCAACTCGCCATAATATTCCGCCGCGCGATTTCTCTCTCGCAACGACTTGCTAATAAATACCACACACAGTCGCCAATCGTCAAGCATATTTTGCAAAAAAGTTCACAGTTTCGTTCATAAAAAATTGCCCCCGCTCGTAAGCGAGGGCAGAAAAAACCTCATTCCAGCACAGCTTGCCGCAGGATCTGCCTGCCGGCGAAGATCATCGTCCCCACACAGAGCAGGATGTTCACAGCCGCTACGCCGAAGAGCCATCCCGGCGCGAGGGTCGCTGCCGGATGCAGGTACAGATAAACATGCTGCAGCAGATAGAAAAGCAGCCGCTGCACAAGCGCGTAACAGAGGATCGCCACCAGGCTCGTCGCGACCCCGTAGCGCAGCCCCTCACGGGCCAGCATCCGCAGAAAGCCGCTGTCGGTGATGCCCATCGCCCGCAGGATCGAAAATTCGCGGCGGCGTTCCGCAACGAGATAATGCATGCTGCTCACAATGTGGACCAGGCTGGCGACCAGGAGCACCGCAGCGATGCCGTAGAAGAACAGCATCTGCTGGCGCAGATAAAGTTCCTGCGCTGCGATCTGGCCGCTGTAATCGCGCACAACACAGCCGGAGATCCCCGCCGTCGCACGGCGCACAGCGTCAGCCACAGCCGCTGCATCGGCATCATCTGCAAGGACCACGCTCACCGTCTGGTAGCCGCTGACGCCGAAATGCTTCTGCATCTGCTCCTGGGTCATGATGATGTCGACGGTTCTTTCGCCGTCGTCGCCGATGGTGGTGTCCACCTTGCCGAGGGGCCGACTGACCAGCGCGCAGACAGAGAGCGCCGTCGTCTGGTAAGCGTCCGCCGGTCCGTCGAATTGCAGCAGGGCCTCCTCCGCCTCTGGATCGCGCGGCGTTTTCACCCTCAGACTGTCGCCGCAGCGGAGGGCGATGCCATCGCTGTTCCCCTGTCCGTCGACGAGGGTTTTGACGATCACGCTGTCCTCTCGGCGCATCGCGTCGGGATCGATGGCGCCCTCAAGCAAATAGTCTCCAAGCTGCATGAGCATGGCGTCGTCGTAGCCGTAGATGTTGACCTTGAGCCGGTAGTCGTCCTCGCCAGTCTGCACGATCACGCCGCCATAGCGCGCCATGATCTCCGGATCCGGCGTAAAACCCGGCTCCCCTGCCGTTTCAGCATAATAGCTCGGCCAGCGAAAGCTGCCATCCTCCAGCGCGATCTCGCCGAGCATATAGCTGACTGGCAGCACAGCGCCGACGCCCTCCAGCTGCCGCAGCGAAGCGACAGTCTGCGCCGGGATCGTCTGCGCGAGCAGCCCGTTTTCGCTGACAAGCTGAATGTCCGAGCCGAGTCCGTCGTCCGCTGCAAAGACCAGCTCGTTGTTGATGCGCGTGTTCTCGATCACATACGTCGCACCGAGAAAGATCACGCTGCCCAGCGCCAGCGAAAGGATGATGCTGGCAAAGGTACGCTTGCGCGCAAGCATGAAGCGCTTGGTGAGCACGCCGGTGAGGCTTGCGCGGTGCAGGCTGATGATCCTGCGGCTGCGCGGCACGCCGCCCTCTCCCGCTTGCAGCTGACGCAAACTGAAGCGCCGCATCTGCCGCACCAGGAGCGCGCTCGTGAGCACGAGCAGGAGCAGCAGAAAAATCCGCCCCGCCGCCAATCAGCGATCAGTCGACGTGAAACGCGCCGGCATCCGGCAGATTGGTCGCTGCCAGCGTCTCGACATTCTCCGCCATATCCACGCCGCTGTGCAGACGTCCATCGTGCGCCACGAAGATGCGCCCGCTGTGCGCATAAATGAGCGACGCAACCCCATTGCCGAGCAGACAACCCAGGCTGTAGCCGCAGCAGAACACAACGCAAAGCTCGCAGAGCAGCAGCCGGAAAATGCCGCCGTCGGTCAGTCCCAGCGTCTGCAGCACGCTGTACTGCTGCTGGCGCCGGAGCACGCTCACCTGAAACAGGCTGTAGATGATGAATCCGGCAAAAAGCGCCAGCGCCAAGAGCATCGCGCCCTCAGTCATCGCCTGGTTTTCGTTCAGCAGCCCCCAGACATAGGGCACGCCCAGACTCGGATCGCCCAGCGCGCCCACGATCTCGGCGAGCGTCAGCGAATAGCCGTCGCCGCCAACATAGCCCGAGAGGCCAATATTGCGCGCCACCAGGCTGCCGTCGATCTCGTATTGCGCGCAGAAAGCAGCGATCTGCTCGGCAACTGGGCGGGATTCGTCAAAATGCAGATAAACAAAACTGCCGTTTTCGCCATAATCCAGCTCCGGCCCGACAAACACCTGCATAAAATCGCCCATCTGCTCGCTGAGCTTTTCCGGCATCTCCGCGACAATCCCTGAGAGGGTGAACGTCTCGCCATCAAGCGTGACTTCAGCGCCTAGCTCCGCCGGAACGCCAAGATTGCGCAGCGTCTGCGCATCCATCGCGATCTCGTCGTTATGCTCTGGCATTTTCCCTTCCAGCAGCGTGCGCCCCATGATCTCCATGTAGCCAGCGTCCGCGCTCACATATTGGATAGAAAACGGCGCGCTGATCCCTTTGCGCACCGTCTCGACGCCGTATTTTTCCAGCGTAAAGCTCTCGCCTTCCGGATCCGCAAGAAATTCCTCGAACCACGGCAGATCGCAGCGCAGCTCATAATGCCAATCGCCATATTCCGCACGGGCATTTTCCCTCGCTGCATCGCGTCCGCTTGAAAAAATGGCGATCCCACGCCGGAAAACAGCGCCGCCGCCAAGAGAATTCCGACAAACAGCGCCAGCGTCTGCTTCTTTTCGCGGCGCAGCCAGGCCCACGCCAGCTTCCACGTTGCACTCATCCCAGCTCACCGCCTCTCGCCGGCACAATGCGCCCATCCTCGATGTGGATGATGCGGTCGCAGGATTGGGCCAGCGCTTCGTTGTGTGTGACCATGAGGATCGTCTGCTTGTAGCTGCGGCTGCTCGCCGAAAGTACCCCCATCACATCCACCGTTGTGCGGCTGTCGAGATTGCCCGTCGGCTCGTCAGCCAGGATCAGCGCCGGTTTGTTCGCCAGCGCGCGAGCGATCGCCACGCGCTGCTGCTGGCCGCCGGAAAGTTCGTTCGGATAGCGCTTGCGCAGCGCCCAGAGCCCGAGATCCTCCAGCAGCCTGCGAATGTATGCATGATCGACGTGCCGCCCCTTGTCAAATGTCACCGGCAGCGCCACGTTGTCATACACATTCAGCACCGGCATCAGGCTGTAGTTCTGAAAAACGAAGCCAATGTTGCGCCGGCGAAAGATCGTCAATTCCCGGCGCGAGAGCTTGGCAATGTCGCGATCGCGGATCACCACCGCGCCGGCATCTGGCGTATCCAGCCCGCCGATGAGATTCAAAAGCGTCGACTTGCCGCTGCCGGACGTGCCGACAATAGCAACAAATTCTCCTTGGCGCACGCTGAGGCTGATATCCTTCAGCGCCTGTACACGATTTTCTTTTTCACCATAGGATTTACTGACCTGTGTCAGCTGCAGGTTCATTCAGAGCCACCCCTTTCCCTGATCTGTTTCTAGCTTAGCAGAGAGATCTTACAGATTTCTGGCAAAGAAAAACGGAATTCTAACAAATTTGTCAGAACTCCGCATTCTGCAAAAACACGCTGAACGTGCTCCCCTTTCCATAATCAGAAGCAGCCGTGATATAGCCTTTCTCGTGCGCCAGGATCATCCGCGAAAGCGCCAGCCCAATGCCCGAGCCTTCCCGCGCCTCCACATCCGGCGAACGATAAAAGCGCTGAAAGATCGCCGAAAGCTCCTCAGCGCGGATGCCGATGCCATTGTCGGCAAAGCGGATCTCCGTATAAAGCTCCAACGGATGCACGCTGATCGTCACCTCGCCGCCAGCGTCTGTGTACTTGATGGCATTCTCCAGAATGTTTCACGAACACCTCCGCCGTCCAGCGGCGATTGTGCCAGAGCGTGACCTCTGCAAATGGCGTCAGCGTGATCGTGATCTGCCGCTGCTCCGCCTTGTCGAGCACCGCGCCCACCGCATCAACCAGCGTCGGCCTGAGCGGCAGCGCCTGCGCATCGAAAACGACCGCCCCCTGCTCCAGCTCCACCATCTTGAAAAAGCGCGTTCAGGATCCAGTCCAGCTTTTCCGTCTGCTTCTTCATTTTCGCCAGGAATTGTCGCCGCGTGTCCGCGGCAAGATTTTCATCCTCCAGCATCTCCCGGTACATCACAAGCCCCGCCAACGGTGTTTTCAGCTGGTGCGCCATGTTTGAGATGAGCTGCTTCACAGCCTCCCGCTCCTGCTCCGCGTCTGTCACACTCGCATCCACCTTCTCCTGCACCCGTCGCATTTTCGCAGCCAGCGCAGACACCGCGCCCTCCTCCAGTTCCGACCGGGAGATCGGCTCGCCGTCGAGAATCTCCTCAAGCATACGATCCAGCACACGCGTCGTGCAGCGATTGCGCCACCAAAGCAACGCACAGCCGCCGCAGGCAAGAAGCAAAAGCAGCCCCATCAGAATGCTCATCCTCTTCCCTCCTCGCTCTTCCAGACATAGCCAATGCCGTGCACCGTGCGGATCAACTGCGGATGCTTGGGATCGCGCTCGATCTTTGCGCGCAGGCGGCGAATGGTCACCGACAGGGTATTCTCGTCGACAACTTTCCCTGCGCGTCCCAGACATGGGCGAGGATCTGTTCCTTCGTCAGCACCTGCTCGCGATTCTCCACGAGATAGCTCAGCAGCTGATACTCAATTTTGCTGAGGTCGATCTTTTCCTCCCCGCGGAACACTTGCGCCGCCTTCCTGTCGATCGTGATGCCGCCACTCGTCACCGTCGCGCTCGGCGTCAGCGCCTGCAAAATGCGGCGAATGCGCGCCTTTAGCACCGCCAGCGAAAGGGCTTCGACATGTAATCGGCGACGCCAAGCTCCAGCGACCTCACTTCGTCCATCTCGGTATTGCGCGCTGTCAGCATGAACACCGGCGTTGCACACACGCCATGCAGCTCTGCCACGAGGTCAAATCCGCTGCCATCCGGCAGATTGCAATCGAGCAGCAGCAATCCCACGGCGTCTCCTCGAGCAGCGCTTTGGCGTCGCGCAGCGTCCGCGCCTGTGCCGTTTCGTATCCCTCCAGCTCAGCGCAAACGCCAGCCCCTCGCGCAGATCGCTGTCGTCTTCGATGATGAGGATCTTACTCAATTTTTCTTCCCTCCAGACATTCTCTACCATACATTGTAGCCATCCGCAGAGCGCCGCGCAACAAAATAAACGCCGCCTCGCAATGGAGACGGCGTTTGCGTCAAAATTTATTTCCCGCTTGGCTTTTTCTTGTGCACGGCGCAGAAGACGATGAAGCCGATCAGGGCGACGGCGAAGATCATCCAGCCGGTGAGCACGGCGGTGCCCATTGGCGCGAACTTGTCGTAGTAGCCCTTGAGGTACAGGAACAGGATGATGGCTGGCACAACATAGCTCATGTAGCCACCGATCTTGTATGGGAAATTTCAGGCCGTTGCCGGCGTTGGCTTCGTCGATGAAATTCGCCCAGGCCCCAGCCGTAGCGACGGGTGCAGAAGAGCACGAAGGCGAAGCTGCCGAGCGGCAGAAGGTTGTTGGAGACGATGAAATCTTCCAGATCGAGCACGGCGGTGCCGGCGCCAAGTGGCTGGAAATCGCTCCAGATGTTATAGCCAAACACGCATGGCAGGCTGAGAATGGCGATGAGAATGCCGTTGATGACAATGCTCTTGCGGCGCTCCCAGCCAAATTGCTCGCTGGTGAAAGCGGCAATGTTTTCCATGACGGCGGTGACGGTGGTCATCGACGCGAAGCTCAGGAACAGGAAGAACAGCGCGCCCCAGAACTGGCCGCCAGCCATCTGAGTGAAGAGGTTTGGAATGGTCACAAAGATGAGGTTTGGACCGCTGTCAGGCTGCAGGCCGAAGGCGAAGCAGGCAGGGATGACGATGAAACCGCTCATGATCCCGGCAAAGGTGCTGAGGATGGTGATGGTGACGGCTTCACCGGCGAGGCTACGCTGCTTGTCGATGTAGCTGCCGAAGATGAGCATGGCGCCGATCCCCAGAGAGAGGGTGAAGAAAGCCTGGCTCATGGCGGCGAAAAGAATGTTGCCGATGCCGATCTCCTGCATGGCCTGGAAATCAGGCACGAGGTAGAATTTCAGCCCTGCGCCAGCGCCGTCGAGGGTGACGGAACGGATGGCAAGAATGAAGGTGAGCAGAAGCAGGCTAACCATCATGAACTTATTGACCTTTTCCAGCCCGTTTTCCATACCGATGAAGACGACGATGGTGCCGATGATGCAGACGAGCACCGTCCAGAAGATCATCGGACCGGTTTGCGCAAGGGTCTCACCCCAGACAACGCCGACTTCTTCCGGCGTGGCGCCGACAAAGGAGCCGGTAAGATGCTTCCAGCAATAGGCCAGGATCCAGCCGGTAACGGTGGTGTAGAACATCATCAGCAAATAGCAGCCGATGAGCGAGATCCACTTGAGATAATGCCACGAGGTCTGCGGCTTTTCGAGCACGTCAAACGCTTTCGCAGCACTCTTCTGCGCAGCGCGACCCATGGCCAGCTCGCAGACGAGCACAGGGATCCCCAAAATAAGCAGGAAGAACAGGAAGATCAGCATGAAGGACGCGCCCCCAAACTGACCACACAGATACGGGAATTTCCAAACGCTCCCGATACCTATGGCGCAACCTGCTGAGACAAGGATGAAGCCAAGTCTCGAACCAAATCTTTCTCTGTTTTTATCAGACATCATTTCCTCCTTTTTTAACGTCTTTCGACGGTTTTATCTAAAAACCGTTTCCCGCTCAGCGGTGAAACAGGTTTAAGATCACACTGAGAATAATACTGACGACGATGCAGCTTATCACAGGAAAATAAAAGCTGCCGTGTTCGCCCTTGATAAAAATATCTCCCGGCAGATGGCCCAAGCTGGTGAACCGTGAGAGCAGCATCACCACGCCGCCGAGCACAATGAGCGCCATGCCGAGGGTAATGAGCAGTCTGCCAATGTCCATGCCGTTCATACGCTCACCTCAGATCTTTTTGCGGATCAAATCCATCGGCTGCACAGAAAACGGCAGCTGCATCTTCACGATCTGCTGAGCGTGAGGAGCGCTGTCGATCGGCGCGCCATTTTCGTCCTGCATGGCGCAGATGGTGAAATCGTGCTCGCGATAGTCGGTGCCGAAAAACTGGATCGTGTCGCCGACAGAGATCTTGTTGCGCTGCTCGATCGTCGCCACGCCGCTGGCCGGGTCAAAATCGCGCACAACGCCGACAAAATCGTAAGGCTTGATGTAACCCGCCGAGGCGTTGTTGACGGCGTTGTCTTCCGGTCTGCCAAAAAGAAAACCTGTGGTGTACGGGCGATGGCTGACCTTCTCCAGCTCGCCCATCCAATACTGCAGCTCCTCCTCTGCCACCTCGCCATCGGCCAGCCAGGCGTCGATCACATGGCGGTAGCAGCGGATGATCGTCGACACGTAGTACAGGCTCTTCATGCGGCCTTCGATTTTCAGACTCTGCACGGTGTGCTGCGTGAGAATTTCCGGCAGCCGCTCAAGGGTGCAGAGGTCGAAGGAATTGAAAATGTACGAACCGTGGTCGTCCTCCTCAATCGGATAGTACACACCTGGGCGCTTCTCCTCGACAATGGCGTAATTCCAGCGGCAAGGCTGGGCGCATTCGCCCTTGTTGGCATCGCGGCCGGTCATATAATTCGAGAGCAGACAGCGCCCAGAATAGCTCATGCACATGGCCCCATGTACGAAGATCTCCAGCTCTGTTGCGGGTTTTTTCAGAGATCTCGCGATCTCAGCGAGCGAGAGCTCGCGCGCCAGCACCACGCGCTCCACATTCTGCTGCTTTTCCCAGAAATGCACGCCAGCCCAGTTGACAACCGTCGCCTGGGTGCTGATGTGGATCGGCACAGTGAGGCCGCTGGCCATGGCGATGTCGTAGACGCCGGGATCGGCGACGAGCAACGCGTCCGGCTGTACGCTCTCGAGGAACGCCAGATACTCCTCCAGCCCTGCAAGCTCCGCATTATGGGGATAGGCGTTGAGCGTCACATAGAGCCTTTTGCCCTGGGCGTGGGTGTAGCGGATGGCTTCCGCCAGCTCTTCGTTGGCAAAAAATTGCCGGCAAAAGCGCGCAGGCCAAAAGGCCTTGCCGGAACAATACACAGCGTCCGCCCCGTAATGCAGGGCGAAGCGCAGCTTTTCAAAATTTCCGGCAGGCGCCAAAAGTTCAATGTTCTGTTTCATTGCGATCCTCCTGTCTCCTTGCCAAAACGAGCACGCCGTCATCCAGCGGCAGCAGCGTGTGCACAAACCGCGCATCCTGCTGCACATCCTGGAGGAACTGCTTCATCCGCACAAAGGCCGTTTTCTGTCGGTGGTTCGGATAAGCGTCTGCGACGAGCCAGCCGTTGAGAAAGATGTTGTCAAAAACAACGGCGCCCTGCGCAGACAAGTGCGGCATGATCTCCTCCAGCAGATGGGCGTACTGGCCCTTGGCCGCATCAATGAAAACGAGGTCAAAGGGCGCGAACCGCTCAGCGAGGCGCGCAAAATAGCCTTCCTCGCGAAAATCCGCGCATTCAAAAACGATCTCGTGGCAGTCTAGTCCAGCGTCGTGGAGAAATTCCTGCGCCACAGCCTGACGCTCGCGGACGAGATCGATGGTCACAAGCGTCGCTGGCGCTGCCAGCCCCTTCAGCATATGATAAGCCGACACGCCATAAGCGTGCCAAGCTCCAGTATACACCGTGGCTGGCGCAGTGTCACCAACATTTCCAGCAAATGCGACACATTTGGGGTGACCACAGGCACATGGTCGGCTTCTGCCCGCTCCAGCAGCGCGCGCAACACCGGCGCAGCCCTGCCGTGTGAAAAAGATTGGTGTAGTCGTTGACCACACCAAAAGGCTAGTTGTTCAAATTGCTCATGTGTCGTGCATCGCCAGGGCCTCAGTTGAATTTGATGCTCTTGGAGAGCTGCACAAGATAATCAACCAGCGAGATGATCGTCAGCGCCACAGCAATGTAGAGCAGGATCAACCCGACGAGCTGCCAGCCGATGATGAGGCAGATGATCGCCAGCATCTGGCTCACGGTTTTGAATTTACCCAGGTTGCGCGCGGCGAGAATGATGCCGTTGTCGGCAGCCAGCGCGCGCAGGCTCGTCACCAGGAGTTCACGCCCGATGATGATGATCACCGGCCAGCCTGGGATCGTGCCAGCGATGGCCAGATAGATCAGCGCTGTGAGCACGAGCAGCTTGTCGGCGAAGGGATCCATGATCTTGCCAAAATTGGTGACCAGGTTCCACTTGCGCGCCAGATGCCCGTCGAGAAAATCTGTCAGCGAGGCGATGATGAAGATCGCACACGCCACATAATTGTGGCCGCTGAACTCCGCGGTGAAGAAAAACATAAACACCGGGATGAGGACGACGCGAAGGGTCGTCAGTTGGTTTGGAATGTTCATTACACAAGACTCCCTATCAGATCATATTCATGCACGTCCGAGATCACCACGTCGAGCTCCTGGCCAATCTCGTAGCCGCTCACATCTGTCACTGGCACGACCACATAAGGATCGATGTCCGGCGCCTCCGACTGGCTGCGGCAGAGCAGCATGCCGTCTTCGATGTCGTCGACGAGCACGTGGCGCGTCTCGCCGATGAGTTGCTGGTGATTGGCAAACATGATCTCGAACTGGATATCCATGAGATTCTGCGCCCGCTCCTCCTTCACCGCCTCGTCAAGCTGGTCGGGCATGCGTCCGGCAGGCGTGTTCTCCTCCTGCGAATATGGGAAAACGCCGACGCGATCAAGCTGCACCTCTTCGAGGAAATTCAGCAGATTGTTGTACGCCGCTTCTGTTTCGCCAGGAAAGCCGACGATGAACGTGGAGCGGATCATGATGCCAGGGACGCGTTCGCGCAGTTTGGCGATGAGGGCGCGGATCTGCGCCTGGTCGATCTTGCGGTTCATGCGCGCGAGGATCTCGTCGTCGGCGTGCTGTAGCGGAATGTCGATGTACTTGCAGATCTTTTCCTCGCTGGCGATGGTTGCGATGAGATCGTCGCTGAGGTTGTTCGGATAGGCATAGAGCAGACGGATCCAGCGGATGCCGTCTATCTTGCAGAGATCGTGCAAAAGCTCCGGCAGCGCCAGGCGGCCATAGTTATCCAGACCGTAGGTGGTGATGTCCTGAGCGATGACGATGAGCTCCTTCACGCCGCGGCGGGCGAGCATCTCTGCCTCCGCGAGAATGTCCTCTCTCGCGCGGCTGCGGTACGGCCCCTGCATTTCCGGAATGGCGCAGAAGGTGCAGTGGTTGTCACAGCCCTCGGCGATCGTCAGATAGGC
>ENA-OQCL01001044-OQCL01001044.1-human-gut-metagenome-genome-assembly--contig:-NODE-1044-length-10992-cov-5.433042_pt1 | contig 10992 bp, 14 predicted proteins | sample MGYA00242502_ERZ504586 | MGnify/ENA primary metagenome ERZ504586 (study PRJEB26092, sample SAMD00036316) | human gut metagenome | host: Homo sapiens | study: EMG produced TPA metagenomics assembly of... | reverse complement strand
TACTCGCGCTCGACAGGCCCGAGCTTCTCGAACCTTTCATGACGCGCGAAGAAATCGCGGAAATCGTATCGTGGGCCGACGAGACCTCCGTTCTCGCCGAGTCGCGCGCGGTGCGCCGCTACGCGAAGTTCATGCACGACCCGACAGAGGGCGGATTCCTCGGCGGACTTGACGAAATCTCCCAGCTCTGCGGACGGCGCGCGGAGCTTTGGCGCGACGCTCTGCCTGTGCACCCGCTGACGAAACGCGCGGCTGAGCGTCTCGGCTTCGACCCGCTCAAGCTCATAGCCTCGGGCAGCCTGCTCGCCGTCGTCCCCGAAGACAAGGCCGGGGAGGCGCAGGCTTCGCTCCGCGCCGCGGGCTTCGGCTCCGTCGTCGCGGGGCGCATGGGCGGCCCGCTCACGGAAAAACTTCCCGAGCCTGCGGAAGAGCTGTGGCGTCTGCTGAAGATGGGCAAAGAATGAGCGCGGAATATATTTTGAGCCGCGCGGCGCGGCTGCGCGAGGAAATGCGCAAATGCGGCGCGCAGGCATACGTCGTGCTCAACGACGAAGATTCAAACTGGGAGAGCCTCTTTTACCTCAGCGGCTTCCGAGGCACGGCGGGCGCGATAGTCATATACGACTGCGCGGAGCCGGAACTTTTTCTCGACGGGCGCTACGCCGAGGCGGGGCGCGCGCAGTCGCCCTACAAAGTGACGGAACAGAAAAAAATGCCTCGCCGAAGACCTGCGCGACAGCCTGCGCGCGCACGGACGCCGGAGGAAATTTTTGTGCGAGGCGCGCAAGACCTCGCACGAAAACTGGCTGCGCCTCGCGGACGGCCTTGGCCGCTGGCGCGACGGCGGCGCGGTGATGGAGCATCTGCGCCGCAAAAAAGACGCGGATGAAATCTCGTGCATAAAAAAGGCCGCCGAGATAGGCGCGCGAGCATTCTTCGAAGCGCTCGACGCCGTGCGCCCCGGCATGACGGAGAAGGAGTTCGAGTCGCTCTTGAACTACCGCATAAGCGCGGCGGGAGGAGGCGCCGGCTTCGACATGATCGTAGCCTCGGCGCGCGCGGCGCGATGCCTCATGGGCGCGCTTCGGACAAGCCGATGCAGCGCGGTGAGTGTGTCACGGTAGACTTCGGCGCGCGATGGAACGGCTACCTCTGCGACATCACGCGCAACTTCTCGATAGGCGAGCCGGACGGCGAAGCGGCGGCGCTCCACGCGCTCGTCAAACGCGCGCACGACGCGGGAGCCGCTGCGCTCAAAGCCGGGGCCTCGGGCGCGGCGCTCCACGAAACGGCGGCGCGCGTCTTCGCCGAAGAGGGAAAAGAAAAATTCTTCACGCACAGCCTCGGCCACAGCTTCGGCCTCGAAGTCCACGAATTCCCAGTGCTCTCGCCGCGCCGAGACTGCGCGCTCGAAGCGGGCGACGTCGTGACGATAGAGCCGGGCCTTTACTTCGAGGGCGTGCGCGGCATGAGGCTCGAAGACGACTACCTAGTCACGGACGAGGGCGCTGAACTGCTCACCGTTGGACTCGCGCAGGAACTCTTCGCCGCCGCAAAATAATTCCTCCGTGTTATAATTAGCGCGTGGGAACTTTAAGCACCAGAGAAGCCATGAAAAGGAGAGAAGTTCACATGAAGAAATATGTCTGCACAGTTTGCGGTTACGTCTACGATCCCGAGATAGGCGACCCCGATTCCGGCATCGCCGCCGGAACCGCCTTTGAAGACATCCCCGACGGATGGGTCTGCCCAGTCTGCGGAGTCGGCAAAGAAATGTTCGAAGCGCAATAAACGAGAGAAAAGCTAAAAAACGTCCCGCCAGCGATGGCGGGATTTTTTTGTGCGTCAGAGTTCTGCTAAAATTTTTTTTAGTTCACGTTGCAGCGGTTCTAGGTCTTCTGTGATTATCGTCCATATCAAGTTCATGTTGACGCCGTCGTAATCATGGACGATTCGGTTTCGCAGACCGTAGAGGCTGCGCCATGGTATTTCCGTGTGAGCGAGCGTAAAGGCATCGTCAAGCTGATTCGCCAACTCGCCTATCTGACTGAGGTTAAAAACGCATGCCTCGGTCAGCATAGAGTCTGCTGCGAATTTATCGTAGCTCATGCCATGACAGTACGCCATTATTTTATCCGCGTGCCGGATTATTTTCTCTGTGATTATTTTATTTCGCATAGATGACGATGCCCGTCTGTCTTATCTCGCGCTCTACCGCCGAGTCCTTCGTCACGTCTGCGGCGTCCAGCACGTCTGTCATAACTCCTGCGGCACGTTCTACGTCGTAGAGAAATCCTGTAAATTTCAGACCGCGCAGCCCGCTGTCTACAAAGAGGTCGACGTCGCTCTTCGCGGTTGCAGTACCTTTCGCATACGAGCCGAAGAGCACGGCGCGACGCACGCCGTACTTCTCAAAGACCGGCGTCAGACGTCCGCGTATCTGCTCTATCGACAATTTTTCAGCCATCGCCGCGCTCATCTCCTTTTTACAAAATTATATAACCTGACGCTGCTCCGCGCCGCTCAGATTTTTTCTATCTTCTCCATGAGCGCGCCGACCACGTCGTCTATGCCGTACTCCTTCAGGTCTTCGGCGATTCTGTCGAAGATGCCCTCGGCGCGCAGCGTCGCGGCGGATACGGGGAAGTTGAGGTCGAGCCCCCACGTGAGCTGGATGAGGCGGTAGTCCTGGAGCGAGCGCGCGTTTCTGTACGAGCCGCGGCCCGTCGCGCGCACCTCTTCGACGAGCGCGGGCGAGAGGCCGGTGACTTTCTTGTGGCGCGGCAGCATGTCGTATATCGTGCCGTTGTCTATGCGGCTCTGCACCATGCGGAACACGTCTATCTTGTCGGCGTCGCGCGCGAGCGCGCACCAGCGGTACTGGGCGAGCGGCGTTTTTGCTGGGATTTCTATCTTGTTGTGGTAACGCACCGCGGCGAGCACCTTCTCTTTATCGCCGTTCTCTATCCCGTCCCAGTCGAACTCGCGCGCGAGAATCTCCGCGCCTTTGTCCCCGTGGTCGAAGCTCGCGGCGTCCGCGAAGGTCTTGTAGTCGCGGTACTGTTCGAAGCGCGCCGTGTCGTGCAGCAGCCCTATCGCGTGGGCGAGCCACGCGTCGTGCTCCTCGTTCCATTCAAGCGACTCCGCTATCGCGCAGGCGATGGCGCAGACGCGCCGGCTGTGCTTCCGTTTCAGCTCCTGCATATTTTCAAGCGCGCCGTCCACGCGGAAGGAGTCGACGTAGCGCGCGAACCATTGTTCCGTCTTTTCGGTCGAATACATAGCCTTACCTCCGTCCGCTGAAATTATACAACGGCGCGGACGTTTACTCGCCGCCGCCAGTTCCCGGCGCGAGCGTGAATTTGTTCTTGCGGTAGTCGAGCAGCCCTTCGCGCGCATCTTCGAGAGCTCGCCCGAGAGCGCGCTGCGGTCCACCGAGAGGTAGTCCGCGAGCTGCTGGCGGTTGAACGGTATCTCGAATTCGCGCGCGCCGCGGCGCAGCGACTCGGCCGATAAATATGCGAGAAGCTTCTGCCGCGTGGAGCGCTGCGTCATGTAGGTGAGCTTTTCGCTGAATTGCAGATTTTTCTCCGCGAGCACGGCGAGCAGGTTGCGCATGAGCCGCGCGTGGAAGGCGCAGGCCGAGCCGCAGACTGTGAGCACTCGGCTCACGTCCATGAACATCACCTCGCTGTGCTCCGCCGCCGCCGCGCTGACGCCGAGCGGCGCGCCGGGGACGCAGGCGTAGCTTTCGGCGAATATCTCGCCTGGCTGCGCCTCCGCGATGATGTTGCGGTTGCCGAGAAAATCTTCCTTGATTATGTGGACTGCGCCGGCGAGCACGAGACCGATGGAGCTCGAGCGCTCTCCGGCGCGCAGGATGAATTCGTTCTTCGCGTACTCGCGCGAGGAGACGGAGAGGCATGCGAGCATCGCCTCGATTTCGCCGTCGTCTATGTCGCGGAAGAGCCGCGAGCTTTTTATCACGTCGAGATATTTTCTCATCTTTATCCGCCGTCCGTTGTATTTGCGACATACTTTCCCAGTCCATTGTATTATGCTTGATCCGTTGAAGCAAGGAAAAGCGATGAAAACGACAAAAGCGGCGCGGAACGCCGCGGGGGAGGAATAAGCTTTGAAAAGAAGGATAATTCAGATAGACGAAGAAAAATGCAACGGCTGCGGCGCGTGCGCGAACGCCTGCCACGAGGGAGCCATCGCAATGGTGGACGGCAAGGCGCGGCTTATGCGCGACGACTACTGCGACGGCCTCGGCGACTGTTTGCCGGCCTGCCCGACGGGGGCGATAAGCTTCGTCGAGCGCGAGGCCGCGCCCTACGACAAGGCGGCGGCGGAGGCGAACGTCGCGGCGAAGCGCGCCTCGGAGGGGAAGCTGCCCTGCGGATGCCCCGGCACATACTCGCGCGAGCTGAAGCGCGAAGCCGCGGAGGTTTCCGCGCCGAGCGTGAGCGCCGTCGCGTCGCGCCTGTCGCAGTGGCCCGTGCAGATAAAGCTCGCGCCGGTGCGCGCGCCGTACTTCGACGGGGCGAAGCTGCTCGTCGCGGCGGACTGCACGGCCTTCGCGCGCGCCGATTTCCACGAGCGCTTCATCAAAGGCCGCGTGACGCTCGTCGGCTGCCCGAAGCTCGACGGCGTGGACTACGCGGAGAAGCTGACGGAGATAATCAGGAACAACGACATAAAGGACGTGACCGTCGTGCGCATGGAAGTGCCGTGCTGCGGCGGCATAGAGGACGCGGTGAAGCGCGCGCTTATGGCGAGCGGCAAGTTCCTGCCGTGGCAGGTCGTCACCGTGGCGGTCGACGGGGAAATTCTGGACTAGGCGCGAGAGCGCGGAACAACGGAGGGGTTTTATCATGGAAAGAAAAATGTTTTGTTTTCAGTGCGAGCAGACGGCGGGATGCCGCGGCTGCATGGGCAATATGGGAGTATGCGGGAAGCCCGCGGATACCGCGGAGCTTCAGGACGGGCTGACGGGCGAGCTGATTTCGTTCGCCTGCGCCGCGGGCGGCAGAGCGCCGGAGTGCGGCGCGCGGCTGATGCTCGAAGGGCTCTTCACGACGGTGACGAACGTGAACTTCAACAGCGCGGCGGTCGCGGAGCTCGCATCTCGCGTGCGCGAGGCGCGTAAAAAGCTCGGAGACGATGCGCCGGCATACGACGTAAGGAAAATCTGGGAGGCTGACGAGGACATACGCTCGCTTAAGTCGCTGATACTCTTCGGCCTGCGCGGCATGGCGGCCTATGCGTATCACGCCGCGGTGCTCGGCTACCGCGACGAGACTGTGGATGGCTTCTTCTTCGAAGCTCTCGCGGCGCTTGCGAAGTTCGATACAATGGACGAGCTTCTGCCGCTCGTCCTCAAGACCGGCGAAGTCAACCTGCGCTGCATGGAGCTGCTAGACCGCGCGAACACCGAGAGCTTCGGCACGCCGCAACCCACGCGCGTCAGCTTCACCGTAGAGCCGGGCCCCTTCATCGTCGTGACGGGCCACGACCTGCGCGACCTGAAGCTGCTGCTCGAACAGACGGCGGGACGCGGCGTCAACGTCTACACGCACGGCGAGATGCTTCCAGCGCACGCCTACCCGGAGCTGAAAAAATATCCGCACCTCAAGGGCAACTTCGGCACTGCATGGCAGAACCAGCAGCGCGAGTTCGACGGAATCCCAGCGCCCATACTCTTCACGACGAACTGCCTGATGCCGCCCAAGCCTTCATACGCGGATCGCGTCTTCACGACGGAGGTAGTATCGTTCCCCGGCGCGGCGCACATCGGCGAGGATAAGGATTTCACGCCGGTAATCGAAAAGGCGCTCGAACTCGGCGGCTGGCCGGAGAGGCGCAGGTTTACAGGAATCAACGGCGGCATGGCGGCGACGACAGGCTTCGGCCACGGCGCGGTGCTCGCGGAGGCCGGACGGATAGTCGAAGCTGTCAAGAGCGGCGCGATACGCCACTTCTTCCTCGTCGGCGGCTGCGACGGCGCGAAGACGGGACGCAACTACTACACCGACTTCGTAAAGCTGACGCCCGCGGACACGATTGTGCTGACGCTCGCCTGCGGCAAGTACCGCTTCAACGACATCGACCTCGGCGAGGCTGGCGGCTTCCCGCGCATAATGGACATGGGGCAGTGCAACGACGCTTACAGCGCGATAAAGGTCGCTGTGGCGCTCGCGGAGGCCTTCGGCTGCACGGTCAACGAGCTGCCGCTCTCTCTCGTCCTCTCGTGGTACGAGCAGAAGGCCGTCTGCATCCTGCTCACGCTGCTGCACCTCGGCATAAAGAACATACTGCTCGGCCCGACGCTCCCGGCCTTCGTCTCGCCGAACGTGCTGAACTTCCTCGTCGAGCATTACAACATCGCGCCCGTCTCGACGCCCGAGGAAGATTTGGAAAAAAATCCTGGGCTAGGCGTGCGGCGCAGAATTATAAAAAGAGGGCGGGAGCTTCGCGCTTCCGCCCTCTTTTCGTGCCTGCGTGGAAATTTCGCTAGAACTTCACGACGCGCGGCTCGCCCTCGAACGAATAGAAGGTCGCCGTCGCGTTCTTGAGCCAGAGCACTTCGCCTATGCCGTCGTCCTCGGAGTAGAGGCGGCGCAGCGTCGGGTTCTCTTCGAGCATCTGGCGGCGCGCCTCGACGCGCGGGTCGAGCACCACTTCCGCGGCGACGCGCAGCCACGAGGTTCCGTCCTTGCCCATCGTGCAGAGCTCTATCTTCGGGTTCGCCGTCATCTGTTTGAAGACGGGCTTCACGTTGCCGGTCTGGAGGTAGAGCTTGCCCTCGAAGAGCGCGACGACGCCGAAGGGCCTCACGCGCGGCTGGTCTCCGTCCATCGTAGCGACGTAGAAAATCGGGTTCTCTTTCAGAAATTTGTAGACTTCGTCCATGCGGGATATTCCTCCTTTAATTTAATGCCGTGCGCTTAAATTATAGCGCGGCGCGGAGGTTTCAGGCGCGCGCCATAGCGAGGAAATATTCGAGCACGCGCAGGTCAGGCGTCATCTCGGGGTGGAAGGCCGCGGCGAGCATGCGCCCCTCGCGCGCGGCTACGGCGCGCCCGTCGATTTCGGCGAGAATCTCAACGTCCGGCCCCGCCGCCGTGATGTAGGGCGCGCGTATGAAAATCATCTCGACGTCCTCGTACTGCGCGAAGCGCCCGCGCGCTGCGAAGCTCGCGAGCTGCCGCCCGTAGCCGTTGCGCCGCACCGTTATATCCATCGCGGCGAAATGGCGGCGCGCGTCGTTCTCGATATTTTTCGCAAGCAGTATCATCCCCGCGCATGTGCCGAAGACCGGCAGGCCGTCCGCTATCATTTTGCCGGTTGGCTCGAATAATCCGAGCTCGCGCAGCAGCCGCCCCTGCGCCGTGCTTTCGCCGCCGGGCAGTATCAGCGCGTCAATTCCGTCAAGCTCACGCGGCCCGCGGATTTCGCGCGGATTCGCGCCAGCGCGCAGAAGCGCCTCGCGGTGCTCCGCGAAGGCCCCCTGCACGGCGAGCACGCCTACTGTGAGCGCGCCGCTCATTTTCCGCGCTCCGCCATCAGCAGAGCTATTTCGTCCGCGTTCGTCCCGACCATCGCTTCGCCGAGGTCTTCGGAGACTTCCGCGAGGATTTCGGGATTCTGGTAATTCGTCACGGCCTTGACGATCGCGGCGGCGCGCTTCGCGGGGTCGCCCGATTTGAAGATGCCGCTGCCGACGAATACGCCCTCGGCTCCGAGCGTCATCATCAGAGCCGCGTCCGCCGGAGTCGCGACGCCGCCCGCCGCGAAGTTCACGACGGGAAGGCCGCCGAGCTCGCGCAGCTCGAAGAGCCGCGCCGCGGGCACCTGCATCTCCTTCGCCAGTTCGAAGACCTCGTCGTCTCTCAGCGAGAGCACGCGCGCAATCTCCGCGCGCACGGCGCGCATGTGGCGCACCGCCTGCACCACGTCGCCCGTCCCCGGCTCGCCCTTCGTGCGTATCATCGCGGCGCCCTCCTCGACGCGGCGCAGAGCCTCGGACAAATTGCGCGCGCCGCAGACGAACGGGACGCGGAACTGCCGCTTGTCGATGTGGTAGAGGTCGTCGGCGGGGGAGAGGACCTCGCTCTCGTCTATGTAGTCTATGTCGAGCGCCTCGAGTATGCGCGCCTCCGCAATGTGGCCGATGCGGCACTTCGCCATGACGGGGATGCTCACGGCGCGCTGGATTTCCTTAATCATCCGCGGGTCGCTCATGCGCGCGACGCCGCCCGCTGCGCGTATGTCCGCCGGCACGCGCTCGAGCGCCATGACCGCGCAGGCTCCCGCCTCCTCGGCTATGCGCGCCTGCTCCGGCGTCGTCACGTCCATAATCACGCCTCCGCGCAGCATACGCGCGAGGTCTCTGTTGAGCTTCACTCTGTTTTCCTGTTCAGTCATCGTTCATGTTCCTTTCGTGGAAGTTCCACGGCCGTGCGCCATTGTTATAGAATATAGTTGTCATTGCTTCAATGGCCAGATATTGAGAATTTTAGAATGACAGATTGGGGCGGAGCGATGGTCGCCGATTTTATAGAGCTCGACAAAAATTCCAAAACTCCCGTGTGGGAACAGATTTACCGCGCGCTCGCGGATGCGGCGGATAGCGGGGCGCTCGCCGCGGGGGCGAGGCTGCCCTCGGTGCGCGAGCTCGCGGCTGAGCTGCGCGTGAGCCGTTCTCCGGTCGAGAATGCTTACGCGCGGCTTACGGTCGAGGGGAAAATCGAGAGCGTGCCGAAGAGCGGCTGCTTCGTCGCGCGCGGCGAGCCTGCGGCGGGAAATCTGCGCGCGCGCCGCGAGACGGAGGAAGCGCCGCCGCGCTTCGACTTCCGCAGCGGCTCGATAGACGCGGAGGCCGCGGACGCCGAGGCGTGGGGTCGCTGCGTGCGCGCCGCGCTCAAGCGTCGGGGCGAGATAATCACGCGCGGCGACCCTCGCGGCGAGCCGGAGCTGCGGCGCGCGCTCGCCGCATACGCCTACCGCGCGCGCGGCGTGAGGAGCGAGGCGGAGAACGTCGTCGTCGCCTCCGGCACGCAGCAGCTTTTGTTTCTTTTGTGCCGCGCCCTCGGAACGCCCGGACGCGCCGCCGTCGCTTCGCCGGGCTTCGAACAGGGCGAGCGGATACTGCGCGACTGCGGCTGGAGCGTAACGCGCGCGGAGGGCCCCGAGGCCGCGGAGTGCGGCGGCGCGGAGCTCTTTCTTGAAATTTCGTCGAAGCGTCCCGCAGAGTCCTTCGCGCGCGCCGACGCGAGGCGGAAGGCGCTCGCCTCGTGGGCGCGCGAAGGCCGCCTGCTCGTCGAGGACGACTACAACGGCGAGCTGCGCTGGCGCGCGCGCCCCATACCCGCGGCGCAGGCGCTCGCGCCGGAGAACGCCGTCTACATCGGCAGCTTTCTCAGATGCTGCTGCCCTCCGTGCGCATTGCCTACATGGCGCTGCCGGCGCGCATCGCCGAACGCTGCGCCGCCGCGGCGCGGCTCTACGACCCGACGGCGGGCAAGGCGGAGCAGCTCGCGCTCGCGGAATATATCGTGAGCGGCGGCCTCGAGCGCCATCTGCGCCGCTGCCGCAAAATCTACCTGCGCAAGAGCCGCCTGCTTGCCTCGGAGCTGCGCGCGGCCTTCGGCGGGATGGATTTCACAATTCTCGAAAGCTACACCGCCGCCGTAATTCCATGCGCCGCGCCGGAGGAGGCGGCGCGTCTTGCGGCTGAGGCCGGCGTCGCCGTCGAGTGCTGGGAGGGCGCGGCCGCGCTCTTCTTCGCCGGAATTCCGTCGGAGGATATTCCCGCGGCGGTCTCGGCGCTCCGCGGCGCGTGGCTCGGCTCTGGACTCTTTCCGCACGCTTCGCGCGGCGTGCGCGGCGCGGTATAATTAATTAAAATTGTTTTCGACGAACGGAGGTATCGGATGGAATTTTTCATGGAACTCTCTCCGCCGCTGCGCGCGCTCATAGCAGGGCTCTTCACGTGGGGCTTCACGGCGCTCGGCGCGTCCGGCGTATTCCTCGCCAAGCGGCCTGGGCAGAAGACGCTCGACGTGATGCTCGGCTTCGCGGGCGGCGTCATGGTCGCCGCGAGCTTCTGGTCGCTGCTCGCGCCCGCGATAGAAATTTCCGAGGAGCTCGGCTATCCGGGCTGGCTTCCGCCAGTCGCGGGCTTCCTCGCGGGCGGCGCGGCGCTGCGGCTGCTCGACATGGCTATGCCGCACCTGCACCCCGCGATGGCGGAGACGACGCCCGACGGCCCGCCCTCGTCGCTGCGCCGCACGACGCTGCTCGTGCTTGCGATAACTCTGCACAATATCCCAGAAGGACTAGCGGTCGGCGTCGCCTTCGGCGCGATGGGGGCGATGCCGGAGGCGACGCTCGCAGGGGCCGTCGCGCTTGCGCTCGGCATGGGGCTTCAGAACTTTCCCGAAGGCCTCGCCGTCTCGATGCCTCTGAGACGCGAGGGGCTGTCGCGCGCCCGCGCCTTCTTCTACGGGCAGCTCTCCGCGATAGTCGAGCCGGTCTTCGCATTCGTCGGCGCTCTGCTCGTCTGGGCCGCGCGGCCCGTTCTGCCCTTCGCGCTCGCCTTCGCGGCGGGCGCCATGATTTTCGTCGTCGTCGAGGAGACCGTGCCGGAGTCGCAGGCCTCGGGCAACGGCGACCTCGCGACGACGGGCTTCCTCGTCGGCTTCGCCGTCATGATGGCGCTCGACGTCGCGCTCGGTTAGGCAAACTTCCGCGAGCGGCGGAGGCGCGCTTTATGCTATACTTAGGCGTTGTAGGATTGGCATTTTCGTCTTCGGATGCCACAGCCGCCGTTTCGGCGTGAAAATATTAAAAGGAGCAAAGCTCCTTCGCAGAACCGCCCGGGAGGTATGATTGTGGAAAACCAGATAGCCCTAGTCGCCGGTGAAGGACTTCTTCCCGTCGCCATCGCGAGCCGGCTGACGGACCAGGGAACCCCGCCTGTCGTCT
>ENA-OQCL01001043-OQCL01001043.1-human-gut-metagenome-genome-assembly--contig:-NODE-1043-length-11001-cov-4.236160_pt1 | contig 11001 bp, 8 predicted proteins | sample MGYA00242502_ERZ504586 | MGnify/ENA primary metagenome ERZ504586 (study PRJEB26092, sample SAMD00036316) | human gut metagenome | host: Homo sapiens | study: EMG produced TPA metagenomics assembly of... | reverse complement strand
CCGTTTGTCGATGTGATTTTGCCGTAGAGCGCCGTTTCGCCGCTGGTATCTATCGTCACGTTTGCGCCGTAGAGCTCAGAGTCGCTGCTCAGCCGGAACGCTCCGCCCTGCGTGCCTTTCAGAATAAGATCTCTATCCGCGTATATTATGCCCCTGTAGTAGCCGTCTCCGAGCGCGCATTTGTCGATGGTCAGGCTGCCATCAAATACGGCGAAGTTCGACGCGCCTGTGCCGCCGAGATTTTCCCAGTTGAGCTTCACCATTCCGTCTCCGTCAGCCTTGATGAAGGTGAACATCGGGTCTACCGCAGTGCCGTACTGTATGCCGCCTTGGGCTATGCCATGTTCCTCTAACTGCGTATCGCTAAGACTGTCGAGATGCTTCTGAGCCGAGGGCAGGAAGGCGTTGAGTATCGGCGTGGTGCCGAGCCTTCCGCCTTCACCTTACCGTAGTTAGCGGCGTTCTTTACCGACGACCCCCCCTCCATATTCCCGACGATGCCGCCTACGTTGTATTGCCCCGTCACGCCGAGGCTGTTGTATATCACGAAAGGCTCCGGGGTTTCTTCAGATGCTTTGGCTTCTTCCGTCGCTTCGTTGCCTATCTTCGCGCCGCCCGTAACGTGCCCCGCGATGCCTCCGACGTCGTAGTTGCCGCTTACGTTGCCGAGGTTGTATGTCTCGCCGCCGATCGAGCCGCCCTTCATGCGTCCGACGATGCCGCCAGTGTCGCTTTCCGTGTTCTGTCGTCCGCCGGCGCTGCCTGCGACCTCGCCAGTGTTGACGAGGCCCGACATCGTGACGTTGTCCGCGTAGCCTACTAAGCCGCCCGTGTTTGTGACGCCGCTTACTTTGAACGTGTTCGTTATGTTTTCAATGAATCCGCCCTCGGCGTGGCCGACCGCGGAGCCTGTATCGGAGCCGCCAGTTACTGAGCCGCCGTTGAGCGTGAAGTTCCTGATATGCGCGTCTTTCGTCCGGCCGAAGAGCCCCGCACTGTCGGAGGCGCCGTTGCTCTGCGTCGTGTCGACGGTAAGGCCGAATATCGTGTGGCCGAGGCCGTCGAAGCGGCCTGTGAACTCTTTGTTTTCTCCTTCGCTGCCAATTGGGGCGAAGTGTTCACCGAGCGTCGAGTTCGCGTCTATTGAGTTGCGGAGCGCGTACCGGCCGTTGAGGTTATCTCCCATACTGCGGAGCTGTTCGAGAGTCTCGACCCACATGTAGCGCGTGACATCTTCCGGCTTGCCGTCCGCCGTGATTCTAAACTCCTGTGTGTCGCTGAAGTCATCCGTCGCGTAGCCGAGTACGACCTTGTCCGCGTCCGTCGTCTTTACGGTGAGTATATCGGCGAGGGCCGTGTCGTCCACTTTTGTCTGCTCGCCGTTCTGCTCCGTGAATATGCGGTCGGTGTCGAGGACTATTCTGTTGCCGTCGAAGGTGACGTTTTTCGCGTTGACTATCGCGCCGAGGCTCATGAGCTCGGCGTTGGTCGCCGCGACGGATGGACCGTTGATTGCGTGGGCTATCTGTTCGGTTGTAGAGTCTTGATTGAGGCCGGAAAGCGCTTCCCCTACGTCCTTGTTCGTCACGTACAGGCTTCCGACGTTGATCTGCGCGGAGTTGCCTATCTGGACGCCCGCGGGGTTGGCTATGAAGATGTTGCCGCCTATCGCGTTGAGCTGTCCGTATATCTCGGAGACGGGGCCGTCCTTAACGTAGTTGAAGGAGTTGAAGCCGTCTACCGTCCCCGTGAAGTTTACGGTGGCGTCCGCGCCTATCGAGAAGTCGTTCCATTTGTTGACGGCGGTCTGCCCCGTCTGGTGGATGTTCAGTATTTCCCCGTTGGGCGTCACGGTGACGCCCGCGCCGGGCGTGTTTATGCTCGGCGTGTGGTTGTTCCCCGGCACGGCGTACAGCGGCTGCGCGCCGGTGAGCGAGGTGAAGCACAGCAGTATCGCGTATGCTATCGCCTTTAGGATTTTGCGTTGGTGTATCATTGGTTATGGATTGCTCCTTTCTTCCGATTCGTTAGAACATTTTGTAGACCTGGAACCAGAGGCGGCAGTCGTCGTCGCCGGGTTCGGAGCGGTCGGGGCGGCCGTTTATTTTTCTCGCGAAGTCGAACTGCGCGTACCAGTCGTTCGGCTTGGAGTAGCGGAGGCCGACGCCCCAGCCCGCGAGGTGGTCTATTTCGTCGGTAAGGAGGTTTTTCGCCGCGCCGACGTCTACGAAGGCGGCGAGCTCGAGGCCCGGTATGCCGAGCGCGTAGCGCAGCTCGCCGGTGGCGGTGTAGGCGGAGTCGCCGTAGCCGTCGCCGTTGGCGTAGGCGCGGACGCCGTTGATGCCGCCGAGGAAGAACTGTTCGCTTCCGTCGAGGGCGCGGCTCGCGAGCTGTCCTCTGGCTCTGACGCGCGCGTTGAATTTGCCCCAGTACCATATTTTCAGTACGTCGGCGGTGAGTTTATGGTAGCCGCCGTCGTAGTAGGCTCCGCCGTCTGTCGATATGTCGCCGTACCAGTAGATGAAGCTGTACTGGAGGAACTGGTTTACGCCGTAGCGGCTGCCGCTGAGGCCTATGTGCCAGACGTTCGCGTCTTTGTCGCTGCCGAAGTTGTAGCGGCGGTTGGCCTCTTCGCGGAAGCGGTATTCGTCGGTGATGTCTCTGTGGTCGTAGCCGTATATTAAGGTGAGGCGGTCGGCTTTGCTGCGGTAGAGCGGCGTGAGGCCGTAGACGCTGAGGCCTTCGGATTCTCCGAGGGAGTCGAAGAGCGAGTTCGGCGTGAATTCGTAGCTTGTTTTGCTGTAAGCGAAGCCGAGGCGGGTGCCGCGCGCGCCGATGGGCAGCTCGTAGCGGACGCTGTAGTTGTCCGTGTCTTCGTCGGTGAGCATTCCGCTGACGATGATTTTATCGCCGGTGCGCGTGGGGTTGTTGATTTCGGTGTTGAAGCCGAAGCGGTAGCGGCCCGAGTAGTAGCCGCCGCCGTTGTCTGCGTAGATGTAGTTGTTCCAGACTTTGCGCTTCTGAACCTCGATGTCTATTTTCGTGGTGCCGGGCTCGGAGCCGGGGCGGAGTATGGCGCGCACCTGGACGCCGGGAAGGTCGTTCAGGTTGTTCATCGCGGTCTCAAGGCGGCGGTCGGTGATTACGTCGCCGTGCTTGAGGTAGCTGATGTAGCGGTCGAGCGTCTTGTCGTAGATGTCGGAGGAATTGACGGTTATCTCTACGTCGTCGTAGGAGGCGACGTAGATTTTGACTTCGAGGACGCCGTCTTTGATTTCCTGCTGCGGTATGACGGCGAGCGGGATTGTGTAGCCGCGCTCGCGGCAGTAGGCCGTTATTTCGTTGGTGAGCGAGGGGAGCTCGCGGACCTTGACGCTGCGCCCGCTGTATTTTTCGAGGATGGCGCGCAGCTCGCCTTTGTCGTCGAGGACTTCGTAGCCGGTGAGTTTGACGGATTTGATGAAGAAGGCCGGGTCTTCCTCGGTGCCGGTGTTGCCCTCGCGGTAGTCCTCGTGGGTCTTGACTTCTTTCTGCTCGATTTCGATGTCGGATTTGCCGGTGCGCATGTACGGCGGGTAGGTGCGCACGGCTTCCTCGTCGAAGGTGGGCAGCGGCGAGGCCGCGAAGGCCGGAGGCGCCGCGAGCGCGAGCAGGCAGACTAGGGTGACGATGACCAGATGATGCTGCTTCACTTAACACACTCCTATCAGGAAGTTATTTATTTACACGGCTTGCGCCGTTTGCTGCTCAGGCGTTGCGTTTGCGGCGGAGCTGCTGCGCTCCGCCGCGGCACAGTATGCACGTAATTTTGCTTACGTTGCGCGGAAAATTATCCTATATCATCGGCTATTTAAAATCAACACAGGAACGGGAGGAATTTTAGCAGAGTTTATGAATTTCGTCCAATGTCGCGCGCGCTTAAGCGAAAAGGCCTTGTAGGTTTACCATACATATGTGACAAAGAGTAGAGAGGAGAAGTCTACAAGACACAATATATGTAAGATATCAGTTAATGTGAACACGCCAGAAAACACAAAACAAAAGAGGGAAGCCTGTCCATGCTGTAAAGTAATTTCACCACAAATCCACTAACAGAAGGACGGTTCCCCGCATGAGTAAGATATCACAAAAAGAACGTTACAGGCAATCTCTTATCAAGTACGCGATAAAGTACGGCGTCACCAGAGCCGCTGCACGGTACGCAACGAACAGGCAGTATGTTTACAGGTGGATGAAACGTTACGACGGTTCTCTCGAGTCCCTTCGTGACAAGTCGAGGCGTCCTCACCATCATCCGAATGAACATTCTCCGGCAGAGCTCTTGCTTATACGGAATATGCTGCAGCATAACAAGAACACAGGGCTCGTCGTCTTGTGGGTCAAACTGAGAGAAAGGGGCTACGCCAGAAGCATTTCAGCTCTCTATAGGGTGATGAAGCGTATCGGAGCCGTACGCATTCCTTTGACTAACCCTAAATACGTTCCCAAGCCATACGAGCAGATGCAGTACCCAGGGCAGCGTGTACAGGTGGACGTTAAGTTCGTGCCGAAGGTATGCCATGTTGGAGAAGCGGAGGGGAAACAGTTCTATCAATATACTGCGATAGACGAGTACAGCCGTTTCCGCTATGTCGAAGCGTTTGAAGAGCACAGCACGTACAGCTCGACTGTATTCCTGACACATATGCTGAGATTCTTTAAATTCCGTGTGGAATGCGTCCAGACGGACAACGGTTCGGAATTCACCAACCGTTTTACCTCTGAGAAGGGCAAGCCTACGCTCTTTGAAAGATACTTAGTGCGCTATGGGATAAGGCATAAGCTGATAAAGCCGTACACGCCGCGTCATAACGGAAAGGTGGAAAGGTCACACAGGAAAGACAACGAATACTTCTACGCGTCGCATAAGTTCTATTCATTGAAAGATTTTGCTGTACAGCTGGCACTCCATAACCGCAGATACAACAACTTCCCGATGAGGCCTCTCGGATGGAAGTCTCCTCGGGAAGTCATGACTTCCGCTTTAGGCTCGCTGTAACAGATGTTTGACAAACCTACATATGCAGAACTTCCGCGGGACTTTTACATTTCCGCAACGATTCTGACGACGCCGCTGCAGATTACGCCGCCGTCGTAAACGCTTACCAAAACGGGACGGCGGAAATCTTTCGTTTTGCGCTTATATTCAGCCGTGTTGTACGGCACGCCCTTGCTTTCTGTGCGGCGGAAAGCGACGAAACAGTCAGAGGGGTTTCCTATTTTTACTGACGCGCCGTCTTCGCCCTCGGCGCGGAAAGATTTCGCTTCGACGCCGAACTGCGAGGCCAAAGCGTCGAGCCGCCATCCCTCGTAGCGATAGAGCAGATATTTTTCGTAACCGTACGGCGAAGTGCCTCCCGCGAATACTCTTTCGTCGATATACAGGCGGCGTTTCGGCTCGGCCGCCTCTTTCCCGTCGATAACGGCGGCGTCGTCGGAGGCTGCGAGTGACGCGACGCTTTCGCGTGACTCTGGAATCGTCACAACGCCATGAGCTTTTCCAGCATAGACCTTCTGCTCTCGCCCAACGCCGTCCATGAGCGTGAAGAAAGGCTTTTCTCTGTAATAAAAATCGGCGCGTGTGCCGTCCGCCGCGGTAATTACGACAGACTGCGGCTCCGGCGCGGCGTATCGTTCAAGGCGCGGAGCCGCTATGACGGCGCGCATCCCGCTGAGCGCGCCTCTCACCTTCTTCTCGGCGATGAGCGCTCCATTCTCCGCGTCGAACATACGGATGCGGCACTCGGCCAGAGACGGAAGAGACGAATCTTCGCGGATTACGACGCCCATGAGTCCCTTCACCGCAGATTCATTGGCGGATTCGGCTGTGCGGTATGCGCACTGTTTTTCCGGCGCGCTGAAAGATCCTTCGTCGCTGTGGTACTGGTCCTGCCTGACGAACATCTCTCGCTTTTCCGTGACCAGCATCGGGCGTTTGTAGCCGCGTACGTCGTCCAGGCTGTCGGTGTAGGTCGGCGTGCCGGCATGATAACCGTCCTCTTCCAGATACTGCATCTTCCACCTACCCGGCAGAGCCAGCTCTTCCCCTCCGCAGCCGTGCAGGCTGTCTATGATGTCGGAGAGCAGCACGCCGCGGCAGCGCACCTTTTTCGCTACGCGGTGGTCGTTGTAGGGATATTCCATCTCGCGCACAGGATACAGCGAACGGAGCTCGTCCTTCGAGAAGTAGTAGACGAGCCGCTTCCCATCCGATGGCTCGACCGCGCAGTAGAAGGTTGAATCAAGCAGCTCTTGCTCAGAAATCTGGGGCGTCTTGCGCGGCAGCGCCCCGCGTCGCAGATCGGAGGCGGCGCAGCGCAGCACCGAAACATCGTCGAGGACTACGCCGTTCCCGTAAATTTTTAAATCGGTTGAGTTCCCCGCCGGCGTTCCGTTGTCTTCGCGTATGGAGTACCACGCGAGGAGAAATTCGCCCTCGCGCGCAGCGTTTATAACGTAAGTCCGCGACGCGCCGTATTCGACGGCGAGGGGGAATCTCCTTCAATTCCGTATTTCGCAAGCACGGCGCTCAAATCCGCGCCGAAACATATATAGCGCGTCCCGCCCGCATTTATGGTGCGCGTCTCGGCCGGCATGGCCGCCAGCGTTACGAGCGACGGAGAGACCCAGCGGCGCGCGCCGCGGTAAATGTCGAGCGCCGGCGGCATATCCTCCGGCTGGACGCAGCGCAGGTCGCTGACGAACGAGCACTGATTCACGTCGTTTTTTGTGCGCTGCCCGAAAAAAAAGGCGCGGGCGGCTTCCGCGTTTGACGCGGCATAAAACGCCGTCTTCGCCTATCCTTGCGCTCTCAAGCGCCAGCAGCGGCGTCCGCTCCTCGGCGCTTCCGTCGCTTCCGAAATAATAGCGTCCCGTCATGGGGTGCTCGACGACGGCTTTATAATTCCTAGCGGCGAAGAGCAGACGCTCGTCCGCTTCGTCGCCGGACATTCCAACGTTTTTCAGCATCGCCGCAAGGTCTATCCCTCCGGCGATATAATTATGGTCGGCCGCGGTTCCGTGGTCTTCCCTTGCGGAATAGAGGCTTTCGCGCCAAAAACGTCCGAGCCTCCGGTCGTGTTCTTTTTCAAGAGCAAGCGTCTCAAGCTCGCTTTCGCTTATGACGAACAGCCTGCGCGAGTAGGTGCGAATCGCGCCTTCGCGCTCAAATCCCGTTTTGCGGCCGAACGCCAGCCCGACCGTTTGAAACACGCCGCCGTCCATCAATCATTCAACCCTTTCTCAGAACAAAAATCCATCAGCCTGCGCTTGAACCTGCGCGAACTGTTTTTTGTATGCCGTCCTATGCCGTCGACGTCGCCGGGGTAATTGACGTTAAAAAAGCAGTTCCTCGTCTTGACGTAACGAACCGGCATGACGTCGTACATTTCGAGTATGCAGTTACGGTTTTCCGAAAGCATCCGCTCCGCCACGGCGAAGCAGTCCTTGTGATAGAGGCCGCACAATGGCTCCAGAATGCCGTCGTGCCGCGGTAGAACTATGCGGCAGTCTTCGCCGGCGTATTGAAAAAGCTCCGTGACGAAATCCGCGTCGATTCCAGGCATATCGCACGCGACGACGAAAGTCCACGGAAAGCGCGCAGCTCCGAGCCCCGCATGAACGCCGCCGAGGGGACCGCGTTCGGGATATACGTCGACCGCCTCTGTAACGCCGGGGAGGCAGAATTTTTTTCTTTGCGCCGCATGCGATGACGACGTCCTCAAAAAGCCGTCCCCATTCGCGCAGCGAACGTTCGATCAGCAGTTCGCCGCCGACGCGGAGAAGGCTCTTGTCGCTGCCGAAGCGGCGGCTTTCCCCGCCTGCAAGAATCAGCGCCGAAGCTTTCAATAAAGCACCCCTGCTTTCGCGGCTACCGCGTCTCTGTCGCGCGCCGAGCAGTCCAGCGCGAGAGAGGCCAATTTTTCAATCTCTGTGAAACAATTCAGCACCGGTCTTCCGCGATAGGAGCGCAGCTCTCCGGCGAGCCTGCCGGAAAATGCGAAAACCTCGTCGCAAAATACTGCGTCCGCGCCGCCGGTATCTGACGCGGCTATTATTTTAGGGATACGGAGGGCTTTGAAGCCCTCCATTATCACTACATCATGATTCAGGAATTTCAGAACTTCTGCGGCTCCTAGCCGCCGTTCATATACTACGGAAGTCAGTGAAGGGCTCAAAAGGACGGAGGCGGAAGCTCCGGCCTTCCTGTGACGCCCCGTGTCCGCCGCGCCGTCGCCTGCGCATATCTGACTGCAGCCGCTGTCTTTAACCGTGGCGACTGAATATCCGCGGCCGGCGAAGAACGATGACAGAGCTTCAACAATAGACGTTTTGCCTGTTTTCGAAAAACCGCTGACTGCAAAAATTCGCACGGCTGACACTTCCTTTCCCCGCAATTTTACATTATTTCGTCGCGACGGGCGGCTTCTTGCCGGAGAATATCTTGTTATCCATGCCGCGCCAGAATACCGCTATGCCCATATAGGCGAATATGATGGAAATAAGCGGCGTAAGATAGTTGAGGAAGGCGAACGGCGCGTAATCCCATGTCGGCGTGTGCAGCGTCCCTGAAATGAAAGCGCCCATCGTCGTCCACGGAATCATAGAGCCCATACAGGTCGAACCTTCTTCTGTGAGACGGCTGAGCATCGCCGGTTTGAGACCTTTCTCCTCAAAGAATTTCTTGTAGGCGGTGCCGTTGAGGATTATTCCGAGATAAACCTCCGCCATAGCCGCGGTCGAAAGCGTGCAGGTAGCGATGACGGTGAGGACGAGTGTTCCAACGTTGCTTACCCTCGCCATCAGACCGTGGATAAGCGTCTTGAGGAAGCCGGACTCCTCAAGAGCTCCGCCGAGCGACAGGGCGATAAACGAGAGCGAATATGTCCACATCATGCTCTGAATTCCGCCGCGGATGAGTATCTTGTCGACGAGCTCGACGCCGCTCTTCTCGGTATATCCGTAGTTCATCGCGGTAAGCGCCTGCCCGACGCTCATATCCTGGAAGAAAATGCCGACCAGAGTGCCGGTCAGAGCGCCGATCATCATCGCCGCGGTCGCCGGTACTTTCAGAAGGCTCAGGGCGAGAAGGACGAAGAAAGGCAGCATGACGATCGGATTCAGGTTGAAGGTTTTCTCAATCGTCGAAGTTATCATGTCTACGTCGCCGAGCACGAGCTCCCCGCTCGTATAATGGATTCCCATAACCGCATATAAAATCAAAGTAATAATGAAGGCCGGCACCGTGGTATAAAGCATGGCTTTGATATGATCGTAAAGGTCAGCTCCGGCAGAGACGGCGGCAAGAACCGTAGTATCGGAAATAGGCGACATTTTATCGCCGAAGACCGCTCCAGAGACGACCGCTCCGGCGACCCATGCGCCGGGCATCCCAAGGCCCATACCCATGCCCATCATCGCGATTCCCATCGTTCCAGCCGTACCCCACGAAGTGCCGGTGCAAAGCGAAGTCAGGCTGCAAAGCAGGAACGCCATCGGCAGGAACACAGCCGGAGAGACGAGCTTCAGCCCATAATACATTAAAGCCGGCACCGTACCGGCGGAGATCCAGGCGCCGATCAGCACGCCTATCAGAATAAAGATAAACATGGCCGGCAGTCCTTTGGTGACTCCGGCGGCCATACCGTCTGCGAATCTGGTGAAGCTGATCCCCTGCGACATACCGATAAGCGTCGTTGAAATAATGCCGAGAATAAGCAGTATGTGCAAATCAACATGCAGCAGCAGAATACCCACCATAAGAATGGCTATGATGGCCGCGACTGCAAGGAGAGACACGCCGAAACTCGGGCTTTTGGTTTCATTTCCAGACATATTCCACATCTCCTCTTCCTGTGAATATAGACCTTGGCTCTATTAATACCGGCGGAGCCATAGGCGGTGAATCATGATATAATCCATTCTAGTGATTGGAAGTTTTAACTACAATGTGTGTAAATATACATAACATACATATTATATGTGCGGCGGCATATAGGAGGCTGGAGAAAAAATGCTTAGTCATGAGAATAAAAATTACGACTGCGCCGGTTTAATGCGCCATATAACGAAACCGGATTTCTATCAATATGTATTCGAGTCGCTTGTCAACAATATCCCCGCGGCAAAAGCGGCGCTTTTTTATTTCTATGATAAAGGCAAAACGTCGTTGAACCTCGAACACGCGTTCGGTTTTGAACGAAACCTTCGCGGAATGCCTCTTTCTCCGGCGTTGGAAGGAATATGCGGAAAAGTATTTGCCTCCGGCCGGAGCGAGGTTATCGCGGACGCCGTACATTTGAAAAGATTTGCGAAAGAGATCGAGCCCTTGACGGAAGTCGTGCGCTTTGACGACGGAGGGCGGTACTACGAACCGTCGTCGCTGCTGGTGTCGCCCGTTATAGCCAACTCTGCGCCGGACGGACTTATCGTCGTCATCAACCACTCTCCTCACAGCACCTTCGGCCCGGAAGATATTATGCAGGCTGAGAGCGTTGCAGCGGCGGTTGCGCTTCACAGAACCATCGTGCAGATGAATGAAAACAACGCATATCTCAGCGAAGAACTGCTCACGATGAAAAAGGCAGTCGGATGCGGCGGCGATGTGCAGCGCTACGCCGGCGCCGTAGCCGCGGCGCTGGGCGCGGCGTTTCTCAAGGGGCAGGAATTTCAGGAAATGCTTGAGATCGCTCATTCTTACGCCGCCGCTCCGATGGCGCTCTATAATATGTTCCTTGAGAAGCTGGCCGGGACCGGCGATTCGTGCGAGATATGTCTGCCTGAAAGCATCCTGGACTTCATACAGCCCGGCAATTTTTCCAGAAGCGAATGGGCGCGCGTCGATGGTGGGGATGGAGCGCTTTTGCTGATACCGATACATTACGGAGGGCGGGCGCGCGGAATACTTGCGGTCAAAACCGTTTCGTCAGAAATTGACGCAAAAATGCAGGCGGCCCTCGACAT
>ENA-OQCL01001042-OQCL01001042.1-human-gut-metagenome-genome-assembly--contig:-NODE-1042-length-11001-cov-5.181074_pt1 | contig 11001 bp, 9 predicted proteins | sample MGYA00242502_ERZ504586 | MGnify/ENA primary metagenome ERZ504586 (study PRJEB26092, sample SAMD00036316) | human gut metagenome | host: Homo sapiens | study: EMG produced TPA metagenomics assembly of... | reverse complement strand
ACAAGAATTTTTATACATAGCTTCGTCATAGCCTTCCTTAAATAGCTCGCTATTCGCGTCAGGTTATTCCTCGCTATGCATAAAAATTCAAGAGTAAAATCTGACAACGATTGAATCAGTGTTTCCTCAGAAGCCTCTCATTGATTTTGTTATAAAACAATGCAGTATTTCTTTTTTTGCAAACAAGGATTCCAATAAACAAATGTTTCTATTTTCTCTCGAATAAGGTATAATAGAGATAAGTTGAGAGCAAGAAATCAAAGAAAGGACCTTCCCATGAGAAAAAAAAACAATCCGAATGAACTGACCACACGCGAAAAATCGATCCTTGAATTTATCCGTCAGAAGATCTGGGACAGCGGCTTCCCCCCGACTGTCCGCGAGATCGGAGAGGCGGTCGGTCTGCGCTCGACATCCACCGTGCACAATTATCTGAAGCGTCTGGAACTTAAGGGCGCGATCCGTAAGAATCCTGACTCTTCGCGCGCGATCGAAGTCGTGGCTGATACCTGGCGCCGCAAGAAGATGATCCCGATGCCGCTCGTCGGAGCCGTCCGTGCAGGCGAACCGATCACCGCAGATGAACACACGGAGTCCGTCTATCCCCTGCCGGCCGAACTCATCGGCAAGGATAACAACTGCTTCATGCTCATCGTTCGAGGCGACAGCATGATCAATGCAGGCATCCATGAAGGCGACTACCTCATCGTTTCCGAGCAGGATGACGCTCAGGATGGCGACATCGTAGTCGCACTCATTGGCAATGAAGATGCGACCGTCAAGCGCTTCTACAAAGAGGAAGATCACATCCGTCTGCAGCCGGAAAATGATGAGTACCAGCCGATCATTGCCAAAGAAGTCATCATCCGCGGCAAAGTCATCGGCCTCTATCGCCACATGTGAGTTTTTAGTGACTGGTCACTAGTGACTAGGGATTAGGGATTAGGGATTAGGGATTAGAACCTCACATTCTGCTTTTTCCGAAATCAAAAAGGCCATGGATTGTATCGCATTGCGATATTCTCCATGGCCTTTTTTGATGGAATGATAGAATGAAAATAAGTTGTAGCTGGCTGCTATGCAGGAAACATATCCTAATCCCTAGCTACTAATCCCTAGCTACTTCCTGAATACCAATCCCTAGCCACCAGCCACCGATCACTTTACTTCCCAAAGCTCATGCGGGAAACCATCGCTGCGAGCTTGGGGCCGATCTTCGGCACGCCCTGTACGTCTTCCGGCTTTACTGCACGGATGACGACGATAGCCACGAGGTAGACCACGCCGCCGACAGCAATGGATGCGAGAGTCGAAAGGGTATTACTGTGGATCAGGGTAAACGCCGCATGATACACACCGAGCACGACTGCGCCCATAATGCCTGCTGCGATGAAAAGCTTCACGGTATGGAGAATATCCATCGTATAGCGTCTGTATTTATAGAGGAAAATCAGATTCAGAACAGCCGCCACACCGAAGTCCGCATTCGTCGCCCATGCTGCGCCGAGCACGCCCCACGCTGGGATGGCGGTGAGATTCCAGGAGAGGAAGACCTTCACACACGCCGAAACGACCATGTTCAGGAATGGGATCGCGGTCTTACCCATCCCCTGCAACACGCCTGTCGTGACCTGCTGCACGCCGAGCAGGAATACACCGAAGCTCATGACGGCGATACACGGACCTGCATCGCGGGTCGCGTACAGCATATCGGAGATCGGAGTCGCGATAACACACATCCCGATGAAAGCAGGTATCGTGATGAGATTGGCCAGACGCATCGCCGTGTCCGTACGCGTCATGACGACATCATCCTTCTTCTGAGCGATGGCTTCCGAAATGACCGGCACCAGACTGGCCGCCAAAGACGCCGTCACGATAGTCGGCATATTGACGAGCGCCGTCGCCATGCCTGTCAGATAGCCGAAGAGTGTCGTCGCTTCTTCGACAGCAAATCCTGCCACTTCCAGACGACGCGGCACGATCAGCAGATCGATATTTGAAACGATCGGCAGCATGATATTCGCCAGAGAGACCGGAATGGCAAGGACCAGCAGTCTTTTGATGATCGACATCGCACTCTGCGGCTTGATAGAGGTATCCTGCTCAGAGGCCAGCTCCTTACGCCAGTTTCTTGTCATGTAATAGAAGCCGATCAGAACAAGGATCCCCATAAAAGCACCCGGTGCTGCCCCCAGCGTAGCACCCGCAGCACCGAACTCCAGACCATACGGCAGCAGGATGACCGCGAAAGCGATCATCGTCACGACACGGACGACCTGCTCTAAGATCTGCGAGACTGCCGTCGGCGTCATCAGCTGCAGCCCTTGGAAATATCCGCGCAGCGTCGCGAGCAGCGTCGCGCAGAAAACCGCCGGAGAGAGGGCCAAGAGCGACCAGTACGCTCTCTGGTCACGCACGATGCCGGTATCGACCAGCCACTGTGCGCCGAAGAAGAGCAGTCCGCTGAAGAGGACTCCCGTCATGATGAGTGCGATCATGGAAATACGGAAGACCTTCTGTCCACCGAAATAGTCGTTCACCGCATTTCTTTCTGCGACCATGATGGAGATCGCGACCGGCAGTCCCGCAGAAGAAACAGAAAGACAGAGCAGATAGATCGGATATGCCATCTGATACAGTCCGATCCCTTCCCCGCCGAGCAGGCGCGAGAGGTAAATGCGGCTGAAAGCACCGATGAATTTGACAATGATCCCGGCAATGGTCAGGATCAATGCCCCTTGAATAAAAGAATTTTTACGCATGTTTCACCTTTTTGCAACATATGACTCCCTGCGAGATCGACTCTCGCAGGCGTTACTATATAGTCATATCAGATTTAAGCGAAATTGTAAAGGTCAATTCGTTTCAGGGAATATGTTCCGGGACAAAGCTGTGTAAAAGACGTCAGCGAAACAGATCCGGTCATGGTCATTGTTTCCCTGTTTCCCTTTTCAGCTCATCCATAAAGTCAGCCATCCAGTCTGTCATTGTCCCTTTGATAAGTGCCTTATGGATACGAAGCTTGGCTGGAGATCCCGGAAGGAATTTCAGATACGGAAGCCATGTCTTTGGAAGCTTCATCGGATCCCACCCGTGCATGAAGCTTTCATCAGCCCAGGTGACAAGGAGACTGTCCCCCTCGTCGATGATGCTTCCGATCCCCAGATGACGTGCTTTCACACGGATTTCCGAGATACGGAAGAGCTTCTCCGCCGGCTGGCTTGGCGTACCGAAGCGATCGATCACCTCATCGATGAGATCGGTGAGTGTTTTCTCATCTTCGATCGCCGCAAGACGTCGATAGATCTCCATCTTCTGTTCCTGATTTGCGATATATCCGCTGTCAAGATACGCATCCTGACGGAACTCGATCGTGGTATTCGGCAGCTTCTTCGGCACAGGCCGATTCTCACGGACGGCGCGCAGTCGCTCCACCGCTTCTTCAAGCATGGAGCAGTATGCCGCAAAGCCGATGCTGGCGATATTACCATGCTGCTCTCTCCCGAGAAGATTTCCGGCACCGCGGATCTCCAGATCCCGCATGGCGACTTTGAAGCCGCTTCCGAGCTCGGTGAATTCACGGATCGTATCCAGTCGTTTTTCTGCCACCTCGGAAAGCACCTTCCCCCGCCGGTAGAAGAACCACGCCCGTGCGATCTTTTCTGAACGACCGACGCGCCCTCGCATCTGATAGATCTGTGAAAGCCCCAAGCGGTCAGCATCATAGACAAGCATGGTATTCGCATTCGGCTGGTCCAGACCATTCTCGATGAGCGTCGTACAGAGAAGGACATCATACTTTCCCTGATAGAAATCGAGCATGACTTTTTCGAGCTGCCGCCCTTCCATACGCCCATAGGCGATGCCGATGGTCACATCTTCGGGAAGAATGCTTCGCAAATGGTCAGCCATCGCACCGATCGTTTCGATGCGGTTGTAGACGAAGAACGTCTGCCCGCCTCGCTCTTTCTCACGGAGAATGGCATCTTTGACGATATGGTCATCGTACTCCGTCACATACGTCTGGATCGCATGGCGATTCGATGGCGGCGTCGTGATCGTCACCATATCGCGGACGCCGGTGAGACTCATGTGAAGGGTACGAGGGATCGGTGTCGCAGACAGTGTCAGCACATCGATGCCGGATGCCAGAGATTTCCACTTCTCCTTCTGCACGACACCGAAGCGCTGCTCTTCATCGACGACGAGAAGTCCTAGCTTCTTCGGATGCACCTTCTTATTCAGGACCGCATGGGTACCGACGACCACATCCAGCGTGCCGCTTTCCATCTCCTGATAGATGCGGTTCTTTTCCTTGGCTGTCGTGAAACGGTTCAGTACTGCCAGACGGACACCGAAGTTTTCCATCCGTTCCTTGAAATTCTTATAATGCTGCTCCGCGAGGACCGTCGTCGGACAAAGGACGAATGCCTGATAGCCGGACATGATGCATTTGAAGACAGCTCGCATCGCGACTTCCGTCTTGCCAAAACCCACATCTCCGCATAGGAGCATATCCATCGGCATCGGTTTCTCCATGGCTTTTTTGATGGCATCGATCGCGAGGAGCTGATCTGTCGTTTCTACATAGGGGAATGTATCTTCGAATTCACGCTGCTCGGCCGTATCCGGAGCAAAAGCGATCCCCTGCGTGATCTCACGCTTCGCATAGACTGCAAGAAGCTTTTCTGCCAGTTCCTCGATGGACTTTTTCGCCTTCGCCCGCGCCTTCGTCCACGCGCTGCTCCCCATGTCATGGAGCTTCGGCGTTTCCCCTTCCGGGCCGATATATTTTTCCAGCGACGAGATCTTTTCGACAGGAAGATAGAGCTTGTCATTACCCGCATACTGGATCGTGATATAGTCCCTGTGAATACCGGAAAGCTCGATGGTACGGATCCCGAGGTACTTACCGATGCCATGCGTGACCTGTACGACATAGTCGCCGGGATTCAGATCTGAGAAATAGCGGATCTGCTTCCCCTTCGGACCGGAACGCACGCGGCGCACCTTCTGTTTCCCAAGGACATCTCCTGCTGTGATGACAGCCAGTGAATCATCGGTAAGCTCAAAGCCTTCCGACAGAAGGCCATGGATCAGCGTGACCTTCCCCGCCTCCAGCGTGCGGCTCTCTGGGATATGGAAATCCGAAAAAAGCGCGGAAAGCTCCCTTTCTTCCGAGGGCCGGGGAGCGAGATAGAGGACTTTCCATCCCTTTGCGAGCAGATTTTTGAGATCCTCCATGAAGATCGGGATCTGCCGCTGGTAGTTCGTCATGGTGTGACCTTGCCATGCCACATCCCGCTCCGTATCAAAGCCTGTCAGTTTTCGCTTGAGCAGAGTGCATACGATTTCCTTATTCTTCGCCTTGCGCGCCTGTCCGATGACATCTTTCCAGGATAGCGCCGCCTTTTTATTCGCGGCATCCTCCTTGAAGTATCGTTTCAGTGCCTCTTCACACCGCTGCGGTTCATCATAAAAGACAAGCTCCTTCGAAAGGTATGAGAAGACAAGCGCCTCTCCCCTGCCCTGTCCATCAAGCGGCAGAAAAAGCTGCGATTTTCTGTCATCAATCGAGCGCTGCGTATCCTCATCAAAAAGCCGCACGCTGTCGACCTCGTCATCGAAAAGCTCGATGCGGACAGGATGCTCTTCATTGATAGGGAAAATGTCGATGATATCACCGCGCACCGCAAAATGACCGCAGCGCTCGACCTGATCCACCCGTTCATAGCCGGCAGACGTCAGCTTCTCCTGCAAAGCGTTCCATCCGATCTCCTCTCCGACCGAGACCTGAAATGCACTCTCCTCCAGCTGCGATGGGCTGACCACCTTCTGCGCCGCTTCCACGGCCGTAGCAAGGATGATGCCCGGTCTTCCTGTCAGCATGGCTCCCAATGTCCGCATTCGGTCACGCAAACGCTCCGAACCGGAGAATGTCACCTGAAAGCCGGTCTCTTCGACGAGTGGAAAGGAATAAATAGGCGTCTCCGGCAGGAAGAAAGCGAGATCTTCTTCCCAACGGAAAATATCCTTCTGCTCGGGCACGACGACGATGGCCGTCCCGAAAGACTGCATGGCCGCCGAGAGCGCCAGCGCCTTCTGCGAACTTGCGATCCCCGTCAGGACCGTCGGAGAAGAAGCGGGATCCATCTCCCAGGAATGAGATAGCCGCGCCGCGCACTCTTTCACAAGCTGCGGCCCCATCGCGGTATCCATCACAAAAGGCGGAAGCGCTGCCGCAGCAGCACGCACATCTGCGATCATCGGGATCTTTTCAGTCATTCTTCTCCCTCCCAGCCATACGCTGTCCGCTTGACCTCTTTCTCTCCATGAAGCGTCCGAATGCGAGATAGGATGGATGTCCCCTGATACATGAAATCCGGGCAGACATCCGCCATCGGGACCAGCACAAAAGGCCGCTCCCAGAAATAGGGATGCGGCAAATGAAGAAATGGGGTATCACTCTGGATGCCGTCACCGTAAATCAGATCCAGATCCAGCGTCCTCGGTCCCCAATGCACATCTCGGGTACGCCCAAACTCTTTTTCGACAGACAACAAAAGCGCCATCAAAGCGTCGGCAGATCCTTCCCAACTGATCTCCATCACAGCATTCAGAAAGACAGGCTGGTCGGTTTTGCCCCAGGGCAGCGTCTCATAGATGGCAGACTTTTTCTCGATATGAAGTCCCTCTGCTGCCTCGAGCGTTGCGGCCGCCTGCCTCAGAATGGCCAGCGAATTCCCCTGATTGGACCCAAGGGAAATGATATATTTTTGATTCATTTTTCTCTCTTTTTGGTCAGTGTCACTGATACATCGTCCAGAATCCCGGGAATGGGAGAACCTGGTTTGTGAACCGTGGTCGTAATCTCATCTACCAGCGGAAAAGCAGCGAGAACATCTGCATTGATGACGCCGGCGAGGCGTTCCAGCAGCTTGTAAGGGCCGCCCTCCGCCCGTTCTTTCACCATCTGGTACACCGCTACATAATTCACAGAGTCTTCGAGACAGTCCGTCTCTCCGACCTTGGATAAATCAAGATGCAGCTCCACATCGATATAAAAACGCTGTCCTAATTTCGTCTCCTCCGGCTCATCACCGTGATAGCCGAAAAAGGCCATGCGAGTCAGTTTGATCGTATCCATGCGTATCCCTCATTCGTTATAAAAGATCAATGCCCAGCAGCAGAAGCCTCACGCCCTCCCCAGGAGCGAAGTTCCAAGGAAACCCGTCAGCTCCCGGCGGACAGTACTTCGATCGCCTTCTGATAGACGGAGTCGGTGGAGGGATCGAAAGGAAATCCTGTCTGCGAGACTTCAATATCCGGATGGATGCCCACCTTGTCGATCGTCTTCCCAGAAGGCGTCCGATACTCTGCGATAGATATCTTGAGTGCCTTCTGCTCGCCGGCGTCAAAGACCGCCTGCACCGTTCCTTTGCCATAGGAATTTTCCCCAATGATGGTTCCTTCCTGTTTATCCTGCACCGCACCGGCCAGGATCTCAGAAGCACTGGCACTATTCTTATCGATCAGGACAACCATCGGCAATGGATCTTCTATTCCCTCGATATCATAGGACTCTGACTCGCCATTCTTGGTGTGATAGCTCACGACCGTTCCCTTGGTGAGTATCTGATTCGCCACATCAGTTACTGCATAGATCATCCCGCCCGGATTCATGCGAACGTCAATGATCAGTTTCTTGGCTCCGGCGATCTTCAAAGAAGCGAGCTGGTCACGGAAATCATCGGCGGTGTGCTTCCCGAAGGAGAAAATATGAATATAGCCAATATCGTCACCGGCCATCGCACTCTGCACTGTCGGCATGGAGATCTCTGACCGTTCCACGGTAAAATGCATGGTTTCGCCATTCCGTTTGACATCGATCTCTACCGTCGTTCCTTTTTCTCCGCGGACAGCCGATGCCGTTCCTGTAAGACCGAGTGCATCCGTTTCCTTGCCATCGATGGCAAGAAGTACATCTCCGGCATCAAGCCCCGCATCATGCGCTGTACCACGGTCGAAAACCTTCAAAATAACCGGCCTGCTGTTCTCTCCCTGCCCCATGACGACGCCGATTCCGCCATATTCTCCCGTAGCGCTCTGCATGAAGGATTCATACGCATCCCCGGAAAGTACCATGGTATAAGGATCGCCGACAGAGGCAAACATCCCCTGCGATGCTCCGGCAAAGAGCGTCTTATCCTCTATCGGACGGAAGTAGTTCTGCTTGATCTCCTGAAAATCCAGCAGAAATGTAAAGAGCGCCTTCGGATCATCTGTAAAGTGGAATACCGCACCTCCAGCCAAAGATGCGGTACATACCACCCCCAGCACAAAGCCAGGGCGCATAGTTTTTGAAAGTTAAATGACCAGATTTTGTTTTTTTCCATCATAAATATCCCATAGGATCGACAGCCTGCCCATTGATTTCCACTTCGAAATGGCAGTGCGGCCCCGTCGAGTTTCCGGTCGAGCCGGCAAAGGCAATGACGTCTCCTTTTGACACGGACTGCCCTTCCGATACATTGAGAGACTGGTTGTGCCCATACAGCGTCTGCATACCGCCGCCATGATCAATGATGACGGCATTGCCGTAGCCGCTGATCCAGCCGGAGTAAATGACAGTCCCGCTGTCTGCTGCATGGATCGGCGTACCATAGTCGACACCGATATCCATCCCCGAGTGATAGATGGTACGGCCGAAGATCGGATGGGTACGATATCCGTAGGGAGACGTGATGACACCGCTGCATGGCCAGGAAAGCTGACCTGTGCCCTGCACATAGTTATCATCACTACCACCGCTTTCTTCCTGCTGCGCCTGCCTTGCCGCCTCTGCCTGACGGATGCGCTCCTGAATGAGATCCTTGACCGCATTGGAACGGGCAATGAGATCCTGCTCCATCTGTGCTGCTGCCGCCTTATTGGCTTTCGCATTATCGAGGACTCTCTGCTGCTCGGCTTTCTTCTTCGCGACCTCTGCCTGTACCTTCTTCGCTTCTTCTGCCAATGCATCGAGCCGTGCCCGATCCTGCTCCAATTCGGCTTTCTTTGCTTCGATTTTTGCCTTCTGATCCTGGATCTCCAGAATCAGGCTGTAGTCAGACTGGATGATGCGTTTCAAAAGTTCCAGTCGGTTCGCAAAATCGCTGAAGCTTTTCGCCCCCATAATGACTTCCAGATAATTCAGCTGTCCGAATTTATAGATCGAACGCACACGAAGATTCAGCACCTTTTGGCGCTGCTCCAGATAGGCCTGCGCTTTGCGGATCTCTTCCTCCGTCTGGCGGATCTCCGCATTCACTTTCGCCTGCTCATCCTGAATGCTCTTCAGACGGGCATTCGCCGCATCAAGGTCTGCCTGAATGGCTTTCAACTTGACAGCGACATCTTCGATGACCTGCTGCCAGCTCTCCTGCGAAGAACGCGACTCATCGATCTGCCCCTGAATATCCTGCAGCTCATCCTCCAGATCGTCTGCGATCGAGGGAACCACCGCCCCTGTCAGCAGCAAAGAGGCGATCGCTGCCGAAAGTATCTTCTGATGTGTTTTCATGATTACACCTTCATATACTTACGGAGCGAAATGGCACTCCCCATGACACCGATCACAATGCCTGCCGCCAAAATAATGAGCGTGGTATATCCCATAAATGGCCAGAGCGGAATCATCGGAATGAAGACAAGACCAGCTGCTGCCATTTCGGAGACGACCGTTTATAGCCTTCCCACAGAATGAGCGAAGCAAATCCGGAGCCTAAAAAAAACCGATGACCATGCCTTCGAAAAGGAAAGGCCAGCGAATGAAGCCATTGGAGGCACCGACGTACTTCATGATCTGGATCTCTCTTCTTCTGGCAAAAACCGTAAGGCGGATGGTATTAGAAATGATAAAGAGCTCGGCACCAGCCAGGAAGATGATGAGTACGATTCCCGAGAGACGGATGACCTGTGCAACTTTATAAAGCTGTTCGATGATATCCTTCCCATACTGGACAGTTTCGACGCCCTGATACTTGGCGACAACTTCCGCCGCTGTTTTCAGCTGCTCCGGCGTCTGGAAGGACATCTGGTACGATGCGGGGAGAGGATTGCCATTGATAGCATCGAGAAGCCCCTGCTGATCCCCCATGCGTTCACGGAAATCCTTCATCGCCTGGTCTTTGTTTGTGAATTTGATCTCCTTCATGCCGGGCTGTGCTTTCAGATACTTGCCGATCCCCATGACCTGATCAGTCGTAAGCCCATCCTTCAGATAAACCGTCATCTCGACCTGATTTTCAAGGTAAGACGCCATATGGTTGATATTCAGCACGGCCGAAAGAAAGACGCCCAAGATAAACATAGATAATGTCACGGTCAGGACGGAAGCGATGGCCATGAAGCGATTTCTGAAAAGGGAACGGAATGTTTCACCCCAGAAATAGGATAATGAACTAAACATTCAGGTCATAGCCTCCCTTTTTTACATCATTCACGATATGCCCTTCTTCGATCATGACGACACGTTTATGCATCGCATTGACCAGATCCTTGTTATGAGTGACCATGATGATGGTCGTCCCCATGTGGTTGATCTCGTTGAACAGCTTCATGATATCTTCCGACGTATTCGGATCCAGATTTCCCGTCGGTTCGTCCGCGATGAGAAGGATCGGCTGGTTCACCAGAGCACGGGCAATCGCCACGCGCTGCTGTTCACCGCCCGAGAGCTTGGAAGGAAGCTCCTTCTCCTTTCCGCGCAGTCCGACTAGATCCAGCACACGCTGTACCTTCGGCTTGATCTCACGGCTCTTTGCCCCCGTAACGCGAAGAACAAAGGCAATATTTTCGTATACGGTCCTTTTCGGAGAGCAGTCTGAAATCCTGAAATACAATCCCCAGCGTACGCCGATAGTATGGGATCTTACTGGATTTCAGCTTATTGATCGTAAGACCATTGACAACGACTGTGCCCTGTTTCCGGCACCAGCTCATGCGTCAAAATTTTTA
>ENA-OQCL01001041-OQCL01001041.1-human-gut-metagenome-genome-assembly--contig:-NODE-1041-length-11005-cov-6.419562_pt1 | contig 11005 bp, 10 predicted proteins | sample MGYA00242502_ERZ504586 | MGnify/ENA primary metagenome ERZ504586 (study PRJEB26092, sample SAMD00036316) | human gut metagenome | host: Homo sapiens | study: EMG produced TPA metagenomics assembly of... | reverse complement strand
CCCGGCCTAGGACGGAAGCCGTCGGCGCGGGGCTGAGGCTCCATGGGCAGATGCACCAGGCAATCCAGGCCCATCTGTCCGGCCAGGTCGGCCGTCGCGCCCGCCCTGGGCGCGTGCGGCCAGACGGCCAATGCCACGGGAAAGGGCAAGGCGGCCAGATCCTCGGCGGGCTCCAGGCTCTGCCCCAGGTCATCAATGACCAGAATCAGGGCGGCCTGAGGCAGGGGGCGGGCCAGATCCACCAGAGCCCGTTCCTTGCCGGGAAAATGAAAACGGTGCGTCGGCCGCCCGTTCAGGCGAATTTCCAGCGCGCCTTGGTCCGTCCAGGCAAGGCGCGGGCGGAAACGCTCCGGGTCAACGGCGGAAAGATGAGGAAAATCCGGATCAGCGGCGGAGCGCAACTTTTCCAACAGGGCCACACCCAGGCGCAGCGGCGCGCAAGGCCCTGTAACCCGGTAAGCACGGGCAGCCGCTCCTTCGTCCTCCACGGGCAGCCCTTCTTCGCGCTGCCAGCGGGCGAGCGGCAGGGCCAGGGGCAGCGTCTGGATAACCAGAGCATCCAGGCGGGCCAGTATCATTCGCTCGGCCCGCGCCTCAGGCTCCTCGGTCGCGTCCCGTCCTCCGCCGGTTTGCTGGAGCGACGGCGCGCGACCGGCGGAACCGGAAAAATTCCCCGGCGACATGGACCCGTTGCCCAGCCAGAGCGAAAAGGCCAGGGAGCACAGCAGCCAGGCCAGACCACCCAAGCCCAGGCGAGTGGAAGCGCGCAGCCCCCCGCCGGACCCGTGGGGTCCGGTCAGGGGCCGGTATCTGTTCCTTTATTTTGCACGCTGAACGTATGCCGTCTCGCGGAACCCGCCCCGGCAAGGGGATCGGGCCACGCGCCCTAGTTTCTGATCTCCCGCATCTTGGGCAGACTCTTCACGACCTGGAGGGCCATGCGCAACTGGTTGTCACGGGCCAGCTGCTCCTTGCCTTCGTCTTTCTTGACCTTGCTTTGGCCGCCCTTCTTGTCCTTGCCGTTTTCCAGATGGCGGTTGAGATCCTGTTCGCGCAGGAGGAAACGCGGATTGTCCTTGTCGTCGGTGCGCGGCGGCTCGAAGACCACTTCCAGGTCGGGCACGATGCCCTCGGCCTGGATGGAGCTGCCGTTGGGCGTGTAATACAGGGCTACCGTGAGCTTGAGGCCGGACCCGTCGGACAGGGGAATGATGTTCTGCACCGAACCCTTGCCGAAGGAGCGTTCGCCCAGAATCAGGGCGCGCTTCTGGTCGCGCAGCGCACCGGCCACGATTTCCGAGGCCGAGGCAGAACCGGCGTTGACCAGCACCACCATGGGCACGCGCACGTCGTCGGCCTGCTTTTTTGGCCTCATAAACGCGGTCCGTGCTGTCCCGGCGGCCCTTGATGGAAACGATCACGCCCTTGTCCAGGAAAGTGTCGGACACGCTGACCGCCTGGTCCAGCAACCCACCGGGATTGTTGCGCAGATCCAGCACAATGCCCTTGAGCCCGCCCGTGGCCTTGCTTTCCTTGGCCGCATCCTTGAGCGCGTCCTTGAGTTCCTCGGTGGTGCGTTCGGAGAAACGGGTCAGGCGCACCCAGTAGTAACCGTCTTCCAGCTTTTTGGACTTGACGCTGATCAGGGGGATGGCGTCGCGCACGATGCGCACGGTCTGCGGCGTCTTGGCGTCGCTGTGCAGAATGGCCAGCTCCACTTCCGTGCCTTTGGCCCCGCGGATGCGCGACACCACTTCCTGCAGCGAAAGTTCCTGCGTGGCCTGGCCGTTGATGGACAGGATCACGTCGCCGGACTGAAGACCGGCGCGGAAAGCCGGGGTGTCCTCAATGGGCGTGACCACCACAACCTGGCCGTTTTCCATGGAAATTTCAATGCCACCCGTAGAATTCGCCGGAGGTGGTTTCCTGCATTTCCTGTATTCTTCGGCATTCATGAAGGTGGAGTGCGGGTCGAGCCCCCTGCAGCAAGCCCTTGACGGCCCCGTTGATCAGGTCGTTCTGGGTCACATCCTTCACATAATAACGCTCCACCAGATCAAGCACCTGACTGAAACGCTTCAAGGCCTCGAATTTGCTGGGAGCTTCCTTGGCGGGCTCATTTTTTGGCCTCCGGCGCGGACGCGGCCTGGGCCGCGGTCAAGCCGCACAGAGCCAGAAGCAATGCAAGAATGCAGGAACGGACAAAAACGCGCATAAGAAGGCCTCCGCGGCGCTGCGCATGCCCGGTTTCCCGGAATGAATCCGGGGGGCCGGAGTGCGGGCGGACGCCCGCGCCGCCGCCGTTAGTGTTGGTATAACCGCGCCAAAAGCGCTGATGGCTGCAAAACGCCATGCGGATACTGACTCTTTTCAAGCCAAAATGCAATGCCGCTGGCAGCGCTCCGGAGGCGGCGCAGGCGCCGCTGCGCAGGACTATCTCGCAGCCCTCGCCAACGCTCAGCGTCCCGCCCGAGGGCAGCTGAACAACGGAAAAGCCGCCGGCTTCCGCGCCGTACTGGGATTTATACTGCTCCGCCGCCTCGGCTATCTGCTCGTCGAGCTGCTGCTCCATCTTCGGGCCAAGCACCTTCTCCAAATAGCTCATCGCCACGAGAGGGTCCGACTGCGTGCCGTAATTCGTCGCGGCGTAGGCGCCGATGCCCGCCGCAAGCACGGCGACGGCTATTACAAGTACAACTATCTGCCACTTTTTCATATGTAACCTCCAGGCTCTCTCCCCCGGGCGCGGCGCTCCCGGGGGCTTTCTCTTCTCACTGCGCCAGGCCGAAGCTCACGGCTATGGCGTTGTTCACCCTGTCCATTGTGGGCCCGTCGAGCTGGCCCATTCTCTCGCGCAGGCGGGACTTGTCGAGCGTGCGTATCTGCTCCAGCAGGATGACGCTGTCCCGGCTCAGGCCGTAGCTGCGCGCCGACAGCTCTATGTGCGTCGGCAGCCTGGCCTTCCCCGTCTGCGAGGTTATTGCCGCGGCTATCACCGTCGGGCTGTGCCGGTTGCCCGTGTCGTTTTGAACTATGAGCACCGGCCGCATGCCGCCCTGTTCACTGCCCACCACGGGGCTCAGGTCGGCGTAGTAGATGTCTCCGCGCTTGACTGGATTTTGCATTGGCTTCACACTCCGTATAGTGCCCGTTCATATTATATGTGATATGTAGGGCAGCGGTACTTTTACCGCCAATGCTATTTTCACACGAAGCAGCCAATTTTATTCACAGGCCGATATATACCCTCGGAACACGCGGGGAAATGGCGCACAGCAGCTCGTAGGAAATTGTTCCCGCGATGTCCGCGAGCTCTCCCGCGTCCGGCTCGTCACCGAAAACAGTGACGATATCGCCCGCCCTGACCTCCGGCATGTCCGTCACGTCCACCATGCACATGTCCATGCAGATTCGGCCCACCTGGCGCGCCCGGCGGCCGTTTATGACGACGTCGAATTTGCCGGAGAGGCTGCGGTGCAGCCCGTCCGCGTAGCCGACGGGGATGACGGCCAGGCGCATATCCCGCTCGCAGGTGTAGATGCGGCCATAGCTTATCGTGTCTCCCGCGCGGTGCTCCGTCACCTCTGCGACGCGGGTCAAGAGCCGCATGACCGGCTTCAAGTCCAGTCCGCCGCGCTCCGCGCCCGGGTAGAGCCCGTAGAGCAGCAGGCCGGGGCGGACCATGTCGAGGCAGGTCTGCCTGAAGTTTACCACAGCTCCGCTGTTGGCGCAATGCCTTATGCCGAGGCTGCGGCCGGTTTCATTTTCCAGCGCGTCCACGGCGGCGGTGAAGCGCCCGAACTGCTCCAGCGTGAAGCTCTCCTCCGGCTCGTCCGAGACGGCGAAGTGCGTGAAGACGCCCGCAGATTCAAGGCCGTGGAGCCGCAGCAGCTCCCTCACGCCGTCCAGCTCCCGCTCGCTTGAGACTGAAAAGCCTGTGCGGCCCATGCCCGTCTCAAGCTTTATGTGGCAGCGGAGCGTGAGGCCCGTACCCGCAAGGGCGCGGCTCATGCCGCGCGCGCAGTCTATATCGCCTATCGCCTGCTCCGCGCCCAGCCGAGCTATGTCCGGCGCAAGGAAGGCCGGGCTGGGAGCCAGGATGAGTATGGGCATCTCCAGCCCCGCCGCGCGCAGCTCCGCCGCCTCCTCATAGCAGGAGACGGCGATGTAATCCGCGCCCAGCTCTTCCAGCCGCCGCGCTATCGTCACAGCGCCGTGGCCGTAGGCGTTGGCCTTGCACAGTCCCGCAAAACGGCAGCCCTCCGGCAGGGCGCGGCGGATCTCTCTATAATTGTGCTCCAGGCGGTGCAGATCTATCTCCGCCCAGGTCCGTTTGTCTTCGTTTCTCATGGTCTCGCCTTCCATTCAGCTCAGGGAAAACCCATCTATCCTGCAAGTTATCAGCGTGCGCCCGCTCTCCCGGTTCGTGAACTCCGCCGAGACGGGCGCGCCGGAGCCGTCCAGCCTGAGCGTCAAGCCCAGCTCGTCCTCCGGCACGAGGCTCGCAACGCTTTCACCGCCCTCCGTCCAGGCCAGCTCCACGTAGGCCGTGCGCAGCGCCTCGCAGAGCTTCGGCAGGGCCGTCACCGGCGAGAGGCCCTCTGCCACCTCGCCTGCGTCCAGGATGAGGCCCTCGTATTCGAGCGCCGCGCCCTCGGCGTCCAGCCTTGCCCTGACCCCGGCTATCAGCTCCGGCGCCAGCGCCTCCACCTCGCTGCCCTGCGCGCTTGAGACGCAGCGCAGAGTGTACTCCGAGCGCGTGCCGTCCTGTCCCCAGGCCGTGACAAGCGCCGTCAGCTCCGCCTCTCCCTCCGCCATCGAGGCGCGCAGCTCCTCGACGGCCTGCTCCGCCGCGTCCCCGCCGCAGGCCGCGAGCGGGACGAGCAGGAGCGCTGTCATTAGTGCGGCAAGCATCCTTCGCCGCATGGTATTTCATTCCTCCGTCACGGTTTTCAGCGCCGCCGGAAGCAGGCGTATCATGTCCGTGGGCGTCATGCCGTATTCTCCGAGCTCCCCCGCCGCCATATCCCCAGCCAGGCCGTGCAGATACACCGCAGCGCGGACGGCATCACGGAACGGCAGTTGACATAACATTGCCGCCATGAGGCCGGTCAACACGTCGCCTGAACCTCCCCGAGCCATACCGGGGTTGCCGGTTTGGTTGACATAACACTCTCCATCCGGGAAGGCTACGACGCTGCCGCTGCCTTTGAGCACCAGCGTACAGCCCCAGCGCGAGGCAAAGCGGCGCGCGGAGGCGACCCTGTCGCCGTCGAGCAGGCCGCCCAGCATGGCGAACTCCCCCTCGTGCGGTGTGAGGACCAGGGGGCAGGCGGCATCCTCCAGGCTGCTCATGTCCCGCGAGAGGGCCCAGAGGGCATCCGCGTCCACGACGGTCGGCACGCGCGAGGCGGCCAGCGCACCCTGCACGAACTCCGTGACCCCCGCGCTCCGGCCGAGGCCCGGGCCTATGGCCAGACAGCTCATGCGTTCCAGCCGCGCCTCTACCTCGGGCAGGGCCTCGGCGGTGAGGCGGCCCTGCGCGTCGCAGGGCAGGGGAAAGGGCATGGCCTCGTCGTTCTTCACGGCGGTGACGGCATAGATGCTCTCCGGCACGCCGAGCCAGACAAGGCCCGCACCGCCGCGCACCGCCGCGCGCGAGGCGAAGCTCGGCGCGCCCGTGTAGCCGCGGCTGCCGGCCAGTATGAGCAGGCGGCCGTAGTCCCGCTTGGAGCTCTCCCGCGCCCGCTTGGGCAGGCGGACGGGGCTGTTTGGTTTTTCAGTCTCGGTTTTCATGGCATAACATTATACATTTTTCAAATTCATAAGTCAATTTATTTGACTTCCGGCGAACGTTGTGCTATAAATGTATTCCAGTTGAAGATATTTTATTGCTGTGAACGGGAAAATGACCCGAAACGGCGCACAGAGAACGGGGGCCGCCGGCTGTAAGCCCCCCGCGCACGTTGAGTCTGGTTCGCCCGGGAGCTCCGGCCAATCACCGGCGGGTAAGCCCGTTACAGCGTACGAGTGCGGCGCTCTCTGCGCCGAATAACGGGTGGTACCGCGGAAGATAGGCTCTTTCGTCCTGTATGGGGACGAAGGGCCGTTTTTTTGTGCGTACCGCAAACTGAAAGGGGAAGTCTGAAACAAAATGAAAGAGATGCTGGAAAAGCTCAGGGCCGAATCCGCGGCCGCCATCTCCGAAGCGGCGAGCACCGAAGCGCTTGAGGCGCTGAGGGTGAAGTACCTCGGCAAGAAGGGCGAGCTCACCGCCATACTCAAGCAGATGGGCAAACTCTCCGCCGAGGAGCGCCCCGTCATAGGCCAGCTCGCCAACAGCGTGCGCGCCGAGCTCGAAGCCGAGCTCGAAAGCCGCAAGGCCGCCCTCGCCGAGGCCGCGCTCGAAAAGCAGCTCGAGGCCGAGGCGCTGGACGTCACCCTGCCCGGCAAGCGCGTCAAGGGCGGGCACAAGCACCCGATGGACATCGTCATCGACGAGCTCAAGGACATCTTCATCGGCATGGGCTTCGAGGTCGACGACGGCCCCGAGGTCGAGCTCTCCACCTACAACTTCGACCGCCTGAACACCGACGAGGGCCACCCCGCCCGCGAGTGGACGGACACATTCTACCTCGACGAGGAGAGCAAAACACTCCTCCGCACCCACACCTCCCCCATGGAGCCGCGCATTATGGAGACCCGCGAGGGTCCCATCCGCGCCGCCGTGTTCGGCCGCTGCTACCGCAAGGACGAGGTGGACGCCACGCACAGCCCCATGTTCCACCAGATGGAGGGTCTGGTCGTCGATAAGCACATCACCTTCGCCGACCTCAAGGGCCTGCTGCACAACATGGCCGTGCAGCTCTACGGTCCCAACACCGTGACCCGCTTCCGCCCGCACCACTTCCCCTTCACGGAGCCCAGCTGCGAGATGGACGTCCTCTGCCACAAGTGCGGCGGCAAGGGCTGCCCCACTTGCAAGGGCGAGGGCTGGATAGAGCTCCTCGGCGCCGGCGTCACCAACCCGCACGTGCATGAGATGAGCGGCATCGACCCCGCCACGCACTCCGGCCTCGCCTGGGGCATGGGCCTTGAGCGCGCCGCCATGCGCCGCTTCAAGATAGCCGACCTGCGGCTCATGTTCGAGAACGACATCCGCTTCCTCGAACAGTTCTGATAGAAGTGTCCGCCCGAGGCGGAGCCCCGTGCGGACGCATAGTAAAGTGCGGACTTATTTGGATGAAGTATGAAGGAGTTCGATATAAATGAAATTGTCCAGAAAGTGGCTCAATGAGTTCGTCGAGCTGAGCCTTGAGGAAAAGAACGACCACGACTTCGCCGAGGCGATGACCATGACCGGCTCCAAGGTCGAGGGTACGTCCTACATGGGCGAGGGCATCAGCCGCGTCGTGGTCGGCAAGATAGTTGAGATGGTGCGTCACCACGACTCCGACCACATGTGGACCTGCCAGGTCGATGTCGGCGGCGAGCGCCTGCTGCAGATAGTCACCGGCGCGCAAAACCAGAAGGTCGGCGACCTCGTCCCCGTGGCGCTCGACGGAGCCAAGCTCCCCGGCGGCGTGGAGATAAACACCACCGTGTTCCGCGGCGAGCTCTCTGAAGGCATGATGTGCTCGCTCAAGGAGCTGGGCCTCACGCTGCACGACTTCCCCTACGCCTATGAGAACGGCCTCTTCGTCATCGAGGAGCCCTGCAAGCCCGGCGACGACATCGTCCCCGTCATAGGCCGCGACGACCACGTGGTCGAGTTCGAGATAACCCCGAACCGCCCGGACTGCCTCTCCGTCATCGGCCTGGCCCGCGAGGCCTCCGTGACCTTCGGTAAGCCCCTTAAGCTGCACACCCCCGTCGTCAAGGGCTCCGGCGGCGACATAAACGAGCATGTAAAGGTCGATATCGAGGACCCCAAGCTCTGCCCGCGCTACACCGCGCGCATGGTGCGCAACATCAAGATAGAGCCCTCGCCCAAGTGGATGCGCGAGCGCATCGCCGCCATGGGCATGAGGCCTATCAACAATATAGTTGACATAACAAACTATGTCATGATGGAGTACGGCCAGCCGATGCACGCCTTCGACTTCGCCTGCGTGGATGGAGGGCACATCGTGGTCCGCACCGCGCGTGAGGGCGAGACCATCCGCACCCTGGACGGCAACGAGCGCAAGCTGACTACCAGCATGCTCTGCATCTGCGACGAGTACAAGCCCGTCGGCGTCGCCGGCGTCATGGGCGGCGAGAACTCCGAGATAACGGACGACACCAAGATGGTCCTCTTCGAGAGCGCCAACTTCAACGGCACCAGCATCCGCCGCACCGCCGCGGGCCTCGGCATGCGCACCGACGCCTCCGCCCACTACGAGAAGGGCCTCGACCCCTACCTCACCAAGATAGCGGTCGATCGCGCCTGCGAGCTGGTCGAGCTGCTGGGCGCCGGCGAGGTCGTGGACGGCTATGTTGACTGCTTCCCCGCTCCCCCCGAGCCGCTGGTGCGCGAGCTGGATGTGGACCGCGTGAACTGGATACTCGGCACCGACATCGACGGCGACACCATGCGCAACATCCTGCGCGAGCTCGGCTTCGGCGTGGAGGGCAACACCGTCACCGTCCCGAGCTGGCGTCTCGACATCGACGCGAAGTACACGCAGAACGACTTTGCAGAGGAAGTAGCGCGCATATACGGCTTCAACAACATCCCCAGCACGATGATGGAGGACTCCGGCACCAAGTCCGGCGGGCTCACGCCCGAGCAGGCCGCCGAGCGCCATCTTGGCGCTATCTGCCGTGCCTGCGGCTACAACGGCATCATCACCTATTCGTTCTACAGCCCCGCGGGCTGGGATCTCATCCGCCTGCCCGCCGATGACAAGCGCCGCGACGCCATCCGCATCCTCAACCCGCTCGGCGAGGACACCAGCTGCATGCGCACCACCACCCTGCCCAGCGTGCTCGAGGTGCTCGCGCGCAACTGGAACTACCGCAACAAGTCCGCGAAGGTCTACGAGTTCGCGAAGATCTACCTCAAGCGCCCCGACGGCCTGGCCGACGAGCCGAAGGTGCTCACCCTCGGCGCCTACGGCGAGGACATGGATTTCTACGCGCTCAAGGGCACCGTTGAGGAGCTCTGCGACGCGCTGCTCATCCAGGACGTCGAGTACCGCCCCGTGAAGGACGACCCGAGCTATCACCCCGGCCGCTGCGCCGCGCTGTATGCAAACGGCAAGTGCCTCGGCAAGCTCGGCCAGATACACCCGCTGGTCGCGAAGAACTACGGTGTGGCTGACGAGCTCTACGTAGCTGAGCTGAACTTCCAGGCCATGTTCGACCACCGCACTACCGAGGTGTACTACACCCCGCTGCCGCGCTTCCCCTCCGTCAACCGCGACATCGCCGTAGTCTGCGACGATGGTACCACGGCGGGCGAACTCATGGGCTGCATCCGCGAGGCCGGCGGCGAGTACCTCAAGGGCTGCGAGGTCTTCGACGTCTACAAGGGCGCGAACATCCCCGAGGGCAAGAAGTCCGTTGCCTTCTCGCTCACCCTCCGCTCCGACGACCAGACCCTCACCGACGCGCACGCCGACGAGGCCGTCCAGGCCATACTCGCCGCGCTGCGCGAGAAGTTCGGCGCCGTCATCCGCTGAACGTTTTGTAATTGAATCGTAATATTGCAGCGCTTTACACTCCCGGGATTTTTGGTATAATGTTTGTCAGTTGAGGCAATCATACCGAATGACCAGGGAGGGGTACGACATGGAAGACGCGACCAGGAGATTCACCGCTATTGACAACCGGAACGAGACACGTGAAATTCTGTCATCCGTGTACGACTCGCTGAAGGTCAAGGGCTACAACCCCATCAATCAGCTCGTGGGTTATATAATCTCCGAGGACCCGACGTACATCACGAACTACAACAACGCCCGCAGCCTCATCTGCCGCCTCGACAGGGACGAGCTGCTGCAGGAACTGCTCGTGAGCTACCTCGGGAAGTGAAAAATCAAAAAGGCTCCGGCAACTCTCGTTGCCGGAGCCTTTTTTCACGTCCCGCCTCAGGCTGGGATTATTTCCTCGCTGGCAGGCAGCGCCGTCCAGATGGACTCCACTTGAAGTATCCGCGCATGTGGGACGCCTCCTTATGCTTACTCCTTGTGCTGGCCGGCGCAGTCGTTTTTGAGGCCGCGGAGCATATCTATGCCGTGCTTGAGCGCGGGCAGGACAGCGCCGAGGCTCTCAGTGGCGGCCTTTTCGCTGCCGGGGAGGTTCACTATGAGCGTGCCGCCGCGCAGGCCCGCAATGCCGCGGGACAGCATGCCGCGCGGGGTTATCTTCACGCTGGCCGCGCGCATTGCCTCAGCTATGCCCGGCGCGACGCGGTTTATTACTGCTTCCGTCGCCTCGGGCGTCACATCGCGGCGTGAAAAGCCGGTGCCGCCGGCCGTCAGAGCCAGGCAGACGTCCAGCTCGTACGAACACTTGACCAGTTCGCCCTTTATGAGCTCGAATTCATCGGGGACAAATTTTGCGGTACACGACTTCCCAGCCGTCCGCCTCCAGCATAGCCTGGACCGCCGGTCCGCTGGTATCCTCCCGCTCTCCCCTGCTGCACCTGTCGCTGACAGTTATCACAGCCGCCGTGTATTTCATCTCATTACCCCTCCGTTTATCTCTGCGCGCCGGGCGCATATCTAAATGGATTATAACAGATTTACATACGCGTTACAAGCCCGTAACTATATGGTTTCAAAATAAGGCCGATATCTTCCAAGGGCTGGGGGATTCAGCTTCATTTTAGTGTTGCTTGCACCGGGCCGGGGTGGGGGATGGAGGAGCTCACGTTTCCCCCAATGTAGGGGCGGGGTTCCATCCCTGCCCGGGGGTGGGTTTATGGAACTCGCCTATGCGTTTTTTGAATATCTTTACCTTGTGCTGCCTATTCCACCCCATTTCTTTGGTCTTGCCCAAAGAAACGGGGTGGAGCCCC
>ENA-OQCL01001040-OQCL01001040.1-human-gut-metagenome-genome-assembly--contig:-NODE-1040-length-11011-cov-2.300900_pt1 | contig 11011 bp, 27 predicted proteins | sample MGYA00242502_ERZ504586 | MGnify/ENA primary metagenome ERZ504586 (study PRJEB26092, sample SAMD00036316) | human gut metagenome | host: Homo sapiens | study: EMG produced TPA metagenomics assembly of... | reverse complement strand
TAGGTCGTCGAGACTTCGTGAAACAACCTACGAAATCAGGAGGAAACAACCATGGCACAGAAAGAAATGATCCGCATTCGTCTGAAGGCCTATGACCACCAGGTCATCGACCAGAGCGCAGAGAAGATCGTGAGACCGCCAAGCGCACCGGCGCCACCGTGTCCGGCCCCATCCCTCTGCCCACCAAGAAGGAGATCGTCACCATCCTGCGGGCTACCCACAAATATAAGGACAGCCGCGAGCAGTTTCGAGCGCCGCACCACAAGCGCCTGATCGACATCACCAAGTCCACCCCCAAGACGGTGGAGGCTCTGATGGCTCTGGAGCTGCCCGCCGGTGTGGAGATCGAGATCAAGCTGTAAGGCTTCCTGCGATACCTTATTTTAATTTGTTTGCTGTCCCAGGTCCATCGTCTTGCGAGATGGACGGGTCATGTCGGCAGAGCAATGCCTCCGGGACCCAACCCGGATGTATCTAAGCCGACCAATAACCTTTAAGGAGGAACATACATGAAAGCGATCATCGGCAAAAAAGTGGGTATGTCCCAGATTTTTGACGAGAACGGCCATGTGATCCCCGTCACCGTCATCGAGGCGGGTCCCTGCGTGGTCGTGCAGAAGAAGACTTCCGAAAAGGAAGGCTATGAGGCGGTCCAGCTGGGCTTCGAGGATGTCCCCGAGCGCAAGCTGACCAAGCCTGAGCTGGGCCATCTGAACAAGGCCGGCTCCGCCCCCAAGAAGCACCTGCGGGAGTTCAACCTGGAAAACGCCGCTGAGCTCAACGTGGGCGACATCGTCAAGGCTGACACCTTCCAGGCCGGCGACTTCGTGGATATCACCGGCATCTCCAAGGGCCACGGCTACGCCGGCGTCATCAAGCGCCACGGCGCCCACCGCCTGAAGGAGACCCACGGCAGCGGCCCCGTCGGTCGGCACTCCGGCTCCATGGGCGCCAACAGCGACCCCTCCAAGGTCTTCAAGGGCAAGATCGGCGCCGGCCACATGGGCGTCGAGCAGGTCACCGTTCAGAACCTGAGCGTCGTCAAGGTCGACCCCGAGCTGAACATGCTGGTGGTCTGCGGCGCGGTCCCCGGCCCCAAGGGCGGCCTGGTGACCATCAAGTCCACTGTCAAGGTCCACAAGATCAAGCAGGCTGGCGCCGACATCAGCAAGAACCCGCAGAAGGCCTCCGGCCGCAACCCGCAGAAGGCCTCCGCCAGAAACAAGTAAGAAAGGGGTGCTGAATAATGTCTTCTGTGAAAGTTTTGAACATGGCCGGCGCTGAAGTCGGCACTGCTGAACTCAACGACGCCATCTTCGGCATCGAGCCCAACACGGCCGTCGTTCACGAGGTCGTGAAGAATCACCTGGCCAACTGCCGGCAGGGCACCCAGAGCGCGCTGACCCGCGCCGAGGTCTCCGGCGGCGGCAAGAAGCCCTGGAGACAGAAGGGCACCGGCCGCGCCCGCCAGGGCTCTACCCGGGCTCCCCAGTGGACCCACGCGGCGTGGTGTTCGCTCCCAAGCCCCGGGATTACAGCTATGTGCTGAACAAGAAGGTCAAGCGTCTGGCTCTCAAGTCCGTCCTCTCCGCCAAGGTGGCCGAGGGCAAGCTGGTGGTCATCGACACCATCAAGATGGACGCCATTAAGACCGCTGATTTCCGTAAGTTCCTGGATGCCGTGAAGGTGGACGGCAAGGCCGTGGTGGTCACTCCCGCCGTGGACCAGATCGTCGTCAAGAGCGCCCGGAACATCCCCGGCGTGCTGACCACCCCCGCTGTGCAGCTGAATGTCTACGACATCATCAACGCCCAGTACCTGGTCGTGGATCAGGCCGCCCTCGCAAAAATCGAGGAGGTGTACGCATAATGGCTACCGCATATGACATCATCATTCGGCCCATCATCACCGAGCGCGCCATGTCCGGCGCCGCCGACAAGAAGTACGTCTTCGAGGTGGCCAAGGACGCCGGCAAGGTGGAGATCAAGAAGGCCGTGGAGGAGATCTTCGACGTGAAGGTTGCCTCCGTCAATACCCTGACGGTGCCCGGCAAGAAAAAGCGCATGGGCGCCGGCCGTCCCGGCATGACCAGACAGTGGAAAAAGGCCTATGTCCAGTTGGCGGCGGATTCCAAGACCATCGAGTTCTTCGAAGGCATGGTCTGATCAACGGAAGGAGAGGAAAGCATATGTCTATCAAAACTTTTAAGCCGACGACTCCCTCCAGACGTCAGATGACGGTCTCCGGTTTCGACGGCATCGACAAGAAGGCCAAGCCCGAGCCCAGCCTGACCACTTCCCTGAAGAAGTCCTCTGGCCGCAACAGCTATGGCCGCATCACCGTCCGCCATCGCGGCGGCGGCAACAAGCGCAAGTACCGCATCATCGACTTCAAGCGCGACAAGGCCGGCACCGCCACCGTGCTGCGTCTGGAGTACGATCCCAACCGCTCCGCCAACATCGCCCTCCTGGAGTATGAGGACGGCGAGCGCCGCTATATTCTGGCTCCCGTGGGCCTGAACGCCGGCGACAAGGTGGAGGCCGGCCCCCCAGGCCGATATCAAGGTGGGCAACGCTCTGCCCATCGCCAATATCCCCGTCGGTACCATCATCCACAACGTGGAGCTGCATCCCGGCAACGGCGCCCAGATGGTGCGCTCCGCCGGTACCGCTGCTCAGCTCATGGCCAAGGAGAGCGGCGACGCTCAGATCCGTATGCCCTCCGGTGAGGTCCGCATCGTGCGTACCAACTGCTACGCCACCATCGGCCAGGTGGGCAACATCGAGCATGAGAACATCAACATCGGCAAGGCCGGCCGGAAGCGCCACATGGGTTGGCGTCCCACCGTCCGCGGCTCTGTCATGAACCCCAATGACCACCCCCACGGCGGCGGCGAGGGCCGCGCTCCTGTTGGCCGTCCCGGCCCTGTGACTCCTTGGGGCAAGCCGGCGCTGGGCTACAAGACCCGCAAGGGCAAGAACCCCACCAATAAGTTCATCGTCAAGCGCCGCAACGAGAAGTAAGGAGGCAAGTCAATATGAGCAGATCCATCAAAAAAGGCCCGTATGTTGCCCCTGAGCTTCTGAAGCGGGTCGAGGAAATGAACGCCAAGAACGAGAAGAAGGTCCTGAAGACCTGGAGCCGCAGCTCCACCATCTTCCCCGCCTTCGTCGGTCACACCATCGCCGTCCATGACGGCCGCAAGCATGTGCCCGTCTACATCCAGGAGGATATGGTCGGCCACAAGCTGGGCGAGTTTGCGCCCACCCGCACCTTCCGCGGCCACGCGAAGGATAAATAAGTAAAGGAGGATGCAGAACATGGAAGAGAATAAAGTTGCAAAGGCGTACCTGCGCTATGTCCGCATCGCTCCCCGCAAGGTCCAGATCGTCTGCGATCTGATCCGCGGCAAGGACGTCGGCACTGCCATGGCGATCCTGATGCAGACCCCCAAGGCCGCTTCCGAGCCTCTGATGAAGCTTCTGAAGAGCGCCTGCGCCAACGCCGAGAACAATTTCCAGATGGACCCCAGCAAGCTGGTGGTCTCTGAGGTGTTTGCCACTCCCGGCCCCATCCTCAAGCGGATGATGCCCCGGGCCCAGGGCCGCGCCTATCGTATCAACAAGCGCACTTCTCACGTCACCCTGGCTGTGACGGAAAAGGCATAAGAGGGAGGAGAACAGTTTATGGGACAGAAAGTGAATCCCCACGGCCTGCGCGTGGGCGTCATCAAAGACTGGGATTCCCGTTGGTATGCCAGTGATGAGAAGGTCGGCGATCTGATCGTCGAGGATCAGAAGATCCGCAAGTACCTGAAGAAGACCCTGTACGGCGCCGGTGTTCCCAAGATCGAGATCGAGCGGAGCAACGAAGTCGTCACCATCTTCCTCCACTGCGCCCGGCCCGGCATGGTCATCGGCAAGGGCGGCGAGCAGATCGAGCAGTATCGTCTCGCTGTGGAGAAGCTGATCGGCAAGAAGGTGCGCCTGAACATCGTCGAGGTCCGCAACCCCGATATGGACGCGCAGCTGGTGGCCGAGAACATCGCCCAGCAGCTGGAGAAGCGTATCTCCCACCGCCGCGCCATGAAGAACGCCATGGCCCGCGCCATGCGCGCCGGCGCCAAGGGCATCAAGGTTTGCTGCTCCGGCCGTCTGGGCGGACGTGAGATCGCCGGCGTGGAGCACTATCACGAGGGCACCATCCCCCTGCAGACCATCCGCGCCGACATTGAGTACGGCTTCGCGGAGGCTGCCACCACCTTCGGCCGCATCGGCGTGAAGGTCTGGATCTACAAGGGAGAGGTCCTCTCTCAGACCCTGCGCACCAACCCCCCGCACCATGGACACCTCCAAGCCCTACCAGGAGCGTCGTGAGCGTCGTCCCCGCCGGGATGGCGACCGCCGCGGCGGTTTCGGCGACCGGCGCCAGGGCGGCGGGTTCAACCGTGACCGTCAGGGCGGTTTCAACCGCGGCCAGGGCCGTCCCCAGGGCGGTTTCAACCGTGCCACCAATCCCAGCCGTCCGGCTGCCCCCGCGGCGCCCGCGGCACCCGCTAAGGAAGGAGGAGCCCAGTAATGCTTCTGCCGAAGAGAGTCAAGTATCGCCGCGTGCACCGCGGCCGTATGACCGGCAAGGCCACCCGCGGCAGCACCATCGCCTACGGTGAGTATGGCCTGCAGGCCATGGAGCCCGGCTGGATCACCAGCAATCAGATCGAGGCTGCCCGTATCGCCATGACCCGTTACACCAAGCGTGGCGGTCAGGTCTGGATCAAGATCTTCCCCGATAAGCCCGTGACCAAGAAGCCCGCTGAGACCCGCATGGGTTCCGGTAAGGGTTCTCCCGAGTACTGGGTCGCAGTTGTTAAGCCCGGCCGTGTCATGTTCGAGATCGCCGGCGTGTCCGAAGAAGTTGCCCGCGAGGCGCTGCGTCTGGCCAGCCACAAGCTGCCCATCAAGACGAAGATCGTCGCCCGCACCGAGGAAGCAGGTGAGTGAAGATGAAGGCAAGTGAAATCCGCAAGATGACCCCTGAGCAGCTCAACGAGAAGCTGGCGGGGCTGAAGAAAGACCTGTTCTATCTGCGTATGCAGCACGCCACCAACCAGCTGGACAATCCCGTGAAGATCCGGGAGACCAAGCACGATATTGCCCGAATCAAGACCGTGCTGGCGGAGCTCGCCGCCGCTGACCAGAAGCAGTGAGAAGGAGGTAAGGTAAGATGAACGAAGAGAAGAGAACTTCCTCCCGCAAGACCCGGGTCGGCAAGGTGGTTTCCGACAAGATGGACAAGACCGTCGTGGTCGCCATCGAGGACCGGGTGGCCCATCCTCTGTACAAGAAGATTGTTGGCCGCACCTATAAGCTGAAGGCCCACGACGAGCAGAACGCCTGCGGCGTCGGCGATAAGGTCAAGGTCAATGGAGGACCCCGCCCCCTGTCTCACGACAAGCGTTGGCGCGTGGTCGAGATCATTGAGAAAGCGAAGTAAGGAGGTGCCGCAGTATGATTCAGCAGGAAACGTTTCTGAAGGTAGCCGATAATACCGGCGCCAAGGAGATCAAGTGCATCCGTGTCCTGGGCGGCTCCAAGCGGAAGTTCGGCAACATCGGCGATGTGATCGTTGCCTCCGTCCGCAAGTCCACCCCCGGCGGCACCGTGAAGAAGGGCGAGGTTGTCAAGGCCGTCATCGTCCGCAGCGCCAAGGGCGTCCGTCGCGCCGACGGCACCTACGTCCGCTTCGATGACAACGCCGCCGTCCTGATCAAGGACGACAAGAACCCCAGAGGTACCCGTATCTTTGGGCCGGTGGCTCGCGAGCTGCGTGACAAGGATTACATGAAGATCCTGTCCCTCGCCCCCGAAGTGATTTGAGGAGGGCAGCGAAATGGCTATGAATATCAAGAAGGGCGATACCGTTGTCGTCCTGTCCGGCAAGGACAAGGGCAAGCAGGGCAAGGTGCTGGGCACCGTTCCCGGCTCCCTGAAGGTGGTCGTGGAGGGCATCAACATGGTGACCTGCCACGTCAAGCCCCGCAAGCAGGGCGAAGAGGGCGGCATCGTCAAGCGCGAGGCTGCCATCGCCTCCTGCAAGGTGCAGGTGGTCTGCCCCAAGTGCAACAAGGGCACCCGTATCGCCCACAAGATCGAGGGCGGCAAGAAGACCCGCGTGTGCAAGCACTGCGGTGCCGAGCTGTAAGAAAGGAGCGTAGAGAACCATGGCAAGACTGAAAGAAAAGTACAAAGCCGAAGTTGCTCCCGCTCTGATGAAGCAGTTCGGCTACAAGAGCGTCATGCAGATCCCCAAGATCGACAAGGTTGTCGTGAACGTGGGCTGCGGCGAGGCCCGTGAAAACTCCAAGGTTCTGGAGAACGTGGTCAGCGATCTGAGCCAGATCACCGGCAGAAGCCCATCATCACCGCGCCCGCAAGTCCATCGCCAACTTCAAGCTGCGTGAGGATATGCCCATCGGCGCCAAGGTCACCCTGCGGGGCGACAAGATGTGGGAGTTCCTGGACCGTCTGTTCAACGTGGCTCTGCCCCGTGTCCGCGACTTCCGCGGCATCAACCCCAACTCCTTCGACGGCCGCGGCAACTATGCCCTGGGCATCAAGGAGCAGCTGATCTTCCCCGAGATCGAGTACGACAAGATCGACAAGATCCGCGGCATGGATGTGGTCATCTGCACCACCGCGCACACCGATGAAGAGGCCCGTGTCCTGCTCCAGCAGGTCGGCGCTCCCTTCGCCCGCTAAGGAGGAAGAGGCAAATGGCTAAGAAATCTATGATTCTCAAGCAGCAGGCTCCCGCCAAGTTCTCCTCCCGGAGATACAACCGCTGCAAGATCTGCGGCCGCCCTCACGCTTACCTGCGTGACTACGGCGTGTGCCGTATCTGCTTCCGGGAACTGGCCTATAAGGGCGAGATCCCCGGCGTGCGGAAGGCTTCCTTCTAAGAGCCGCCGCACCGGAAAGCTCCGGCTTTCCACACAACTTATGTAACCGTGAGTTTAGGATATGGAACTCTGGTGATTCGGATGGCGAAAGGTCATGACCAATTGGGCACCACGCGCGAGCGGACTGCTCCATTGGCCATGATACCTCGCTGCCGCAGCGGTTCCCATGGGATCGCAACTCTAAAATAGGAGGATTTATTATGCATATCACCGATCCGGTTGCGGATATGCTGACCCGCATCCGCAACGCCAACAGCGCCAAGCACGACACCGTTGATGTTCCCGCCTCCAACATGAAGAAGAGCATTGCTCAGATCCTGCTGGACGAGGGCTATATCAAGAACTTCCAGGTGGTGGACGACGGCCTCCAGGGCATGATCCACATCACCCTGAAGTACAACGCGGGCAAGGAAAAGGTCATCACCGGCCTGCGCCGCGTTTCCAAGCCGGGCCTCCGGGTCTATGTGGGCGCCGATGAGCTGCCCCGCGTGCTCCGCGGCCTGGGTATCGCCATCATCTCTACGTCCAAGGGCGTCATGACCGACAAGAAGGCCCGCGAGCTCCATGTCGGCGGCGAGGTCCTGGCATTCGTGTGGTAAGGAGGGCAAACGAACAATGTCTAGAATTGGTAGAATGCCCATTACCGTTCCCGCCGGCGTGACCGTCACTGTCGCCGAAGGTAATGTGGTTACCGTCAAGGGACCCAAGGGTGAGCTCAGCCGCGCGCTGCGCCCCGAGATGACTATTAAGCAGGAAGGCAACACGATCACCGTGGAGCGTCCTTCGATGACAAGCTGCACCGCAGTCTGCACGGCCTGACCCGCACCCTGCTGAACAACATGATCGTCGGCGTGACCGACGGCTACAGCAAGGAGCTGGAGGTCAACGGCGTCGGCTACCGTGTGGCCAAGGAGGGCAAGAACCTGGTCATGAACCTGGGCTTCTCTCATCAGGTGATCGTTTCCGAGATCGAGGGCATCACCATCGATGTCCCCGCTCCCAATAAAATCATCATCCGCGGATGCGACAAGCAGGCCGTCGGTCAGTTCGCTGCCGAGGTCCGCGAGAAGCGTCCTCCCGAGCCTTACAAGGGCAAGGGCATCAAGTACGCCGATGAGGTCATCCGCCGCAAGGTCGGTAAGACCGGCGCCAAGAAGTAAGGAGGTGTGCCGATATGATTAAAAGACCGAATACCAACGCCCAGCGCATGAAGCGCCACAAGAGAGTGCGGGCCAAGATCTCCGGCACTCCCACTGCTCCCCGTCTGAACGTGTTCCGCAGCGAGGCCAACATCTACGCCCAGATCATCGACGATGTCAACGGCGTGACCCTGGCTTCCGCTTCTTCCCTGGACAAGGCCATCGAGGGTTACGGCGGCAATGTGGCCGCTGCCACCGCCGTTGGCAAGCTGCTGGCTGAGCGGGCCAAGGCCAAGGGTATCGAGACCGTGGTGTTCGACCGCGGCGGCTACCTGTATCACGGCCGCGTGAAGGCTCTGGCCGAGGGTGCCCGCGAGGGCGGCCTGCAATTCTAAGGGAGGAGGAACGACAACAATGCCTAGATTTGAAAGAGAGCAGAGCGAGTATATCGAGAAGGTCGTTTCCCTGAACCGCGTCTCCAAGACCGTCAAGGGCGGCCGCGTCATGAAGTTCTCCGCCCTGGTCGTCGTGGGTGACGGCAAGGGCAAGGTCGGCTACGGCCTGGGCAAGGCCGCCGAGGTTCCCGAGGCCATCCGCAAGGGCATCGAGGCCGCCAAGAAGAACATGATCACCGTGACCCTCTCCGGGACCACCGTTCCCCATGAGACCATCGGTGAGGCCGGTGCCGGCCGCGTGCTGATGAAGCCCGCTGCCCCCGGTACCGGCGTGATCGCCGGCGGCGCTGTCCGTGCCGTCGTGGAAGCCGCGGGCATCAAGGACATCCGTACCAAGTGCCTGCGCTCCAACAATCCCAACAACGTGGTCGCCGCCGCCTTCCAGGGCCTCAAGAGCATGCGTGGTCCTGAAGAGGTTGCCCGCATCCGCGGCAAGAGCGTCGAAGAGATCGTGGGTTAAGGAGGCGCTGAACATGGCAAACTTAAATATTAAGCTCGTCAAGAGCCTGAACGGCCGCCTGGAAAAGCAGGTCGCCACTGCAAATTCTCTGGGCCTGCGCAAGATCGGTGACGTCACCGTGCAGCCCGACAACGACCAGACCCGCGGCAAGATCGCCAAGATCGGCTATCTGCTGCAGGTCACTGAAGTGAAGTAAGGAGGCACGAAAGATGAAACTGAGCGAACTGTCTCCCGCCGAGGGTTCCGTCCGGTCCGCATTCCGCAAGGGCCGGGGCGCCGGCAGCGGCAACGGCAAGACCGGTGGCCGCGGCCACAAGGGCCAGAAGGCCCCGCAGCGGCGGTAAGGTCCGCGTTGGCTTTGAGGGTGGCCAGATGCCTCTGGCCCGCCGTATCCCCAAGCGCGGCTTCAACAACATCTTCGCCAAGCCCCTGGAGATCATCAACCTCAACGCCCTGAACGCCTTTGAGGACGGCGAGACCGTCACCGCCGAGGCGCTGCTGGACAAGGGGATCCTCTCCAAGTGCGAGTATGGCTACAAGGTCCTGGTAACGGCAAGGTTACCAAGAAGGTCACTGTCAAGGCTTCTGCTTTCTCCGCGTCTGCCAAGGAGGCCATCGAGGCAGCTGGCGGAAAGGCAGAGGTGATGTAACGTGATCCAAACGATTCGCAAGGCCTGGGGCATCCCCGAGCTGCGGAAGAAATGGTGTTCATCGCTGCTGATCCTGCTGATCTTCCGTATCGGCAATGCCATCACGGTCCCGTTACGTGAATGTTGATATGCTGGAGCAGTACCTGGACCAGATGGCGGCACCATCCTGGGCCTGTACAATGTCATGAGCGGCGGCGCCTTTGCACAGGCCACGGTGTTCGCCCTGAGCATCCAGCCCTATATTAACAGCTCCATCATCATCCAGTTGCTGACCGTGGCCATCCCCGCCCTGGAGCGGCTGGCCAAGGACGGCGGCGAGGAGGGCCGGAAGAAGATCCAGTCCATCACCCGCTACACCACCGTTGGCATTGCTGTTCTGCAGGCCTTTGGATATTACTGGATGATGCGGAACTACAACCTGCTGACCTCCGGCGCCGAAGGCATCTGGCCGGCTCTGGTCATCATCGTCAGCTTCATCGCCGGCTCCTCCTTCGTTATGTGGATGGGCGAGCAGGTGACGGAGTTCGGCGTGGGTAATGGTATTTCCATTATCCTGTTCGCAGGTATTCTCTCCCGGGTCCCCACCATGGTGTCCTCCGGGATCTCCTTCGGCTCCCAGAAGCCCATCAACTGGCTGTGGGTTGCCCTGCTGATCGTGGGCATGCTGGCCCTGATCATCTTCATCGTGTTCATCAACGACGCCGAGCGCCGCATTCCCGTGCAGTATGCCAAGCGTCAGGTGGGCCGGAAGATGTACGGCGGTCAGTCCACCCATCTGCCCATGAGGTGAATATGTCCGGCGTTCTGCCCATCATCTTCGCCCAGAGCATTGCATCCCTGCCCGTCACCGTGTGGACTTTTATCGGCGCTCCCGATGAAGGCACCATTTCCCGGGCAATTTACGATGCCATTGACACCAAGTCCGTGATCTATATGGTGGTCTACTTCATCATGATCATCGGCTTCAGCTATTTCTACTCCAGCATTCAGTTCAACCCGGTGGAGATTGCCAACAATCTGAAAAAGCAGGGCGGCTTCATTCCGGGCTTCCGGCCTGGCAAGCCCACGGTGGACTTTATCCGGAAAGTTCTGAACAAGATCACTCTGTTCGGTGCTATCTATCTGGGTATCGTGGCCATCTGCCCCCTGATCATCGGCAAGTTTGTCTCCAGTTCCTCTCTGGCCATCGGCGGTACCTCCGTCATCATCGTGGTCGGCGTGGCTTTGGAAACGGTCAAGGCTTTGGAGTCCCAGATGCTGATGCGTCAGTACAAGGGCTTCCTGGAATAAGAAAGAGGCGTTACGCTTATGAAGATGATCCTGTTGGGCGCCCCTGGCGCCGGAAAAGG